>JAESFZ010000075.1_pt1 | contig 301546 bp, 277 predicted proteins | sample 9269561 | NCBI WGS metagenome assembly JAESFZ01 (sample SAMN14515552, study PRJNA621657) | algae metagenome | isolation source: Tildeniella nuda ZEHNDER 1965/U140 and co-occurring heterotrophs from wet... | place: Switzerland: Stansstaad, Zurih | collected 1965-01-01 | reverse complement strand
CATGCGCTTCTTCAAGTCCACATTGCCGAAGAACTGGAAATCCTTCCGCGACACCGTCAACGACAATTTCCACATCGTCAGACCCGAGGCTTTTCGGGTCGTCGGGTAGGCGGGGTATTACTTTTTTCGGCCCGCGAAAACCTTGAAGCGGCTGTGCCCTTCTGCCGAAAGAAAGTAAACTGTCCCCTGAGTTCCTCGAGTTCCAGGCCGGCCATGGCGACGAGCATGGCGAGGATGCGCTTCAGCGCCTCGCGATTCTTCTCGATTGCCGCATCCCAGTCCACCGCCGCCTCCTTTCCAGCACAGGCGGCGGGATTATCGCCCGGGCCGGGAGGGGCGGGGATAAAATGAGGGAAAATCATCCTGACGGATGCTGACAAGGAGCACGCGGCTCAGGGGATCACATATGAGCTAACGCCGTCCCTCGGGGGATTCCGGGAGCAGCGCCAGCGTCGCGTTCCGTCCAACACCCCTCATCCGCCTTCCCTCTCGACAAGCTCGGGGCAGGCACCTTCTCCCAAAGGGGAGAAGAGGGAGCACTGCATTACCGCCTCTGCAAATCGCCTGCGTTGAAGAAATGCGAAGGAGTTGCCGCGAAACTCCTCGCTTTTCGCCCGTGGGAGAAGGTGCCTGACCCCGAGCTTGTCGAGGGGGAAGGCGGATGAGGGTGTCTCGTCGTTGCAAGAGTATCCTCAAGCGATCGGCGGCGGCGAGCTCGGTTGCAATATCCGGCATCGCCGTGCCGGCATGCCGAGCTCAGCCAGCTGGTCGTCGCTCAGCTCCATCAGCCCGCGCCGGGTGAGCCGCTTTCGCGGCAGGCCGTTCCACCAGCGCAATGCGGCGTCGAGGTACCGGATGAGCCTTGGATGCGTCGGCATGTTCGATCGCCTCGAGGTCACTGCTTTCCCGCCCATTCCCTAGCGTCCAAGACGGAGGCGGGAGATCAGTCGAAAAAGGGACGGATTCCCTCGCGATAGGCGTCGGCGCGCGACAGGCCGATGTCCTTGAGCTGGTCGTCGTTCAGTTCCAGGAGCATCAGCCGGCTGCGCCGCCGCTCCAGCATATGCGAAGTCCTGTCCGAGACGGCGTCGAGAAGGCGGGCCGCGGCGGCGCCGATCCGCGGGAAGAAACCGCGAGGCTGGCCCGGATGGATCGAACGGCTCTGAGCCAATGTCTCTATTGCACCCATTTTCCTGTCCTCTCACACATAATGTCATCGTCTATGGGTACAATCTTGTGAATTGACCCCATTGCAATTGCAAGCTATGAAATTGTCATCATGACAAATTGGCTTCCCGATCTGTCCGAGGGCTCCGGCCCGCTCTATCTTCGCCTCGCCGACCAGATCGAGCGCGACATCAGCGACGGCAGGCTGCCGACGGGCGAAAAATTGCCGCCCCAGCGCAACCTCGCCTTTGACATCGGCGTCACCATCGGCACGGTGACACGCGCCTATGCGGTGGCGCGCGAGCGCGGCCTGGTCAGCGGCGAGGTCGGACGCGGAACCTATGTGCTGGGCAGTGGCGATACGCCCGAGCCGCAGCCCCAGGCCGCAGCTCCCGCCGCCACCTGGAGCCGCGCCGTCCCGGCGCCGGCGGGCAAGCTGCGCATGGACACGACGTCGGCGCCCGATCTCGGCCAGAGCGCCGCCATCCGCGAGATCACCGAGCGCATTATTCGCGACCATCCGGACGAGGTGGTCGATTACACCCGGCGCTGGCCCGAGGAGTGGCGCACCGCCGGCAGCGCGTGGCTCGCCTCCGGCGACTGGCGGCCGGAGCCGCAGACGATCGTGCCGACTTCCGGCTGCCATGCCGCCATCCTGGCGGTGATCGCCGCCACCACCGCGCCGGGCGACAGGGTCGCCTTCGAGCAGATCACCTATTCGTCGATCTCGCGCAGCGCCAGCCTGATCGGCCGGCGCACGGTCGCCTTCGGCAATGACGAGCACGGCCCGGATCCCGACGATTTCGAGCGGCTGTGCGCCCAGCAGCATCCGAAACTGGTCTTCCTGATGTCGGCGCTGCAGAACCCAACGCTGTCGATCATGGCGCCGGAGCGGCAGCGCGCCATCGTCGAGATCGCCAGAAAATACAATGTCTGGATCATCGAGGACGCGGTCTACAGCACGCTGCTGGAGACCGGCTATTCGACGCTTGCGGAGATCGCGCCGGAGCGCACCTTCCACATAGGCGGCCTGTCCAAGGCGGTGTCGGCAGGCGTGCGCGGCGGCTGGGTCGCCTGCCCCGCGCATTTCGCGCCGCGCGTGCAGACCGCGCACAAGATGGTGACGGGCGGCCTGCCCTTCCTGCTCGCCTCTCTGTCGGCCGAGCTGGTCAATGGCGGCGAGGCGGCAAAGACCCGCGGCAAGGTGCGGCGCGAGCTGGCCGCGCGCGAGGAGCTGGCGCGCAAGATCTTCGCCGGCCACGACTTCCGCTCGCACAAGAACGCGCCTTACCTGTGGATGAAGCTGCCCGAGCCATGGATGTCCGGCACCTTCAAGCAGGTGGCGGCCAACGAAGGCGTGCTCGTCGACGACGAGGACGAATACAAGGCCGGCCGCAGCGAGCGTGTCTTCCACCGCGTCCGCATCAGCTTCTCCATGCCGCCCACCCGCGAAGACGTCGCCGCCGGCTTCGCCACGCTCAGGCGGCTGATGGACCATGGCGGCGCCGGCTACGACAGTTACGGCTGATCGCGCAAAAACCGGCGCTTCACGCGAATTTATCCCCAGCGGGCGGTGTATCGCGGCGCCGGCTTGCGCTATGGAGCGCGGCAAGCCCCACGGAGTCCATGGCAGCACGATGACCATCCGCAACGACGTCGCCATCACCGACGAGATGGTGAAGGCGCACGGGCTGAAGCCCGACGAGTACCGGCGCATCCTCGACCTGATCGGCCGCGAGCCGAGCTTCACCGAGCTCGGCATCTTCTCGGCGATGTGGAACGAGCACTGCTCGTACAAGAGCTCGAAGAAATGGCTGCGCACGCTGCCGACCAAGGGCGAGCGGGTGATCCAGGGGCCGGGCGAGAATGCCGGCGTGGTCGACATCGGCGACGGCCAGGCGGTCGTCTTCAAGATGGAGAGCCACAACCACCCGTCCTACATCGAACCCTACCAGGGCGCGGCAACCGGCGTCGGCGGCATCTTGCGCGACGTCTTCACCATGGGCGCGCGGCCGATCGCGGCGATGAACGCGCTGCGCTTCGGCGAGCCCGACCATCCGAAGACGCGCCACCTGGTGGCCGGCGTGGTCTCCGGCGTCGGCGGCTACGGCAACGCCTTCGGCGTGCCGACGGTCGGCGGCGAGGTCAATTTCGATCGCTCCTACAACGGCAACTGCCTGGTCAACGCCTTCGCCGCCGGCCTGGCGCGCACCGACGGCATCTTCCTGTCGGAGGCCAAGGGCGTCGGCCTGCCCGTCGTCTATCTCGGCGCCAAGACCGGGCGCGACGGTGTCGGCGGCGCCACCATGGCGTCGGCGGAGTTCGACGATACGATCGAGGAAAAACGCCCGACCGTGCAGGTCGGCGATCCTTTTACGGAAAAATGCCTGCTGGAGGCCTGCCTCGAGCTGATGGCGTCGGGCGCCGTCATCGCCATCCAGGACATGGGCGCCGCCGGCCTCACCTGCTCGGCAGTGGAGATGGGCGCCAAGGGCGACCTCGGCATCGAGCTCGACCTCGATCATGTGCCGGTGCGCGAGGAGCGCATGAGCGCGTATGAGATGATGCTGTCGGAGAGCCAGGAGCGCATGCTCATGGTGCTGAAGCCGGAAAAGGAGGCGGAGGCGGCGGCGATCTTCGAGAAGTGGGGGCTGGACTTCGCCATCGTCGGCAAGACCACCGACGATCTGCGCTTCCGCATCCTGCACCAGGGCGAGGAGGTCGCCAATCTGCCGATCAAGGAACTCGGCGACCAGGCGCCGGAATACGACCGGCCGTGGACGGAGCCGAAAGTGCCCGCGCCGCTCGCGACAGACGATATCCCGCAGGCCGACGTGGCCGACGCGCTCATCAAGATGCTGGGCGGCCCGGACCTCTCCAGCCGGCGCTGGGTATGGGAGCAGTACGACACGCTGATTCTGGCCAACACGCTGCAGATCCCCGGCGGCGACGCCGGCGTGGTGCGCATCGACGGCCACCCGACCAAGGCGCTCGCCTTCTCCTCGGACGTCACGCCGCGCTACTGCGAGGCGGACCCGTTCGAGGGCGGCAAGCAGGCGGTGGCGGAGTGCTGGCGCAATCTCACGGCGACCGGCGCCGAGCCGCTGGCTGCCACCGACAATCTCAACTTCGGCAATCCGGAGCGGCCGGAGATCATGGGTCAGCTGGTGAAGGCCATCGAAGGCATCGGCGAAGCCTGCCGGGCGCTCGGCTTCCCGATCGTGTCGGGCAATGTCTCGCTCTACAACGAGACCAACGGCCAGGGCATCCTGCCCACGCCCACCATCGGCGGCGTCGGCCTGATCGGCGACTGGTCGAAGATGGCGCGCATCGGCTTCGCCGCCGCCGACGAAGCGATCGTGCTGGTCGGCGCGCCGGCCATTTGGGGCACGCATCTCGGCCAGTCGATCTATTTGCGCGACATTTTCGGCCGCAGCGACGGCCCCCCGCCGCCGGTCGACCTCGCGCATGAGAAGAAAGTGGGCGATCTGGTACGAAAACTGATCGCAGACGGCGTCGCCACCGCCGTGCACGACGTCTCCGACGGCGGGCTGGCCGTGGCGCTGGCCGAGATGGCAATGGCCGGCGGCATCGGCGCCAATGTCAGCCAGCTCAAGGGCGTCTCGCCGGTTCCCGTCTTCTTCGGCGAGGACCAGGGCCGCTACGTCGTCACCATGCGGCGCGACAGGATCGACTGGTTCCTGAACGAGTTCCTCGAGGATACCGGCGTGTTCGCGCCGTGGATCGGCGTCACCGGCGGGCAGGAGCTGAAGCTCGGCGATGCCCGGGCGATAGCGCTCGCCGAGCTGAAGGCGGCGCACGAAGGCTGGTTCCCGAATTTCATGGCCGGCGACCTGCCGCAGGAAAACTGAAGGGACCGCTCCGGCGGACGGGTATTGCTTCTTCGGCGATCGACGGTCGGCCGATTGACCTCCCCGGCCCCGGAGGCCATATCTGGGTCAAGCAGACCAAACGGGGAGCTTCGCCGATGGCGATGGACGCGCACGACATCGAACGCCTGATCAAGGAAGGCATTCCGGATGCCCGGGTGACGATCCGCGACCTTGCCGGCGACGGGGACCACTATGCGGCGGAAGTCGTGGCGGAAAGCTTTCGCGGGAAAAGCCGCGTCCAGCAGCACCAGATGGTCTACGAGGCGCTGAAGGGCAATATGGGCGGCGTGCTGCACGCGCTGGCGCTGCAGACCAGCGCGCCGGATTGACCTGCTTCGGCGCGATTCGTTTCAACCGGCTTCGGCAGCGCCGCTGCGTTTCGTGATGGCAACAGGCATGCACAAGCATGCCGCAGCGCACCGCGGCCGAGAAGACCACCTTCTCGGCCTTGTTCATGAAGTCCGCGATCCAGCCTTGCTCGGACGGCCATCGGGCGCGGCATGGATGACGACCTCGCCCGATGGCCCGATTCGCGCCGACGGGAAGTCGCGGCAATTCAGCGGGATGTGACGAAGCGCTCCAGCTTGCCCAGGGTTTGCAGTCCCAGTTCCACGGCACCAAAACCCTTGGCCTCCTGGAACTCGGCAGCCGTGGTGAAGACCATGCCCAGCGTGACCTTGGTCGCCCCGTCCTGATCCTCGAACGAGGCCCAGGCGTCGGCATGTTTCGGCCCGTTCTCGCCCCATAGCAGCGCATAGCCGAACCCCACTTCGGGCCTGACCTCGCCATAGCGATGGTGATTGGGATAGACGGTGCCGTCGGGCCCGATCATGTCGAAAACCCATTCGCCGCCCGACCGCAGGTCGATCCTCTTCGTCCGGCAGGAAAACCCGTCCGGCCCCCACCATTGCGGCAGCGCTTCGGGGTTCATCCACGCGCCCCAGACGACGGATCGCGGCGCCCGGATGACCCGTTGCAGAACCATTGTCCGCTCGGCCGCGCCCTGGAGATTATCCAGCCCCGCGCCAAAACCCTGTCGGTAGCCAGCCTGCATATCCTTGGCCAGCGAGGAAAGCTGCACTGTCACGACCAGCCGGCTGCGCTCGTCCGAGCCTGAGAAATCAGCCGTCACCAGCGCCGCCGACTGCGGCACACCACCGGAGGAGACCACCTCGTAGTTGACGCTACGCATCGCCGGTTGCAGCTCAAGCCAGCCGCATTCACATCGGATGTCCGGCTGACCCTCGACCTTGCAGAGCGAGACTTCGCGTCCGCCAACCCTGGTGTCAGCCTCCAAGAACTCCACGGTGACGGAGGGGGTGGGCGCGGCCCAGACCGCCCGGGCGGCGGGTGCCGTCCAGGCCTGCCACAGCACCGACAACGGCGCGGCCACGTCCCGCTCGAAGGTCAGGGTCGCAAAACGGTTCCTTCCACCATCGGATCCTTCAGGGGTCGTGCTGCCCCGCTGCAAGTGCGATGTCATTTCGCGCGCTCCTTCATCACGTTCATCACAAAGGCGTCCAGCCGGTCGAGCCGAGCTTCCCAGATGGCCCGCTGTTCATCGAGCCATGTCCGCGCCGGCTCCAAGGCCTCGGGGACGATGGCGCAGGTGCGTATGCGCCCGTCCTTGGAGGTTGCGATCAGCCCGGCCTCCTCCAACACGGAAAGGTGCCGCATCACCGTGGGCAGACGCAGTCCCGTGGGTCCAGCCAGCTCCGTCACCCGCGCCGGCCTTTCGGCGAGCCGCGTCAGGATCGATCGGCGGGTCGGATCGGCCAAAGCGTGGAAGAGCAGCGAGAGGTCAGGATCATGCTTAGCCATAATGCTAACTATCGCCCATTCCGCGGCGACGCAAGGAAAACTTCGCCAACTTGCTAAGTTTTATCGTTCGAGAGGTTCGGCCCGGCAGGCCCGCTCCCGGCTTCTCCCCTGCGGTAAGGAGCGTTCCCTAAACAATGGCATGGACCGGAAGGCACTCGGAGAAGGGAACACGCCGCTGCGCCGACGACCTGCCGAGCGCGATGCGGATAATCGTAGCCGCTGCTATTGTTTCGCGAACACGGCGATGATCGGCCCGACCGGATGCTTTCCGCCGAGCAGCGTTCTCCTCCCGTTGGAGAACGCCGAAATGTCGCCGTCGAGGAACAGCGCGTTCGGGCAGGCGAGCGTGTCACGGAACAGCCGGGCAAAGCTGCCGAGGCTGACTTGCGAAAGCGAGATCGCCAGCACGACGCTGCCGGATTCGGTGACGCCGACGCCGTTGCGGGTGTAGCGCGACGTGCCGTCCGGCAGGAAGCGCGGATGGATTTGTCCGTCGATCACCAGCATCGGCCCGGACTGTGTGGCGAAGCGCACCGCCGGGCGCCCGGCCCGGAATTTTTCCGTCTCCATCACGGCCGCCGCACCGTCGTCGCGGATGACGAAGATGCCGTTCGGCTTGAGGAAGAAATTGCCCTCCCCGTCCGCGGTCTCGACCGGCGTGACCTCGCGGCCGTCTTCGACCAGCAGGCCGACCGGACCGAGGCCCTCGTGATACATGCCGGCGTTCATGGCCAGCGCCACGGGCCTGCCGCGCGCCGCCATCGCCTGATCGAAAGCATCCAGCGACCCGTAAGCCCCGCCGTCCGGCCCCGCATGGAAGACGCCGATATCGGCCTGGCCGGGGTCGACCGTGCAGACGACGTAGGCGGCCTGCTCGAACGTCGTTTCCCGACACATCGCCGGCAACTCGGCGGCGTCGAAAGGCGCCGGACGCTTGTCCCCGCCGGACAACCACAAGCCGGCGGCGGCGGCAATCGCAAGAACGATCAGGACAATCGAGACAATCGCTGCGCGGCTCACCCTGCCTCATCGCGGTACGAACGAACTGCCGGGCCAGGTCCGGCGGCGGCATCGTGCTGGCTGGACCAGCCGGAAAAGGATCGGATGCCTTGTTTCGGGTGGCCTTAGGGTTTATTTGAATGGCATGTTTCGGGCCTGACTCCCACAGGCAAGGCAAGGGATTTTTCGGATGAGCGGCATCGGCGAATACATCGACAGCGAAGTGAAGAGCAAAGACGTGGTGCTGTTCATGAAGGGCACGCCGGGTTTCCCGCAGTGCGGCTTCTCCGGCCAGGTGGTGCAGATCCTCGATTATCTGGGCGTCGACTACAAGGGCGTCAACGTGCTCACCTCCAACGAGTTGCGCCAGGGCATCAAGGAATATTCGAACTGGCCGACCATCCCGCAGCTCTATGTGAAGGGCGAGTTCGTCGGCGGCTGCGACATCATCCGCGAGATGTTCCAGGCGGGCGAGCTGCAAGGATATTTCGAGGAAAAAGGCGTCAGCGTCAGCAGCGCGGCCTGACGCGCGGCCCGGCGGACTGGCCGGGCTCAAAACAAAAGCCAGACAAAGGATGCGCCGGCCTGCCGGCGCATTTCGTTTGGCGCATTGGAGCGGAGTGCGGTCGGAGTGAACGGGCATTCCGCTCCGTGTGTTCTGTCTACCGCATGACCTTCGTCCGAAAAGTCCGCACTTTTCGGGATCATGCTCTACGGCGGGTCGCGTGAAAGAGGATTCATGCGACGCGCTGCTCTTGATTTTGCGCATGTCTTTATCCCGAAACCGCTACGCGCTTTCGGGATACATGCTTTAGCCGGAGCCGTCCGATGGACCAGCAATCGCCCGCCAGCAAGGCACTCGCCTTCCCCCTCGCCCGCTGGGAGTTCATCGCGCTCTGCGCGGCGCTGATGGCGCTCAACGCGCTCGCCATCGACATCATGCTGCCCGGCCTGCAGGAGATCGGCGCCAGCCTCGGCGTCGAGACCGAGAACCACCGGCAATATGTGATCACGGCCTATTTCGCCGGCATGGCGGCCGCGCTGCTGCCCTATGGCCCGGCTTCGGACCGGTTCGGGCGACGGCTGCCGCTGCTGTTCGGCCTCACGGTCTACCTGATCGCCGCCTTCGCCGCCGCGTTCGCGCCGAATTTCGAGACGCTGCTGGCGCTGCGCTTCATCCAGGGCGTCGGCGCCGCCTCGACCCGCGTGATCGCCGTGTCGATGGTGCGCGACCGCTTCGGCGGACGGCAGATGGCCGAGACCATGTCGCTGATCTTCATGGTCTTCATGATCATCCCGGTGATCGCGCCGGGCATCGGCCAGGTGATGATGCTGTTCGCCAACTGGCACTTCATCTTCGTCTGCATGGGCCTGATCGCGCTGGCGATCACGCTGTGGGCGGCGCTGCGCCTGCCGGAGACGCAGCACCCCGAGGACCGGCGGCCCTTCACGCTGGGGGCGATCAGCCAGGCCTTCGGCATCGTGCTGACGACGCGCGTGTCGCTCTGGTACACGCTCGCCTCCACCACCGTGTTCGGCGCGCTGTTCGGCTTCATCAACTCCGCCCAGCAGGTCTATGTCGGCATCTACGGCCTCGGCGTGTGGTTCCCCGTGGTCTTCGCGCTGGTCGCCGGGCTGATGGCGGTGTCGTCCTTCCTGAACTCGCGCCTGGTGATGCGGCTCGGCATGCGCCGGCTGTCGCACGCGGCGCTGATCGGCTTCTTCCTGGTCAGCCTGACCTGGTTCGTCTGGTCGCTGCTCGGCCCGGTGCCGCTCGTCCCGTTCGTCATCCTGTTCGCCGCCGCCATGTTCCAGTTCGGCTGGATCGGTTCGAACTTCAACGCGCTGGCGATGGAGCCGCTCGGCCACATCGCCGGCTCGGCCTCGTCGGTGCAGGGTTTCGTGCAGACGCTGGGCGGCGGCCTCATCGGCGCCTTCATCGGCCAGTCCTTCGACGGCACCACCACCCCGCTCGCCGCCGGCTTCTGCGGCGTCGCGGCGCTCGGGCTCGTCATGGTGCTGATCGCCGAGCGCGGAAAACTGTTCCGCGCCCAGCACGATCCGAAGCCGGCGGTGTAGGGCCGGCGGGTGCGCCGAGGCTCGCCCGCCGACGGTCAGCGCGCCCAGAGCGTGGCGCGGATCTCATCCCAGCTCGCCTTGTCGGGCACCACCAGAATGCCGCCGTCCATGCGCGACGGCACGTAGGGCTCGCCGTCGAGCCGCGCCGAATAGCCGCCGGCCTCGGCATGGATCAGCATGCCCGGCAGGTGATCCCACGGTGTCAGCTTCATGTAGAGCACGAAATGCGCGCCGCCGGTCGCCAGCAGGCGGTATTCGTGGGCGGCGCAGCGGAAGTTGAAATGCGAGCGGAACTTGGCGTGATTGCGCGTCAGCATCGAGCGCTCCGGCTCCTGCACATAGGTCCAGGAGATCCCCCCGCTCATCGCCGATACCGGCGCCGCGGCCGCCGCGCGGACCGGCTCCAGCCGGCCGTCGCCGTGGCGGACATGCGCGCCGGCGCCGCGCGCCGCCAGGATGAAATCCTTGCCGACCGGGTCGTAGATGATGCCGGCGATCGTCTCGCCCTTGCTCACCACCGCCAGCATGACGCCGAACAGCGTCAGCCCCGACGCGAAATTCAGCGTGCCGTCGATCGGGTCGATGACGAAGGCGAGGTCCGCCTCGTCCAGGCCGGCGAGCACGGCGGGATCGGCGGCATAGGCTTCCTCGCCCACCACCAGCGCGCCGGGAAACCGCTGCCTGAGCCGCGCGGTGATGTAGCGCTCAGCGCTGATGTCCGCCTCGGTGACGAGGTCGATGGCCGAGGTCTTCTGGCGAATGTCGTCCGCCGAAAGACGGCGCCAGCGCGGCATGATTTCGGCAGCGGCGGCCTCGGCCAGGAGCGCGGTCAGCCAATCGACCGAAGTGTCGTCAAAACGCATGGGAAAATCTCGCTGTTATCGGGAAAGGGCGGAGAAGTCGAAGAGGCCGCGGTCGAGCAGGTGCGAGGGCCGCACATTGGCGAGCGCCCGGATCATCGTGTCCTTGCGGCCCGGCATCTTTCGTTCGATGTCGTCGAGCATCGCCTTCATGGCGTTGCGCTGCAGGCCGTCCTGGCTGCCGCAGAGATCGCAAGGGATGATCGGGAAAGCCATGGCGTCGGCGAAGTGGGCGAGATCGGCTTCCGCGCAGAAGGCGAGCGGCCGCAGCACCATCACGTCGCCCTCGTCGTTGATGAGCTTCGGCGGCATCGCCGCCAGCCGCCCGCCATGGAAGAGGTTCATGAAGAAGGTCTCGAGCACGTCCTCGCGGTGATGGCCGAGCACCAGCGACGAGCAGCCCTCCTCGCGCGCGATGCGGTAGAGATGGCCGCGCCGCAGCCGCGAGCACAGCGAGCAGTAGGTGGCGCCCTCGGCGATCTTGTCGGTGACGATGGAATAGGTGTCGCGGTATTCGATGCGGTGCGGGATGTCGTAGCGGTTCAAAAAATCCGCCAGGATGTGTTTTGGAAAATCCGGCTGCCCCTGGTCGAGGTTGCAGGCGAGCAGGTCCACGGGCAGCAGGCCGCGCCATTTGAGGTCGAGCAGGACCGCGAGCAGCCCGTAGGAATCCTTGCCGCCCGACAGCGCCACCAGCCAGCGCTCGCCCGGCCGCACCATGGCGAAACTGTCGATCGCCTCGCGCACCTGCCGCAGCAGCCGCTTGCGCAGCTTGTTGAACTCGACGGAGGACGGCACGTCGCGGAACAGCGGATGGCAGCCCCCACTGCTTTCTTCGACCTGTTGCGGAATGACGGCGACGTTCATGGCGCTGACGAGCCTCTTCAATGCGGCCCTCTCTATCCGGCCTGCCCACCGCAAACAACTGCGGGAAGAGCAGGCCGGCGCAAAAGATGCGCGGGACCGATCGACGGCAACGGCTCGGCCGGGCACGAGGCCCGCTCCGGACGGCGCAGGCCGACGCCGGAAACGACGAAGGCCGCCCGGAGGCGGCCTTCTGAAGAATCTCGTTCGCGGACGACTATCAGCGCGAGTAGAACTCGACCACCAGGTTCGGTTCCATCTGCACGGCGAACGGGACGTCGGCCAGGCCGGGAACGCGCGCGAAGGTGGCGGTCATCTTGTTGTGGTCGGCCTCGATGTAGTCCGGCACGTCGCGCTCGGCGAGCTGCACCGATTCCAGCACCAGGACGAGCTGCTTCGACTTCTCACGCACCTCGATGACGTCGCCCGGCTTGCAGCGGTAGGAGCCGATGTTGACGCGCTTGCCGTTGACGTTGACGTGGCCGTGGTTGACGAACTGGCGCGCCGCGAAGATCGTCGGCACGAACTTGGAGCGGTAGACGACCGCGTCGAGGCGCGACTCCAGCAGGCCGATCAGGTTCTCGGAGGTGTCGCCACGGCGGCGGTTGGCCTCCTCGTAGGTCTTGCGGAACTGCTTTTCCGAGACGTCGCCATAATGGCCCTTGAGCTTCTGCTTGGCGCGCAGCTGCAGGCCGAAGTCGGACAGCTTGCCCTTGCGGCGCTGGCCGTGCTGGCCGGGACCGTATTCACGCTTGTTGACCGGGGACTTCGGACGACCCCAGATGTTTTCGCCGAGACGGCGGTCGATCTTGTACTTCGCGGATTCGCGCTTGCTCATCGCATTCCCTTTCAAAACGATACGCCCGCAGCCTCACGCTCCGAGCGAAGGAAACGCGCCCTCCTCTGGCCCCCTTTTTCGGGACCTGACAGGGTCTCCCACGCACGCTTTGCGGAAAGACCCACGGGACACGTCAAACAAAAGACCGCGCATTGCTGCGCGGTTCGGTGGGCTACTACGGCATCCGACCCGGTCTGTCAACAAAATCGCGGTTTCACCACAATCCGAAGCCGAAACCGGCGAGATAGACACCGATCAGGATCGAAACCAGCCCGCCGCCGACATACCAGGACGGCTTGTTGAAGGTATCCAGCATGCCCTCGACCGCCTCGTCCGGCAGCAGCAGATAGCACAGCGCCTCGATCACCGCGACCCAGCCGAGCAGCGAAATGATCGCCGCCGGCAAGGGCGACCAGGCGGTATGGCCGACGATCAGGAACAGCCCGCCGAGCAGCTCGATGAAGGACATGACGGCCCGAAGCAGCCGCTCGCGCACGAATGCGCCGAAGACCGGAACGAAATAGCGCCGCCTGAGCATGATCGACGCGCCCATGGCGATCAGCGCGATGCCGAAGACTTTCGAAAGATAGATCGTCAGTTCCATGGCATGCTCCCGATGCTCCCTGCCGGGCGCTGGCCAAGCAACGCCGGCAGGCGCTTCGTCCTGGACGCAATCGCTTCCAAAACTCAACCGTACCGCGAATGTTCCCGGCGGTTGCAGTCATCTCGCATCGGAAGGCCCCACGCCGTTCCCGTGACCGCTCACGCTCCGGTATCGAACGCCGAGCGCGCCACCCGCATCGCGTCGCGGTTGCGCGCCGCCCATACGCCCAGCGCATCGATCGGCACGGCGATCGAATGACCGAGCTCGGTCAGCGCATATTCGACCTCCGGCGGGGTGGTCGGCCGCACGGTGCGGCTCACCAGGCCGTCGCGCTCGAGCGAGCGCAGCGTCACCGTCAGCATGCGCTGCGAAATGCCTTCGATGGCGCGCTTGAGCGCATTGAAGCGCATCGGCCCGGGCTGGAGGTTGAAGATGACGAGAATGCTCCAGGTGTCGCCGACACGGTCGAGCACCTCGCGGATCGGGCAGCCGCCGCGCTCGTCCTGGGCGAAGCCGGGGCTGGCCTGCAGAAGCGGCGCCGCCGCCGTCGTTCCGGTTCTGGCATTCATCGCAGTTCCCTCGCGGTAACCTCGGCACGGATTCATGCGTTCTTACGCGGCAGACCGCAATCCCTTATCTGGTTACCGGTGATAACCTGATTACACAAGATGCTCGGCCATCCGAGAGGCCGGCCGGGCGATGAAAGGATCTGTCATGAAGATTGCCCTCATCGGCGCCTCCGGTTTCGTCGGCGGCGCGCTGCTCAAGGAGGCGGTCCGCCGCGGCCATTCCGTCACCGCGCTGGTGCGCAACCCCGACAAGGTGGAGAAGGCGGCCGGCGTGACCGCGGCCAAGGCCGACGTCTTCGACGCCGCCGCGCTTGCCGATGCGCTCGCCGGTCACGACGTCGTCGTCTCCGCCTTCAACGGCGGCTGGGGCGACCCCGACATCTACGACAAGCACCGCAAGGGCTCGGCGGCGATCGCGGCGGCGGCGAAGACGGCCGGCCTGCGGCTGATCGCAGTCGGCGGCGCCGGCAGCCTCCATGCACCCGACGGCAGCCAGTTCGTCGATTCGCCGGAATTCCCCGCCGAATGGAAGCAGGGCGCGCTGGCGGCTCGCGATTCCCTGAACGACCTGAAAAAGGACAGCGGCCTCGACTGGACCTTCGTGTCGCCGCCCTTCCAGCTCGCGCCGGGCGAGCGCACCGGCAAATACCGGGTCGGCGGCGACAATCCGGTGTTCGACGACAAGGGCCAGAGCGCGACTTCGGTAGAGGATCTCGCGGTCGCCATTCTCGACGAGGCGGAAAAGCCGGCACATCGGCGCCAGCGCTTCACCGTGGCTTATTAGGGCATCGCCTCCCCTTGGTACCGCGACCCAATGGCGGGATGAGGTCGGAATGCCCGGCCTTCTTCATCGGTAGAAGGGATCGTGAAACATCCGGACGAAGATAGCGAGCCAGCCGGCGGTCCGAACGGCTACCGCTATCGCGAAGCGCCCTCGTTCGATGGACGAGGCGCTTCTCCGTCGTCCTCAGTCCTTGGACTTCTTCTTCTCGGGCAGGCCCTTGCGCTTGGTTTCGGCAAAATCCTCGAGCTGCTTTTCGCTCATCGATTCGTACATTCCCTTCGATGCGCCCTTGAGCTCGCTCTTCCTGGTATCGCCGCGCTTGGCCGACAAGGCGGCGCCGGCGGCCTTCTGCTGGGCTTTCGATTTGGCGGGCATGGCAATGCTCCTTGCGTCGTTGCTGCTGCGACAACGCGGGGTCACGCAAGGGGTTCCGCATGCCTCGAACAACGCAATACAGCACCCAACATGTTGTAATCATTGTATTTACAGCGCTTCTAAACTGCGGTTTTTCTTGACAAGAGACATCACCTTTCTATCCTTGAAAGAAGTCCGCGACCGCGGACGGTCCTACGAGGATGACCCACATGCCCGCTTGCCGCAGCCTTGTCCCGCTCGCCGCGGTGGCGTTTGCAGCGCTCGGTGCTCACGTTGCACCGGCCCTGGCCGAGCAGTCGTTCACGCTGACGATCAAGGAGCACCGCTTCACGCCGGCGACGCTGACGGTGCCGGCCGGCGAAAAATTCGCGCTGGTCGTGATCAATTCCGACGCGACGGCGGAAGAGTTCGAGAGCAACGATTTCCATGTCGAGAAGGTGATCGGCGGCGGCAAGCGGATGACCTTCCATGTCGGCCCGCTGGCCGCCGGCGAATACGGCTTCTTCGGCGAGCGGCACATGGATTCGGCGCTCGGCAGGCTGTTCGCGGAGTAGGACGGTGCTTTCCACCTTCGTGATCGTCTTTCGCGAGACGCTGGAGGCGGCGCTGATCGTCGCCATCGTGCTGGCGGCCAGCAAGGGCATTGCCGCGCGCGGCGGCTGGGTGGCGGCGGGCGTGGCCTCCGGGCTCGCCGGCGCAGGCCTGGTCGCGCTCTTCGCCGACGGCCTGGCAAACCTGTTCGAGGGCAACGGCACGGAAATCCTCAATGCCGTGGTGCTGCTGCTCGCCGTCGCCATGCTGGCCTGGCACCAGATCTGGATGAGCGGCCACGCGCGGGAACTGGTCGATACGAGCCGAACCGTCGGCCGGGCGGTGAAGGAAGGCGCGAAGCCGCTTTCGGCACTGGCCGCCATCTGCGCCGTCGCTGTACTGCGCGAGGGTTCGGAAACGGTGCTGTTCCTCTACGGCCTCGCCGTCGACGGCGAGATGACGGTCGCCTCCATGCTGCAGGGCGGGTTGCTGGGCGTCGCCGCAGCCGCGATCGTCGGCGCGCTGTTCTATGCCGGGCTGCTCAGCGTGCCGCTGAAACACATCTTCCGCGTCACCGGCATCATCATCGTCCTGCTCGCCGCCGGGCTCGCCGCGCAGGCGGCGGCGTTCCTGGTGCAGGCGGGCTGGCTGCCGGCGCTCGGCTACGACATCTGGAACACGTCGAAGATCCTGCCGCAGACAGATGCCCTCGGCTTCCTGCTGCACATCCTCGTCGGCTATGTCGCCCGGCCGGAGGGCATCCAGATCGTGTTCTACCTGGCGACGGTCGCGGCAATCGTCGGCGCCTCGGTGGCAGTCAGGCGAGCCGGAGAGCGGCCTAGGGCTGCGTGAGGCTGAGCCCAAACCCCTGTATGAGCCGGCGGATGGCGAAATCCGCCTTGCCCGAGGTGAAGACGGCGATGTCGCGCAGGTCGGCGGCGCGGTCACCGGCCGGAGCTTCTCCCCTGCCGTCGAGCAGCGACAGCGTGCGTCGCGCGATCGCCTCGGCGGGGTCCAGCCAGTCGACCGGCCATGGTGCCATCTTGCGCATGCGGTTGACCAGGAAGGGATAATGGGTGCAGGCGAGCACGACGATGTCGGTGCGTTTGCCGTCGCGCTCGACGAAGCAGGGCGCGATCTCGGCGCTCACCTCCTCCTCGTCGACGAAGCCGTCGCGCATGTAGATCTCGGCGAGCCGGGCGAGTTTTGTGCTGCCGACCAGCCTGACATGGCATTTCTGCGCCCATTGGGCGATCAGGTCGCGCGTGTATTGCCGCTTGACCGTGCCGGGCGTTGCCAGCACCGAGACCAGACCGGAACGGGTGCGCTCGGCCGCCGGCTTGATCGCCGGAACCGTGCCGACGAAGGGCGTGCCGGGATAGGCGGCGCGCAGGCTGGCCAGCGACAGGGTCGAGGCGGTGTTGCAGGGAATGACGGCGATCTCGGGCCGGTAGCGGTCGAGCAGCGTGCCGAACAAGTCGACGATGCGCCGGTCCAGCGCCTCCTCCTCCCAGTCGCCGTAGGGAAAGGCGGCGTCGTCGGCGACATAGACGAAGCGTCGGTCGGGCATCAGCACGCGCGCCTCGCGCAGCACGGTCAGCCCGCCTATGCCCGAATCGAACATCAGCACCGGGCGTTCAGCCATCCTTCTCCCCCTTCGCCTGATCCGGCGCGCCGGGCTGGTGGGCCAGCCGGTCGGCCGCCGCCTTGCGCTCGGGATAGCCGGCGCCGCGCGGCTCCCTCGGCGAAAAATAGTCGAGCGAGGCGACGATGCCGCGCAAAACCTTGATCTCGCCGCTGGAAAAGGCCGGCCGGGTGAGCACGGCGCGCAGCTTGTCGACCATCTTGGGCTTTTTCGAGGGCGGGCGGAAATAGCCGCGGCTCTCCAGCGCCTCCTCCAGGTGGCCGAACAGGCTAAAAAGCTCGGCCTTCGGCGCCGGCACCATTTCCGGCCCTGAAAAAGGCGTGTCGGTCTCGTGCTCCAACCCGGCCTTGCGCCATTCATAGGCCATCAGCAGCGCCGCCTGCGCGACGTTGAGCGAGGCATAAGCGGGATCGACCGGGAAGGTCACGATCTCGTCGGCCAGGCTGATCTCGTCATTGTCGAGGCCGAATCTTTCCCGCCCGAACAGAATGCCGGTGCGCGCGCCCGACGCCTCCTTTTCCCGCAGCATGCGCGCCGCTTCGACCGGACCGGCCACCCGCTTGAAACCGTCGCGTTCGCGCGCCGTGGTGGCGAAGACGAAGGAGAGGTCGGCAGTGGCGGCGCGAAGATCATCGAACACGACGGCCGCCTCGACCACATGGTTGGCGCGGCTGGCGGCGGCGGTGGCCTTGTCGTTCGGCCAGCCGTCGCGGGGTGCCACCAGCCTGAGCTCCGACAGGCCGAAATTCGCCATGGCACGCGCCACCATGCCGATGTTCTCGCCCATCTGCGGGGCGACGAGGACGATCACGGGGCCGCTGGCCGGCGACTGCCTGGATGGTTCTGCCATGGTGTCGTCACCACTCCTTTCACCGCCCTCCTCGCATATCCGCCCGAAAACTCAAGCCGCCTGTGCCGGCCGATGTCCGGGAAGCGGAAGAAGCCGGCGGACAGTGCCCACGAAGCGGCGCTCGCGGCGCGGTAGACCGTTTGCGCACCCCTGCCCGCTTTGCTATAGGCGCCATACTTCCGATCGCGACCCCGCGGGACCGTCGTCCCTTTCCCAACACGAGGCTTTTCATGGCGAAGATCAAGGTGGCAAACCCCGTCGTCGAGCTCGACGGCGACGAGATGACCCGCATCATCTGGCAGTTCATCAAGGACAAGCTGATCCACCCCTATCTCGACCTCAAGCTTGATTATTACGACCTCGGCGTCGAGCATCGCGACGCCACCAACGACCAGGTGACCGTCGACGCAGCCAACGCCATCAAGAAGCACGGCGTCGGCGTCAAATGCGCCACCATCACGCCCGACGAGACGCGCGTCGAGGAGTTCAAGCTGAAGAAGATGTGGAAGAGCCCCAACGGCACCATCCGCAACATCCTCGGCGGCGTCATCTTCCGCGAGCCTATCATCATGAAGAACGTGCCGCGGCTGGTGCCGGGCTGGACCAAGCCGATCATCGTCGGCCGCCACGCCTTCGGCGACCAGTACAAGGCCACCGACTTCCTCTTCCCGGGCAAGGGCAAGCTGTCGATAAAATTCGTCGGCGAGGATGGAAAAGTGATCGAGCACGACGTGTTCGACGCGCCGTCCTCCGGCGTGGCGATGGCCATGTACAACCTCGACGAATCGATCCGCGAATTCGCGCGCGCCTCCCTCAACTACGGCCTGCTGCGCGGCTATCCGGTCTACCTGTCGACCAAGAACACGATCCTGAAGGCCTATGACGGCCGCTTCAAGGACATCTTCCAGGAGGTCTACGAGCAGGAGTTCGAGGCCGCCTTCAAGGAAAAGAAGATCTGGTACGAGCACCGGCTGATCGACGACATGGTCGCCTCCAGCCTGAAATGGTCGGGCGGCTATGTCTGGGCCTGCAAGAACTATGACGGCGACGTGCAGTCCGACACGGTGGCGCAGGGTTTCGGCTCGCTTGGCTTGATGACCTCGGTGCTGATGACGCCGGACGGCAGGACCGTGGAAGCCGAGGCCGCGCACGGCACCGTGACCCGCCACTACCGCCAGCACCAGAAGGGCGAGGAGACCTCGACCAACTCGATCGCCTCGATCTTCGCCTGGACCCGCGGCCTGGCGCACCGCGCACAGCTCGACGACAATGCCGAGCTGAAGCGCTTCGCCGACACGCTGGAAAAGGTCTGCGTGCAGACCGTCGAGAGCGGCTACATGACCAAGGACCTGTCGCTGCTGATCGGCCCCGACCAGCCGTGGCTCTCCACCACGGGCTTCCTCGACAAGATCGACGAGAATCTGCAGAAGGCGATGGGGTGACGAGCCCATCGGCGCTGTTGCCTTCGTCGCGCCGCCGGCGCGGCGAAGGTCAGACGGCGCCCGGACGGTACAACACGGCAAGCATCGGGTTCCGCGGGCCATGAGCGAGCCAACCCTCTACGGCGCCGACTACAGCGTCTACGTGCGCATCGTGCGGCTGGCGCTCGCCGAAAAGCAGGTCGACTACGAGCTTGTGCCGGTGGACGTGTTCGCCACGGGCGGGCCGCCGGAATGGTACGGGCGGCACCAGCCCTTCGGGCGCATCCCGGCGTTCGAGCATGGCGGCTTCGCGCTTTACGAAACCAGCGCGATCAGCCGCTATGTCGACGAGGCTTTTGCCGGCCCGGCGCTGCAGCCGGCTGATGCCAAGCTCCGGGCCACGATGAACCAGGTCGTCGGCATCGTCGATGCCTACGCCTACCGCACGCTGGTCTGGAACATCTATGTCGAGACGGTGTCCAAGCCGGCGCAGGGCGCGCGGACCGACGAAGCGCTGGTCGCCAGCGCGCTGCCGGTCGCCCTCACCTGCCTGGCCGAGCTGGCGCGGCTGAAGCGCGACGGCGACTGGTTTCTGGGCGACACGCTTTCTCTCGCCGACCTGCATCTCGCGCCGGTGTTCGGCTATTTCACCAAAGCGGCGGCGGCGCAGGCGCTGCTTGCCGGCCATCCGGCGCTCACCGCGTGGTGGGAGCGCATGCGGCAGCGCCCTAGCTATCGCGGGACCGAGCCGACGAGCTGACCGGTGAGGCGCTCCGATACGGCGAGTGCTGAACTCTGGCCGTAGCGCTGTCGCCGAGCGTTGGCGTGCCGCCGCCCCCTCTCCGTCTCGCCCTGCGGGCGCCACCGCTCCCCCACTTCGTGGTGGCGAGGAACCCGGACTGGAGAAGCGCCGGCAGGAACCAATTTCACACCGCGGCGACGTGCTTCGCGACCTCGATCTTCTCCGGCAAAACCTTGCGCTCGCTCAGCCAGTCGGCGGCGCTCTGGAATTTTTCCAGGAACGCCTCGTCGGTCACCGAATAGGCGGTGTATTTCCGCTTCAGCGTAATGAAATGGTCGCGGACCGCCTGCGGATAGTTCAGGCCCTTGTAGGCGATCTCCTCGGCCTCGACATTGTTGGCGCTCGCCCATTCGGCCTCGGCGACGATGGCGGCGTTGAAGGCGCGCACGAGGTCGGGATTGTCGGCGACGAAGTCGCGGCGGGTCGGATAGGTGTTGAAGTCGATCTGGAACGGCAGGTCGCGCTCTTCGAGAAACACGTCCTGCGCATCGTATTCGACGCGCGCGATGTCGACGCCGGGGCTCCACATCGACCAGGCGTCGACCTTGCCCGCCGCCAGCGCCGGCGCGGCGTCAGGCGGGTTGAGGTAGACGAAGCTGACCTGCGAGCGGTCGATATTGTGCTTCTCCAGCGCGGCGACCACCAGGAACTCGCCGAGGCCCGAGCGATTGACCGCCACCGACTTGCCGACGAGATCCTCGACGGTGGCGATGCCGGAGCTCTTCCTGGCGATGATTGCAGTGGTGCGCGGCTCGTAGATGAAGAACTGGGTGAAGACGAGAGGCGATCCGGCCAGGATGGCGGCCAGCGCCGGCGTCGTGCTGCCGCCGAAGGCGTAGTCGGCGGTGCCGCCGGTGACCGCCTGCATGGTCGGCGCGTGGTTGGGGAACGGGCCTACCCACTCGACCTTGATGCCCTCGCCGGCGAGGCGCTTCTCGAGCTCGCCACGCTCCCTGGCGATGTAGGTCAGGCCGAAATAGCCCCAGGTCAGCCGCAGCGTGTCGGTCTTGCGACCGGAGACGCGGGCTGGGGCACCCCCGGCCAGGCCGAGTGCGCCGAGCCCGGCAAGCGACGTGGCGAGGAAAGAGCGGCGGGACGGCTTGAGAAGGGAAGCGGACATCAAAATGTTTCCTTGATTGACGTGGCAGCTAGGCGGCTTCGCGCTCGGACCCGACGCCGAGCGCGCGCAGCAGATCGGCGCGCAGCGCCGACGCGTCCTTTTCGGCGGAGGGCCGGTGCTCGTCCGCGATCACGCCCTTGCGCATGACCAGAATGCGGTCGGCGAGCCTGATCGCCTCGTCGACATCGTGCGTGACCAGCAGCGCACCGGGGTGGTGGCGGGCGACCAGGTCCTTGACGAGCCCGTGCATGCGGATGCGGGTCAGGGCGTCGAGCGCCGCGAAGGGCTCGTCGAGCAGCAGCAGCTTCGGCTCCTGCACCAGCGCCCGCGCCAGCGCCACGCGCTGCGCCTGGCCGCCCGACAGGTTGCGCGGCCAGTCGTCCAGCCGGTCGCCGAGGCCGACCTCGCCGAGGGCTGCGGCGGCCCGTTCCCGCGCATCGGCGGCGCGCAGGCCGAGCGTAACGTTGCGCCACAGCGTGTCCCACGGCAGCAGCCTGTGCTCCTGGAACACAACGGCCGGGCGCCCGGGAACCTCGACGCTGCCGCCCTGGATCGGGTCGAGGCCGGCCAGAGCGCGCAGCAGCGTGGTCTTGCCGCAGCCGCTTTCGCCCAGCAGCGCCACGAACTCACCCTCGCCGATGCGCAGGTTCAGGCGGTCGATGACGATCCTGTCGCCATAGGCGCGACGCAGGTTGGAGACGACGACGGCACTCTTGTGGAATGCGGAAGGCTGCCGGCTCATGGCCTGGCTCCGTAGTTGGGATGCCACTTGAGCAGGCGCCGCTCGAGCAGCCTGGCAAGGCTGTCGGCGCCGACCCCGATCAGCGCGTAGATGACGATCGCCAGCACGATGATGTCGGTGCGCAGGAATTCGCGGGCGTCCATGGCGAGAAAGCCGAGCCCGGCCTGCGCCCCGATCGTCTCGGCCACGACCAATGCCAGCCAGGCCGTCGCCAGCGAGAAGCGCACGCCGGTCAGGATGGACGGCATGGCGCCGGGCAGGATGATGCGGCGGATGAGTTCCCAGGTGCCCAGGCCCTGGACCCGGCCGAGTTCGATCAGCTTCGGATCGACCTGGCGGATGCCGAGCGTGGTGTTGATGTAGATCGGAAAGGCGACGCCGAGCGCGACCAAGAATATCTTCTGCGCTTCGCCCACGCCGAACCAGACGATGACCAGCGGCAGCAGCGCCAGGAACGGAATGGCGCGGACCATCTGCACGGTGCGGTCGACGACGGCTTCGGCGAGCCGCGACAGGCCCACCAGTATGCCGAGCGCGAAGCCGATGCCGCCGCCGATGGCGAAGCCGATCGCCGCCCGCAGCAGGCTGACCGACAGGTCGTGCAGCAGCGTGCCCGACACGGTGAGATTGTAGGCGGTCGCGAGCACCTTGCTCGGTGCCGGCATGACATGCGGCTCGATCGAGCCGGAGTGCGCCAGCACCTCCCACAGCACCAGCAGAGCCGCGGGCACCAGCCACGAGATCAGCAGCAGCGCATTCTTGCCGAGCCTGATCCGGGCCGACGGAACAGGCGCATAGCTTGTGCCCTCGGCGACGATCTGCAGGGTCGAACTCATCGCATATCCTTTCTCGTCCGGCAGCGGCACAGCCGCTCCCCGCCGCTATGCATCGGACAGAGCACGAGCGGCCGAACCCGCTTCCAGGGCGCGCACGCGCGGAAAAATCTCGTCGGCGAAGCGCCGCATCTCGGCGCGCAGCGGCTGGAACTGCAGCATGAACAGCTCGATCCCGGCACGATGGAAAGCGACGATGCGCTCGCTCACCTGCTCGTAGGAGCCGACCAGCCCGGCCGCGGTTCCGCCATTGGTGCCGAGCCGCGCCGATTTCGCCATGGTCTGGAACATGGCGGCCTTGGGATCGGCGTTGCTTCCCTGCAGCGCCTGCACGTCGCCCGCCGCGGCGGCCAGCGCCAGCAGGCGCCCTTCTTCCTGCCGCGCCTCGTCTTCGGTTTGACGGGCGATGACGAAGGCCGACAGGCCGAAGCGCAGCGGTGCGCCGGCACGCGGGCGGCGGCGCAGATCGGCGACCAGCCCGGTGACGTCGGCAAGCGGCTGGCCGTTGATGAACCAGACGTCGCCCTGCTCGGCGACGAGCGCCCGCGCCGGCTCGGACTCCCCGCCGATATAGATTGCCGGCCGCTGCCGATGAAGATCCTTCGGCGTCAGCCTGTAGTCGCTGATGGCAAAATGCTCCCCTCGGTGCGAGACGCTTTCGCCCGACACGAGCCGAGACACGACGGAGAGCCATTCCCGCCCATAACCATAGCGCCCGTCATGCTCGCCGAAGGCGATGCCGGCCTTCTCGAATTCGGACTTGTTCCAGGCATTGACGAGGTTGATGCCGAAACGGCCGCCGCTGATGTTCTCGATCTGCAGGGCCATCTTGGCCAGGAACACCGGGTGGAGGATGTAGGGTTTGATCGCCGCGATGATCTCGATGCGGCTGGTGAGCGCCGCCAGGGCCGCCGCTGCCGCCCAGGCCTCGAGCTGATCGTGGTCGGGAAGATGCGGATTGACCGTATGCTGGGCGATGAGGGTCGAATCGAAGCCCAGTTTCTCGGCTTCGAGCACTACGGCCTTGTTGTGCTCCCACGAGGCGTCGAACGGCTCCCGCGGGTCCCGCAGCGCCGCGCGCGGGCCGTGAACCGGTGCCCATACGCCGAAGCGGATACGCCTGCCGGTCATGCCGCATACCGGGCGGGGCGCCGATGCGAACCCTCGCGCGAGCGAGCGGCAGGTTCAACGGCCGCCGCCTGCGCAGGCCACCCGCCACCGTTCGGAATCCGTGACAAACTCGCCTCCCGACCAAAGAAAGTTCTTAGTCTATAGATTATATGGAATTGACGAGGCGCTGATGGTTTCGAATACCAAGTTTACCGCTTTCGGCGAAAAAAAGCGCGGGAGGATCGGGACAGTCGGAGATTGAAATGCCTCCCGATCAGGGAGGCCGGATGAAGAATTTCAGCGTTCCGCAAAGAAATGCGGAGAGTAGGCCGAGAACGGCGCCCGTCGGCGGCGCGGCCCCGCCCGAAAGCTCCGGGCCGGCCGAATCCGGGACCCCAGCCGGCCGTCGGCCTGGCGCCGGCGGGCATTTCTTCGAATTCGGTCAGCCTCTTCGCCAGGATGCCCAAAGAGGCCTTTTCTTGACCGGCTTCGGTTCTTCCCGCGGCGGCGGCGCCTGCCATTTTGGCTGGAAGGGCACGGACGGGACATAGGTCCGTATGTTGATCGTCTGAAGGTTTTTCAGACCGGGGAGGATTCGTTCCGCGGCCATGTCCTCGTCCGCCTCGAGCCATGTGAAGTCGATGTTTTCGCGGTAGTGCGCAAGCGTCATGAAGCGCTTGTGGATTTTTCGCGTCTGGGCGTTTGCCTCGGTCATGGCGGAAGGCCTGGCGGCCCGCAGCAGATAGGTGATCCGCCGGCCGGTGTCGACCTTCGCCAGGACCTGGAAACAGCAGAGCCGGAACATCGCCTCCAGGCAGGACGCGCTTGCCCTCCAGAAGAAATTCTCGGTCGTTATCGGCTCATCGTCGCCCGGATTGAACAGCATGATCGGGCGCCGCTCATCGGCCAGGTAATGCGTCTCGACCAAGGCCAGGCCATTCAGCCGGGTCAGTCGTCGCAAGGTGCCGACGGCCTGAAGCGGATCGAAAACATGATAAAGGACCCCGCACATCAGCACGACATCGAAGCGGCGATCCGCAAGCCTGTCGACGATGTTGCTCAGATCGATGTCGGTCCGGTAGTCGACGTCCAGTCCCAAGGTTCTGTTGGCGAAGGCGAACGTCTCGCGCGCCGCGACGTCGGTGGCAAGCATCGAACTTGCCCCGCGCGCCCGCACGATGAAAGCAGCGATGCCGTCCATCGTGCCTATGTCGAGGCAATCGGCGCCGGCGACATCGACATGTTTCAGCAGTTCATAGAGGCCGAACAGCGTATGGTTCGGCGGCACCGAGGCGGCAAAGCGGCCGCGGCTGACAAAATCCAGGTGCGGACGAAAATCGATCGCGTGAAACCAGGGACCTTTCGGCACCTCCGTCGGCTTCATCAGACAAGCCCTCCCCGGCATTTTTTCTCACGATCAGCTTGCCGTGGCTTTCGCGAGTCTCTCTCGGCCGCGCCTAGTCCAACCGCCCGAGCCTGGACGCACCCCCGACGCTACGCCGCCGCCTTCTGCCGCACGACGGCGGCCACAGCCGGGAAAACCGCCGCCGATTGCCCGCCATCCGGGAAGCCGCCCTGCGCCATGTCCCGCCTGCCACCGCCGCCCTGGCCGCCGGCAGCCAGTGCAGCCGCGCGAACCATCTCGGCTGCGTCGAAGTCCTTCGCCAGGTCATCGGTCACGCCGACCACCACATAACCTTTGCCTTCCTCGGAGCGGCCGGCGAAGACCACGATTCCCGAGCCGAGCGACCGTTTCGCTTCGTCGACCAGTCCTTTGACCTCGCGGGCCGGTATGCCGTCGACAAGCCGCGTCATCACCTGCACGCCGCCGATCGCCTCTGTCCGCGCCTGTCCGCCGGCGGCGTCTCCGCCGCTCATCGCCAGCTTCTTCCTGGCATCGATCAGATCGCGCTCCAGCTTCCTGCGCTCCTCGACCAGCGCCTCGACGCGCGACAGCGCGTCGGCGGGCGAGACCTTGAGGGTCGCTGCGATCGCCTTCAGCCGGCGGTCCTGCTCGTCCAGGTGCATTCGCGCCGCCTCGCCGGTCAGCGCCTCGATGCGGCGCACGCCGGCCGCGACGGCACTGTCGGAGAGAATGCGGACAAGACCGATGTCCCCGGTCGAGCGGACATGCGTGCCGCCGCACAGTTCGACCGAATAGGGCCGGTTGGCCTTGGCGCCGTGCAGACCCGTGCCCATCGACACGACACGGACTTCGTCGCCGTATTTCTCGCCGAACAGCGCCATCGCGCCCTCGGCGATCGCGTCGTCGACCGACATCAGCCGCGTCGTGACCGGACTGTTCTGCACGACGATCTCGTTGGCCATATGCTCGACCTGTTCGAGTTCTTCGAGCGAAATCGGCTTGTTGTGCGAGATGTCGAAGCGCAGCCGGTCGGGCGCAACCAGGGATCCCTTCTGGGCCACATGGGTTCCGAGGACCTCGCGCAGCGCCTCGTGGATGAGATGTGTGGCGGAATGGTTGGAGCGCAGCGCCGTGCGGCGGGCGTGGTCGACCTCGAGCACGACGGCGGCCCCGACCTTGACCGTGCCTTCCGCCACCTTGCCGAAATGCACGAACAGGCCGTCGCCCTTCTTCTGCGTGTCGGTCACGTAGAAGCGGAAGCCCTCGCCTTCAATCGTGCCGGTATCGCCGACCTGTCCGCCGGATTCGCCGTAGAACGGCGTCTGATTGGCGACCAGCCCGACCGTCTCGCCGACCGCTGCGCTCTCCACCGGCACGCCGTCCTTGACCAGCGCAGCCACGACGCCCTCGGCCTGTTCGGTGTCGTAGCCCAGAAACTCGGTGGCTCCGGTTCGTTCACGCACGCCGAACCAGACGACTTCCGTCGCCGCCTCGCCGGACCCCGCCCAGCTCTTGCGGGCTTCGGCCTTCTGCCGCGCCATCGCATCCTGAAAACCGTCGAGATTGACGGAAATATTGCGCTGACGCAGCGCATCCTGCGTCAAATCCAGCGGAAAACCATAGGTATCGTAGAGCTTGAAGGCCGTCTCGCCATCGAGCATGTCGCCCGGGCCGAGAGTGGCCGTCGCGTCTTCGAGCAGGCCGATGCCGCGCGCCAGCGTCTTGCGGAAGCGCGTCTCCTCCAGCTTCAGAGTCTCGGTGATCAGCGCCTGACCGCGCACCAGTTCGGGATAGGCCTGGCCCATCTCGCGCACCAGCGCCGGAACCAGCTTCCACATCAACGGCTCGCCGGCACCCAGCAATTGCCCATGGCGCATGGCGCGGCGCATGATGCGGCGCAGCACATAACCCCTGCCCTCGTTCGACGGCAAAACCCCATCGGCGATCAGAAAGCAGGACGAGCGCAGATGGTCGGCGATCACGCGGAACGAGGCAACGCTGTCCTTGTCCGGCCCGCGTCCGAGCGCCGACGCAGTGGCGTCGATCAGGGTGCGGAACAGGTCGGTCTCAAAAACGCTGTCGACGCCTTGCAGGATCGAGGCCATGCGCTCCAGGCCCATGCCGGTGTCGATGGACGGCCTCGGCAGATCGATGCGTTCTTCCTTCGTCACCTGCTCATACTGCATGAAGACCAGGTTCCAGAATTCGAGGAAGCGGTCACCATCCTCTTCCGGGCTGCCGGGAGGGCCGCCCCAGATATGCTCGCCGCGATCGATGAAAATCTCCGAGCACGGCCCGCAGGGGCCGGTATCGCCCATCGCCCAGAAATTGTCGGAAGTCGGGATGCGGATGATGCGGTCGTCCGAAAAGCCGGCGATCTTCTTCCACAGATCGGCAGCCTGATCGTCGGTGTGATAGACGGTGACCAGCAGCTTGTCCCTGGGCAGGCCGAAATCCCTGGTGATCAGGGTCCAGGCGAGCTCGATGGCGCGCTCCTTGAAATAATCGCCGAAGGAAAAATTGCCGAGCATCTCGAAGAAGGTGAGATGACGGGCGGTGTAGCCGACATTGTCGAGATCATTGTGCTTGCCGCCGGCGCGCACGCATTTCTGCGAGGTGGTGGCGCGGGCATAGGCGCGTTTCTCCAGTCCGGTAAAGACGTTCTTGAACTGCACCATGCCGGCATTGGTGAACATCAGCGTCGGATCGTTGCGCGGCACGAGCGGGCTGGAGGCGACGATCTCGTGACCGTTCTTCCCAAAATAGTCGAGGAAGGTCGACCGGATCTCGTTAACGCCACTCATATCACTGCCTTTGCTTGATCCCGCCCGGGAAAAATGGGTACGGCCTTTTAGCGGCAGCGCCGAACCCTGTCCACGGGGAGCGGAACGGCGCGGCATCCGGCGACACCGCCACCCGCGCGCCAATCCTGCGCCGTTCCGCCGGCTTGTTCCCTTGCTTCAACCGTCTATTCCCTCAAACGCAAAAGCCGCCGGCACTGCTGCCGGCGGCCTGGATCAGACAAATGCAGGGGAAGTAGCCGGCTTACATCTCCGCGGCGTCGTCGAAGCCGCCGTCCGAGCCGTTCTGGAGAAGACGCTCGGCGATCAGCCCGGCGTTCTGGCGCAGCGCCATCTCGATCTCACGCGCCGTCTCGGGATTGTCGCGCAGGAACAGCTTCGCATTCTCCCGACCCTGGCCGAGACGCTGGGAGTTGTAGGAGAACCAGGCGCCCGACTTCTCGACGACGCCGGCCTTGACGCCGAGATCGACCAGTTCGCCGGTCTTGGAAACGCCCTCGCCATACATGATGTCGAACTCGACCTGCTTGAAGGGCGGCGCGAGCTTGTTCTTGACGACCTTCACCCTGGTCTGGTTGCCGACAACCTCGTCGCGGTCCTTGACCGAGCCGATGCGGCGGATGTCGAGGCGCACCGAGGCGTAGAATTTCAGGGCATTGCCGCCGGTCGTGGTCTCGGGCGAGCCGAACATCACGCCGATCTTCATGCGTATCTGGTTGATGAAGATCACCATGGTGTTGGAGCGCGAGATGGTGGCGGTGAGCTTGCGCAGCGCCTGGCTCATCAGCCGCGCCTGCGCGCCCGGCAGCGAGTCGCCCATCTCACCCTCGATCTCGGCGCGCGGCGTGAGCGCCGCGACCGAATCGACGACCAGCACGTCGATGGCGCCGGAGCGCACCAGCGTGTCGCAGATCTCGAGCGCCTGCTCGCCGGTATCCGGCTGCGAGATCAGCAGATTCTCCAGATCGACGCCGAGCTTTCTGGCATAGACCGGATCGAGCGCGTGCTCGGCATCGACGAAGGCGCAGATGCCGCCCTTCTTCTGGGCCTCCGCCACCGTGTGCAGCGCCAGCGTCGTCTTGCCCGAGCTTTCCGGCCCGTAGATCTCGATGATGCGGCCGCGCGGCAGCCCGCCGACGCCGAGCGCAATGTCGAGGCTGAGCGAGCCGGTCGAGATCGTCGCGATCTCAACGACCTGCTCGTTGGCACCGAGCCGCATGATCGAGCCCTTGCCGAACGCGCGCTCGATCTGCGACAGCGCCGCGTCCAGAGCCTTTGATTTGTCCACCGATCTGTCCTCAACAAGCCGCAATGTGTTTTGCGCCATGATACATACCCCTTGATCGTCTATGAAGGCCATGCGGGCCGATATCCCAGACTCTTTGTACTTCTTTTGTTCTATTTTTGCAAGATGGACAACATCTTGATTTAATTTAGCTTTGCAGAAAACGTTCCGCGCCCGTTCCAGGATGGCGGCCCATCGCCCTGCCGTTAGGGCACCGGCGTGCCGCAGGCCTCGGCCAGTTCGACGAGCGTGTCGCTGATTCCGGCGACGTCGAACACCGCCTCGCCCCTGCCGGAGAAGACGCCGAAACGCCACGACATGTTGAGCCGCCTGGCGCGCGCCAACCGGCCCACCGCATGGTCGCCGTCGAGCCGCAGCGACCGGCTCATGCTCACCAGCGCCCACTCCTCGGAAAAGGCGCCGCCATTGTCGAGTCGGATGGTCACGGCCGTCCGACCCTCCCCCGAGATGGCGCGGCGCACCTGAACCTCCTGGCGCCATACCGGATAGCGGCGCGTCTCGCAGGAAACGACCAGCGCGGGATGGTATTCGATGGTGCGGTTTCCGGCCGTCAGCGTGTTGAGGCTGTAAAGCGTGGCGCTGGCCGCTCCCTGCCCGCGCGAAATCTTCCAGCGGCCGAACTGCTGCGCATCCGCCGGCGGCACCGACAGGGCGACGACTGCCAGCGCCGCAAATATCCATCCAGCCGCATGCCTCCACGCCATCCCCGCCCTCTTCCGCCGATACGCGCCTTTGGATCGCAACTTTGACGGGATCGGACGCGAGAGCAAGGCCTTATCGGAAAGCCGGCTGCGCGCCACGGGCCGGCGGTCGCCGACCGGAAACCGGATTATCCGTACCCGGACGTGCGCCGGATCGCCACAGGCTCCGAAAAACAAAGGCCGCCCCGAAGAGCGGCCCTCGCGGATGATTTCGGACGGCGTGGCGTTATTCCGCGTCGGCGTCCTTGGCGGCGGCCTTCTTCTTCGCCGGCGCCTTCTTCTTCGGCTCCTCGGCGGCCTCGTCGGCGCCGGCCTCGGCCTTTTCCGCCTTCTTGGCCTTTTTGGCCTTGGCCGGCTTGGCGTCGGCCTCGTCGTCCTCGGCCATCAGCTCTTCCTTGCTCACCTTGTTGTCGGTGACGGAAACCAGGCCGAGCAGGTGATCGACGACCTTCTCCTCGAAGATCGGCGCGCGCAGCGTGGTCAGCGCCGAAGGATTGCCGCGATAATATTCGTAGATGCCCTGCTGCTGATCGGCCGGGAAGCGGCGGATGAACTCGAACAGCGCCCGCTGCAGCTCCTCGTCGGAGACCTGGACGCCGGCCTTCTCGCCGATCTCGGCGAGCACCAGGCCGAGACGCACCCGGCGCTGCGCAAGCTTCATGTAGTCGGCGCGGGCCTCCTCCTCAGTCGTCTCCTCGTCGGCGAAGGTGCGGCCGGCGGCTTCGAGATCGCGGTTGACCTGGGCCCAGATGTTGTTGAACTCGGCCTCGACGAGCTTGGACGGCGCCTCGAAGGAGTAGTCCTTGTCGAGCTGGTCGAGGAGCTGGCGCTTGACCTTCTGGCGGGTCATGGAGCCGAACTGGCTCTCGATCTGGCCGCGCACGATCTCGCGCAGGCGCTCGAGCGATTCCAGGCCGAGATTCTTGGCCGTCTCGTCGTTGATCTCGAGCTCGCCGGGGGCGGCAATCTCCTTGACGGTGACGTCGAAGGTCGCTTCCTTGCCGGCCAGATTGGCGGCGGAATAGTTTTCCGGGAAGGTCACGGTGACCTTCTTCTCGTCGCCGGCCTTGGCGCCGACGAGCTGGTCCTCGAAGCCCGGGATGAACTCCTTGGAGCCGAGCACCAGCGGCTGGTCGGTGCCACTGCCGCCGGCGAAGGCTTCGTCGCCGATCTTGCCGACATAGTCGATGGTGACGCGGTCGCCTTCCTTGGCCTTGCCGTCCTTCGGCTCGTAGCTGCGGGCGGATTCGGCGACGCGCTTGACCTGCTCGTCGATCTCCTCCTCCGGAACGTCGTAGACCGGGCGGGTGACGGAGATGCCGGAGAAATCCTTGATCTCGAAGGCCGGGATGACTTCGTAGGCGAGCTTGAACTCGAAGTCGCTGCCGCCCGCGAGAATCTTCTCCGCCTCCTTCTCGTCCTCGGTCATGGTGATCTCGGGCTGCATGGCAGCCTTCTCGCCACGTTCGGCGACGATGTTGCGCGGCGTGTCCGAGAGAATCTCGTTGACCACCTCGGCCATGAAGGATTTGCCGTACATCTTGCGCAGGTGCTGAAGCGGCACCTTGCCCGGGCGGAAGCCGTTGATCCGGGCTTTGCCGCGGGCGGTCTCGAGCCGCGCCAGCAGCTTCGATTCCATGTCGCCGGCGGGCACCGTCACGGTGATCTCGCGCTTCAGGCCGGAATTCAGAGTTTCGGTAACCTGCATCATCAAACCTTTGTCATCTCGCTGGCTGCGACCGCTCGCGTCCATGAATTTCTGCATGCCGGGCGGCAATCTGTCGCGTGTGGAGAAACCGTGACCCTGTCGAACCAGGGGGGAGATGTTCTCTCTGCGCGCCAGGACTGTCGGTAAGCCGTTGTTCTTCCTGCTTCTTACCGAACCCGTCCGAAGCGGACCGTCACATCCCGTCAATTTTGTGACGCCTTTTGTCATAGGAGGGGCGGTTTTTCAACTCTCTTCGCATGGCCGCGGCCGGCGAAACGTCGGCATTGACGGGAAATCGACGCCGGCCTGCCGCGTTGACAGAAACGAAGCGGCGTGGGAATGCCGGACGGACGCGGATGTGGCGGAATTGGTAGACGCCCTGGATTTAGGTTCCAGTGCCGAAAGGCGTGGGGGTTCGAGTCCCTTCATCCGCACCAAATCCGTATCTCGCGCGCGTTCGCTCACCGCTCCGATGAGGGCGGCCTGACCAGCAGACGGGCGTCTCCCTTGCAACCCCCTGGGTTGGACCTCTCCGCGGAGAGGCGCGGCATTCTTCAATATAGCGGCTCCTCGAAAAGTTTCGTCTCGCCGTCCATCAAAGCCTTGATCTGCGGCGTGCCGTCGTTGCCGACGGCAGCCACGATGCCGAAGCTTCGCACGTTCATGTCGCGCTCGATCGGCCGCCCCTCGCCCTCCGGCAGGTAGAAGCGTTCCATGCCGTAGTCGACAGACAGCGTCGCGTCCGGCCCGAGGTTCCAGGCCGGGGCGACGCGGCCGCGCAGTTCCACCTCCTCCGCACCGGCCGGCTGTTCGGCCGCGCCGCCCAGCCTTGCCGACGCTGCCTGCCAGTATCCATCGGCTTGCCGGCGCAGACGTACATGGATGTCGCCGGCCGCGACTGTGCCGTCGGCAGGCATGTCCGCCACCATGCCGACGGGGATGCGGGAGATCTCGTAGCCGAGCCGCACATAATCGCCGCGCAGGAGGTCGCGCGGGTCGACCGGCTCCACCTTGAGCAGTATCTCGCGGCCGTCGCGCAGCACCGCGGCGCGCGCAAGGATGATCCAGGACAGGAAGCCGATCTGGACGATCGCCAAAGCGAGCGCGGCGAGGACAAGGTGTTTCGGGCGCATCATGCTGCCACCTCCCCGCCGCCACCCAGGCGACGCTCGATGCGGATGATGAGAAAGGCGACGAGGCCGAGCGCGAGACCCGAGGCGAGGAACAGGCTGGCCGTATCGAGCATGGTGCCCACGGTCGCGACATAGAGGAAAGCGAGTTCGCAAAAGAAACCGAGATAGGCGAGCCAGCGCAGGCCGCGGCTGTCGCGTCCGGCGAGCAGGATCGCCGCGGCGATGGCCGCGAACACGACGAGCGCGCAGACGACGAGCAGCGCAGTGTCGTCGGAGTGTTCGAGCTGCACCATGGCCGCGCCGACCAGAAAGCCGATCAGCCCATGCAGCGGCAGCCGCCCGTCGAGCCGGGTCAGCCGCTCGATCGGTTCGGCAGCCAGGACGGAGACGGCGAAGACGACCGCCGACACCGCGGCAAGGCAAAGCCCGACCACCGCCACGTCGGCCACGCCGGTGAGCAGCACCGCGTAGGCGACCAGCGACAGAAGAAGGAGATGGCGCGCCACCACGCTGCCGCTCCACAGCGAGACCAGCCAGAGCCCGAGTGCCAGCGCCGGATAGGCAAGCGGCAGGTCGCCACGGCCCCACAGGTCGAAGCCTTCGGTGACCATCCAGCATGCGGCGATGCCGACCGCCGCGACCGTCAGCGGGCCGGAGCGCAGGGCAACCGCCGCCAGCGCCGTGCCGGCGCACCAGGTGAGGATCGCCGCCTCCTCGTCGCCGGACAGGTGATACATCTGGCCGATCAGCGCGATCGCCCCGCCGAAAGCGGTGGCCGCGATCAGCCATGCGCCCTCGGCGAATGCGCCATGGCCGCGGTTCTTCAGCAGCGCGCCGCCGAGATAGCCGGCGAGAATGAGCGCGAACAGCAGGCCGACGCGCCCCAGCCGCGGCAGCGCCTCCCAGTTGGCGGCGACGAGCAGCAGCAGAGCAGCGCAGAACAGCAGTGCCGCCATCATCAGCAGCACCGAGCCGAAGCTCAGCGACCGCCGGTCATTGGCCGCAGCATCCGCCAGCAGGGCCTCACCGGTCGAGGCGTCGATCAGTCCGAGGCCGATCCAGCGCTCCACATCGCGCCGGAGACGCTTCCCGTAGCCCGCCATTCCCGTCCCTCCCAGTCGCACCGCCTACGACTTTAGTTTTAGTCGGCAAGCTTTTGACGTCGCGTCATATTCTCGAATCGGCCGCAGAGCCGCCGCACCCGCTAAAACCGATTAATGTTGCATTGCACAAACCGCATTGCTGCCATGCGGTATCGGCACTTTTAATCCGGGTGGCCCGCCCTTATTTTCGGACCGTGAAGAAAAGAGACGAACGACAGAAGCACCGAGAACGACCATGAACCTGATCCGCAACTATCGCAACTGGCGCCGCTACCGGGAGACCGTTTCCGAGCTGAGCCGCCTGTCCAACCGCGACCTTTCCGATCTCGGCTTCACCCGCAGCGACATTCCCCACGTGGCGCGCAAGGCGATCTGACCAATTTCGCCGGGACCGACCTCCTCCCCGGTCCCGACGGATACGGCCAGTCTTCATCCTCCTCCCGATGACTGGCCACCAAAACGGCACCCGCCGGACCTCCTCCCCCGGCGGGTGCTGTTGAAAACGGGCTTCGCACCCACCACATGCGAAAAGAACATCGCCGACCCTACCTCCTCCCAGGGTTCGGCGACTACGGGCAGCCTTCTCCTCCTCCCGAACGCTGCCCGGCCTATGCGGCACCCGCCGGACCTCCTCCCCCGGCGGGTGCTGTAAACCTCGGGCCTCGCACCCGCTAAAATGCGAAAAGAACATCGCCGGCCCTACCTCCTCCCAGGGTTCGGCGACTACGGGCAGCCTTCTCCTCCTCCCGAACGCTGCCCGGCCTATGCGACACCCGCCGGACCTCCTCCCCCGGCGGGTGTTGTGTTTCGTGGCCCAACCGACAGTTCTCCCGCACCACCTGGCATCATCCATGCGCGTGACCTATGTCCCGTGGATCAACGCCTATTCATCCCTAGGAGATCGGCATGAACAAGCGAGCACTCGGCCGCACCGGGATTTCGATTGCGCCCCTGGTCCTCGGCGGCAACGTCTTCGGATGGACCGCCGACAAGAAGACCTCCTTCGACCTGCTCGACCGCTTCGCCGAGGCCGGCCTCGATGCCATCGACACGGCCGATGCCTATTCCAGGTGGGTGCCCGGCAATTCCGGCGGCGAATCCGAGACGATCATCGGCGAATGGATGAAGAGCCGCGGCAACCGCGACAAGGTCGTGGTCATCACGAAAGTCGGGTCCGACATGGGCCAGGGCAGGAAGGACCTGTCGGCGAAATGGATTTTGGAGGAGGTCGAGGCCTCGCTGCGGCGGCTGCGGACCGACCACATCGACGTCTATCTCTCGCACTGGCACGATCCCGAGACGCCCTATGCCGAGACGCTCGGCGCCTACGACAAGCTGCTGAAGGCCGGCAAGGTGCGCTCCATCGGCGCCTCCAACCATGATGCCAGCCAGTTGCGCGAGGCGCTCGACGTGGCGAAGTCGCAAGGCCTGCCCCGCTACGAAGTGCTGCAGCCGGAATATAATCTCTACGATCGCGGCAGCTTCGACGGGGCGCTGAGCGAACTTGCCAGCGCTGAGGGGCTCGGCGTCATCACCTATTTCAGCCTGGCGCGCGGCTTCCTCGCCGGAAAGTACCGGAGCGAGGCCGACCTCGGCAAAAGCCCGCGCGGCGGCGGCGTGTCGGGCTATCTCAACCCGCGCGGCTACGCCATCCTCGCTGCGCTGGACGCGGTATCGGCGAAGCATGGCGCGCAGCCCGCCGAAGTGGCGCTGGCCTGGGTCATCGCGCGTCCCGGCGTGACCGCGCCGATCGCCAGCGCGACGTCCCTGGACCAGATGGACAGCCTGATCAGGGCGGTGAGCCTCGATCTCGACCCCGACGACATCGTGCAGTTCGACAGGGCAAGCGCACCATCCTAGGGCGACATCTCCTGATCTAACGTTCGCCCCACACGCCGCGAGTTCGCCAGCGGGCCAGCGGTATGATGTCCGGCGCACCGCCGGCCGGCTCGTACCAGCTGTCCACCACCCATCTTTCACCCGCCTTGTCGGCAATCACGGCGGTGAAGTGCGGATAGCGGCGGTCGGCAAGGAAGCCGCGGGATACTTTGCGCTGGACGGTATGGTGTCTCAGCATGCCCCGGCTCTCCAGCAGTTCAAGCAGGCTGGTCGTGTTGGTGGATTCGTCGATGCAATCCATCTGACCGCGTTCACGGCCACCAGAGAAATCGCCCTTCGCACGATCCCGGATTCCCACAGCCGCCGTGGCCCTGCGCTCGTAATATTGCACGGCCTTCGAGATCGCGCGGCGCTCGGCCGCGACCGACGACGCACCGCCGCGCATGATGGATGCGATGTCCTTGAGGTCGCCCGGGCCCAATTCCAGCCGCGTCCTGAAGCTGCATGAATAGCCATGGCAGACGGTCAGCGGGACGGCATGACTCACGGCTACCGTGCCGATGGCCGACAGCACGACCACCCCTGCGACGGAAATGCGTTTGCCCAGCGCCATCGACCACATAATGGAGGCGGCTTCCCCCGCTTACAAGCCGTGCGTGGAACGTTGCTTTCCCGGCCCCGCGGGCATATGTCCCCGGCATGACGACGAAACCCATCCACATCATCGGCGGCGGGCTGGCCGGCTCGGAAGCCGCCTGGCAGGCGGCGCAGGCCGGCGTGACAGTCATCCTGCACGAGATGCGGCCGGTGCGCGGCACCGACGCCCACAAGACCGACGGGCTGGCCGAACTGGTCTGCTCCAACTCCTTCCGCTCCGACGACGCCGAGACCAATGCCGTCGGCCTGCTGCATGCCGAGATGCGGCTGGCGAACTCGCTGATCATGGCGAGCGGCGACGCCAACCAGGTGCCGGCCGGCGGCGCGCTGGCGGTCGACCGCGACGGGTTCTCCGCCGCGGTGACGGCCAAGCTGGAGGCGCATCCGCTGATCAGCATCGTGCGCGAGGAAGTGACCGGCCTGCCGCCGGAGGACTGGGACCAGGCGATCGTCGCCACCGGCCCGCTGACCGCGCCGTCGCTGGCCGAGGCGATCGCGCAAAAGACCGGCGCCGACGCGCTGGCCTTCTTCGACGCCATCGCGCCGATCGTGCATTTCGACACGATCGACATGGACACCTGCTGGTTCCAGTCGCGCTACGACAAGGTCGGGCCGGGCGGCACCGGCAAGGACTACATCAACTGCCCGATGGACCGCGGCCAGTACGAGGCTTTTGTCCAGGCGCTGCTCGACGGCCAGAAAACCGAGTTCAAGCAGTGGGAGGGCACGCCCTATTTCGACGGCTGCCTGCCGATCGAGGTGATGGCCGAGCGCGGCCCGGAGACGCTGCGGCACGGGCCGATGAAGCCGATGGGGCTGACCAACGCGCACAACCCGACGGTGAAGGCCTATGCGGTCGTGCAGTTGCGCCAGGACAACGCGCTGGGTTCGCTCTACAACATGGTCGGTTTCCAGACCAAGCTGAAGCATGGCGAGCAGGTGCGCATCTTCCGCACGATCCCCGGCCTGGAGAATGCCGAGTTCGCGCGGCTGGGCGGTCTGCACCGCAACACCTACATCAACTCGCCGACCCTGCTCGACCCGACGCTGCAATTGAAAGGCCGGCCAGGCCTGCGCTTCGCCGGCCAGATCACCGGCTGCGAGGGTTATGTCGAGAGCGCCGCGATCGGCCTTCTGGCCGGCCGCTTCGCCGCCGCCCAGCGTCTCGGCAGGCCTGTTTCACCGCCGCCGGCAACCACCGCCTTCGGCGCGCTGCTCAATCACATCACCGGCGGCCACATCGTCTCCGACGACGAGCCCGGCAAACGCTCGTTCCAGCCCATGAACGTCAATTTCGGCCTGTTCCCGCCGCTGGAGCCCGGCACGAAGCTCAAACCGGACAGCTTCGAGGGTCGTTTCCGCGGCAAGGACAAGTCGATCGCCAAGAAGAAGGCGACGTCGGCGCGCGCATTGCGCGATTGCCGGGCCTGGCTGGGACTGGCTCCGGCGGCGCAGGCGGCCGAATAGCCGATCGGGCTTGTTGGACGGACTTTCACGAGTAGGATATCATCCTACTCGTGAAAGTCATGTCGGAACGCACCCCATGGAAAATGCGGAAAAACTCTCGGTCACCGTTACGCCGCCATGGCGCGGATGATCCGCGAAAAGGTCGAGGACGGCTCCTATGGCTCTGCTAGCGAGGTGATCCGCGCGGCATTGCGCGCCTTGCAGCGCGACGACGAGGAGCATGCCGAGCGCATGGCTTCCATCAGGGAGCGAACCAAGGCATCTCTTGAGGATCCTCGCCCCGCTATCCCGATCGAGGAAGCGTTTGCGATGCTGGAGGACCATATCGACCGGCTGGGGGAGACGGCGGATGATACAAAGGCTGCGCGTGGAGTTGAAGCGCGCTGGATGATCTGCGCCGCATCGCCGAGTACATAACGAGAGGGTCGGGCAGCGCCGCGGCAGCTCGGCGCTTCGCAAAACGGATCAGGGATCGGCGTCATCGAATAGGTGATGTTCCGCGTGGCGGCAGGGCGCGGGACGATATTTCGCCGGGCCTGCGGACAGGGCCTTTCGAGCGATCCGCAGTGATCACCTATGTCATCGACGGCGACAGAGTCAGCATCGTCAATGTGTTCTATGGCGGCCGCGATTTCGAGGCCATCCTGCGCGGCGAGCACCCGGATCCCGGTGACGACTGATCATTCCGCCGGCTCGATGCCTGCCCTACCCGGCAGTCCCGGCCTTCCGGCCTCCGCCGGATTGCGTTCCACATAGGCCCGTTTCAGGCTCTCCGAGGTCTGGCGCGAGCCGTCATGGCTCCAGCCGGGCGGCATGAACAGATAGCCGAGGCGCTGGCGCAGCGTCAGGCCCGGCAAAAACACGTCCCTGAAAATGCCGACATATTCGTGGAAGGCGACCCGCAGCGGGTTGAACGTGCCGAGATTCTTCACGATGCCGTAGCGCGGGCGGTCCTCCTCAAGTTCCTCGACGAAGGTGCCGAACAGCCTGTCCCAGACGATCAGCGTGCCGGCATAGTTGGCGTCGAGATAACGCGGGTTGGTCGCGTGGTGCACGCGGTGGTGCGACGGCGTGTTCATGACGAACTCGAACCAGCGCGGCAGCTTGCCGATGGTCTCGGTGTGGATCCAGAACTGCCAGACCAGATTGAAGCCATAGACGAAAGCGATCACCGCCGGATGGAAGCCGAGCAGGACCAGCGGCGCCTGCAGCACGAACATGCCGGTGAACAGCCCCGTCCAGCTTTGCCGCAGCGCCGTCGACAGGTTGTAATGCTGACTGGAATGATGGTTGACATGCTCCGCCCACACCCAGCGCACCCGATGGGCGATGCGGTGATACCAGTAGTAGCGCAGATCATCGATCAGGAAGGCGACTGCGAACACCCAGAGCGACAGGCCGAGGTCGAAGAGGCGGAACTGCCAGACCCAGAGCAGGGCGGAATAGGAAACGACGCCGAGCAGCAGTCCGGCAACGACGTTGCCCGTCCCCATCACCAGGCTGGTCAGCGTGTCGCGCGTCTCGAAGGAGCCTTTGGCGCGGCCGGTGCGAACCAGCCATATCTCGATCAGCATGGCTGCGACGAAAAACGGGATCGCGTAGTCCGTCACATTGGGGAATTCGTGGCTTTCCATCGCTCAAGCCGTCCTGGCGCCTAAAGGGGCGAGCGCCGACACGATCGCCTCGGCGGCGCGCACCTCGGCGAAGGCGAAACGGCCGCCGGTCCAGGTAAAGTCGCGAAAGCGGATCGAGACGGTCGCCGGCTCGCGCAGTTGGACCGAGGCCACGTCCCCAGGTGACGCGATGCGCGTGAAAAAGCCGTCGCCGAAACTCTGCACAATGCCCATTCTGCCGCCGGTCAGGGCCAGAAAGGCCGACCGCCCGTCGGTGGTCAGAGTAGCGGCCGACGGCCGCTCGTCGGGGAAATCGCCAAGAAAGATTTGCCGGGCATGGTCGGCATCCGCGACGAGCGCGGGCCGGCTTCCGCCGGTGAAGTGCACGGCGGCCACGGTCAGACTTATGCCGATCGCCACGATGGCGACGAGGATCGGCAGGCTCAAGGCGATTTCCTCCCGGCAAGCATTTCACCCGCGGGCTATGTGGTATCACAATTGACGTTTACGTCAAAGACGGCCTGCGCCAGCCGCGCGAGGCCGTCGTGAGGAGCAGCCAGTGGCGCTTCCAGCCGGCGATGTCGGCCGGTTTCGTGAGGGCCTTTGCCGGTTGCGATGCGATCCGGTCGAGGTAGGCCGGCACCAGCGCCAGGGGCAGAAAGGCCGGGCGCAGCGTCTGCGGAATCGCCTGGGCGTCCTTCAGGAAGGCCGACAGGTGCTCGCCGGCCAGCGCGGCCATAGCGGCGAAGGCGCGTTCCGCGGCCGCGGCGTTCATGCCTCTAACGAACTCCTCCGGCGTCGTTCCGGCGGCGGCAAGGATGTCGCGCGGGACAAAGCACTGGCCTCGTGCCCGGTGCAGCGGCAGAAGACGCAAAAGCCCGGTGATCGCATGGGCGCAGCCGGCGTGGCCGGCAAGCGCAGCGAAATCCGGGGCGGCCCTGGCGTCGAGCACCATCGCCGCAAGCTGGATGACGGCGCCGGCCGTCTCGCCGCAATAGCCTTCCAGGTCGGTGCGCGCCGGCATCGGATCGTCGTAGAGATCGAAGATGCGCGCCTCGAGATAGTTTTGGAAGGCCGCTTCCGGCAAGCCGTAACGATCGATGGTGTCTGTCAGCGCGTCGGCCACCGGGTGACCCGTCGGCCCGCCGACGGTGCGGTTGGCGATCGCATCCCGCCACCATTGCAGCCTGACCTCGCCCGGCAGCGGCTCGCGGATGCGGTGGCGCACGCCGGCGATCTCGGCATTGAAGGCATAGAGCGCCAGCAGCGCAGAACGCCTGTCCTGCGGCGCATAGAGCGTCGAGAGATAGCGGTCGTGATCCGCCGTGCGGACGGCATCAGTCACCGGGTCAGCCGTGGAGGTCACCTCAGTCGACGGCAATCAGGGCGGCCGCCACCCTGCGTTCCTCGGCCAGCAGGACGTTGTAGGTTCTGACCGCCGCGCCCGTCGACATCGGATCGGCGGAGATGCGGGCCTGCTTGAAGGCGGCTCTCAGCTCGGGCGAGAGCGGCCGCAAATCCCTGCCCATACCGACCAGCAGGATCTCGACCGAGTCCGCCTCGTCCAGCAACCGGCCGAAATCGGCTGGTGCCAGTGCCGCCGGGTCGGTAGGCTCCCAGCCGTATATGCCCGAGGGCAGGCAGAGCAGCGATCCGCGATGCGACATGTCGGCAAAGCGGAAGCCGCCATTGCCATAGGCCTCGATCGGCGCGCGCCCCGGGAAATGCGCCTTGCGGATGACGATGCCGGCCGCCACGAGACGGCCGGTCAGGTCTGCGATGGCTGCGCGCCCGCCGGCGGCAGCGTCGACTTGCCGTCCTCCTTCGCCTCAAAGCTCTCCGGCCTGAGCTTGAACAGGATCAGCAGAGGGCCGGCCACGAAGATCGAGGAATAGGTGCCGATGAGAACGCCGAAGATCATCGCGAAGGTGAAGGAGCGGATGACCTCCCCGCCGAACAGATAGAGCGCCGTCAGGGCCAGCAGCGTCGTCACGCCGGTGAGAATGGTGCGCGACAGGGTCTGGTTCATCGACAGGTCGAGCAACTGCTCGATCGGCATCTTCTTGTATTTTCGCAGATTCTCGCGAACGCGGTCGTAGACCACGACCGTATCGTTGATCGAATAGCCGACAATGGTGAGTATCGCCGCGATACTGCCCAGATTGAACTCCAGCCCGGTGATGACATAGAGCCCGACCATCATGATCACGTCGTGCACTGTGGAGATCACAGCGCCGAGGCCGAACTGCCATTCGAAGCGGAACCAGATGTAGATCAGCATCGCGGCCAGCGAGGCGAGCACGCCCATGGCGCCGGCCCAGGCGAGCTCGGACGATACCGTCGGCCCCACGGATTCCACGCGGCGGAAATCGTAGCTGTCCTCGAGCGACAGCCGCACTTTCTCGACGACGCTCTGCTCGGCATTGTCGCCTGCTCCCTGGCCTTCCACCCGGATCAGCAGGTCGCGGTCGGAGCCGAACTCCTGGACCTGGACGTCGCCGATGTTCAACTCGCCGAGGACGGCACGCACCTCGGCAGAATCGGCCTTGTCGCCCTTGGCCTGCACCTCGATGCTGGTGCCGCCCATGAAGTCGATGCCGTAGTTCATGTTGACGGCGAAGAACAGCGCGACACAGGCGATCGACAGCGCTGCCGAAAGCGTGAAGGCATATTTGCGCCATGCCATGAACGGCAATTTCGGCTCTTCCGGCAGCAGCCGGATCAGACCGCCGGGCAGATCCTTCGGCTTGGCCTTGCGCAGCCAGATAGCGATCAGCCAGCGCGTCAGCGTAAAGGCCGTGAACACCGTGGTCACGATGCCGATCGCCAGCGTCACGGCGAAGCCGCGGATGGGCCCCGTTCCCATGTAGAACAGGATGACGGCGGCGATGAAGGTGGTGAAATTCGCGTCGACGATGGTCGCCAATGCGCGCGCGAAGCCCTGGTCGAGCGACTGCACCAGCGAGCGGCCCCATCGTCGCTCCTCGCGCACGCGCTCGTAGATGATGACGTTGGAATCGACCGCCATGCCGACGGTGAGCACGATGCCGGCGATGCCCGGCATGGTCAGCGTGGCGCCCAGCACCGACAGGATCGCGATGATCAGGATGACGTTGGCCGCCAGCGCGATGTTGGCGATGATGCCGAGCGTACTGTAGGCGGCCAGCATGAAAACGACCACGAGCACGCCGGCGACGAGAGCGGCGAACTCGCCAGCGGCTATGGAGTCGGCGCCGAGGCTCGGGCCGACGGTGCGCTCCTCGACGATGGTCAAGTCGGCCGGCAGCGCGCCGGCGCGCAGCAGCACCGCCAGATCGTTCGCGGATTCGGCCGTGAAATTGCCGGAAATCTGTCCCGTACCGCCGACGATCGGCTCGCGGATCTGCGGCGCCGAGATCACCTGGTTGTCGAGGATGATGGCGAACAGCCGCCCGACACCCTGCTGGGTCGCCTGGCCGAAGCGGGCGGCGCCCTTGCTGTCGAAGCGGAAGGAGACGACCGGCTCATTGGTGCGCTGGTCGAAGGTCGCCTGGGCGTCGACGAGGTTCTCGCCCGATACGATCACCCGATCCTCGATCAGATAGGGAACGGGCGGATCGTCGGTCGAATAGAGCACCGAGGTGCCCGCCGGCGGCCGCCCCTGCATCGCTTCCTGGACCGGCACCGACTGATCGACCATCTGGAAGGTGAGCTTGGCCGTCTGCCCGAGAATATCCTTGAGCCGCTGCGGATCCTGGAGGCCTGGCACCTGGACGAGCACGCGGTCGACGCCCTGACGCTGGATGACCGGCTCGGTGGTGCCGAGCTCGTTGACGCGCCGCCCGATCACCTCGATCGACTGGGTGACGGCCGACGACATACGGTAGTCGATGCCCTCGTCGGTAAGCGTATAGCGCAGCAATCCCGGCTCCGGCTCTTCCAGCGTCACCTCGGTGATGGAGCCGGTACCGAACACGCCGCTGGTCACCGGCTGGATCAGCGTCTGCAGCGCCGTCCTGGCCTTGTCGACCTCGTTCGCCTCGCGGATGCGCACCTGCACGGAGCGGCCGGTGCCGGACAGGCCGGTGTAGCCGATCCGGGCGTCGCGCAGCAGGGTGCGGATGTCGTCGCGCACGGCCTGCAGGCGCTCGTTGACGAGATCGTTGCGGTCCACCGCCAGCAGGATGTGCGAGCCGCCCTGCAGGTCGAGCCCGAGCGTCATCGGCCGGCTCGGCACCCAGCCCGGCAGGCTGTCGCGGAACGATTCGGACATCAGGTTGGGAAGCGCAAAGAGCACACCCAGGAGCACGACGCCCCAGATGCCGATCGTCTTCCAGCGTGAAAAATAAAGCATCTGCCTTCAGTCCGTGCCGCGGCCGATCGGGACTCTAGGCCCCGATGGCGTTTATTTCTTGACGTTCTGGTTGGCGATCGGCTCGCCCTTGACGCGCACGTCGGCGATGGTCGAGCGCAGGGCGGTCACCTTCATGCCGCCGAGGTCGATCTCGAGCTCGTTGTCGTCGATCACCTTGGTGACCTTGCCGACGAAGCCGCCGCCGGTGACGACGGTGTCGCCCCTGCGGATCGCGACCAGCATCTCGTTGCGCTTCTTCAACTGGGTGCGCTGCGGCCGGATGATCAGGAAGTACATGATCACGAAGATGAGGACGAACGGCAGGATACTGATGAACATATCCGGGCCCGCGCCCACGCCCTGTGCATATGCCGGCGTCACGATCATGCGAGAGTGCTCCTGAGGTGGAAAAAGGAGCCGCCATGGCCCCGCCAAAAGTTGGCCGGAATATAGTCGGTCGAGGCGCCATTGCAACCGGCCCGGCGCGGCGGATCGCCGCTTTTCGCCGCTGATTCAGCGGTTTTCGAGAGCCTCGCGACGATCCGCGGCCGCCCCGGCGGCTTACCCGCAGCTTTTTGCCGTCCTGGACCAGCGGCCGCCTCTTGGGCTGACGGGCGGATTCGCGTATCCGTGTGCGCCAACGAAACGTCCGGACGCCTCTCATGCCAAGCCCCTCGCTGCAAGCCCTGTCGGAGAAGCTCGACCGCCTGATCGAGGCCGTCGGCCGGATCGCGCCGCCGGCGCCACCGCCGACCGATCTCGACGGTGCCGATTGCTTCGTCTGGTCGGCCGAGCAAGGCGTGCTCGAACCGGTACATCGCGTCAACCGCGTCGAGATCGGCTTGATCCGCGGCGTCGACCGGGTGCGCGACATCCTCGTCGACAACACGCAGCGCTTCGCCGCCGGCCTGCCGGCCAACAACGTGCTGCTGTGGGGCGCGCGCGGCATGGGAAAATCGTCGCTGGTGAAGGCCGCGCACGCCACAGTCAATGGCGAAGGCAAGACGCCGCTCAAGCTAGTGGAGATCCATCGCGAGGACATCGACACCCTGCCCCGGCTGATGGCGATCCTGAAGACGTCGCCGCACCGCTTCGTCCTGTTCTGCGACGACCTCTCCTTCGACCACGACGACACGTCCTACAAATCGCTCAAGGCGGCGCTCGAAGGCGGAGTCGAGGGCCGGCCTGCCAACGTCATCTTCTACGCGACCTCGAACCGCCGGCATCTTCTGCCGCGCGACATGATCGACAACGAACGCTCGACGGCGATCAATCCATCGGAAGCGGTCGAGGAAAAGGTATCGCTGTCGGACCGCTTCGGCCTGTGGCTCGGCTTCCACAAATGCTCGCAGGACGAATATCTCGAGATGATCGACGGCTATGTCGGCTATCACGGCCTCGACATGGATCCGGAAACGCTGCGCGCCGAGGCACTGGAATGGGCGACGACGCGCGGCAGCCGCTCCGGTCGCGTCGCCTGGCAGTTCATCCAGGATCTCGCCGGTCGGCTTGGCAAGCCGCTGAAGGATTGAGCGCGGGGCCGCCGTCGACGGTGATCTCCAGACCTTCGAGCCGGCCGAGCTACCCGCCCTCCGCGGTTCCGGCTGTCACGGCGCGGGCTGCTGCGGTAACGTGGGGCCATGAAACTGCGGCAGACGATAGGCTTCTGTGCCTCCGCCGACGGCACACGCATCGCCGTGGCGTCATGCGGCGAGGGTCCGGTGATCCTGCGAGCCGCGCACTGGCTGAGTCATGTCGACTACGATCTCGAAAGCCCGGTGTGGCGGCCATGGGTGGAGGCGCTTTCGGCCCGTAACCGTTTCGTCCGCTACGACCCGCGCGGATGCGGCTTGTCGGACCGCCATGTCGCGGACCTGACGATCGACGCCTGGCATGCCGACCTCGACGCCGTGGCAGCGACGATCAAGGAGCCACGTTTCGTCCTGCTCGGCCTGTCGCAGGGCGGCGCGCTCGGGATCGCGTTCGCGCTCAGGCACCCGGAGCGCGTCTCCCGTCTCGTACTCGTCAACGCCTACGGCCAGGGCGGGCGTGTGCGTGCCCAGAACGATGCCGAGCGGCTGGAGGCGGAGACGCTGGTCAATTTCGTCCGCATCGGCTGGGGTCGCGACAACCCCGCGTTCTGCCGGTTCTTCACCAATCTCTTCATTCCGGGCGGCAAGCCGGAGCAACATCGCTGGTGGGGCGATCTCGAACGGGAGACGGCGACTGCCGACGTCGCGGCGCAACTGCTCTGGCAGATGCAGGGCATCGACGTCCTCGACCTTGCGGCAAGGCTCAGCGTGCCGACGCTGGTCATGCACAGCCGCGGCGACATGCGCGTGCCCTTCAACGAAGGCTGCAAGCTGGCGGCCGCCATCCCCGGCGCGCGCTTCGTGCCGCTGGAGAGCAGGAACCACGTGCTGCTGCCTGACGAGCCTGCGTGGGCGGTGTTCCAGGCCGAACTCGCGGGGTTTTTAGGGCAGGACCAGGCGACGCAGCCCCACGCTGTCCGCGATGCCGGACTGACTCCCGCAGAAAAGGCGATCCTCGACCTCGTCGCGAAGGGGCTCGACAACCGCACGATCGCCCAGCGCCTGGGCAAGAGCGAGAAGACGGTGCGCAACCAGTTGTCGGCGATCTTCGACAAGCTCGACGTTCACAGCCGTTCGCAGGCTATCGTCAAGTCGCTGTCCGGCTGAGGTCCTTTCCGGGGCCCGCGCGGGACATCTGTCCCCGGCCCGAGCCGGATTTTGCTGGCCACGCGGGACAGCCGCCCCATGCCGGCCGCCATGCACGCGCGCATCCTGGAAGCCTCGGAGCGGCAGCAAGCCCTCCAGAGACCAGGAGGAATGCGATATGACCCAGATCGACGAAACCAGGTTGAACGAGCTGGTCGGCCGCGTGCTCGGCGACCTCGGCGGCGCCGTGAGCGTGCCTCTGGTGCGAATAGGCGACACGCTCGGCCTCTACGCCGCGCTCAGAAACAGCGGACCGGCGACAGCCGACGATCTTGCCGCGGCCGCAGGCTGCGCGCCGCGATATGTGCGCGAGTGGCTCTGCGCGCAGACGGCGTCCGGCTATGTCACCTACGAGGGCGGACGCTTCTCGTTGACGCCCGAGCAGGCCTTCGTGTTTGCCGAACCCGACAGTCCGGTCAATCTGATCGGCGCCTTCGACACCGCCGCCGCGATGGTCGAAAACCAGCCCAAGGTGCAGGCGGCCTTCAAGACCGGCAAGGGCGTCGCGTGGAGCGACCAGGCCGGCTGCATGTTCTGCGCCGTGGCGCGGCTGTTCCGGCCGGGCTACGTCAACGCACTGGTGCAGGATTGGCTGCCCGCGCTGGACGGCGTGGTCGACAAGCTGAACAAGGGAGCGAAGGTCGCAGACGTCGGCTGCGGCCACGGCCTGTCGACGATCCTGATGGCACAGGCCTTCCCGAAGTCGCACTTCACCGGATACGACTTCCATCCGGCCTCGATCGCGGCCGCAACCGCGCATGTGCGGGCGCACGGGATGACCAATGTCGGCTTCGAAGTGGGGCGGGCCCAAGACTTCCCGGGCGGCGGCTTCGATCTCGTCACCTGCTTCGACTGCCTGCACGACATGGGCGATCCCGAAGCCGCGGCGGCGCATATCCGCCAGGCGCTCGGGCACGGCGGCACGTGGATGGTGGTCGAGCCGATGGCCGGCGACACGCTGGAGGACAATGTCAACCCGGTCGGGCGGCTCTATTACTCGGCCTCGACGATGATCTGCGTGCCCACCTCGCTGGCGCAGGAAACCGGGCTGGCGCTCGGTGCCCAGGCGGGCGAGAAGCGGCTGACCGAAGTGATCCGCTCCGGCGGCTTCAGCAAGGTCCGACGCGCCGCGGCGACGCCGCTCAACATGGTGCTCGAGGCGACCTGAGAGACGCGCCGGCGAAAAAATGCCGGCGCGCCTACTCCAGATAGGTGGTGGGATCGACCGGGGCCGAGTTCTTGCGCACCTCGAAATGCAGTTTCGGCGCGTTGGCGCTGCCGCTCATGCCGGACACCGCGATGTCGTCGCCGCGCTTGACCTTCTGGCCGCGCTGCACCTTGAGCTCGCTGGCGTGGCCGTAGACGGTCACCAGCCCGTTGTCGTGGCGCACCAGCACGGTGTTGCCGAACTCCTTCAGCCCGTCGCCGGCATAGATGACCACGCCGTTCTCCGCCGCCTTCACCGGCGTCCCTTCGGGCACGGCGATGTCGATGCCGTCGCGTCCGGCGCCCTTGCCGTAGGAGGAGATGACCTTTCCGCGCACCGGCCAGCGCATGCGGTCGATGCCGGTCGAGCTGGGCGCGGCAACGGCGGCGCTCTCGGCCTGCTCGATCACCTTGTCGGTCTTCCTGGGCGGGGTGTAGGCGGCGACCGCCTCCTGCTGCGTCGGCTTGGCAACCGGCGGCACGGCGCCCGTGGCCGTCTTGTCGATGCCGGGCGCGGCCTGCGCGACGGCCGGCGCCTGACCGGCGGCCGGCACCTTGAGCGTCTGGCCGATGCGCAGCACGCCGTCCTGCATGCCGTTGGCGGCCTTCAGCGCCGCGACGCTCACACCGGTCTTTTTGGCGACGCGGGTCAGCGTGTCGCCGTCCTGCACCGTATAGGCACCGGCGACGGACTTCGGCTTGGGCTGGCCGGAACTGCTGGCGGCGTTCGGATCGGTCGCCGCCGGCACCGCGGCCTCCTTCACCTTGGGCGGCTGCGGCAGCACGGCAAGGGTCTGCTGCGGCGCCCTGCTCGGCACCGGCACCTTGTCGGCGGGAACGTCGTAGCGGGTCCCGGTGGAGGACTTCGCATCGGCGACGGCCGGGTGATTGTCGGGCGCCGAAACGGGGGCCTTGTTGGAATAGACGTAGGTTGGGATGACGATCTTCTGGCCGGTCTGCAGGCCGCCGCCTTCCGGCAGGCCGTTGACCCTGGCGATCACGTTGGCCGGCACGCCGAAGCGGCGCGACAGGTTGTAGACGGTCTCGCCTTCCCGAACTGTCACCTGGGTGCCGCCGGCGCGCGACCAGCCGGCCGGATCGGCCGCCCCGGACGCCATCTGCGGCTCGGCCGGGCGTGCAGGCGTCGAAGCAGCGGAAGCGAGCGTCGGGGCCGCCTGCGGCCTGGGCGCGGAAACGGCAGGTGCCGGGGCGACAGGCGCGGGAGTTGCGGCCGCCATAGTCGGCTGGGCGGAGACCGGCGCCAGGGAGCCCCGGCTCACCGAACCGGTGGAGACGGCATCCACCGGCGCTGCCGCGACCGGCGCGGCGTCACCCGGATAGGCCTGGCCTCCGTCATTGATGATCTGGCGCTGATTCGCCGTCGAGCCGGTGAAGATGTCGTCGACACCGCCGAAGCGCGCCGACTGCGAGCTGCACCCCGCGGCCATCCCCGTGACCAGCAGAAGAGCCGCACCGCGCCACAGCTTGCGCTTGTTCGACCGCAATACACTCACCAGCATCGTACTAACCCGCTTTTACCCGGTACAACCGGCTATGATTAAAGCGCGTTAATGTTACTGGGCGGTTAAAGCGGACGGCGGCCATGCCTCATTTTTAAGCCGCCGGCGCGATCACAGGACGGCCGCCAGGCCCTTGGCGATCGGTTGCAAACGGACCTCGCCGAGGTCCTCGCGCTCGAAGCGGCTGCCGACCTTGCCCAGGCGGACCAGCGCCTGCCGTCCCTCCTCCGGCCCGATCGCCGCCACCATGGTGCCGCCGGTGGAAAGCTGGTCGACGAAGATGCGCGGATGGCTGTCGAACGCGGCCCAGACGACGATCCGGTCGAACGGCCCCTCCCCCATCAGGCCGTTGATGCCGTCGGCCTGCCGTGCATGCACGTTCTGGATGCCGAACAGCTCGAAGCGCTGGCGCGCCTGGTCGACGAGCGTCTTGTAGCGGTCGAGCGTCGTCACCCGGCCGGCGAAGCGGGACATGACGGCGGCGGTATAGCCGGTGCCGGTGCCGATCTCGAGGATGCGGTTGCCCGGCTCGATGCGCAGCGCGGCGATGACCTGCGCCTGCAGGTCGACGCCTTCGATCGCCTCGCCGCAGTCGATCGGCAGCATGCGGTCGGACCAGGCGAGGTCATGGAACTGCCCCGACAGGAAGTCGGCGCGCGGCGTCGCCTCGAAGGCGGCGATCACCTCGCGCGGAACGCCGCGCCCGCGCAGCCGCAGCATGAAGGCGGCGAACCCCTCCCGGCCGCCTGTCATGCAAGCGCCTTGGCCAGCTGGTCGCGCAGCTCATGCGCGGTCAGATCCATCTTCAGCGGCGTCACCGAGACCATGCGGTTGCCGAGCGCATGCAGGTCGGTGCCGCTGCGCGTTTCCGCCGCCTCGCGGCCGAAGCGCAGCCAGTAATAGGGGAAACCGCGGCCGTCGGTGCGCTCGTCGATCCACATGCCGTAGGCGAGCTTGCCCTGGGCGGCGACGGCGACACCCTCGACCTCGTCGGGCGCGCAATTGGGGAAGTTGACGTTGAGGAAGACGCCGGCCGGCAGGTCGACACGCAGCAGCTTCCCCAGCAGGGTCGGCGCATGCGCCTCGGTCGTCTCCCACGCGACCTCCCGGCCGATCCCCTCCTGCACGCGGTAGGCCTGGCTGAGCGCGACGGCGCGGATGCCGAGAAGCGTGCCCTCCATGGCGCCGGCCACCGTACCGGAATAGGTCACGTCGTCGGCGACGTTCGAGCCGGCATTGACGCCGGAGAGAACCAGGTCCGGCGGCTCCGGCAGGATCTTCTTCACGCCCATGATGACGCAGTCGGTCGGGGTGCCGCGCACGGCGAAATGGCGGTCGTCGAGCTTGCGCAGGCGCAGCGGCTCCGACAGCGACAGCGAATGGGCGAAGCCGGACTGGTCGGTTTCGGGCGCCACCACCCAGACGTCGTCGCTGAGCGTCCGGGCGATCCGCTCCAGGCATTGCAGGCCCTCGGCATGGATGCCGTCGTCATTGGTCAGGAGGATACGCACAATCAGGCCCCGATCTTTTCCAGCCCGCCCATATAGGGGCGCAATGCTTCAGGAATGCTAACGGAGCCGTCCTGGTTCTGGTAATTCTCCAAAACCGCGATCAGCGCGCGGCCGACGGCGACGCCCGAGCCGTTGAGGGTGTGGACGAAGAGGTTGCCCTTGCCGCCCCTGTCCCTGTAGCGGGCGTCCATGCGGCGCGCCTGGAAATCGCCGCAGACCGAGCAGGACGAGATCTCGCGATAGGCGTTCTGGCCGGGCAGCCACACCTCGATGTCGTAGGTCTTGCGCGCGCCAAAACCCATGTCGCCGGTGCACAGCACCACGGTGCGGAACGGCAGGCCGAGTCTTTTCAGCACCGTTTCGGCGCATTCGGTCATGCGCTCGTGCTCGGCCAGCGAATTCTCCTGGTCGGTGATCGACACCATCTCGACCTTGTAGAACTGGTGCTGGCGCAGCATGCCGCGCGTGTCGCGGCCGGCCGAGCCGGCTTCGGAGCGGAAGCAGGGGGTGAGCGCGGTGTAGCGCAGCGGCAGATCGTCGTGTCGGAGGATTTCCTCGCGCACGAGGTTGGTCAGCGGAACTTCTGAGGTCGGAATCATCCAAAGACGTGCAGAATTGCCGTGCTTGTCCAAAAAGGCCTGTGTTTCACGCATAATAAAATCTGGGTACGAAAGATGCGCTACAGGGGCTGCCGTTTGCCGGTATGTCTCCCAATCGTCCTGTAGACGCGTCAAACGTTCAAAGTCCTGCTTAATTTCCTCGGGTTGATCCACGAACCTCTTCGAACGAGAAGTTTGAAACAGGTCGTCTTCAAATTTAGGCAACTGACCCGTTCCGAACATTGCCTCGTCTCGCACCAGCAGCGGCGGGATCACCTCAGTATAGCCGTGCTCGGTCGTGTGCAGGTCGAGCATGAACTGGCCGAGGGCGCGCTCGAGCCGGGCAAGCTGACCCTTCAGCACGGTGAAGCGCGCGCCCGACAGTTTTGCCGCGCGCTCGAAATCCATCAGGCCGAGCGCCTCGCCGATCTCGAAATGCTCCCTGGCCCAGTTCGGGCGCGGTCTTACCTCGCCGACCTTGCGGACTTCGACATTGCCCCTCTCGTCGGCGCCGACCGGCACGTCGTCCAGCGGCACGTTGGGAATGACGGCCAGCGCATCCTCCAGCGCCTTGTCGTTGTCGCGCTCGGTCTGCTCGGCGGCGCCGAGAAAGGCCTTGATGGCATTGACCTCGAGCTTGAGCTGCTCGGCCAGTGCCATGTCCTTGTTGCGCATGGCGTTGCCGATCTCGCGCGAGGCGGCGTTGCGGCGCTCCTGCTTGACCTGCAACTCGCCGAGATGGGCGCGGCGCGTCTCGTCCAGCAGCAGCACGCCTTCGACGGTCGAACGCGCGTCCTGCTCCGACCACTGGCGCTTCACCAGCGCGTCGATCAGGGCCTGCGGCTTTTCGCGAATCCATCGAATGTCAAACATGGTCGGTATCGAACGTCCTTCCTGGGGAAATTCCGCTGCCGCTCATGCCGGACGGCCGCGGCGGTGTCAAATCACGGCTGGCCCGGCGAGGCGGCAGGGGGTCGAGCGCTGCCGCGGCGACCCCACCCGGCCGCTGCGCGGCCACCCTCCCCTCAAGGGGGAGGGAAATGCTGCGCGCTTCATCCTCGCCACGCCCTGCTTTGCAGTCTGGCCATTGAAAGGAAAGTGCGGGAAGCGGGGCGCGGGGCCGAGCCTCTCTAAGTAAATACGTGGCGCGGTGATCCGCGCCCCGCCGGCGTTCTTGCCCGTCCGCTAGCGCTGCATTTCCGCAGGTGTCGCGGCTGGGGCCCGGGCCTCCAGCTCACGCCAGCCGCGCTACCGTTTGCGCGGCCGACCCGGCGCCGACGCTCCCTCCTGATACCCGGTGCGCACCAGATTCCCGCAGGGAGCGGCTTTCGAGTGCAAGTATGGGGGAGATGGAAAGGGAGGGGATAAAATAATTGCGGCGGGCCTGTTCGCTCGAAGTGGCGCAAGCGGCTAAGTGCCGGGGAAATTGCGCTTTTCTCGTTCGCGTCGGCTTTGAAGCTGCACCGCTTTTCGACGGAAGGAAAGAAAACTATCCCCTGCTCGATCTCCGGATCGACCGAGCCGAATGCCGTGGGATGGGGTGATTCCGCATCGCCGGAGCACTTCACAACCGGTACGGCATGGATCCTAGGGTCTGCGCCTCCGCTTCGCTCCGGCTCCGCCCTAGGATGACGAAGGCAAAGGGGTTTACCGCTAGTGGCCAACGTCGGCGATTGGCGGAGACTCCCGATGAGTTCGTCATTCTAGGGCGAAGCCGGAGCGAAGCGGAGGCGCAGACCCTAGGATCCATGCCGTAGCGACGGCGAAGTGCTCCGGCTGCGTAGAACAGATGGTCCCAACCGCATGGAGTTACTATGGCAGATGCCGTCCGTTGCCGATGCCGCGACCGGGCGGTGACGTTTAAGCTTCATCCCCTCCAAGGCGTAGAAGCGAAGCGTGGAGTTCCGGGAGCGGTCCCTCAGGTCGCCGCGCTCGAGGCGGAATCGCTCTCGTCCTTCTCGGCCGCCAGCTTCTCCTCCTCGCGCTTCCGCTCGACCATGCGGGCGCACCAGATCGAGACCTCGTAGAGCAGGATGGTGGGCACGGCCAGGCCGATCTGGCTCACCGGGTCGGGCGGCGTCAGCACGGCGGCGACGACGAAGGCGATCACGATCGCCCATTTGCGCTTGTCCTTCAGCCCCTGCGACGTCAGCAGGCCGACGCGCGCCATCAGCGTGGTGACGACCGGAAGCTGGAACACCAGGCCGAAGGAGAAGATCAGCGTCATGATCAGGCTGAGATATTCCGAAACCCTCGGCAGCAGCGAGATCTGCACCTCCTGCCCGGGCCCGACCTGCTGCATCGACAGGAAGAACCACATCACCATCGGCGTGAAGAAGAAATAGACGAGTGCACCGCCCATCAGGAACAGGATGGGCGAAGCAACGAGGAACGGCAGGAAGGCGGCGCGCTCGGTCTTGTAGAGGCCTGGCGCCACGAACTTGTAGATCTGCGCGGCGATCAGCGGGAAGGCGATGACCAGCCCGCCGAACATGGCGAGCTTGATCTGGGTGAAGAAGAATTCCTGCGGCGCCGTGTAGATGAGCTCCACCTGCTCGTTGGCGAGACCGGCCCAGTGCACCGCCCATTTGAACGGGATCACCAGCAGGTTGAACAGCTGCTTGGCGAAGAAGAAGCAGACGAGGAAAGCGACGAAGAAGCCGCCGATCGCCCACATCAGGCGCGACCGCAACTCGATCAGGTGCTCCATCAGCGGCGCCGACGAGGCCTCGATGTCGTCTTCGTCCCGTTTGGCGCTCACGTATCGCTTCCTGCTCGTTCCCTGGCCTTCGCGGCCGTCGCCTTGCCCTTGCCGGTAGTCGCCTTGCCGGCGGCAGGCGGTTTCGGCTTGGCCGACGCCTTGGCGGCGGACGCCTCGGCCGGAGCGGCCTTGCCGGCCGGCGCAGGCTTCGCCTTCCCGGCTGGCGCGGTCTTCTTCGGCTTCGCCTCTGGCGCGGCCGTGCCATTCGCCTTGGCCGCCTGCGGGGCAGCCATGGGCGCCGGGGCCGCAGCAGGCTTCGCCGGCTCCGGCGAAGGCGCCGGCGTGGCGAGCGCCGCGGGCGGCGACGGCATGGCCTCCGGCCCGGCGACGCCCGGCATGGCGGTCGCGCCGTTCTTCAGCGGCTCGGCCGCGTGCGCATCGGGCTCGGCCGGCTTCTGCTCGTCGGCCGGCTGGGCCGGCTGCGCGCCCGGATTGAGCGACTGCAATCCCGCACGAACATCGGCCGCGGCCTTCTCGAACGGGTTGAGCTGCTTCTTGATCTCGGAAGCCGGGTTCATGCTGCGCAGCGAATCGACCGACTTCTTGACCTCGTCCAGCTCGGCCTCCTTCAAGGCCTCGTTGAACTGCTTCTGGAAGTCGCCCGCCATCGACCGCATCTTGGCGGTCATCTTGCCGATGGTGCGCAGCATCTTCGGCAAATCCTTCGGTCCCACGACCACGATCATGACGACCGCGATCACGAGCATTTCGGTCCAGCCGATCTCAAACATGCTGCATCAATCCGGCTTTGCCGAGGAAAAGGCTCAGCTCTTGCTGGCCTTCTCGCGGGCCGCCATGGTTTCGTCGGCGCGATGCTCGACCGTCTTGGCGTCGGCGGCCGCCTTCGCCTCCTCGGCGTCCTCGTCCGACATGCCCTTCTTGAAGCTCTTGATGCCCTTGGCCATGTCGCCCATCAGCTCGGGGATCTTGCCGCGACCGAACAGCAGCAGCACGACCACCAGCACGATCAGCCAGTGCCATATCGAAAAGGAACCCATATCCAAACTCTCTCAGAGATCGTTTCTCGTGACTGATCTATGCGTTTTCGCGCCGCGTTTCAAACAGAAGAACGTCCGATTCGCGCAACGAGAACCAAATATCGCGTGAACGGGCGGACAAGATGCCGCAGCGGACCCGCGCCCGCACCGGAGTTTCGGCCCCGGGAACCGCCAGCTCCAGCAATTCGATGACGCCGAGATAGCGTCGCGACAGGATTCGCGCCTCCACCTGCCCCTCGGTTTCGCTCACGTCGAAGCCGGTGGTGCGCACGGCGACGGTGGTCTCAGTGCCATCGGCGAGCCCCGGCGCGGCGATCCGGCCGACCGACGTCTCGACCAAGCCGCCGCGCACCCGCCCGCCGAAAATGTTGAGCTCAGAGAAGAAGCCGGCGACGAACAGGTCGTTCGGGTTGAGATAGAGCTCCTCGGCCCTGCCCGCCTGTACCAGCCTTCCGTCCTTCAGGAGCGCGATGCGGTCGCCCATGCGCATCGCCTCTTCCGCGTCATGGGTCACCACGATCGCGGTAGCGCGGCTCTCGCGCAGGATCGCCAGCGTCTCGGCGCGCACCGAATCCTTCAGCCGCGAGTCCAGCCCGGAAAACGGCTCGTCCATCAACAGCACCGCCGGCCGCGGCGCCAGCGCCCGGGCGAGCGCGACGCGCTGCTGCTCGCCGCCCGAGAGCACATGCGGATAGGCGGCGGCGTAAGCCTCGAGCCCGACCCTGGAGAGCGCGATCATCGCCTCGCGGCGGGCCTCCTCGCGCGACAGCTCGGTCAGGCCGAAGCGCACATTGTCGAGGATGGTCATGTGCGGGAACAGCGCGAAATCCTGGAAGACCAGGCCGATGGAGCGCTTCTCCGGCGGCAGGAACACGGCCGGACCGGCGATCTCGCGGCCGTTGAGCAGGACGCGGCCGGTGCTCTGCGGCTCGATGCCGGCGGCGATCCTGAGCAGCGTGGTCTTGCCCGAGCCGGAGGGGCCGAGCAGGCACAGCACCTCGCCGGGTTCGGCCGCGAGCGATACGTTGCGCAGCGTCTCGGTGCCCGGCGCGAAGGAATGGCTGATGTCGTCGAAGACAAGCCGCGCGGCGAAGGTCACGCCCGCCGTCGTGCGCTTGCCCGTGCTCGCCTCGTCGATGGTCAATGCGTCCGGCCTTCCGCGTTTACGCGCGGAGGCTCAATCATCCGCCACGCGCGGTGTCAACAGGCCGAGCTCCTCCAGGTCGACGTCGGTCAGCGGATCCTCGTCCTCGGTGAGCTCGTCGGTGCTGGCCGGCGGCAGCGGCACGGAGAAATTGGCGGGCATGCGCGCGGCCAGCAGGCCGGCGCCCTTCAGCTCTTCGACGCCGGGCAGGTCGCGGATCTCCTCCAGGCCGAAATGGTCAAGGAACCCTTCGGTGGTGCCATAGGTGACCGGACGTCCCGGCGTGCGGCGGCGGCCGCGCAGGCGCACCCATTCGGTCTCCAGCAGCGTGTCGAGCGTGCCCTTCGAGGTCTCGACGCCGCGGATGTCCTCGATCTCGGCGCGCGTCACCGGCTGGTGGTAGGCGATGATGGCGAGCACTTCGAGGGCGGCGCGCGACAGCTTCTTCTGCTGCACGGCGTCGCGCGTCATCATGAAGGCGAGATCGGGCGCGGTGCGGAAGGCCCATCCCGAGCCGACCCGAACCAGGTTGACGCCGCGCCGCGAATAGATCGCCTGCAGCTCGGCCATGACCTCGGGCACGGCGATGCCGTCCGGCAGGCGCTGGGCGAGCTGCGCCTCGCTGACCGGCTCGGCGCTGGCGAAGACGATGGCCTCGGCCATGCGCGCGGCCTCGGCCAGATGCAGGCGCTCGGCCGGGTTGCGGGCCGGCTCGCCGTCGGCGGCGAAGGGGATCACGCGGGCGTTGGCGGCTTCGCTCATGATGCTGTCCCGGCGGTTGATGCGGCCGCCTGGCGGCCGCGCAGGTAGAGCGGGGAGAAGGCGCCGTCCTGCCGCATCTCGAGCTGGCCCTCGCGGACCATTTCGAGCGTGGCGGCGAAGGAGCTGGCGATGGCGGTGGCGCGTTCCTCCGGCCCGGCGAGATAGTCGACGAGGAAGCGGTCGAGCGCCGTCCAGTCCTTCGCCACGCCGATCAGCCGGGCGAGGATGTCGCGCGCCTCCTTCAGCGACCAGACGCCGCGCTTGGCGATGCGCACATTGGTCACCGCCTGGCGCTGGCGCTGGATGGCATAGGCGGTGAGCAGGTCGTAGAGGCTCGCCGCGTACCGGTTGCGCTTCTCGACGATGACGAGTTCCGGCGCGCCGCGCGCGAAGACGTCGCGGCCGAGCCGGTTGCGGTTGACGAGGCGGGCGGCGGCGTCGCGCATCGCCTCCAGCCGCTTCAGGCGGAACTGCAGCACCGCCGCCATCTCCTCGCCGCTGTCGCCGGCGTCGTCCGGCTGCTTGGGGATCAGGAGCCGCGACTTCAGATAGGCCAGCCACGCCGCCATGACGAGATAGTCGGCGGCGAGCTCCAGCCGAACGGTGCGCGCCTTGTCGATGAAGGCAAGATACTGCTCGGCGAGCGCCAGGATGGAGATGCGCGCCAGATCGACCCGCTGGTTGCGCGCCAGATGCAGCAACAGGTCGAGCGGCCCCTCGAAGCCGTCGACGTCGACGACCAGCGCCGGATCGGTGGTCGCGCGCTCCTCCGGCTGGTCCGCCCACAGGCGGTCCATCGGAATGGCCTTCGCGGCTTTCTGCTCTCCGGTCGCGGCCAATGCCGTCCCTTCCGTGTCAAAACCGGATGAAAAGAGTCATCATCCCGTTCCAACTCTTTGTTTTACCGCATGATCTTATCCGAAAAGCCTGCACTTTTCCGGGATCATGCCTTACGCCACCGCCTCGAAATACCGCGCGAACTCGGCACGCGCTTGCACCTCGGCGGTCGCGTCCCCGCCCTTGACGGCGGCCAGCGCCCGCTCGGCCCGCTGCAGCGAGCTGCCGGCGAGCGGCAGCGTGCGCGAGGCGATGCCCGCCATCTCGTCCATGACGCCGTTGCAGTGGAGAACGATGTCGACGCCGGCCGCAAGGATGGCGGCGGCCTTCTCAGGGAAATCCCCAGAAAGCGCCTTCATCGAGGTGTCGTCGCTGACCAGCAGCCCGTCGAAGCCGATCTCGCCGCGGATGATCTCGCGTACCACCTTTTCCGACGTGGTCGCCGGGGCGGAGGGGTCGACGGCGGCGTAGACGACATGCGCGGTCATGCCGATCGGCAGGTGGCTGAGCGCCCTGAAGGGGGCGAAGTCGTGGCGGCGCAGCTCGTCCAGCGAGGTATCCACCGTCGGCAGCTCGAAATGCGTATCGGAAAAGGCGCGGCCGTGGCCCGGCATGTGCTTCATGACCGGCAGCACGCCGCCCGACAGCAGTCCCTCGGCGGCCGCACGGCCGAGCGCGGTGACGGTCGCGGGATCCTTGCCGTAGGCGCGGCTGCCAATCACGTCGCTGGCGCCCTCGATGGGCACGTCGAGCACGGGCAGGCAGTCGGCGGTGATGCCGAACTTCAGCAGGTCGAAGGCATGCAGCCTGGCGAGCAGCCACGCGGCCCGCAAGCCGGCCTCGCGATCCTCGCGGTAGAGCGCGCCGACGGCGGCGCCGGCCGGATAGTTCGGCGCGATCGGCGGGCGCAGGCGCTGCACCCGCCCGCCCTCCTGGTCGATGAAGACCGGGGCCTCGGGGCGGCCGACCGCGTCGCGCATCGAGGCGACCAGATCGGATATCTGCGAGGGCTCACCGATGTTGCGCGCGAAAAGGATGAACCCCCAGGGCCGCTCGTCGCGATAGAAGCGGATCTCGTCCTCGTTGAGCGCCTTGCCGGCGCAACCCAGGATCATGGCTTTTGATTCGGTCATGTCAGCGTTTTACCCCGTGCAAGGCCGGGATTGAACGAAAAACCGGCGCGGGATGGTCCCGCGCCGGTTCGAACCCACTGGATTGTTGGGCAGGGAACTATCTCGATACGAAGCAGCTGCCGCCGGCGGCCTTGTAGGTCTCGCACAGCTTGACCGCATCGTTGCGGCTGCCGGCCGGCACGCGGACGCGCCAGAAGGTGCCCTTGCCGGCGATCTCGGCCTTGACGATGGTCGCCTGCTTGCCTTCGAGCACGCTGCCGTAGCGGCGCTGCAGATCCTGGTAGCTCGACTGCGCGGCGGCTTCGGTCGGCTGGGACGCGATCTGCATCGACCACGAACCCGGAGCCGGGGCAGCGGCGGGATCGAGCGCGGCGACGCGTTCGGCCTTGACCTCGCCGACGATATCCACCGGCTGGTCGGACGGACGGGCCGGCGCCACGGGCACGCGGTCCGGCGTCGTTCCGGCGGCGCGCGCCTGCGGTGCGGCGGCCGCCGGCTGCTGCGGTGCCGTGGCCGCGGGCTGCTGCGGCGCGGCAGCGGCCGCCGGCTGCGGAGCACTCGGCACCGTCGCCGTGGTCTCGGCACCCTCGCCGGCCGGCGTCGGCGACGATGCGACGGGATCGACGATGCCCTCGGAGGCCGAATCCAGCGCCGGCGCGGCGGCCGGCGCCGGCTCCTCGCGGGCGACCAGCGTGCCGTCGGCCTTGACGATCATGGTACGGACCTTGCGCGGTGCCACGGCGGCGACCTCGACGCTGTCGTCGACGCCCGGATCCTGGATGACCTGCTCGATCCGGTCCGCGCCCTTGGGCATCGGCTGCCCGGCCGGCGCCTGCGGGCCTGCCGCGGCAGTCTCAGCCGGCTGTCCGGCGGCCGCCTCGTCGTCCTGCATCGCCAGATCGACCGGCTCGTCATCCGGCATCGGCATTTGGACCGGCTCTTCGGCGCTGTTCAGCAGCTTTTCCTGCGTCGGCTCGCCGGAACCGCCGGCACCCGCAACGGAATCGTAGACCTTGGCGTCCTGGTTCGGGATGGTCGCGCCACCCGGATTCTCCGGCTTTATCTTCACCGGCGATGGATCGGCCTTGACCAGGGCAAGCTCGCCAGATCCCGGGCCCTCGCCGTAGGACAGGGCGAAGGCGGCGACACCGCCAAGCAGCGCCACGCCGCCGACCACCGCGGCGATCACCAGCCCGCGGCGACGCGACGGCCGCTCCGCAAGCTGGGTGTAGGCAGGCCCGGCGATCTCCTCGTCAAAGTCGGGATCGTAGGCGAACTGCGCGTCCGACCCGGCATCCTGCCGGCTACCTGCTGCGCCGGCTGCCGCGGCACGGGGCGCCTCCTGATACGCATAGCCGTAGTCGCCGCCCGCGGCGGCGCGCGCGGCAATCGCTCCCGCGACGGCCGCTCCAGCAACGGCCGGTACGGCCGGATCGTCGAAATAGCCGACACTCGCCGGCTGCTCGATGCGGATCTCGCGGCGATCCGCAGGCTGCTGCGACTGCACCGCCTGCTCGGCCACGCCGGCGTTCATGCCCTGGAGAAGGTTCGAAAACTCGGCGTCGAGATCGTCGTAGGGCCGCACCGGCGCAGGCTCGTCCTCATAGGCGAGCACCGGCAGGTCGAGGTCGTCGGCCAGCGCCACGGCCTGCTCGGGAACCTCGACGGTCTCGATGTCCGGCACCTCCTGGCGCGCCGCCGCGACGGCGGCTGCCTGCGCCGGCGGCTCGAACGTCTGCTCCGGCTCGGGCGCATGCTGCCACGAGCGGCTCACCTGCAGGTCGGCAGACATGGCTGCCAGCGCCGCATAAGGGTCATGTCCGTCCCGAGGCATGGATTCCTCCGGTTCCCATGTCTGCGCGGCGGCAGGCTCGCCTTGCCCCGTATCGTCGCCCGCCTGAGCTACCGCGTCGGAAATCGCCGCATCAAAAGCCTGGTCGTCGAATAGCCCGTCGAGCTCGTCGTCCGCCTCCGCATGGCGCGGGGCCGCGACGGAACCCCACGCCTGATCGTGCCGGGCGACTTCCGCCACGTCAACGGGCTCGAGCCACTCCTCGTCGACGGCGGCGGCATTGCCGTCGTCATATGCCTGCATCGCGGGTTCGTCGTGCCAGTGCGGCTGCGGCTCGGCCACCGGTGCAGCCGCCTGGACGGGCTCCGCATGGTCATGTCCGCCGGACACATGATGGTCAGCCGCCGCCACCGGCTCGTTGCCGAGCAACGCGTTCAGCTCCTCTTCGAGGCTCGTCTCCAATGACGCTTCGGGGACAACCGTTTCCGGCTGACGATCGACCTGTCCGTCATCCCAGGGCTGCGGCGAGAAGGCGGCACCCAGCGGCAGCCTGTAAGCCGTCTCTTCCGCCGCTTCGGCGACATCGTCGGTCACGGGCGAACGACTGGCGTCGGCCTCGTCCGCGTGATGGACCGCCGCAAGCGGCCGGTGCTCGGGTTGGTCGGCGAATGCGATGTCGAAATGCTGGTCGAGTTCCCACTCCGAGGACACTGATGCTTCCGCTCGCGTACCGTCCTGCTCCGGGACTTCCGCCTGCGCGACAGGCTCGTCGATTTCCGGCCGCGCGACGGACTCGTCGCAACGCTCGGTGGCGGCCGTCTCGACAAGGCCGGGCTCGGCGGCCGCATCCTCGACCGCCTCCGGCTCGCCTTCATCCGCGAACGCCAGCGGGGCATGATCCGCTTCGGCCACCGGCTCGCCAGCGGCCTCCGCGGCCGGCTCGTCGGCCTCTGCCGGGGCAGCCGCATGAAGCTCCGGCTCGGGTGCCGTCATCTCGGCTTCCGCCAAAGGCAGTTCCTCGACCCCAGGCCACTGCACGGCAGGCTGGTCCGCTGAGTCAGCCTCATGGCCTTCAGCCTGAAAGCCGATGGGCGCCTCGACCGGCGCATCGTCCTCGACCCGGATTTCCTCGGCCTCGGCGGCAGCTTCCGCGACGCCCTCGGCTTCGACCGCCGGCGCTTCCTCGGCCGGAGCAGACCACTGCTGCCCGGGCTCTTCGGCCACGGCTTCGGCCTGCGGCGTGACTTCCGCAACCGTCGTATCGGCGGTTTTGGGAGCGTAGGCCTGAACCGGCTCCTCGGCAGCCGCGGGCGGGGAATAAGCTGCGACAGGCGCCTCTTCCGCGGCGAAGTCACCCATCAGCTCACGCTCGAGATCGATGCCGAAATCGGCCTCGTCGATCTGCGGCTCGGCAGGCTTCACCTCCGCCGGCTTCGCCACGGCAGCCGCCGGCTTCACCGGCTGGCGCGGGTCGAAACCCATGATCCGAGTCAGTTCCGCGAACGGATCGTCTTCCGCGACCGCGGCCTGGTCGGCAATCTTGAGGTTTGCTTTTTCTGCCATTGTGCTTTTCCGAACCTGGACACAATTCGACGCGAACAGCGCCACGCATGGGCCGCGCCGTACCAGCGCAATGTGGGCAAAAGGTGACCGGCTAAGGTCGCTTCGGCCTAGCGCATCTCGCTTGGCGCTTCAGCTCCGATCAGTCCGAGCCCGGACGTGATCACGTCCAAAACCGCCTGGACCAAGCCGAGCCTGGCATGCGTCAATTGTCGGTCGGTAACCTTAACAAACCGTAAGTCCGGATTTTCGGTGCCGCGGTTCCACTGCGCATGGAAGGCGCTGGCGAGGTCGTAGAGGTAGAAGGCGAGCCTGTGCGGCTCCAGCGACTGGGCTGCGGATTCGATCAGGCGCGGGTATTCGGCGAGCTTGCGGATCAGCGCGATCTCGCTCTCCTCCGTCAGCAGCACGGCATCCGCGGTGAGCGCCGCGCGGTCCGTGGCGACGTCGCCGAGCTGCTCCCTCGCCTGCCGGAACACCGAATGGCAGCGCGCCGAGGCGTACTGCACGTAGAACACCGGATTGTCCTTCGACTGCTCCGTCACCTTGGCGAAGTCGAAGTCGAGCGGCGCGTCGTTCTTGCGGTAGAGCATCATGAAGCGGATGGGGTCGCGGCCGACCTCCTCAACCACCTCGCGCAGCGTGACGAAGTCGCCCGACCGCTTGGACATGCGCACCGGCTCGCCATTGCGGTAGAGCTTTACGAGCTGGCACAGCAGCACGGTGAGCTTGAGGCTGTTGCCGCCGACGGCGCGCGCCAGCGCCTCCATGCGCTTGACGTAGCCGCCATGGTCGGCGCCGAGCACGAAGACGGTGTGCTCGAAGCCGCGCCGCACCTTGTCCTTCAGATAGGCGACGTCGGCGGCGAAATAGGTGAACTGGCCGTCGGACTTCACCAGCGGCCGGTCGATGTCGTCGCCGACAGCGGTCGAACGGAACAGCGTCTGCTCGCGGTCCTCCCAGTCGTCCGGCTTCTCGCCCTTGGGCGGCGGCAGCTTGCCCTTGTAGATGTGGCCGGCCAGCGTCAGCTCGGCGACCGCCGCGCGGATCGCCTTGGCATTGTCGGCATGCAGCGAGCGCTCGGAGAAGAACACCTCGTGATGCACGTTGAGCAGCGCCAGATCCTCGCGGATCATCGCCATCATGGCGTCGATCGAGCGATCCTTGAGGATGGCCATCGCCTCCTGGTCCGGCATCTTCAGGAGGCCGTCGCCATAGTCGGCGGCGAGCTGCTTGCCGAGCGGGACGAGATAGTCGCCGGGATAGAGGCCGGCGGGGATCTCGCCGATGTCCTCGCCCAGCGCCTCGCGGTAGCGCAGCAGCACGGAGCGCGCGAGCACGTCGATCTGCGCGCCGGCGTCGTTGATCAGATATTCCTTGGTAACGTCGTGGCCGGTGAAGGCGAGGAGGTTGGCGAGCGTGTCGCCGACCACGGCGCCGCGGCAGTGGCCGACATGCATCGGCCCGGTCGGGTTGGCCGAGACATATTCGACATTGACCTTGGCGCCCCTGCCCATCCGCGAGCGGCCGAAGTCCGGGCCGAGATGGACGAGGCGGACGAGATAGGCCTGCCAGTAGGCGTCCTTGAGGCGCAGATTGACGAAGCCGGGGCCGGCCACCGCCGTCTCGGCGACGTCGGGATCGGCCTCGAGCGCGGCGGCGATCGTCTCGGCCAGCGCCCGCGGGTTCTGCCCGGCCGCCTTGGCCAGAACCATGGCGGCATTGGTCGCCAGGTCGCCATGGCTGGCGTCGCGCGGCGGCTCGACGGAGACGCGGCCGAGGTCGAGCGGCGCTCCGGTTGCGGTCTTCAGTTCAAGGCCTTCAACGACTTTCCTGATCCGCTCGTTGAAGTCGGCGAACACGTTCATGATGCTGTTCCTGGAAATTGCGGCTCGGGGCATGCTGCTGCGGCCGGAAATGCGCCCGTTGCCTAACGCAAATCCGGCGTCCGGTCAAACAGACGCGCATATTCCTTGATGGCGTAGGTGTCTGTCATCCCCGCCAGGAAATCGGCGACATGCCGCGCCTTGATGCGCGGTTCGGCACGGTCCAGCCCCTCGCGCCAGCCGTCGGGCATGGCGCGCGGATCGGCGTAGTAGGCGTCGAACAGCTCGCGCACGATGCGGTCGGCCTCGGCGCGCACGCGCATCACCTCCTCGTGGCGGTAGATATGGGCGAACAGGAAGGCCTTCAGCTGCTTCTCCTCGGCCGCCATCCCGGCGGAGAAGGTGACGATCGGCCGGCCGGCCGCGCGCACGTCGTCGACGCTTTGCGGCCGCACGCCGTCCAGGTTGCGGCCGGCGGTGGCGATCACGTCCTCGACCATGCGGGTGATCTGGCGGCGCATCAGCTCGTGCCCGGTGCGGACCGGATCGAGCGCCGGATAGAGCGCCCTCACCTCCTCCAGCAGCCGCGCCGGCAGCGTCGCCTCGGACAGCATGCCGATGGTGAGCAGCCCGGCGCGCAGGCCGTCGTCGATGTCATGGGTGTTGTAGGCGATGTCGTCGGCGATCGCCGCGCATTGCGCCTCCAGGCTGGCGTAGCGTCCGAGCTCGAGGTCGTGCAGCTCGTTGTAGTCGAGGATCGTGCGCGGCACCTGGCCCTTCAGCCCCTGTCCGCCAGGACCGATCAGCGGGCCATTGTGCTTGACCAGCCCCTCCAGCGTCTCCCAGGCGAGGTTCAGACCGTCGAACTCGGCGTAGCGACGCTCCAGCCGCGTCACCACGCGCAGCGACTGGGCGTTGTGGTCGAAGCCACCCCACGCCGCCATCTTGTCGTTCAGCGCCTCCTCGCCGGTGTGGCCGAAGGGCGTGTGGCCGAAATCGTGGACCAGCGCCAGCGCCTCGGCCAGATCCTCGTCGAGCCGCAGCGCCCGCGCCAGCGCGCGGGCGATCTGCGCCACCTCGATGGTGTGGGTAAGCCGGGTACGGAAATGATCGCCCTCGTGGGCGACGAATACCTGCGTCTTGTGCTTCAGCCGGCGGAAGGCGGTGGAATGGATGATGCGGTCGCGGTCGCGCTGGAACGGCGTGCGGGTCGGGCTTTCCACCTCGTCGAACAGCCGGCCGCGGCTTTTCGCCGGATCGCAGGCATAAGGCGCGCGCGGCCGGTAGCCGAAGCCGATGTCGCCGAGGCCAGCGTGATTGTTCTCCATGCGAATACCGCTCTACCTGGGTCTAGCGGAGCTTGTTGCGCCGAACCAACATCTCGCCCAAGGGCATGTCCGGAGATTTGGTTTTCCAAGGCTGCAACGACTTGCGATCGGCACCCAGAAGCCCTGCTTCCTCGTCCGAATTTTCGTCGCCTGTCATCCGGTCGACGATGACCTTGGACAGATGGCGGCCCTCGCGATTTGAGGCAGCCTTGAATTTCGGAATCGCCTTTCGCTTCGACTTGTTGTTCTCGCCATAACCATCGCGGCAGTCGCGCTCGTAAGAGAGCGCCTTATCTGCTTGTGGTGAACGTGCTTCCCGAGTCTCCTGGTCGCCCATCTCACGCACCTCCAATGTCCAAGCTTAGCATGCATCCGCCCACATGAATGCAGCATGTCGGCACGCCGGCGGCTTCAGACGCTTCGCACCGCCGCCGGTTGACTTGCCCCCGTCCGCTTCATACCTATTGTGCGAGAGCGAACGCAAGGTGACGCCCATGAACGCGGATGCCAAGTCTGCCATGAAAGTCGAGATGACCGACGCCGCCGCCAAGCGCATCGCCGCGATCGTGGCGAAGGAGCCGGGCAAGACGGCGCTGCGCGTCACCGTCGAAGGCGGCGGCTGCTCCGGCTTCTCCTACAAGTTCGACCTGACCGAAGCCCGCAACGACGACGATGTCGCCGTCGAGAGAAACGGCGCGACAGTGCTCATCGACGACCTGTCGCTGGTCTATATGGGCGGCTCGGTGATCGACTTCGTCGACGATCTGATGGGCCAGTCCTTCCAGATCAGGAACCCCAACGCCGTCGCCTCCTGCGGCTGTGGCACCAGTTTTTCGATCTGACGGCAAGCGGCCCGTGCCGGAATCGTCGCCACGAAAAGGCGGCGACGACGGCTGCCCGAGGGCGAGTCTGGGGCATCGCTCTCAAACCGGCAGAGAAGACGCCCGCCGATTTTCAAGATTATCTTGAATGACTTGTCTGGTTTTCTGCGGTTCGGCGCGACGCGCGGCCGCAGCGAATCGCCGCAAGGAACTGTTTTCATTCATGAGTTGATGGCGTCGGGCGACGCCCTCTTGGCCGTGCCGGGGCCACTTGACCGCCGCGGTTCCGCCGCGCCGCGCCACCTTCGTTGACACATCCTCGTGATCGGTCTCACGCTGCGTAAACCGGGAGGGACTCTCGCACGCCGTCATGGGGAACAACGACATGAACCTGCCACCCAACGCATCGCCCTTGCTCTACAACGAGGATCTCGCTCCAGCCAAAGAACGCAACTGGGGCCCGTTCTCGATCTTCAACGTGTGGACCTCCGACGTCCACAGCCTGTGGGGATACTATCTCGCCGCCAGCCTGTTCCTGTTCTGCGGCAGCTTCGTCAATTTCCTGATCGCCATCGGCATCGGCTCGCTGATCATCTACTTCCTGATGAACCTGGTCGGCATAGCCGGCGTGCGCACCGGCGTGCCCTTTCCCGTCCTGGCGCGCGCCTCCTTCGGCATCTGGGGCGCCAATTTCCCGGCCATCGTGCGGGCGATCGTCGCCTGCTTCTGGTACGGCGCGCAGACGGCGGCCGCGTCCGGCGCGATCGTCGCGCTGCTCATCCGCGACGAGGGCATGCTCGCCTTCCATCAGTCGAGCCATATGCTCGGCCACTCGACGCTGGAGGTGATCTGCTACGTCGTCATCTGGGCGCTGCAGCTGCTGATCATCCAGCGCGGCATGGAGACGGTGCGGAGATTCCAGGACTGGGCCGGGCCCGCGGTGTGGGTGATGATGCTGATCCTGGCGATCTACCTGGTCGTCAAGGCCGGTGGCATATCGCTTACCGGCGACATCCCGATGGACGTGCTGCTCGAAAAGACCAAGGATGCCGGCGTTCCGGGCGTGCCCGGCTCGTTCGAGGCGCTGATGGCGGTCGCGGCGATCTGGGTGACCTATTTCGCCGCGCTCTACCTCAACTTCTGCGATTTCTCGCGCTATTCGCCCGACGAGCGGTCGCTGCGGATCGGCAATATCTGGGGCCTGCCGGTCAACCTCATCCTGTTCTCGCTGGTCGCCGGCATCACCACCATCGCCGCCTTCCAGGTCTATGGCGAGGTGCTGCTGCATCCCGACCAGATCTCGGCGAAGTTCGACAGCTGGTTCCTGGCGCTGCTGGCCGCACTCACCTTCGCGGTTGCGACGCTCGGCATCAACGTGGTCGCCAACTTCGTGTCGCCGGCCTTCGACTTCGCCAACGTCTTCCCGAAACACATCACCTTCAAGCGGGGCGGCTACATCGCGGCCCTCATCGCGCTGGTGCTCTATCCCTTCGCGCCGTGGGAAGGCGGGGCGGCGCATTTCGTCAACATGGTCGGCGCCACCATGGGACCGATCTTCGGCGTGATGATGGTCGACTACTACCTGATCCGCAAAGGCTGGCTGAACGTCGACGCGCTCTACCACGAGAACGGCGAGTACCGCTTCCAGAACGGCTGGCACGTCAATGCGCTGATCGCGGCCGGCATCGGCATCCTGTTCTCGTCGATCCTGCCCAACTTCACCAACCTGCTGCCGTCCTGGTGGGGCGTCTATGGCTGGTTCTTCGGTGTCGCCATCGCCGGTGTGATCTATTACGGGCTGCGCACGGCGCGCAGCGGGGCCCTGCCGAAGCCGGCCTGAGGTCACAAGAAAGGGCGGCGGGTTGCCCCTCGCCGCCCCTCTTTCCTTGCCGCAGCGACCGCATGGGTGCCGCGCCGGATGGCGGCACCCCCATCGTTCACGCCTCCGCCGCCATCGCCGCTTCGCGGGCCTCGTCCTCCGTCGCCGCGGAGGTGCCGTTGAAGAAGGCGTTGAGCACGACCGCCGAGACCGAGGCGAGTAGGATGCCGGACTCGATCAGCGGATGGATGCCGTGCGGCAGCCACAGCTTGAAATCCGGCGCCACCAGCGGGATCATGCCGAAGCCGATCGACACGGCGACCACGAACAAATTGTTGCGGTTGGTCTTGAAATCGACCTGCGACAGGATACGGATGCCGGTGGCGGCGACCATGCCGAACATCACCAGCCCGGCCCCGCCCAGCACCACGGTCGGCAGCGCCTCGACCAGCGCGCCCATCTTCGGCACCAGCCCCAGCACCATCAGCATCACGCCGCCGGCCACGCAGACGAAGCGGCTCTTCACGCCGGTGACGCCGACCAGGCCGACATTCTGCGAGAAGCTGGTGTAGGGAAAGGTGTTGAAGATGCCGCCGATGACGGTGCCGAGGCCGTCGGTGCGCAGGCCGGCCGACAGCATGGGCTGGCTCACCTTCCTGCCGGTCATGTCGCCCAGCGCCAGGAACATGCCGGTCGATTCGATCATCACCACGATCATCACCAGCGTCATGGTGAGGATCAGCACCGGATCGAAGATCGGCATGCCGAAGCGGAACGGCGTGATCAGCGCGAACCAGTGCGCGTCCGCTACCTTGTCGAAATGCATCATGCCGAGCGACGCAGTCAGGACGCCGCCGACGACGATGCCGAGCAGCACGGCGATGTTGGCCAAAAATCCCTTGCCGAAGCGGGCGATCAGCAGGATCGAGGCGAGCACGACCGCCGAGACGACGATGCCGGAGATCGGCGCATAGGCCGGATTGGGCAGGGTCGCGGCAAGCGCCAGCTTGTCGGGCACGGCGGGCAGTGTCGCGCCTGGCGCTGATGCGAGGTCGGCGACCGACTTCAGCCAGTCGGCATGCTCGGGCGCGACCAGCCGCGGCGCCGTCGGCCCGACCGGGTTGCCGAAAATCCAGTTGATGCCGATGCGCATCAGCGAGGCGCCTATCACCACGATGATGGTGCCCGTCACCACCGGCGGGAAGAAGCGCAGCATGCGGCTGACCAGCGGCGCGATCAGGATGCCGATCACGCCGGCGCCGATGATGGCGCCGAAGATCATGCGCGCGCCGTCCGGCCCCGGGTTGGCGGCGGCCATCGCCACCATGGGTCCGACCGAGGCGAAGGTGACGCCCATCATGACCGGCAGCTTGATGCCGAACCACTGGGTCGCGCCGAGCGACTGGATCAGCGTGACCAGGCCGCAGACGAACAGGTCGGCCGAGATCAGGAAGGCCACCTGCTCCGGATCGAGCTTCAGCGCCCGGCCGATGATGAGCGGGACGGCGATGGCGCCGGCATACATGACCAGCACATGCTGAATGCCGAGAGCGAACAGACGCGGTGCCGGCAGCACCTCGTCCACGGGATGCGGAGTTGAAGACATGGCATTCGTTCCCCTGTTGTCACCAGTCCTGAGAAATGCCGAAGAGGACCGGTTTCCTTCCGCGGAAGGATGGTGCAGGATCGACTCGCATGGCCGACAGCGCCATGCAGAATAATTTGAAATTCTTGCGTGATTTTCATGAAGATCGCTACCTGGAACATCAACGGCGTGCGCGCCCGCATCGGCAACCTGATCGCCTGGCTGAAGGAGAGCGATCCCGACATCGTCTGCCTGCAGGAGATCAAGTCGGCCGACGAGCAGTTTCCGCGGCTGGAGATCGAGGCGCTCGGCTACCATGTCGAGACCAACGGCCAGAAGGGCTTCAACGGCGTCGCCATCCTGTCGAAGCTGAAGTTCGACGAGGTCCACAGGGGCCTGCCGGGCGACGACGCCGACGAGCATGCCCGCTTCATCGAAGGGGTGTTCTCCACGCCGCGCGGTGCGCTGCGTGTCGTCTCGCTCTACCTGCCCAACGGCAATCCGATCGGCACCGAGAAATTTTCCTACAAGCTCGGATGGATGGCGCGGCTGGAGCGCTGGGCGACGGAGCGGCTGGCCCTGGAGGAGCCGCTGGTGATGGGCGGCGACTACAATGTCATTCCGGAGAACGGCGACGCAAAGAACCCGGAAGTCTGGGTGAACGACGCGCTGTTCCAGCCGGAAAGCCGGCACGCGCTGCGCCGGCTGGTCAATCTCGGCTTCACCGATGCCACCCGCGCCGCGACCGATGCAAAGGACGTCTTCACCTTCTGGGACTACCAGGCGGGCGCCTGGCAGAAGAACAATGGCATCCGCATCGATTTCCAGATGCTGTCGCCGGAGGCGGCGAACCTGCTCACGTCAGCATCGGTCGAGAAACATGTGCGCGCGTGGGAAAAGCCGTCCGACCACGTGCCGGTGGCGATCGAGCTGGCGGCGTAGGGCTTGGATCCAGCGGTGCGTCCTTCGAGGCTCGCCCGGACAACAGCCCGAACGGGCTATCCTTACTGCGCGCCCTTGGTCAGGTAGTCCTCGGCGAGCGCGATCGCGGTGCGGCGGTCGGCTTCGGGCGCGAGCGCGAAGGCCTCCTCCTGCATGCTGCGGATCCAGCTCTTGTCGCCGGGCGCGGCGCGCTCCAGCGCGGCCGTCATCATCGCCAGCCCGCGAACGACCTTGCCACTCTCGAACAGAAGGTTGCCCAGCGTCGCCTGCGCGCCGGCATGGCCCTTCTCGGCGGCGAGCTGCAGCCAGCGGCCGGCCTGGCGGACGCTTCGCTTCACGCCGTCGCCGTTGAGGAACATCTTGCCCATCTCGAACTGAGCGCTGGGATTGCGGTAGTTCGCGGCCGCGCGCATGTAGTACTGCTGGGCCGCGGCCGGATTGGCCTGGACCGGGCTGCCGGGGATACCGGTCTTCAGGTAGGTCCCGAGCGCCACCAGCGCGTCGGACATGTAGCTTTCCTCGGGACTGCCCGGCTCCACGTCCTGCGCGGCGATCTCGTTGAAGAACTTGAAGGCCTCGTAGTCGTCGCGGTCGACGCCGTCGCCTTCGGCATACATGCGAGCCAGCTTCCAGGTCGCGCCGATCTGCCCCTTCTCGGCGGCGTAGCGATAGGCCTCGACCGCCTGCTCCTTGTGGCCGCTCTTGTAGGCGCTGAAGCCGAACTGGAACACCGCCCAGGGATTGGACTGCTCCTTGACCTCGCCCTTGTCGTCGAAGATGTGCTGATCGAAGGCGCGCGCCGGGCCGGCAACAGCCAGCGAAGCGGCGAACAACGCCGAGGCAACTCCCGACTTCTTGACAAACGAAACGCTACGCATCGCAGTCTTTTTCTGCACTCCCGGCGAGAGTATTCGTGATTTTCACGAAGAAAGTGTTCATCACCGGCATTTTGTTCCACATTACGGCCGCCGACCGATGCCCGGCTGCCGCCTGCGCTTGCTTCATCCCGGCCGCAGGGCCGATTTCACGAGACCACGAGATGCCGCCCGCGCGAGCGATCGAACGCCCGGCAGCCTTCGGCTGCATGCCATGGTCCCCGGAAAAGTCGCGTCCGCCTTGTGGCGAATGCCCCGCGCGGATAGCCGTCGCGCATGAAAAACGGGCCTCGACCCGACCTGTCCGCTGATGATGCCGGTCCATTTGGACCAAAGTGGGGCGTTTGGCGGCAAGCGGCCGCCGCCCCGACGGGTGCGTCGCACGACGCCAACCCTCGACCGTGCCGCGACCGCGGGCCGCTGCCGCGGCACCGCCGTTCCGGTCGGATCGAGAGGGTAGAAAACCGCGCATTCGCTTCCTTGCTGCGTTGTTCCGCAGCGATCGTATTCTGGTCCCGCCTTGGACGTATCCGGCGTGCGCCGGGTTTATGGCGGGAAGTTGGCAAATCCGCCGCCCCCATTCCTAGCCCAATCCTTCTACTGAAACTGTTGCGGAATCATCACAAGCCGCACTGCCGTGGGATCTGACGGGTCGGGCGACGTCCTGGTCAAGATCGACGCGTCAGGGCGTCGGTGCTGCCCGACCGCCGGCGGACATATGCGCAAACAAAAACCCCGCCAGCGAGTGGCGGGGTTCGGGAAGTCCGGGGCCGGCGCGGGGGAGCCGGCTCCGTCGATCGAACAATCAGTTCACGGCGTCCTTGAGGCCCTTGCCGGCGCTGAACTTGGGCACCGTGCGGGCCGGGATCTTCACTTCCGCGCCGGTCTGCGGGTTGCGGCCGGTCGAGGCGGCGCGCTTCGACACGCTGAAATTGCCGAAGCCGACCAGGCGAACGTCTCCGCCCTTCTTCAACTCGCCGGTGATCACCGAGAACACCGCCTCGACGGCGGACTGGGCGTCGGCCTTCGAGAGCTTGGCAGAATCTGCAACCGCAGAAACCAGTTCATTCTTGTTCATCAATATTTCCTTCCTTGAGAAATCCGGGACCAGGGACGCAACCGCCGGATAACGGACTTTTTCGGAGTCTACAGTTCCAACTCTCCCTGCCGGGGTGTCACGCAGACGCGACGAAAAATCCCGGAGTTCCGCCGTTTGTCACATGAAAAAGCCGGGCGCAAGGCCCGGCTTCGTCGATAATGGCGCATTCCACCCAAAATCAGTGGGCAAGCCCCTTGCCGGCCTCGTCGCCGGCGTCGGCGGCGGCTGGAACCGGCTGCGCCGGCTCCGTCCACTCGATCGGCTCGGGCATGCGCACCAGCGCATGCCGCAGCACTTCGCCCACCCTCGAGACCGGCACGATCTCCATGCCGCTCTTCACGTTGTCGGGGATCTCGGCCAGATCCTTGGCGTTCTCCTCGGGGATCAGCACCTTCTTGATGCCGCCCCTGAGCGCCGCCAGGAGCTTCTCCTTCAACCCGCCGATCGGCAGCACGCGGCCGCGCAGCGTGATCTCGCCGGTCATGGCGACATCAGCCCGCACCGGGATGCCGGTGAGGATCGAGACGATCGAGGTGGCCATGGCCACGCCGGCCGACGGACCGTCCTTGGGCGTGGCGCCTTCCGGCACGTGCACGTGGATGTCGCGCTTGTCGAAGAGCGGCGGCTCCACGCCGAAATCGAGCGCCCGGGAGCGGACGTAGGACGCCGCCGCGGAGATCGATTCCTTCATCACGTCCTTCAGGTTGCCGGTGACGGTCATCCTGCCCTTGCCGGGCATCATGACACCCTCGATCGTCAGCAGCTCGCCGCCGACCTCGGTCCAGGCCAGGCCGGTGACGACGCCGACCTGATCGTCCGTCTCGGCCGAGCCGAAGCGGAAACGCGGCACGCCGAGATAGTCCTCGAGGTTCTTCGCCGTGATCTTCACAGACTTCTTCTTGGTCTTGATGATCTCGGTCACCGCCTTGCGGCCGAGCTTCATCAGCTCGCGCTCGAGGCTGCGCACGCCGGCTTCCCGGGTGTAGGTCTGGATGATGCCGCGGATGGCCTCGTCGGCGACCGAAAACTCCTTCGGCTGGAGCGCGTGGTCGCGCACCACCTTCGGCATCAGGTGCCGCTTGGCGATCTCGACCTTCTCGTCCTCGGTGTAGCCGGCGATACGGATGATCTCCATGCGGTCCATCAGGGGCGCAGGGATGTTCAGCGTATTGGCCGTGGTCACGAACATCACGCTCGACAGATCGTACTCGACCTCCAGATAGTGGTCCATGAACGTTGCGTTCTGCTCGGGATCCAAGACCTCCAGCAGAGCCGACGACGGGTCGCCGCGGAAATCCTGGCCCATCTTGTCGATCTCGTCGAGCAGGAAGAGCGGATTGGACTTCTTGGCCTTCTTCATCGACTGGATGACCTTGCCGGGCATCGAGCCGATATAGGTGCGGCGGTGGCCGCGGATCTCGGCCTCGTCACGCACGCCGCCCAGCGCCATGCGCACGAACTCGCGGCCGGTCGCCTTGGCGATCGACTTGCCGAGCGAGGTCTTGCCGACGCCGGGAGGGCCGACGAGGCACAGGATCGGCCCCTTCAGCTTCTTCTGGCGGCTCTGCACGGCCAGGTACTCGACGATGCGGTCCTTGACCTTGTCCAGGCCGAAATGGTCGGCGTCGAGCACCTCCTGGGCGAAATTCAGGTCCTGCTTGACCTTGGAGTTCTTCTGCCACGGGATCGACAGCAGCCAGTCGAGGTAGTTGCGAACCACCGTCGATTCGGCCGACATCGGCGACATCGAGCGCAGCTTCTTCAATTCGGCTTCCGCCTTCTCGCGGGCCTCCTTGGAGAGCTTCGTCTTCTTGATACGCGCCTCGATCTCGGCGGCCTCGTCGCGGCCGTCCTCGCCCTCGCCGAGCTCCTTCTGGATCGCCTTCATCTGCTCGTTGAGGTAGTACTCGCGCTGGGTCTTCTCCATCTGGCGCTTGACGCGCGAGCGGATGCGCTTTTCGACCTGGAGCACGGAGATCTCGGCTTCCATGAAGCCCATCGCCTTCTCCAGCCGCTCCTTGACGGAAAGCGTGGCGAGCATTTCCTGCTTCTCGGGGATCTTGATGGCGAGATGCGAAGCGACGGTGTCGGCGAGCTTGGAGAAATCGTCGATCTGGCTGGCGGCGCCGACCACTTCGGGCGATATCTTCTTGTTCAGCTTCACATAGTTCTCGAAGTCGGAGACGACGGAGCGCGAGAGCGCCTCGATCTCGATCTCCTCTTCCGCCGGCTCGGTGAGCACGACCGCCTTGGCCTCGTGGAAGTCGGCGCGATCGGTGAAGCTCTCGATCCGGGCGCGCGCCGTGCCCTCGACCAGCACCTTGACGGTGCCGTCGGGCAGCTTCAGCAGCTGCAGGACGTTGGCGAGCGTGCCGACGTCGTAGATGGCGTCGGCCTCCGGATCGTCGTCGGCCGCATTCATCTGGGTGGCGAGCAGGATCTGCTTTTCCGCACCCATCACGTCTTCCAGCGCCTTGATCGACTTCTCGCGGCCGACGAAGAGCGGCACGATCATGTGGGGGAACACCACGATGTCACGCAGCGGGAGGACCGCGTAGGTGCCGTTGCCGGATGTACGGGGGAGTCTGGCCATTTCAGTACCTTTCTTCCGCAGTCGCCTCAGCCAACCGCGAATCTCATCTTAGCGGGCACAAGCCTCTCCGCCTATTGCCGAAAGGTGCGGCTTGGTTAGCACGGAAGGAAGCCCCTGACCTAAGCTGTTAGTTGGCGTCGCACCGGCCAAAGGTCAAGGGCAGCGACGGCGGCTGTCCCGTGCCGTCGACAATTCGCGGCGATTCGGCTTGATCGGCGCGACGACTTCCGCGACACTCCGCGCAGCCACAAAGTACCTTCGGGTTCGAAGACATGTCCTTCTCCCGTGCCGCGCGCAGCCTTCGTCGCGCCGAAACGGTTCCAGCATGAAGATAGATCGCCGTAACCTGCTGACCGGCGGCGCCCTGCTCGGCCTCGCCGCGGCGACGGTGCCGGCCGAGGCGGCGCCGGACGCCAAGCCGCCGCGAACGCCGTCGGCGGCGCTTAAAAAAGCGGCCGTCTACGTGCCGGGCTACATGCCGGAATACGCCTTCGCCAACGGCAAGCCGGTCGACCAGAACCGCCGCTTCACCCGCTCGATCCGGCAGGCCGACGGCATCAAGCGCATGATCACCCGCGTCGGCATGGACGGTTCGATCCGCCAGACCCTGCTGCCGGTCAACGCCCATGACGTCGAGATCGCACCGGACCGGTCCATCGGCGTATTGTGCGGCTTCGAGGGCGCCGAGCACTGCTCCTTCGACCCCGAGACGCTGGAAATGTCTGGCATGGCGCCCTCCTTCCGCGAGGGCTGGCGCGGCGGCGGCCACGCCGTCTACCTCGACGGCGGCAAGACCGTCATCATCTCCGAGCGTTCGCCCAAGCAGCAGGCACGGGGCGGGCTGGAGCATCTCCACGGCCGGCTCACCATCCGCGACCCCGAGACGCTGAAGATCCGCGAGAGCTATTCCACCTACGGGGTCGATCCGCACGACATCCGGCTGATCGACAACGACCGATACATCGTGGCCGCCAATTACGGGTCGGTCATTTCGCCGAAGACCGGCGAACATACCGTGCCGCGCACGGTGGTCGAGGCTTCGATCACCGTGGTCGAGGTATCGAGCGGCAAGCTGGTCGACAAGAGGAAGACCGGGGCCGGACGCACCGAACTGCGCCATCTCGCCGCCGGCAGCCTCGACCGCATCTTCGCGATCCAGTCGACCTACGGCAGCGCCAGCGAGGACGCCCGCCAGCGCAGCGCCGATGGCGTGGCTTACGATTCCGACCAGAGCAGTGAGCCCGGCCACAACTATCTCAGCGCCGCGACGCTGAAATACGACGCGCTCAGGAAGAAGCTGTCGAGGATGGGCGATCGGCAGGCCACCAGGCTGATGCAGCACGGGCTGTCGATCCGCTACGACGAGCGCCACGACCAGGTGCTGGCCAGCTATCCGAGCTCGCACCAGCTCATGGTGTTCGACGGGGCGAGCGGCGGCATGGTCAAGCGCCTCGACACGCGCTCGCAGGGGCTGCGCTATCCCTGCGGGATCGCGATGCTGCCGGACGGCCGGCACTATGCCGTGACCGGCTACTGGGAGAACATGTTCGTGTTCGAGCGCGGCTCGCACCGGCTGGTGCGCGAGCTCTGCCGTTATCCCCTGTTCTTCGGCCACAGCCACATCACGTCGGCATAGGCTCGCGCTCACACGAGTAAGCGCTGGCCGCGCAGCCAGAAGCCTGCGGCTGCCCTTCTCGGCCGTGGGGCAATTTCATAGGGGGGTTCACCCCCACCCCTAACCCCTCCCCACAAGGGGGAGGGGGACCGGCTGGCGTCTCGGCCGAGCACTAATCATAGACGGTCTTGCATTGCATAGCGGCCGCAAAGTCCCCCTTGTGGGGAAGGGTCAGGGGCGGGGGTACAGGGCCGGCAGTTCCTGAAATCCCCTATCCGATTGCCCTGCTCCTGACTGGAGGAGCAGCCGCGGCATCTCCTCAGACCACCACGAAATCGGCGGCCGTGATGGTCGGCGCGCCGGAGAGCGTGGCGAAATGGACGCCGCCGCCGGCGGCGTTGCCGTTGAAGTCGTAGAACAGCTTTCCCGTGTCCGTCTCGTAGATGATGCGGTCCGTGGCATCGCCGGCCAGGCCGGTGGTGTTGGCCCGGAAAGCGGCCGCCGAGAGCGGCCCGACTGTCGTCAGCGCGGTGAACACGGCGTTGTCGAGGTGGATCGTGTCGGCCGCCGCGAGATAGTCGACGATCGTGTCGACATTGGTGGCGGCGCTGAGGCTGGAGTTGAAGACGAAGGTGTCCTTGCCGCTGCCGCCGGCCAGGGTGTCGTTGCCGCGATAGCCCCTGATCTGATCGTCGCCGTTGCCGGCGCTGACCACGTTGACGCCATTGTCGGCAAAAAGCAGGTCATCGAACGCCGAGCCGATCAGATTCTCGACCTCTGCATAGCTGTCACCCGCCGCCTCGCCCTTGTTCAGGGAGGCATTTGCCAGGCTCGCCGTCACGCCGGTGGTCGCGTCCTTGTAGGAGGCGGTGTCGATGCCGGCCGAGCCTTGCAACTCGTCGCCGCCGGTCCCGCCGATCAGAGTGTCGTTGCCGGAGCTTCCGGCAAGCCGGTCGCCGCCGGCGAGGCCGCGTAGCGTGTCGTTGCCGAGATTGCCGTCGAGGACGTTGGCGCCGGCGTTGCCTTCCACCGTGTCATTCAACGTGGAGCCGCGCAGGTTCTCGATCGAATTGTAGGTGTCGCCGGCGGCGTTGCCCGTGTTGAGCGCCGGATTGTTCAGGCTGACGGTCAGCCCGGTTCCGGAGTCCGAGTAGTCGGCGACGTCGCGTCCCGTGCCGCCGCTCAGATAGTCCTTGCCCGGGCCACCGCCTCTGAGGAAGTCGTCGCCGGCGCCCCCATAGAGCTTGTTGTCGCCGCCGCCGCCGAAAAGCTCGTCGCGATCGTCATTGCCGAACAGCGTGTCGTTCTTTGAAAAGCCATGGAAGAAATCGCTGAAGGCGCTGCCGTTGTAGTTCCACGGCAGACCGAAGAAGATGTTTTCGATCGGCACCGAGTTGCCGGTTTCGAAGGCGAGGATGAAGGCCTGGGTGAACGCGGTGCCGCCTATGGCAAGGCCGGTGATGTCGAGCATCGGCGTGCTGTCGATATCGAAGCCGGCGCCCTGCTCGGCCACGGTTCCTTCCAGCGCGATGCGGACGCCGGTGACGGTCCCGCCATTGGGCTTGCCATCAGCGCCGTAGGTCAGGTTGTTTCCGGTGACGACGATGGCGCCTGGGCGCAGCGTGAATTCGCCTGGCGACCCCGACACGGGGTCGGCGACGCCCCAGACGAAGCCGGTCGCGGTCTTGAACAGGATTTCGCTGTTTTCCTCGATCTGAGCGGCCTGGGTAAGTTGGAAACTGAGTTTTCCGCCGAGGCCAAGGGTGTCGGAATCGGCTGCTTGAACGACGACGGCCATGCTTTCCTCCGGCTTTGTGAGTGCGGTCAGGGGAGCGCGGCTCAGACCTTCCAATCGTCGTGGCGGCGGACGGCGAGCCCGGCCCCACGATCTGGAACTCGGTCATCGAATGCCGGAAGTCTCGATGGCGATTGTTTCGGGACGATGGCGGCGCAACGCCATCATGTGACCGTCACCGCAGCCTGGACTGCTCGCGCCTGCCAACGGCCAGACAGCAAAACGGCGCCACGAGGGCGCCGTTGCGATCGTCAGAGCGGCGGCGCCTCAGGCGCTGACACCCTTCTTTTCCTTCTGCTCGGAGTAGATGTAGAGCGGCCGGGCGCTGCCGGTGACCACTTCCTCCGAGATCACGACTTCCTGCACGCCTTCCAGCGCCGGCAGCTCGAACATGGTGTCGAGCAGGATCGCCTCCATGATGGAGCGCAGCCCGCGCGCGCCGGTCTTGCGCTCGATGGCGCGCCTGGCGATGGCCGACAGCGCATTCTCGTGGAAGGTGAGCTCGACATTCTCCATCTCGAACAGGCGCTGGTACTGCTTGACCAGCGCGTTCTTCGGCTCCGTCAGAATCTGGATCAGCGCGGCTTCGTCGAGATCCTCCAGCGTCGCCAGGATCGGCAGACGGCCGACGAACTCCGGGATCAGGCCGAACTTCAGCAGATCCTCCGGCTCGACCAGGCGGAACACGTCGCCGGTGCGGCGGTCCTCCGGCGAGGCCACGGTGGCGCCGAAGCCGATCGAGGTCTTGCGGCCGCGGTCCGAGATGATCTTGTCCAGCCCGGCGAAGGCGCCGCCGCAGATGAACAGGATGTTGGCGGTGTCGACCTGCAGGAACTCCTGCTGCGGATGCTTTCTGCCGCCCTGTGGCGGCACAGAGGCGACGGTGCCTTCCATGATCTTCAGCAGCGCCTGCTGCACGCCCTCGCCCGACACGTCGCGGGTGATCGACGGATTGTCGGACTTGCGGCTGATCTTGTCGATCTCGTCGATGTAGACGATGCCGCGCTGCGCCCGCTCGACATTGTAGTCGGCCGCCTGCAGGAGCTTGAGGATGATGTTCTCGACGTCCTCGCCGACATAGCCGGCCTCGGTGAGGGTGGTCGCGTCGGCCATGGTGAAGGGCACGTCGATGATGCGCGCCAGCGTTTGGGCGAGCAGCGTCTTGCCGCAGCCGGTCGGGCCGATCAGCAGGATGTTCGACTTGGACAGCTCCACGTCGTTGTTCTTGGTGGCATGGGCCAGCCGCTTGTAGTGGTTGTGAACAGCGACCGACAGCACGCGCTTGGCGTAGGGCTGGCCGATCACGTAGTCGTCGAGAACCTTCAGGATCTCCTGCGGTGTCGGCACGCCCTCGCGCGACTTCACCATCGAGGTCTTGTTTTCCTCGCGGATGATGTCCATGCACAGTTCGACGCACTCGTCGCAGATGAAGACCGTCGGGCCGGCGATCAGCTTGCGTACTTCATGCTGGCTCTTGCCGCAGAACGAGCAGTACAGCGTGTTCTTGGAGTCGCCGCCGCCGGAACTGACCTTGCTCATAGTATCCAAGTCCTTTTAGTGCGCCTCACCGGCACGGCGACGAGACGTCGGCACCCACTATTTAGCCGCGGACACGCTGCGATGCCAGCGATTTGGCACAACGACGTTTTCCGCACGCAATAACACGACCAGAAAGCGCGGCTGCAATCCCGATGATCCCTTGCGAAGCTAAGCCGTCGAAAATCAAGATAGGCTTAACGTAGGTCGCCCGGTCGGCCGAGGAAACAGCAAATTGTGTCCGAAATGCCGCAGACCACGTCAAAAACGCGTCAACAAAGGCAAGCTTCGGATTCTCCGCCATCATCCCTGCTGCGCGGCTGCCTCGATCGCCTCGCGGCTCGAGATGACCTTGTCGATCAGGCCGAACTCCCTGGCCTCGTCCGAGGTCATGAAGTGGTCGCGGTCGAGCGTGCGCTCGATCTCGTCGTAGCTCTTGCCGGTGTGCTTGACATAAACCTCGTTGAGGCGGCGCTTCAGCTTGATGATGTCCTGGGCGTGGCGCTCGATGTCGGAGGCCTGGCCCTGGAAGCCGCCGGACGGCTGGTGGACCATGATGCGCGCGTTGGGCGTGGCGAAGCGCATGTCCTTGTGGCCGGCGCACAAGAGCAGCGAGCCCATGGAGGCCGCCTGGCCGACGCACAGCGTCGACACCGCCGGCTTGATGAACTGCATGGTGTCGTAGATCGCCATGCCGGACGTGACCACGCCGCCGGGCGAATTGATGTAGAGCGAGATCTCCTTCTTCGGGTTCTCGGCTTCGAGGAAGAGAAGTTGCGCGCAGACAAGCGTCGCCATGCCGTCCTCGACCGGCCCTGTGATGAAGATGATGCGTTCCTTGAGGAGCCGCGAGAAGATGTCGTAGGCCCGCTCGCCGCGGTTGGTCTGCTCGACCACCATCGGCACGAGATTCATGTAGGTTTCGACGGGGTTCTTCATCGACAGTCCCTTGGTTGGGGATCCGGCGCCTGCGACGGCGGAATCGTGCGTTGCTTCGTTGCCTCTGTAAATAGGATGCCGGCTTCGCCTTGCGCAAGGCCGGCCTGAGCAAGGACCGGCGTTAACGAAGCTTAACGATTCCGCTTTCCCCGGCCGCGGCACCCGCTATGGTAGCATCGGGTGCGGTCCAGCGTATCGGGGGTAAGTGATGGCCGTGAAGCCAATAGTCTGCGCCGCGGTGGCGTCTTCGTTCCTGCTCGCCGCGGCTTCACCGACGACAGCCGGCGGCAAGCCGGTCGAATGCTACGAGCGGTACCAGACCGCGCCGATCTACGACACCGTCTACGAAAACGTGATGGTGCACCCGGCGACGGAGCGGGTGGAATACGTCCCGCCGATCTACGGCACGCGCAAGCGGCCCGTCCTGGTTGCGCCGGAACGGGTGAGCTACGAGATCATCCCGGCCGTCGTGCGGACGCAATACCGCACCGTGCAGGTTTCGGACGGCGGCTATTCCTGGGAATGGCGCTGGATCAACGGTCGCAAGGTGCTGTGCAAGGTCAAGCACAAGCCGCGCTACAGGCAGGTTGCGGAAACCGTGGTGGTGCAGCCGGAATACAAGCGACGCGTCGTCATTCCGGCCGAATACGGCTACGAGGTCGAGCAGGTCGTCATCCAGCCGGAGCAGCGGCGCGTCGTCGTCGTGCCGGCGAGCTACCAGACGGTGGCGCGCCAGGTGCTGGTCAGCGAAGGCGAGGCCGGCTGGCGGCGGGTGAAGATCCGGCGGCATTGCTGACGGGCGGGAAAGCAGCACCTCGCGGCTTATCGACCTCAGGCCCGGCCAGGCGGGACCGCCCTGATCGACAGGGCGGCCGCTCACGCGCCACTCCCGACAAAATACGTCACGTCCGGCGAGGAGCGCGCACCGGGGACTGGCAAGCGGCGGGCAAGCCGGTCTATTGGTTCACGATGGACGCGCCGCCCGCCTACCTCGCCTTCGATGCCGCTACCCGGCGGCTCCGTCTCGATCCGCACGAGCCCGCGTTCGTGCAGGACCCCTACCCCGCCTATCGCTGGATGCAGGCAAAGGCGCGCTGCGTCTTCTGGGAGGACTTCGGGCTGTGGTGCCTGGCTGGCTATGACGACGTCAACCGGCTGTTCCGTGACAAGCGGTTCGGACGCGAGCGGCCCGGCGGCTATCGCGCGGCGGTCGCGGCCACCGGCGAGCGTCGTCATCTCGCCGATTTCGACGCGGTCGAGGCGGGGTCGCTGCTGGAGCTGGAGCCGCCCGCGCACACGCGGCTGCGCACGCTGGTCAACCGCGCCTTCGTCTCGCGCCAGGTGGAACGGCTCAGGCCGAAAGTCGAGGCGCTGGCCCACCGGCTGATCGACGGCTTCGGGAATTCCGGCCGCGCCGAGCTGATCCGCGACTTCGCCACGCCGCTGCCCGCCGCCGTCATCGCCGAGATGATGGGCCTGCCGACGGCAAGCGGGCTGCAGCTCGTCGCCTGGTCGAACGACATGGTGCGCATGTACATGCACAAGCCGGGCCCAGCCGAGGAACATCAGGCCAATGCCTCGGCCCGTGCCTTCGCCGACTTCATCCGCCGTCACGCCGCCGAGAAGCGCAAAAGCCCCGGCGACGACCTGCTCAGCCTGCTGACGGCAGCAGCCGAGGACGGCCAGAAGCTCACCGAGGACGAGCTCGTCTCCTCGGCGATCCTGCTGCTCAACGCCGGCCACGAGGCTACGGTGCACCAGACCGGCAATGCCGTGCGCACGATTCTTGCGCAGGGCGGCGATCCCGGCCGCTTCTTCGAGACGCCGGAGGCAACCGCCGCGACGGTCGAGGAATGCCTGCGTTTCGACGCGCCGCTGCACATGTTCACGCGTTACGTCTATCAGGAGGCGGAGATCGCCGAAGGCGTCGTGCTGAGGCCCGGCGAGCAGGTCGGGCTGCTGCTCGGCGCGGCCAACCGCGATCCCCTCGTTTTTGCCGAACCGGACGCGTTCCGCCCCGGCCGCCCCGACCAGAAGAACGTGTCCTTCGGCGCCGGCATCCATTTCTGCATCGGCGCGCCGCTGGCGCGGCTGGAGCTGCAGGTCGCGCTGAAAACGCTGCTCGACCGCCTGCCCGACCTGCGGCTCGCGGAGACGCCCGCCTACAGCGACATCTACCATTTCCACGGGCTCCGGCGACTGGACGTGGCGTTCGGGCGGGGAGCAACCCGATGAAGTTCGCCTTCCTCCAGGAGCCGCCTTTCTGCTTCACCAACGCTGCCGGCGCGGTCGAGGGCTGCGACGTCGAGCTTGCGCGCGTGGTGTGCGACCGGCTCGGCCGGCCGTTCGATCCTATCGAGACGGAGTTCGCCGATCTGCTGCCAGGACTGGCCGAAGGGCGGTGGAGCATGACTACCGGGCTCTTCGTCTCGCAGGATCGCCAACAGCTGGTGGACTTTTCACGGCCGATCTGGTCGCTGAGCGACGGCCTGCTCGTGGCCGATGGCAATCCACGCGGCCTCACCGGTTACCGCTCTGTCGCTATGGACCCGAACGCCCTCCTCGGCGTCATCACCGACCAGATCCAGCACCGAACGGCGCTGGAGAACGGCGTCCCGCCGGACCGTATCAGAATATTCACGACCCAGGCCGAAGCGGCGGACGCCGCCCTCGCCGGTGCTGTCCACGCCTATGCGAGCGTAGCCATGGCCCATCGCGGCTACATCGCCCGGCATCCCGGCGCCGCCCTTGCCGTCATCGAGGTCCCGCTTGCGGAGAAAGGGCCGACCTTCGGCGCGTTCGCGCTGGCCAAGTCCGATGCCGCCTTGCGCCGGGACATCGATGCCTGCCTTGGCGAAGTCCTTGGCACTTCATGGCATCATGAGATGATGGGCCGCTACGGCTTTGCCGATGCGGATGTCGAGCGGATTTTGCGAGGCGGGGAACGCGGGCCGTTGCAGACGGCCACGTAACAACTAGCGGCCGGACAAAAGGCCGATCACGGAAATGTCCTCGTCCACATCCGGCCAGTGAATTCCCTCGCCATGCCCGATGAGGCGCCAGTTCTTGCGTTCGGCCGCCGCCGCATCCCGCAGCCGAGGATACCAGGCCAGCGGCGCCGATATTTCGCGGCCGTCCTGAAGGATCACATGCAGGGCGTGCTCGGTCACACGTACTTCGGTCGCCAGCATCCCATGCCTCAAACCCTGATCACATAGGCCTTGCGCGTGGTCTCGACCACTTCCCAGGTGCCGCTGAAGCCGGGCTGCAGGACAAAGCTGTCGCCGGCGGAGACGGTGCGCTTCGCCCCGCCGTCCTCTGTTATCACCGAGACGCCCGACAGGATGTGGCAGAACTCCCATTCGTCGTAGAATATCCGCCACTTTCCCGGCGTCGATTCCCAGATGCCGGAATAGAGCCCATTCGGCTGCTCATCGACGTTCCAGGTGCGGAATTTCGGGTCACCCGCGATGATGCGGTCCGGCGCCGGCGCACCGTCCTCGGCCGCAACGCCCTTCACCGAGATTTCGACATATCTGGAAGGCATCGCCCGTAGCTCCAACCCGCCGCCTGCGCGGCGACCTCTCCTGCCGGCCAGGCTACACCTTCGCCAGCGACTGCTCCAGATCGGCGATGATGTCGGCGACGTCCTCGATGCCGATCGACAGGCGCACCGTGTCCGGCCCGGCGCCGGCCGCCGTCTTCTGCTCGTCGGTAAGCTGGCGATGGGTCGTGGAGGCGGGGTGGATCACCAGCGACTTGGTGTCGCCGATATTGGCGAGGTGCGAGAACAGCTCCAGCCCTTCCACGAACTTCACGCCGGCGTCATAGCCACCCTTGAGACCGAAGGTGAAAACCGCTCCCGCTCCCTTCGGCGAGTATTGTTTGGCCAACGCCCCATTGGGGTCGTCCGGCAGGCCGGGATAGGATACCCAGCCGATCTTGGGATGCCTCGACAGCCATTCGGCGACCGCCTGGGCGTTGTCGCAATGGCGCTGCATCCTGAGCGGCAGCGTTTCCAGGCCGGTGAGGATCAGGAAGGCGTTGAAGGGCGAGATCGCCGGGCCGAAGTCGCGCAGGCCGAGCACGCGCGCGGCGATGGCGAAGGCGAAATTGCCGAAGGTCTCGTGCAGAATGATGCCGCCATATTCGGGGCGCGGCTCCGACAGCATCGGATAGTTGCCCGACTTCGACCAGTCGAAGGTGCCGCCGTCGACCAGCATGCCGCCGATCGAATTGCCGTGGCCGCCGATGAACTTGGTCAGCGAATGCACGACGATGTCGGCGCCGTGCTCGATCGGCCGCACCAGGTAGGGGGTCGCCAGCGTGTTGTCGACGATGAGCGGCAGGCCGTGCCTGCGGGCGATGGCGGAGATCGCCTCGAGATCGACGAACTCGCCGTTGGGATTGGCGAGGCTTTCCACGAAGATGGCGCGGGTCCTGCCGTCGATCTGGGTCTCGAAGCTCGGCACCTCGCGGGTGTCGGCCCAGCGCACCTCCCAGCCGAAATTGCGGAAGGCATGGCCGAACTGGTTGATCGAGCCGCCATAGAGCCGGCGCGCCGCGACGAAATTGTCGCCCGGGCGCATGATGGTGTGGAAGACCAGCATCTGCGCGGCATGGCCGGAGGCCACCGCGAGCCCCGCCGTGCCGCCCTCCAGCGCGGCGACGCGCTCCTCCAGCACCGCCTGGGTCGGGTTCATGATGCGGGTGTAGATGTTGCCGAACGCCTTCAGCCCGAACAGCGAGGCGGCGTGGTCGGCATCGTCGAAGACGTAGGAGGTGGTCTGATAGATGGGCGTGGCGCGGGCGCCGGTCGCCGGATCGGGCTTGGCGCCGGCATGGACGGCAAGCGTATTGAAGCCCGGTGCGCGCTGGTTCATCGAGACCTCCCTCGGGTCATTGGTCTATCGTGGTGGCGTGTGGTGAATGGTGAATGGTGAATGGTGAATGGTGAATGGTGAATGGTGAATGGCAGAGTTGGACAGTCCCGCCGGGTTTGCAAGCGGCTTCCATGCCGACCCGTCCGCCGCCTTAGAAAATCCTTCTATTCACCATTCACTATTCACTATTCACCATTCACTACTTCGCCCTGACGCCAAAGCTCTGAAACCCCTGCCGCATCAGCGGCCGCTTCGACGACAGCACCCGGCTGTTGACGCCGTTCCAGCCGATCTCGCCGGAGAGCCGGCCGTATTCGATCTTCGGGCAGCGGTTCATGACCACCTGGATGCCGGCGGCCTCGGCCTTGGCGGCTGCCTCGTCGTTGCGCACGGTGAGCTGCATCCAGATCACCTTGGGCAGCGGCTTCAGCGCCAGCGCCTCGTCGACGATCGGCGGCACGGCGGCGGAGGCGCGGAAAATGTCGACCATGTCGATCGGCTCCGGCACGTCGGCCAGCTTCGCATAGGTCATGCGGCCGCAGATCTCCTTGCCGGCATGGCCCGGATTGATCGGAAAGACGGCGTAACCCTTGTCGATCAGGTATTTGGTGACGAAGAAGCTCGGCCGTACGTCGTTGGCCGACGCGCCGACGATGGCGATCGTCTTCACCGCGTTCAGTATGCCGGCGATGTAGTCGTTGGAATAGGAATCGTGGTTCATCGATCGTCCTCATACAGCGCCTCGGCCAGAAACGCATCCGGGTCACCGCAGAATTCGCGCATCATGCGGAAGTGATCGGTCTGGCGGAAATCGGCCTCGTCGAGACCGAAGCGGTTGATCCTGAGCAGGCGCGCGCCGGGGCAGGCCATCAGCAGCGGCGAATGCGTCGCCATGACGACCTGGGCGAAGCCAGTCCCATCCATCCGCCGCAACAGCTTCAAGAGCTCGATCTGGCGCGACGGCGACAGCGCGCTCTCCGGCTCGTCGAGGATGTAGAGACCCTGGCGCGACAGGCGCTCCTCGAAGAAGCGCATGAAACCCTCGCCATGCGACCATGACAGATAGTCGGGCGGCGGGCCGCCCAACGGCTCCTGCGCAACCCGGTCGAGATAGCGCGCCACCGCGTAGAAGGATTCGGCGCGAAAAAACCAGCCGGCCGTCACCTTCGGCAGCCAATGGGCGCGCAGCGCATCCGCCAGCGCCGTGCCGCTGCGGTCGATGGCGTGCGAATGATCGACGGGCATGTAACCCTTGCCACCACCCGCCTCGTCATAACCGGCGAGCGCGCCGATCGCCTCCAGCAGCGTCGATTTCCCGGAGCCGTTCTCGCCGACGACGATGGTGATGGCGGTTGTGAACTCCAGATCGAAGCCGTCGCGGAAGATCGGCAGGTCGAACGGATAGCGTTCCCTGTCGCCGATCCGCTCCGGCTCCAGCAGGATGCGTTTGAGATAAGGCGCCTTCAGCCGCGTCAGTTGCTTGCGGTAGGCCATGCGACCGGCGCGCTCCGTTATTGCGGCAGCGAGATGCGCCCATCGGCGTCAATCGGGAAGTCGGGATTGTGCGCGACTTCCCAGAGATTGCCCTCCGGATCGGCGAAATAGCCGTACCAGCCGCCCCAGAAGGCGCGGCCGGCCGGCTTGACGATTTTGCCGCCGGCCTTCTCGGCCTCGGCAAGCACCGCATCCACCTCCGCGTCGGAGCGCGTGTTGTAGGCGAGATAGACTTTTGGGACGCCGCTGCCGAAGCGGATGCCCGCGTCCTCTTCGGCACTGGTCCGTGGGAACAGCCCGAGGATCGCTCCACCCATCTGGAAGAACGCGACGCCGTCCTGGATGCGATGCCGCTTCAGCCCCATCGCCTCGTAGAAGGCCGCCTCACGGTCGAGATCCTCGACCGCGATGGTGATGATGGAGATGCGTGGTTCCATTCCTAGTCCCCCGTCCATTTCGGCTCACGTTTGCCGATGAAGGCGCCGATGCCCTCCTCGGCATCGCGCGCCAGCATGTTCTCCACCATGACGCGGGCCGTGTGGTCATAAGCCTCGGCCAGGCCCATCTCGGCCTGCTGATAAAACGCCTCCTTGCCAATCTTCAGCGTCAAAGGCGATTTGGAAGCAATGGTTTGCGCGTATTTGGTCACAACCTGAGTCAAGTACTCACGCGGCACCACCCGGTTCACCAGCCCGAACTCCCGAGCGGTCGCCGCATCAATGCTCTCGCCGGTCAGAAGCATCTCCATCGCCTGCTTGCGCGACACGTTGCGCGACAGCGCCACCATCGGGGTGGAGCAGAACAGGCCGATGTTGACGCCCGGCGTGGCGAAGCTGGCATGGTCGGTGGCGATCGCCAGGTCGCAGGAGGCGACGAACTGGCAGCCGGCGGCGGTGGCGACGCCGTCGACCTCGGCGATCACCGGCTTGGGGCAGCGCACGATCGACTGCATCAGCGTGGCGCAGGCGGCCATGGTCTTCTCGAAGAAGGCCCTGCCCCGGTCCGGATCAGCGCGGCGCGCCGTCATCTCCTTGAGGTCGTGGCCGGCGCAAAACACCTTTCCGCCCGCCGCGATCACCACCACGCGGACGGACGCGTCGTCGCGGGCCCGGTCGATCTCGGCCTGAAGCGCGGCCATGAGCGCAAGCGACAGGGCATTGGCCGGAGGGTTGCACAGCGTCAGCCGCAGGATGCCCTGCTCCAGATGGACGGCAACCGGGCCTTCTGCCACGGTCTGCCGGATGGCGACGATCTCGGCCATGCGCTTTCCACTCCTCGGCGAACAACCTGCCTCAGCCATCAGATAGCATGTGGCGGGTTGAATGACAGGGGTGGACGGTGTTTTCTGGCGGCGCCGCGGCCAAACGGCAGATGCGGAAACGTCGGACGAGGGAGGAAAAATGCCGGCGCAGGACGATCTCAAGCCGGTGATGACGACGGAGGACGTGAACGCCCTTCTCGCCTCGGCTTATCCGCAGCTCAACCGGGATTACCGCTTCTACGAGGCGGTCGAGGTCTTTCCGGGCGGCTGCACGGTCCGGCTCAATGCAGACGAGCGGCATCTGCGGCCGGGCAACACGGTGTCGGGACCGTCGCTGTTCACGCTGGCCGACATAGGCGGCTATGTCTGCGTGCTGTCGCATGCCGGACCGGACGCCCTGTCGGTGACGACCAGCCTCAATATCAACTTCATGCGCAAGGCGCCGGCTGGGCTGGTCGACGGCCACTGCCGCATCCTGAAGCTGGGAAAAAGCCTTATGGTGTTCGACATCGACATCGTCGCCGGCGGCCAGACGGTGGCTCATGCGACGGGAACGTACTCGATTCCGCCGAAGCGGTGACTTTTCTGGTAAGGTCCGTTCCGGACGACAGGCCGACGCTATCGCGAAAACCCGACATGCTCACGCCCCTCTTCTCCCCCGGCTGCGATCTCGTCGGCTGGATGCAGCCGCGGAAATTCCTGTTCGATGCCGAGATGACCTATGTCGCCTTCCTGGCGAGCGGCCATGCCCGGTCGGCGCGCTCCGGCCGCTGGATCGGCCCGGTGATCGGGGCGCATGTCTTCGATGTCGACGGCAGGCCCGTCGCCTGGAACCCGGCCGAGCCGCTGCGCGGTTTCGGCCGCCCGCTCCGGCCCGTCAACGTGGTGCGTGCCGTCAGCCCGGTGCGGCCGCCGAAGCCGGTGGCGCCGCCACGGCCGCTGACACCCCCCGTCCTGGCAGGCGGCTGGTCGCCTTTGTCCTTCGCCGAATGGCTCGTCTCCAGCGACCCGAAGCCGATGGAGAGCGTCGAACTGGCCGCAGCCATCGAGGCAAGCGGCGAGCAAGCCGCCAGGGATGTCGTCGAGGAGGTCGAGCCTGGCGGCGGCGCTTCCAGCGGCAACCGCTTACCCGAAGGCGGCGCGGTAAAATAATACCATATGCCCATCGCTCTGATTTCCTTGGCAATTTCCCGGCATTGCCGGCATCGCATCGCTTGACGGCGCGATGTCCCTCGCCTATAGACCACGGCGAAAGCAGCGGCCTTGCGGCCGCCGTTTCATTTTTGGCGGCAAGCCGCCAAAGCAAGCAACAAGAAACGCCTTCTCCGGAAGGTCCAAACGAAAGCAGACACAATGAAGACCTTTTCGCAGAAGCCCGCGGAAGTGGTGAAGAAGTGGGTGCTGATCGACGCCGAGGGTCTCGTCGTCGGCCGTCTCGCCTCCATCGTCGCCAACCGCCTGCGCGGCAAGCACAAGCCGACCTTCACCCCGCATGTCGATGACGGCGACAACGTCATCATCATCAATGCCGACAAGGTCGCGCTCACCGGCAAGAAATACACCGACAAGGTCTATTACTGGCACACCGGCCATCCCGGCGGCGTCAAGGAGCGCACCGCGCGCCAGCTCCTGGAAGGCCGCTTCCCCGAGCGCGTGCTGGAAAAGGCCGTCGAGCGCATGATCCCGCGCGGCCCGCTCGGCCGTCGCCAGATGAAGAACCTCCGCGTCTATGGTGGCGCCGAGCACCCGCACGCAGCCCAGCAGCCCGAGACGCTCGACGTCGGCGCGCTGAACAGCAAGAACAAGAAGGTTTCCTGATCATGGCTGAGCTCAACTCGCTCGCAGACCTCGGCACGGTGGCAGCAACGCCGCAGCCCGCCGCTCCGGTGCACGTCCAGAAGCTGGACAAGCAGGGCCGCGCCTATGCCACCGGCAAGCGCAAGGACGCGATCGCCCGCGTCTGGGTGAAGCCCGGCTCCGGCAAGATCACCGTCAACGACAAGGAATTCGGCGCCTATTTCGCGCGGCCCGTGCTGCAGATGATCCTGCAGCAGCCGATCGTCGCCACCAATCGTGCCGGCCAGTTCGACGTCATCGCCACCGTTTCCGGCGGCGGCCTGTCGGGCCAGGCGGGCGCGGTGCGCCACGGCATCTCCAAGGCGCTGACCTATTACGAGCCGGGCCTGCGCCCCGTGCTCAAGAAGGGCGGCTTCCTCACCCGCGACAGCCGCGTGGTCGAGCGCAAGAAGTACGGCAAGGCGAAGGCCCGCCGCAGCTTCCAGTTCTCGAAGCGCTGATTTTTTCGTACAAACGCACGCCGTTTCGGCTGCGCAAAAAGCCCCGGTTCGCCGGGGCTTTTTTGTTGGAAACGCGTGCTGAAAGACACGATTACGGCGACATTTGCTGTAAATGGAAGGCAATTTCCCGCTTTCGCCGCCGATTCACGGAGCTCCGATGACCACTTCTGCGACCAGACTGCGCATCGCCGTGCTGTTCGGCGGCCGTTCCGCCGAGCATGACGTCTCGGTGCTTTCGGCAACCAATGTCATGGGCGCACTGGATCCCGGAAAATACGATCCGGTGCCGGTCTTCGTCACTCGCGACGGGCGATGGCTGCTGAGCAGCCTCGAGGATGGCGCTCCGGCAAAACCGTCGGGCGGGACCGAAATCTGCCTGGTGCCGGGCGGTCGGGGACGTGCGCTGGCGATCCCGGCCGACGGAGCGCCTTACGAATTGCCCGAGATCGACATCCTGTTCCCCGTGCTGCACGGCCTGCATGGCGAGGACGGCGCCGTGCAGGGCCTGGCCGAAGTGGCGATGGTGCCGCTGGCCGGCTGCGGCATACTCGGCTCGGCGACAGCGCTCGACAAGGACATCGCCAAGCGGCTGCTGAACGAGGCCGGCCTGCCCTCCGCACGGTCGGTCACCATCGGCCAGGGCGCCGCGCCGGCCTTCGCGGAGCTGGAGCGCGCGCTCGGGCTGCCGCTGTTCGTGAAGCCGGCACGGCAGGGCTCTTCCGTCGGCGTCAGCAAGGTCTCGACCGAAGCGGAGTACGAGGCGGCACTTGCCGAGGGTTTTCGGCACGACCGCAAGCTTCTGGCCGAAGAGTTCATCCGTGGCCGCGAGATCGAATGCAGCGTGCTGGAGGATCCGCAAGGCGGCCTGTTCGTCTCGCGTCCCGGCGAGATAGTGCCGGCGGAAAGCCACGGCTTCTACAGCTACGACGCCAAATATATCGACGAGAACGGCGCGGCCCTGAAGGTGCCGGCCGAACTGCCGGAAGACGTCGAAAGCGAGATCCGCGCCACCGCTGCACAGGCCTTCCGGGCGGTCGGCTGCGACGGCATGGCACGCGTCGACTTCTTCCTGACGCCCGACATGCGCTTCCTCATCAACGAGCTCAACACCATCCCCGGCTTCACCGACATCAGCATGTATGCCAAGGCGATGGCGGCGAGCGGCATAGGCTATTGCGAGGTCATCGACCGGCTGGTCGCCCACGGGCTGGCGCGCGCCGAGCGGTCGGAACGGGTGGGCTAACCTGATCAGCCGAAATCTTCACCAGAACCGGCACTTACGTTTATCTCTCCATCGACCAGCCGCCGTCGATCCGCCGAGGCGGATCGATCCATGGGGGTATGCGCGTCAGACCACCACGAAGTCGGCGGCCGACAGCGCGAGGCCGGGCGACAGCGCGGCGAACTTCACGGGGGCGAAGGCGCTGGCCGAGCCGTCGGCGTCGTAGAACAGCGAGCCGGTGGTGGAGTTATAGAGGATGCGGTCGTCGGCGTCCCTGGCTGCGAGCGCGATGTCCTTGAAGGCCGAGGCGTCGAGCGTGCCCAGCGTGGTCAGCGCCGTGAAGATGGCGTCGTCGAGATGGATGGAATCGTCGGCAACGCTGAAGTCGGCTATGCGGTCGACATTGCCGGCCCCGAGCGCGGTGGAGAAGCGGAAGGCGTCGGCGCCGCCCATGCCGAACAGCGTGTCGATGCCGCCGCCGCCGTCGAGCGTGTTGTCGCCATTGTTGCCGCGCACCCACTGTCGGATTTCGTTGCCGGTCAAGTCGATGGCGGAGGTGGCGGTGAGCGAGGTGGTGGTGAGGTATTCGACGCTGACGCCGGCGGCCAGCACGAAATCGACGCCGGCGGCGAGGCGGTCGTGGCCTTCGGCGGCGATCTCGACGATCAGGGCGGCGGCGGCATAGACGATGTAGGTGTCGTTGCCGTCATTGCCGATCAGCGTGTCGGGCACGCCGTCGTTGGGGAGCGGCCCGGTGCCGCCGTCGTGCAGGATGTTGGCGCCGTCATTGCCGGTGATGGTTTGCTGCAGTGCGTTGCCGCGCAGGTTGATGGCGGTTGTGCCGGCGGCGTCGGCGGTCTGCAGCAACTCGACCTCGCCGCCGGCGGCCAGCGCGTAGCTGACCGTGCTCTGCACGGTGTCGGTGCCGCCGCCCGAAAGCTCGATAACCTGGTCGGCGGCGCTGTCGACCTTGAACAGGTCGTCGCCGGTGCCGCCGTCCATCACGTCGTCTCCCGTCCCGCCGTCGAGGATGTCGTCGAGGATGCCGCCGGAAAGACTGTCGGCGCCGGCCGTGCCGAGCAGCGTGTCGGAACTGTCGAGCCCGCTGACGGTGACGGTGACGGTCGCGGTGTCGCCGTCGGCCAACTCATAGGTGAAACTGTCGTCGCGCAGGAGGTTGGAGGCGCCCGAGCCGGAAGCCGGCAGGTCGTCGAAGGCGCCGTTGGGATTGTAGATGAAGGTGCCGTCGGCGTTCAGCGTCAGCAGCGCGCCGGACGCCAGCGTGATCTGCGTGCCGACATCGAGGGCGACGCCGTTCACCTTGGCCACCGCAAGTGTCGAATCCGGATCGGTGTCGGCGCCGGAGCCGTTGCTGGAAAACACGTTGCCGGTGGTGATCGCTGTCGCTTCGTCGGTCGCGAAGCTGTCGTCCTGGGCGACGCCGATGTCGTCGACCGCCGTGATGTCGACAGTGGTGCTGCCGGTGGCGGTCGCCGTGGCGCCGCTGCCCTGGCCGTTGCCCGGGCTGCCGTCGTTGAAGGTGTAGTCGATCACCACGCTGGCCGGCGGCGTGTCGCTGGTGTTGGTGTAGGTGATATGGCGCAGCACGTCGTCCACCAGCGCGCCGGTGGCGGCGGTGCCGGAACCGGTGAAGGTGACGGTCAGCGTGCCGCCGCTGACGGCGAAGGTGGCGAAGGTCTGACCGCCGGCCTGCAGGTCGCTGCCGCTGACGGTGAACAGCGCGCCGCCGGTGTCGAAGCCGAAATCGTCCTCGCCGCTGGCGCCGCCCTGGCGCGCCAGCACCAGGCTTGCCCCGGCATAGCTGCCATTGCCGCCGTTGAGCGGGTCGAGATCGACGTCGGCAATGAGCGCGTCCGTGTCGAGCGACACGGCGGTCTGCTCGTCCGTGGCGACGGTGCCGCCGAGCCCGGTCAGCGCGGGCGCATCGTTGACGGCGTTGACGGTGATGCCGCGCTGGTCGCCGTCCTGCTCCGACGTTCCGGTCCCGGTGAGGCCGGGATCGGTGCCGCTGCTGCCGTTGTCGTTGGTGGTGACGGTCAGCGTGTCGGCGCCGTTGAAATTGAGGTTGCCCTTGTAAACCAGTCCATTGAGGGCGGCGAGCGTGGTGTTGATCTGGTTCTGGGTGGCAGTGATGGTGATGGTCGAACTGTTGTCGCCGCTGACCTGGCCGGCCGTCACGCCGCCGACCACGTCGGTCAGGATGTCGAGCGTGCCGTTGTCGACGTCGAGCGTCACGGTGACGTTGTGGCTGGCCGGATCGGCGTCGACATCCGCCACCGAAATGCCGGTGATAGACAGTCCTGTGTCCTCGTCGGCCGCGGGGACCACGCCCGGCAGCGTGTTCACCGGAGCGTCGTTGACGCCTACCACGGTGACGGTGGTGTCGACCTCCTCGCTCTGGTTGAGGCCGTCGCTAACCGACCAGGCGATGGTGCGCGATCCCTTGGTGCCGTAATCGGTGGGGTTGTCGCCGCTGGCCTGATAGCGGACGAGCGCGATCGCGGCTTCGTAGTTGTCGAAAGTGCTGGCGCCGCTAAGCACCATGGCGCCGGTCGCGGCGTTGTAGCTGTAGGTGATGTCCTGGGCGCCGAAATCCAGCGTGCCGCTGGTCAAGCCGTTGATCGACAGCCGGTCGCCCGCCAGGAAATTGCCGGAGACGCGGATCACCGCGCCGTTCAGCTGGTTGGTCTGGTCGGCGGTCTCGAAGTCGCTGACGTTGAGCGAGAGGAAGGGCTGCACGGTGGCGGACAGCCCCGAGCCGGCGCCGGCGGCCTCGGTCGCCGTCGGCGTCGCTTCGCTCGAACTGAGGACGATCGGCGCGCGGTTGAGGACGATATTGCCCGGCGCCAATGAATTCACGTTGTTGACGCCCTGGAAGAAGGTCAGGCCCGTTCCGTTGGTGGCGATCCGCCAGATGCCCTCGTCGCCCGGCGGGTTGGTGGCGCCCATCTGCTTGCCCGTGAAGTCGGTGAAGTAGAGATAGCCGGTGACGGAATCGACCTCCAAGTCGTCGAGCAGGCCCTGCGGGCCACTGCCGGCGACCTGCTGGTAGATGAGGGTATAGGTACCCGTGGGGTTGCCGGTCAGCGCATAGCTGTAGATGCCGCCCATCTGCAGCAGGGGATCGGTGGTGCCGGGATCGCCGTCGCCGGCGAAGCCGCCGTCGCCGTCATGGTCCCACAGGATGCTGGCGGTGGTGAAGTAGAGCGTGTTGCCGTCGGCGCTGAGCGCCACGCCCTCCACCGTGCCCTTCTCCTGCGGAAACGCCTCGCCGAAAATGTCCGTCGGATGAACGACGTCGTCGTCATCCGGGCTGAAGTTCAGGGTGGTGATATTGCCCCCGCCCCACGAAAAAGCCTTGGTGCCGTCGGACGGATCGAGCCCGCTGATCTTGTAGATGAAGTTGCGCGTGACGGAGTCGCCGTCCTGGGCGGCCACCACCCGGTGCACGGTCATGTAGACGTCGCCGGTGGCGAAGTTGATGGCGAAGTCGTCGACGAAGCCGCTGTTGGCCGTGCCGTTGGGATTGCCGCTGCCGGTGCCGCCGAGCTGCGCCAGGACGGTCGAGGTCTGGCCGGCGGTGTTGTAGACGATCTTTTCGAAGCGCTGGCCGTGGGTGAAATAGATGATGCCGCTGTCGGGGTCGATCTCCATGTCGCGTATGAACGCTTCGGTCCCGGGCGCCTGGTTGCTGGTGTAGAGCGTGGTCATCGCCGGCGCGGTGCCGGGATTGCCGAGCAGGTCGGAAATATTACCCTGGAGGATGCGGTTGGTGCCGCTGACGTTGGAATCGATGATGAAGAACAGGCCGCGGGCGGTGTCGAACTGGATGTCCCTCGGCGCGACCACGGTGTCGGCAAGGTCCTCGTTGTCGAGCGTCATCAGGAAGTTGAGATTGAAGCCGGTCGTGCCCGAATTGACGGTCGAGTCCCCCTGGACGCTCCAGATCGCGTCGCCGCCGCCCGTGGCCGTGCCCCAGATGCTGAGATCGGACGCCTTGAAATAGGGGCCCGTGTTGTCGACCTGGTCGAGCGGGTTCTGGCCGCCCCGGTTGTCGCCCTCCCAGTTGCTGAAATCGGCGACGTTCTGGATCAGCGACTTGCCGTTGAAGAAATGCGCGAAGGGCTCGGTGGTCGGGCCGTGATAGGAGGCGCTGTCGAGGCCGACCGCCACGGCGTTGAGGCCAGTCGTCAGGCCGGTGCCGGTCAGGTTGCCGTTGAAGGTGGTGTTGCCGTCGCCGATCTCGATGGCGAAGAGGAAGCTGGTCGGCGCGTCGGCGGTGCCCTGATAGGCATAGATCGTGTCGCCGGCCTCCTCGGGATTGAGCGAGCCGAGCGCCGCGCCGGTCAGATTGACCGTGGTGCCGGCGGCCAGTCCGCCGGCGGGCACGGTGTAGGTGGCGACGCCGTCGCCGCCGCCGGCGACGAAGGCAGAGCCGTTCCAGGCGCGGTCGGAGAAGTGGATGACGGTGCCGGCCGCCAGGTCGGTCATCGCGACGAAGCGCAGCGCGTCGGCCGTCGGCGGGTTTCCCGTGCCGTCGCTCTGCCCGGTGTTATAGGCAATGACGGCGATATCGCCAGCAGGCATCTGAGTATCCCCCCTGAAAGGCCGGCGGGAGCGCGCGGCGCCCTTACCCCTGCCGCGTCGTCTGGGCCATGATGCAATGTCGGCGCGACGCCGGCGGCCAATTCGACAGCGATCCTATTCACATCCGGAGGAGTGTACAAGGAAAAGTTGTCGCCCCAGCTCCGCGGCGCCTACATCCAATTAAGTAAAACATCCGCTGAAATGCTTTCGCTCGAGTAATTTTGCATCGCGTTCGATCTACTCGGGGCCGTTCTTTTTTTTGGATTGATCCATTCGAGTCTTTACGGCACAAGATCGGCAGAGATTTCCATGGCTTGATAAACCGTCCTGCGAATGACAATCAACAACCGAGCTAAACCGAGAGTTTATCCCGATAAGTTTCGGCCTGTCTCCCCAGTTATATCTATCGGCATGTTTCTTTCGCTGAAATGAGTGGATTGACCACTGCAAGAGCCTTGTTATACGTTGACAACAGCTTCGCTTGTGCGGCCGACAATGCCTGTGGGGGGATGTCATGGCACCATACGTTGGTGAAATCCGCATTTTCGCGGGCAACTTCGCGCCAGCCGGATGGCTGTTCTGCCAGGGCCAGACCGTGTCGATCAGCGAATACGAGGTGCTGTTCCAGCTGATCGGCACGACCTATGGTGGCGACGGCCAGGAAACCTTCGACCTGCCCAACCTGGCGAGCCGGGTGCCCATCCACATGGGGACAGGTCCCGACGGCACCACCTATCAGCTCGGCGAGATGGACGGCGTGGAAAGCGTCACCCTGACAACCCAGCAGATCCCGATCCATTCCCATCCTCCCGTCGCCAGCACGAGCAGCGCCACCTCGCCCTCGCCCGCCGGCCAGGTCATCGCGCTGCCGGCCGCTCCGCCGAGCGTGGTCAATCCGCTGCTGTTCGGCACCGACCCCCCGCAGGTGCCGCTGAGCCCGGCGAGCATCGCCCCGACGGGAGGCAGCCAGCCGCACGAGAACATGCAACCGTACCTGTGCATCAACTACATCATCTCGATGTACGGGGTGTTTCCGAGCCAGACATAGCGGGCCGGCGCGGCCTGCGTATCCGATCCCTGTTCTCTCCGGAGACCGCAATGTCAGACCAGTTCGTCGCCGAAATCCGCATCTTTCCGTTCAATTTTCCGCCGAAAGGCTGGGCCTTTTGCAACGGGCAGCTGATGCCCATCTCGCAGAATACGGCGCTGTTCGCGCTGCTGGGCACCACCTATGGCGGCGACGGCAAGTCGACTTTCGCGCTTCCGAACCTGGAAGGTTGCGCGGCGATGCAGCCGGGCCAGGGATCAGGCCTGAGCGAACGCTTCCTGGGAGAAGAGGGCGGGACCCAGTCGATCACCCTGCTGTCGTCGGAGATGCCGGCGCATTCGCATAATTTCATGACGAGCAACAACGACGCCGCGTCGGGCACTCCGACCGGCCAGCAATTCGCCAAGGGCGCCTGGGATTCGGGCAGCGAAAGCGGACGGATCGCGACCTACACGACCAATCCGCCGGATACGACCTTCGCGTTCCAGGCGCTCAGCATCGCGGGGGGCAACCTGCCGCACCCGAACATGCAGCCCTATCTGACGCTGAACTACTGCATCGCCCTGCAAGGCATCTTCCCGCAGCGGCCCTAAGGCAATTCCAGCAAAAGCGTGCAGCGGTTTTGCGTCCGGAATTGCGGAAAAACAAGGAGATAGAGCAAATCCGTTGATTCGAGGAAAAACGGAAATGCCCTAGTGACATCGCACCGAGGCGCCGCGCCGCCTCGCAACCCAAGGAACCAGGCGTCATGGCCGAGCCCTTCCTCTCCGAGATCAAGATCGTCTCCTTCAACTTCCCGCCGAAGGGATGGGCGTTCTGCAACGGCCAGCTGTTGCCGATCAACCAGAACCAGGCCCTGTTCTCCCTGCTCGGCACCACCTATGGGGGCGACGGACGCGTCACTTTCGCCTTGCCGAATCTCAGGGGCCGGTCGCCGATCCACATGGGCGACGGACACACGCTCGGCGATGCGGCGGGCTCGACGAGCGTCACGGTGACGCCGCAGCAAATGCCGGCGCATACGCACGCGTTCATGGGCCGCAACGAGCTGCCGGCAGCCACGACGGCCAACGCGACGCCGGCCAGCACGAAGGTGCTGGCCCAGGGCAACGCCTCGCTGCAGAGCGGCCAGACCGCCGCCGTCAGCCTCTATGGGCCGCCTGCCTCGCTCAATGCGATGGCGCCGCAAGCCGTCAGCAATGCCGGCGGCAGCCAGGCGCACACCAACATGATGCCCTACCTGGTGCTCAACTTCGTCATCGCGCTGCAGGGCATCTTTCCATCACGCAACTGAGTTTGCCGGGCAAGACCGTTCGGCCCGGAAGGAGGAGCGGCACGCGGCACGACCGGTGTCTTCGACATGCGGTGCGGATGCGGCTCTGCGAAGATCGAACGGGCGGACCGGAATTGCTTTGCGGGCCGTCTTGGCACGGCTGTCGGCAACTGGCTGGTCCGTCAGTTGAAAGCCGCCTGATAGTTCTGCTGACCGGACTGGACGGTATGGACCGGCATCAAATGAAGGTTGAACGACGGTCCGCCCTCCAGCCCGATCGTATAGAAACCCTCGCCGATGACGGTGCCCGGCGGTCCCCGGAACACCAGGCTGAACGGCTCGCGCAGCCCGATGTTGCGCTCCCATTCCTCAAGCCGGCGGGCTTCGACGGCGGTCAGCGTCATCGGGTGAGGCCAGCCCGGAATGCGGAAATCCTTGTCGATATGCGGCCGGAAGTGGTCGGCGGTGATGTCCGCGGGCGATAGCGGCTCTGTCATGACGCGTTTCTCTCCTCCTCCCGGCCTGGGGGCAGTATGATCGGAGGTGTGATCGCTTGTAAACGACCGCCTGCCCGCGGCCGGTTTCGTTGAGGAATTTTTCCGATGCATGACGTCGTCGATGTCGCCTCCCCGCTGGGCAGACTGCAATTGCGGCCCGAGCGGGAGGGCGATCAGGCCTTCCGCTTCGACCTGTTCTGCAACTCGCGACTGCCGGAATGGCGGCTGGTCGCACTCGATCCGAACCTGTTCCAGCAGATCATGCGCCATCAGTTCCACGCGCAGACGGTAAGCTACCGCGCCCAGTTTCCGAACGCTCGCTTCGACATCGTCGAGCTCGACGGGGCGCCGATCGGCCGCATCGTCGTCAACCGGCCCGGCGACGTCATCCATATCGTCGACCAGGCGATCGTGCCGGAACTGCGCAGCCGCGGCATCGGCACCGGCATCATGACGGCGCTGATGCAGGAGGCCCGGCGCAACGACATTCCAGTGCGCCTCAAGGTCGCCTCCGACAACGATCCGTCCATGCGGCTCTATCTCCGGCTCGGCTTCGCGGTGATCGACACGACCGTGACCTATCTGGAGATGGAATGGCGGGATAAAGCCGCGGGCGACTGAAATCCGTCGGCAGCGCCGGACCGTTGCGGGGCGCAGACGGTCCGGGCGCGAAGCAGCCGCACACTCCTGCAGGAAAGTGCTTAATGCAGGTGCCTCAGCTTGTCGGGGTTGCGCACCACATAGATGGCGGCGACCTTTCCGTTCTCGATTTCGAGCGCCGTCGTCTGGAGCTCGCCATCGGCCTCCAGCGTGACGAAACCGGGCAGACCGTTGATGAAGCCCGCACGGACGAGCTTCGAGCCGTTGTCGCGGAACAGAGCCGCCAGGCCTTCGTGCACCTTCATCACCGCGTCGAAGCCGAAGATCGGCGCCGTGGCCGCCGCGCGCTTGCCGCCGCCGTCGGCATGGACGCTGACATCGGCCGCCAGCATGGCGCCGAGCGCCTTCATGTCGCCGCTGCGGGAGGCGGCGAAGAAGGCCTCGGCAAGCTCGGTCCCGTGCTGCCGGTCCACCTGGTAGCGCGGCCGCGCCTCACGCACATGGGTGCGGGCGCGGGTCGCGAGTTGCCGGCAGGCGGCCGGGTCGCGCCGGATGGTCTTGGCGACCTCCTCGAACTCCAGGCCGAAGACATCGTGCAGCAGGAAGGCCGCCCGCTCGAGCGGAGACAGGCGTTCCAGCGCCAGCATCAACGGCAAGGTGACGTCCTCCTCTTCTCCCTCCTCCTCGACGACGGGATCGGGAAGCCAGGGGCCGACATAGGTCTCGCGCTTGCGGCGCGCCGACTTGAGCTGGTCGAGGCAGAGCCGCGTGACCGTGCGGCGCAGGAACGCCTCCGGCTCGCGCACCGCGCCGCGCTCGGCCCCCATCCAGCGGATGAAGGCCTCCTGCACGACGTCCTCGGCGTCGGCCACCGAGCCGAGCATGCGGTAGGCGACGCGTATGAGCTTCGGACGCAGCGGGTCGAAGCTCGCCGCCGCGTCCGCGTGCCCAATCTCCGCCATCAGGCGGCGACCCTGGCCTGGATCGCCTTGACCGCTTTCGGGTCGACGAACAGGCCGAAGCCGATGGCGAGCCGGTTCCAGCCGTTGATGATGTTGATCATCAGCGTCAGCTTCACCTGCTCCTCCTCCGAAAACTGCGCCTTCAGCGCTTCGTAGGCGGCTTCATGCGTGTGGCCTTCCGACAGCCGCGTCAGTGCCTCGGTCCAGCCGAGCGCGGCGCGCTCGCGATCGGTGCAGCAGGGCGCGTCGCGCCAGGCCGACAGCAGGTAGATGCGCTGCTCGGTCTCGCCCTTCTCGCGCGCGGCGGCCGTGTGCATGTTGAGGCAGTTGGCGCAGCCGTTGATCTGCGAGGCACGGATTTCCACCAGGTGGACGAGGCTCGTCTCCAGGCTGGAGGCGACGCCGAGCGAGGTGCCCATCCAGCTCTTCATCAGCGAAGGGGCTACGGCAAAAGGATCGAGTTTGGCAGTCATGGTGGGTTCCTTTCGTGGTTACGACACCATGACGAGACGGGAAGCGGCAGTGTGACATCGACGCCGATTTTTTTCCATGCTTATAGGCCGTCAGGCGTCGCTGGCCGAACGGGTGATCCCGTTCGCTGCGCAACCGCCGCGCCTTGAACCGGCTCAGGCGGCTGCCGTCCCGGATCGCCGCTTGCGGGCGTAGTGGCGGAACAGCCTTTGCCCCGGCATCTCGATCAGCCGGTAGGTCATCCAGCTCATGCCGATGACCGCGGCGACCATCGCCAGCATCAGCAGGTCGCCGAGGTAAGGATTGCCGGCGTCTATGCCGGCACCGTAGCGCGCGGTTTTGCCGACCTGCGTGATCAGATGCGTGCCGGCCGCGATGTCGAGCAGCCGGGCAAGGTTGGTAAAGCGCAACTGCACGAACATGTGCGTCATGTAGAGCGAATAGGAGATCAGGCCGAGGAAGAGCAGCGGCCGGATTCTCAGCAGTCGGCTGACGAGGCCGCCCTCGACGGCGAAGACGGCGACGATGCCGCAATAGACGGCGGGCATGGCGTAGGCGAACGGGGTGGTCCACACCGTCACCGCGATCCACAGGGCGGCCACGGCGAGCGCCAGCTCGACAAAGGTCCAGCGCGGGTCCGGACGCGAGGCGCCGCCGGCGGAAGCCCGCGAGGCGAGGATCCGTTGTCCTGCCAGCACGTAGAGCAGTGCCCCGGCCGAAAAGCCGTAGAGCGCCCGGACCGCGCCCATCCGCGCCGTCGTCCCCATGCCGAGATCGGAGAAGGCGGCAAGCAGCAGCGGGGCGGCGACGAGCAACGCCGCGAATATCCAGCCGGCGCGCCGGCGCAGCAGCAGAACCCCGGTGCCGAAGGCGATATAGGCGATGAACTCCGCCGAGATGCTCCAGGACGGCGTGTTCCAGGTGAGCAGGCCGTCCGGCCTGAGAGCGTGCAGGAGCAGCAGGTTGGCGGGGATGGTCGACGGTGCGTTGCCTTCCGAAAAGGCGGGATCGACCGGATTGCCCAGGCCGGGAACGAAAGCCTTCATCCCCTCGAAGGCGAGAAACAGGCCGAACATGAACAGATGCAGAGGATAGAGGCGGCCGAGGCGAAGAAAGACGAACTTGCCGAAATCGCCGCCGTCGCGGATGCGGCCGCAATAGGCGTGGGCGATGACGAAGCCGGACAGCACGAAGAAGAAGTCGACCATCGCCTCGCCCGACCGCACCAGCGGAAAGTCGCGGATATGGCTGACGATCTGCCCGTGGAACAGCACGACCAGCAGGGCGGCGATGCCCCGCCAGCTGTCCAGCGCCTCGAAGCGGACCGCTCCCGCACCGGCCGGCGAGGTCGCGACCGCATCGCGCGGCCATGCCTTCAAATGGACATTCAAGACCCTGCTTCCGCTGTGCCATACCTGCACAAGGGCCGGCGCGCGCCGCCCGGCATCAAGTGGACAAGCAAGGCTCGGGCCATGCAGGCACGCATGCGGGCGCGCCCCTCGGCAATTTCGCATCGTGGTTACGAGCACTTTCCGGCCCGAGCCGGCGGGCATGTCGCGATCGGCAACGAAAACCCTGCCCCGCCCTTCAGTTGGTCAGGCCATAAGGAATGCGGTAGCCGTTGCTCTCCAGCCACTCGATCGCTGCTTTCGGCTCGTCGGTCTGGATGACGGTGGCGCCGCGCTCAGCCCAGTAGCCGTAGACTTCCTCGGGGAAACCGGCCTGCACGGCCAGCTCGTCGCCGCGGCCGCGGGCGACGAAGCCGCTCGGCAGGTTGACGATCGGATAGGTGTTCACCCACAGATGCCAGTCGCCGCGCACCGCGACCGCGCGGGCTCGGGCGCCGAACAGCGGGCCGGCATTCTCCGACAGCTGGCGCCGCTCGCCGCGCCAGGCAACCATTTCGACGATGTCGGCGGCGAAGGCCGCGGTCGCGGTCTCGATGAAGCGCGGATCCTGCACCGCGTCGTCGGCGATGATCGGCATGAAGCGGGTATCCGGCCCGGCAGCACCGACCGCCGCCCTGATCGCCGCGAGCCGTTCGGCGCTCCAGACGTTCTCCTTGACGATCACCTCGTCGGCCATGCCCAGGCCGCGCGCCACCGCGATCATGCCGGCGATGTGGTCGGGGCCGAGCTTGTTGTCGATGTTGACGAGCACATCGCCCCTGGTCAGCGCCAGCATCTCGGCCAGCGTCGGCACAACTTCGCCGGTCGCCTGGCCGGTGCCTTCGATCACCAGCCGGCAGGTCTTGAGTTCGGCAAGCGTGCGTTGCTTGACCTCGCCCCGGCATGTCGTGGTGCGATCGAGGCCGTCATCATGCATGACCACGTATTCGCCGTCCTTCGAGGCCCTGACGTCGAGCTCGACCATCTCGACGCCCAGCGCGATGGCATGGCGGACGCCGGCGCGCGAATTCTCGGCCCAGCGGATGGCGCCGTCCTCCTTCCAGCCGCCGCGATGGGCGACGATCATCACGTGGTCGCGCCAGCGGTTGGCCTTCTCCAGCCTTTCGAGGATTTCCCGCGTCCGGCCGCCTTCGGCGGCAACCGGGGTGGTCATGGCAGCCAGGACGAGCGCCAGGCTGGCAAAGATCGATCGGCGCATCGATTCGCTCCGGTCCGGACCCTTTTCGGCCCGGCAGATAGCTGCCGGTCATGACGTCCGCGTGAACGAAGCCGGCGCACGACCGGCCGCGCGGCGGCCAATCTTTTCGGTTGCGCGTGCGTCGCATTCCGCCAATAGCTTGCGCCGCGAAACATGAGGGAGAATGGAAAGCATGCCTTCAAACGCGATCGATCACGCCTTCACCGCCCGCTCCGACACCGAGCGGGCGAGCGACCCGACCTATGCCGGGGCGCTGTCCTTCATGCGCCGTCGCTATACCAAGACGCTGAAGGGCGCTGACGCCGTGATCTGGGGCATTCCGTTCGACGCGGCCGTGAGCAACCGGCCCGGCGCGCGCTTCGGGCCGCAGGCCATCCGCCGCGCCTCAGCCATCTTCGACAACGACCCGCAATATCCGTTCCATCTCGACCTGTTCGAGAAGCTCGCCGTGGTCGACTACGGCGACTGCCGGCTGGACTACGGCAACCACCAGAAGACACCCGCGACGATCGAGCGGGAGGCGGCGAAGATCCTGAAATCCGGCGCGTTCCTGCTGACGCTCGGCGGAGACCATTATGTCACCTGGCCGCTCCTGCAGGCCCATGCGGCGGTGCACGGGCCGCTGGCGCTGGTGCAGTTCGACGCGCACCAGGACACCTGGTTCGACGAGGACAAGCGCATCGACCACGGCTCCTTTGTGGCGCGCGCGGTACGCGCCGGCATCATCGACCCCGACCGCTCCATCCAGATCGGCATCCGCACCCACGCGCCGGCGGATTGCGGCATAAAGATCCTCTACGGTCACGAGGTCGAGGAGATGCGCGCCTCCGACATCGCCTATGCGATCGTGGAACGTACCGGCGGCCACAAGACCTATGTCACCTTCGACATCGACTGCCTCGACCCGGCCTTCGCGCCCGGGACCGGCACGCCGGTGGCCGGCGGGCCGTCCTCCGCCAAAATCTTCTCGGTTCTGCGCCAGCTCGGCCAACTCGACATCGTCGGCGCCGATGTGGTCGAGGTTGCACCGGCCTACGACCATGCCGATATAACGGCGATCGCCGGCTCCACGGTGGCGCAGCACTATCTCGGCCTGCTGGCGGAGCGGAAAGCCCGGCTCGCCGACATGAACAACAACGGCGCTGCCGGGCTGAATCACGGAACCGGCATATAGTCTTGGTTTCTCGGACAATTTTGAACGGACGCGGCATGAAACCCAAAATCTTCATCGACGGCGAACACGGCACCACCGGACTGCAGATCCGCGCGCGGCTGGCAGGTCGCGGCGATCTCGAGATCATCTCGGTGCCGCTCGAGCGCCGCAAGGATGCGTCGGCGCGCGCCGAGTTCCTGAATGCCGCCGACGTCGCCATTCTCTGCCTGCCCGACGACGCGGCGAAGGAAAGCGTGTCGCTGATCGGCAACGATCGCACCCGCGTCATCGACGCCTCCACCGCGCACCGCGTCGCCGACGGCTGGACTTACGGTTTTGCCGAGATGGACAAGGAGCAGGGCAAAGCGATCGCCGCGGCGAAGCGCGTCGCCAACCCCGGCTGCTGGCCGCAAGGGCCGATCGCCACGCTCAGGCCGCTGATCAAGGCCGGCCTGCTGCCGGTCGACCTGCCGGTCTCGATGAACGGCATCTCCGGCTATTCCGGCGGCGGCCGCGCCATGATAGAGGATTATGAGGGCAAGGGCGAGGACGCGCCCGAATTCTTCCCCTACGGCCTCACCTTCCAGCACAAGCACGTGCCGGAACTGAAGACATATGCCGGCCTTTCCCGCGATCCGCTGATGCAGCCGGTGGTCGGCAATTTCGCGCAAGGCATGATCACCATGGTGCCGCTGCAGCTCGGCACGCTGGGCCGCGTGCCCACGGGCGCCGAGCTGCATGCCGCGCTCGCCGACCACTATGCCGGGATCGACGGCGGCGACGTCGAGGTCGCGCCCTTCGCTGCGACGGAGCGCGTGCCGGAGCTCGAGCCGGAGCGCTACAACGACACCAACAAGATGAAGCTCTATGTCTTCGCCAACGATGCCAGGGCTCAGGCGGTGCTGGTCGCCGTCTACGACAATCTCGGCAAGGGGGCATCGGGGGCGGCGGTGCAGAATCTCGATCTGATGCTGAGAAGCTAGAGCTATCCCGTCGCGCTGGAGCATGCGCTGATCCGACCGGCTCGTTGCCCCATCGCCGTGCAAGGCGATGCGGGCAGGCGCCGGTCTGTCAGAATGGACGACCGAATGGATTCTCCCGTCTTTCCACTGCGCTGGAACGTCAGCGAGCCAGTCCTCCTCACCGAAACGTTTTCGAGCCGGATCTGGACGGTGCGGCTGGCAGACGGCACGCCGGCCATCGTCAAGGACCTGAAGCCGGTCAACGACGTGTGGGACGAGCTGCGCGGCGCTCACTATCTGTCATGGCGAGACGGCGAAGGCGCGGTCCGGCTGCTCGGGCGCGATGGCCAGCGCATGCTGCTCGAGCATGGCGGCGACCGGCTGCTGTCGCAGGATGTCGCGGAAAAGGGCGATGTCTTCGCCACCGAGGTAGTGGCCGACGTGATGGAGCGGCTGCTCTCACCGTCGGACATCCCCTATCCCGCCGACCTGCAGCCGCTCAGGGAACGTTTCCGCAGCCTGTTCAGGAATGCGAGGATCGATCACGACGCCGGCAAGCCGAGCCTCTATGTCGAGGCGGCAAATATCGCCGAACGGCTCTTGTCCAATCCGCGGGAGGTGCGGCCGCTGCATGGCGACCTGCACCACCAAAACGTCCTGTTCGGGCTGCGCGGCTGGCTGGCGATCGACCCCAAGGGCGTGCTCGGCGACCCCGGCTTCGACGCCAGCAACGTCTTCTACAACCCCCTGGACAGGGACGATCTCTGCCTCGATCCGGAGCGGATCGCCCGCATGGCCGCGGTTTTCGCGAGGACGCTGAAGCAGGATCCTGCCGCAATCCTCGACCACGCCTTCGCTTATGGCTGCCTCTCCGCCGCCTGGCACGCGGAGGACGGCCAACCCGTCGAGGAACAGCGCACGCTCGCGATCGCTCGGGCCATCCGCGAGGTCGCGGTCAGGCTGTAAGCCTCGCCTCGCCCGGCAGCGGATAGCTGCCCGCGCAGCCGCGCCAATGGGCGGTGGCGAAGATCAGCACCACCATGGCAAACCCCTGGTGCAGCAGCGCCCAATGCATGTGCGCCTGGGCGAGCAAGGTGCCGACGCCGATCGCCGCCTGACCGAGCACGAGCGCCGCCAGAACCCAGGCGCGCCGCGCATGCGTCGTCCCCGGCAGCGCCCTCGACGTGGCGAAGGCATGCCAGAGCGCGGCGGCCAGCAGGGCATAGGCGAACATCCGGTGCACGAATTGTACGGTCTTGGGATTCTCGAAGAAATTGCGCCAGGCCGGATCGACGACGAAGAGGTCGCCGGGAACGACGGCGCCGTCCATCAGCGGCCAAGTGTTGTAGGAGAGCCCGGCATGCAGGCCGGCGACCAGGGCGCCGAGATAGATCTGCACCAGCACGAGCAGCACCATGATGCCGGCGAGGCGCCGCACGCCCCTGCCGGCTGGCGCCTCGGAATGCACGGCCAGCCCGCGGGCGATCCAGGTGACCGCCATGATGATGATGCAGGCGAGCGTCAGATGCGTCGCCAGCCGGTACTGGCTGACGGACACGCGCTCGACCAGGCCGGAGGCGACCATCCACCAGCCGATGAAGCCCTGCAGCCCGCCCAGCGCCAGCAGCCCTAACAGGCGCGGCTTCAGCCGGCTTTCCAGCCGGCCGGAGATCCAGAACAGGACGAGCGGGATGGCGACGAGGAAACCGACGCCGCGCGCCAGCAGCCGATGCGCCCACTCCCACCAGAAGATGCCCTTGAACTCGTCGAGCGTCATGCCCTTGTTGATCTGCTCGTATTGCGGGATCTGCCGGTACTTCTGGAACTCCTCCTGCCATTCGGTCTGGTTGAGAGGCGGGATGACGCCGTGGATCGGCTTCCATTCGGTGATCGACAGGCCCGAGCCGGTCATGCGGGTAGCGCCGCCCACCATCACCAGCGCGAACAGCACGACCAGCACGACATAGAGCCAGCCGCGCACCAGCGCCCGGTTGCGCAGCAGGCGGTCGCGCTCGGCGAGCGGCGGGCGGCTGTCGGTTATTGCGGCCATGGGTCGACGTCCGGCTTCCAGAAACCCGCGAGTGGTGGACCAGCAGTCAATGCCATGCAAGCCCGCGCCGCGCGACACGCCGTCGCGCGGGCGGCTACTGGTTGCGCTGCCCGCCGCACCAGACTATCGGAACGGGCAAGGAGAGAAAATGCCGATCCGCCTGAAGAAACTCATCGGGACCGTGCTCCTGGTCACCCTCGTCATCGTCTATGCGATCGTGGCGACGATCGTGGCTGTGGCGCAGCTGTCGCAATCCGGACCGCTGGCGCATTTCGCCTTCTTCCTGTTGGGGGGGCTGGTGTGGATCCTGCCGGCCATGGGCATCATCAAATGGATGATGCTGCCGCCGAAACCCTGAGCCGGGTCAGACCGTCACCACCATCTTGCCGGCATTGGCGAGCGGCGTGGTCACGCCGGACAGCATGGTGCGGATATGCGCGACGCGCTGGTAGCGGCCGTTGACGGAAATGCGCGGCAGCGCAAGCAGGTGGCGCGCATGCTCGGCCTGCAGCACGCCGTGCCGGGTGGTCACCGCCGAGGCAAAGCCGGCCTCTTGCGCGAGTTTCACCTCGCGGCAGCCCACCGCGCTGGCGTAGCCGTAGGGATAGGCCATGTGCCGCGGCCGCTGCCCGATCTTCTCCTCGATCACGTCGGCGGCGCCGGCGATCTGGCGGCGTGCCTCGTCCTCGTCGAGGCGACGCAGATTGTGATGATTGAGCGTGTGCGCGCCGATCGTGACCAGCGGATGCCGGGCCATCTCGCCGATCTCGTGCCAGTCCATCAGCGATCTGCGGCCCGGCTCGAGCGGATCGACGCCATGCTGCTTGGCGAGGGCACTCAGAAAGGCGGGGGTTTCCCTTTCCGCCACCCGCCGTCCGAGATGGTCGTGCAGCCATGCATTCGACGCCAGGCGTTTGGCCGGTGTCGAGCAATCCAGGACAACCTCTCCGGCGGCAGTCGGCACCCTCACCTGCGCATTGCGCTCGACGATCTCCTCGACGACGTCCCACCACAGGAATGCCGTGCCGTCGATCAGCGCCGGCGCGACATAGACGGCGATCGGCACGCCATGGCGCTCCAGGACCGGCAAGGCTTCGACGAGATTGTCGCGATAGCCGTCGTCCGCCGTCATCACGGCGAAATTGCCGCCGCCGGCACCCATGTGCCCGAGCGCGTCGTCCAGGGTGACGAAGCGGTAGCCGTCCGCCTTCATGCCGGTAATCAGCTCGTCCAGAAAGTCCGGGGCGATGGTGAGGTGCCGGTTCATCCCGTGCGGCCGGGCCGGGCTGGCGGTGACGCGATGCAGCATCAGGATGGCGCCGACACCGCCGACGAACGGACGCACCAGCGGGGCGAGCCCGGAATATCTGGCGAGGTTGAGCGCCAGCTTCCGGATCGCCTCTCCCGCGTCGAGCATTCATTCACCTTTTGCGTCTAGCCTTTGCACCAGGGAAGCTGCGACGCGGAGCCTCTCGCCCTGCTTACGCGCGAAGGATTGAAGGATGGTTGACGCCGCGCTCGGAGCGACAGGACCGGCCGGCGCCGCCCTGACCGCCTCGCGGCCGACGATCCCGGCTGTCCGGATCAGCGCCGAGGCCGTTTCCGCCGAGACGATGGCCGTGCTTGCGGCGCTCGCCCACACGGGTATCTTCGCGCCGCCGCAAAGTCCTGCCTGGACAGGCGCATGGATCGCCGCGGTCGCTCCCGATACGCTCGCCGTCATCGTGGCGGAAGGCGACCGGCCGGTATTCGCGCTGGTGCTCGAAGTCGTGGGCAAAGGCCCGTGCCGGGTGGCCCGCTTTCCCGGCGGCACGCATGCCAACGGCAATTTCGCCCTCGCCGATGCAAGTTGGCTCGCGACGGCGCAGCCGCGGGTGTTCCGCGACCTGGCGGCGGCCGTCAGGAGCGCACGCCCCGATATCGACCTGCTTGCCCTGGAACGGCTGCTGCCCGAGCTTGGCGGGCTGAGGAACCCGCTGCTCGCCTTGCCGCATTTCAAAAGCGCCAACCTGTCGCTCGCCGTTGGCCTTGACGGCGGATTCGCCAGGCTGGTCGCCGGGCGAAGCGGCAAGCACAAGCGCAAGAAGCACCGCTCGCAGGCGCGCAAATACGAGGCCGCCGGCGGCTTCCGGCGCATCGAGGCGGAGACGGAAGAGCAGGTGGACCGGCTGCTGCAAGCGTTCTTCGCCATGAAGGCGTCCCGCTTCCGCAAGGCCGGCATCGTCGACGTCTTCGCCGATCCCAGCGTCCAGGCCTTCTTCCGAAAACTGTTCCACGAGGCGCTGCCGCTCTCGCCGAAGCCCTTTGTGCTGCATGCGCTGGAGGTGGGTGGGGTGCCCCGCGCGGTCACCGGGTCGAGCCGCTGCGGCGACCGGCTGATCTGCGAGTTCGGAGCGATCGCCGAGGACGAGGTCGCGCAGGCCAGCCCCGGCGAATTCCTGTTCTTCGAGAACATCCGCGAGGCCTGCGAGGAAGGCCTCGCCGTCTACGACTTCAGCGTCGGCGACGAGCAATACAAGCGGCTGTGGTGCGATATCGAGACCCAGCATCTCGACGTGCTGGTGCCGCTGACCCTGAAAGGCAGGCTGGTCGCCGGCATGATGCGACTGTTCGCCGGCATGAAGGCGCGGGTCAAGAACAGTCCGACGGTGTGGCGGCTGACCAAGGCATTGCGGCGGCGGGCAGTCGGCAACAAGGCCGATGCCGGCCCGGCCGAGGAGTAGCGCGCCGCAATGGCGATGCTATGCGGCCACCGTGCGATCCGGCGGCAGCGGGAAAAGATGATCGCCGGGCGTCACCAGGGTCAGGCCGTCGTAGCTTGAGGCGAGGTCGTCGCGGGCGCGCAGCACCTCCTCGACCGGTTCGAGCGCACTTACCAGGATTTCCGTGCCTTCCGAAACCAGCCGGCGGATGCTGGCTGCCCCGGCCGGCCCGCACTCGATGATGACGACATCGTAGGCGGCGCCCAGCGTGTCGACGATGGCCGGAAGCCGCTCGACCGCCCGCATGGCCTGGCGCTGGTCAGCTTCGCCCACAGGAATGACGTGGCAGTCGGAATAGCGGTCAGCGTGGATGGCGTCGACGAATTCGGCCGTGCCGGCGAGCAGGTCGGTGATACCCGGCAATTCCTCGCCGTCCAGCATCGGCCGCGACGCGGCGCCGGTACGGGTCAGGTCGATGAGCAGCACGCGCAGACCGGCATCCGCCACCGCGCGCGCCACCAGGACGGCGCTCGCTGCCGCCTCGTCGCCTTCGGGCGAAATGAACAGCGCCCGCGACGCCCCGCCGGCGACCAGCCTTTCGGCCGCCGCCGCGACCGACATCTCGTCGTCGTCCGGCGCTTCGGCGGTGCCGGACAACGCCATGCTCCCCTCCCCGACCGGCGGCTCGGGCATGCGCACTTCGTCGACCGGCTCCACCAGCCTTCCCTCGGCCGGCCGCATGGCGCGACCCGAGAACAGTTCGCGCAGCAGCACGCCGATGCTCATGAGCAGCAGCGATGCGGCGAAGGTGGCGCCGGCGATCGGGATCACCTTGGGGAAATAGGGCTCGAGCGGAACCAGGGCCGGGGAAAAAACCCGCGCGTCCACCGGCAGATAGTTGCCGTCGCGGCGCGACGCCGCCTCGCGATAGCGGGCGAGGTAGGATTCCAGCAGGTCGCGCTGCGCGGCGGCCTCGCGCTCCAAGGCGCGCAGTTCCACCTCCTTCTCGCCGACCCGCGAGGATTCGGCCTTGAGGCGATTGAGATCGGCTACCAGCTGATCCTCGCGCAGCTTGGCGGAATCGGCCGTCTTGCGCAGGCTTTGCAGGATCTTGCCGGCCTCGGCGGTGACCTGGCGGTCGAGATCGGCGAGCTGGGCGCGCATGGCGCGGATGCGCGGATGGTTGTCGAGCAGGGTCGTCGACAGGTCGGCCACGTCGGCCCTGAGCTGTACCTCCCGCTCGCGCAGCCGCTGGATCAGGTCGGAGGACAGCACGTCGGGAAAGGCGTCGAGCGATCCGCCGCTCTCGATGGCGAGGCGGACGCTTTCGGCGTTGGCTTCCGCGGCCGCACGGTTGGCGCGGGTGCGCGACAGCTCGGTCGACAGCTCGGAAAGCTGCTGGGTGGCCAGCGCCGAATTGTTCTGGCCGACGAGCAGGTCGGACTGCGAGCGGAACGCGGCGACGCGCGCCTCCGCCTCCTTGACGCGGGCCGTCAGCGCCTGGATTTCCGGCTCCAGCCACTCGGTGGCGGCGGAGTTGGACTGCTGCTTGGCGTCGCGGCTGAAGGCGAGATAGGCGTCGGCGATGGCGTTGGGGATCTCGGCGGCGAGCCTGGGGTCCTCCGACGAGAACTCGATGGCGATGACGCGCGACTTCTCCACCCGGTACACCGACAGCTTCTCGCGGAAGGCTTCCAGCACCCGCTCCTCCGCCGGCACGCCGGACGTGTCGCTCTTCAGCCCGACCATGATCAGCAGGCGCCCGAGCAGCGACGGATTGATCGCCTTCTCGAACTCCGGCAGGCTGGCGAGGTCGAATTTCCGGGCGATGTCCTTGAGGATGTCGTTGGAGGTGATCATCTCGACCTGGCTGGCGACCCCCTCCTCGTCGAGCATGGGTCGGCTGTCGGCGTTCTCGCCCTGCGGCCGGGTGAAGACCGATTCCCGCGCCTCGATGAGAAGACGCGTTTCGGCCTTGTAGTGGGGCGTGGCGATCGAGGCCAGCGCGAAGGCAAGCGCCGACAGGGCGACGGCGACCACGAGGATGCGCTTCCAGTCCCGCAACAGGCTGGCGAAAAGTCGTCCGAGGTCGACGTCGACGTCGCTTGCGGTCGAACTCATGGCTGACATACGCGCAACTCCGGCTTTGCGTCGCGCCGACCGTAAACAACTATGGTAACTCAGCCGTTAAGAAGGCTTGCCCGGCACTAACCCGGCTTCGGCCGCGGCCCGCCGGGAAACAAGATCGCCGAAGCCTTTTACGCGGTGTTAACCCTAATCATTCGATAACGGCGGACATCGAACGCGCCGGACCATGGGGCGCTCATGAAGGGCAGTCCGCCGGCATGAAGACCTGGGCCTCCATCCTATCCGCACTGGCGCTGGCGACGGCCTTGGGCGGGTGCTCGGGCTACCGGCCGGCACCGGAGGCCTTTCACGCGGCCCTCAACCAGCCCTACCGGCTCGGCGCCGGCGACCGCGTCCGCGTCACCGTGTTCGAGCAGGAAAGCCTGACCAACACCTACAACGTCGACTCCGCTGGCTACGTCGCCTTCCCGCTCGTCGGCTCGGTGCCGGCGCGCGGGCGCACCGTGCAGCAGCTGGAGGGCGACATCGCCGCCCGATTGCGCGAAGGCTACCTGCGCGACCCCGACGTATCGGTGGAGGTCGACCAGTACCGGCCGATCTTCGTGATGGGCGAGGTCGGGGCGGCCGGCCAGTATTCCTACGTGCCGGGCCTCACCGTGCAGAAGGCGGTCGCCATGGCCGGCGGCTTCACCCCCCGCGCCAACCAGAACAGCGTCGACATTACCCGCGACATCAACGGAAAAGTCATGACCGGCCGCGTCGTCACCTCCGATCCGCTGATGCCGGGCGACACGATCTACGTGCGCGAACGGCTGTTCTGAGCGACCGGGCGGCGGCGGTGACCGTGACCCCTCCCCTGCGGATCGTCCACTGCTTCCGCTCGCCGGTCGGCGGCATCTTCCGCCATGTGCGCGACCTCACCGAGGCGCAGGTCGCCGCCGGACACAAGGTCGGCATCGTCTGCGATTCGACCACCGGCGGTGCCTTCGAGGAACGCCTGTTCACGGCCATGTCCGACCGGCTCGAACTCGGCGTCCACCGCACGCCGATGCAGCGCCACATCGGCCCCGGCGACGTCGCCGCGGCATGGAGAACCTTCAAGATCATCAAGGAATTGCAGCCGAACGTCCTGCATGGCCATGGCGCCAAGGGTGGCGTCTATGCGCGTCTGTTCGGCTCACTGTTGCGGGTTTCAAGGTCTCGCGTAGCCCGCCTCTATTCGCCGCATGGCGGCAGCCTCCACTATGACGAGAACACCGCGACCGGGAAGGTCTTCTTCCTGCTGGAGCGGCTGATGGGAGGCTTTACCGACCACCTTTTGTTCGTCTCCGACTACGAGCGGCGCGCCTACCGCAAGAAGGTCGGCGAGCCGCCGATCCCCAACGCGCTGGTCTACAACGGCCTGCGCGCGGCTGAATTCGAGCCTGTCCCCCTCAAGGCCGACTCGGCCGATTTCCTCTATATCGGCATGATGCGCGACCTGAAGGGGCCTGACCTCTTCATCGACGCGCTCGCCCAGGTGGAGATCCGCGCCGGCCGGCCGGTGACGGCCGAGATGGTCGGCGACGGCGACGATTTGCCGAAATACCGCCAGCAGGCCGCGACGCTCGGACTGGCCGAGCGCATCCGCTTCCATGCGCCGATGCCGGCCCGCGAGGCTTTCGGGCTCGGACGCACCATCGTAGTGCCGTCGCGCGCCGAGGCCATGCCCTATATCGTTCTGGAGGCGCTGGCGGCAGGCAAGCCGATGGTGGCGACGGCGGTCGGCGGCATACCGGAGATTTTCGGAGAGGGATCGCCCGTGCTGGCCACCCCCGATTCCGGAGCGCTCGCCGACAGGATGACGCGCGCCCTGCTCGACCCGCCGGGTTTCGTGGCCCTCATGCCGTCGGCCGAGGAGCTGCGCGCCCGCTTCGGCGCAGACGTGATGGCCGCCCGCATCGAGCAGGCCTATCGGGAGACGCTCGCGCGCTGACCCGCGTCTCCGGCGGTGCCGCCGACGCAGACGCCGTCGACCCATACCTGCCGTATGTTCGCCCTGCCGGCGTTGAGCACGATCTTCTGGAATACGTCCTCGGGTTCGTCCAGATCCGGCCAGACCCGCACATTCGAGCCGTCTGCCTCGACATCGATGCGCAATGCGTCGAACTTGCAGCCGGCCGCGAACTTGCCGATGTCGAGCCCCAGCGCTTCTCCCCCACCGGCGGTCGCCAGCCAGAACGCCTCGGCCACGGTGATGCGGGCGTCCGCCACGCCGCGCCGGTCTCGCGGCAGGCCGGCGTCGACGCCACCCTGGCGCATCCGCCCCGCCATCAGCGCGTGCCGGCATCCGTCGAGGAGCGACGGGCTGTGCCCGCCGGAGATGTCGGTCCCCAATCCCACTCGCACATTGCGGTCGAGCGCCTCGCGCAGCGGGAACACCGCCTCGGCGAAATAGGCGTTCGACAGCGGGCAGTGCGCCACCGCGGCGCCGCGCGCGCGGATCAGGTCGAGATCGTCGTCCGACACGAAATTGGAATGGGCAAGGACCGTATGCTGCCGCAATAGGCCGAACCCGGCCAGGACGGCGGCATCCGAGCGCCCGAAGCGCTGCTCGACGAAGCTTTTTTCCCAGTCGCTTTCGGAGCAGTGGGTCTGCACCAGGCAGCCGGTTTCGGCGGCCAGCCGCCCCAGGCCCGCCAGCAGCTCGTCGGTGCAGCTCGGGATGAAGCGGGGCGTGATGATCGGGTGGACCAGCGCGTCGCCGCCCGGCGCGATCGCCCGCACCGCCTCGATGAAACGCCGCATCTCGTCGAGCGCCGTCGCGGCATTTTCATCCCGGTAAAAGGGCGGGCACTGATCCGGATCGTCCATCGCCACCTTGCCGACGAAGGCCCGCTGTCCCCTCGCCCGGCAGATTTCGGCGAGAGCCAGCGACGCCTCCATATGGATCGTGGCGAAGTACACGGCCGTCGTGGTGCCGTTGGCGATCAGGCCCGAGACCAGATCGTCGTAGATCGTCCGCGCGAACGCGACGTCGGCGTAGCGGGCCTCGAGCGGAAACGTATGTTTCCGCAGCCATACCTCGAGCGGCACGTCGAGCGCCTTTCCCAACTGCGGCCACTGCGGCGCATGGATGTGCAGGTCGACCAGGCCCGGCAGCAGGACCTCGCCGGCTCCCAGCTCGACAAGTCTGCCTTGTTCGGCGGCGCGCGCCCTGGCGGGACCGTGATCGCCGCTGCCTGGCGCGATCACCTCGGTTATGCGGCCATCGCCCGCAACGACGATCAGCGCGTCCCGCAGGACCTCCAGCCGCCCGCGCGCCGGCGTGTGGAAAGCGGTTCCGAAAATGACCTTGTCGCGCAATTCCCTGTTCCTCCGACTGTCCGGAACCTTCTTGCTGCCAAGCAGCACGGCTTCGAACGCCCCGCGGCCCAATGGCGACTACACCTGAACCGGATGAAGGTCCCACAGAATCTACCGGCAGCCGGTGCGGCCTACGTGCAGACTCGATCAAACTGTCCGGGCAACTTCAAGGGATTGTTAGCTGAGGCTTGCTAGGTTGCGGCAGGACTCCTGCGGACACAAACCAGCAATGAACCAGGTCGACCCTGCCCAGCGCTTCTCGGTGGACGCCGTGCGCCAGTTCGAGGCCGACGACGCGATGAAGCCGGCAAGCGCCAAGCTCGGCAAGGTCGCGCAGCAGGTGGCCTCGCAGTACCGGCGCGACACCATGTCTCCGATCATGGTCGGCGGCGTGCTGCGGCTCGCCGAGTTCGCCATCCTGCTGGTTTCGGGCATCGCCATCTTCGCCTGGCATGTCGGCCTGGAGACCCATCTCTACTGGCATTACCCGATCGTGATCGCCGCCGCGTCGCTGCTCACCGTGATCGGCCTGGAAGTCGGAGACTGCTACCAGGTCGGCGCCCTGATGCGGCCGAGCCGCTATCTCGGCCGCATGCTGCTCATCTGGACGGGCGCCTTCGCGGTGCTGGCGGTGGCCGGCTTCTTCCTGAAGATTTCCGAGGATTTCTCGCGGCTGCTGTTCGGCCTGTGGTTCGTGATCGGCCTGGTGCTGGTGCTGGCGCTGCGGCTCGTCATGGCGCGGCTCATCCGCCGCTGGGCGCGCAACGGCCGCATGGAGCGCCGCGCCCTCATCGTCGGCGGCGGCAAGGCGGCCGAGGGGCTGATCCGCTCGATCGAGCAGCAGCCCTACAACGACATCCGCATCTGCGGCATCTTCGACGACCGCGACGACAAGCGCTCGCCGCCGATCGTCGCCGGCTATCCCAAGCTCGGCAACATCTCGGAGCTGATCGAGTTCGCCCGCATCGCCCGCATCGACATGCTGATCGTATCGCTGCCGATCACCGCCGAGACGCGCGTGCTGTCGCTGCTGAAGAAGCTCTGGGTCCTGCCGGTCGACATCCGCCTGTCGGCGCACAACAACCAGCTGCAGTTCCGGCCGCGCTCCTATTCCTTTATCGGCTCGGTGCCGCTGCTCGACATCTTCGACAAGCCCATCAACGACTGGGATTCGGTCGCCAAGCGCGCCTTCGACATCGTCTTCTCGATCGTCGGCATCGTCGTCTTCTCGCCGGTCATGCTGGCCACCGCGATCGCCATCAAGCTCGACAGCAAGGGGCCTGTACTGTTCAAGCAGAAGCGCCACGGCTTCAACAACGAGGAGATCGAGGTCCTCAAGTTCCGCTCCATGTATGCCGAGCAGTCGGACCCCACGGCCAAGAAGAGCGTGACCAGGAACGATCCGCGCGTCACCCGCGTCGGCCGCTTCATCCGGAAAACCTCGATCGACGAGCTGCCGCAGTTCTTCAACGCGCTGTTCGGCTCGCTGTCGCTGGTCGGTCCGCGCCCGCATGCGGTGGCGGCGCAATCGCACAACCTGCTCTACACCGAGGTCGTCGACGGCTATTTCGCCCGCCACCGCGTCAAACCCGGCGTCACCGGCTGGGCGCAGATCAACGGCTGGCGCGGCGAGATGGACACCGACGAGAAGATCAAGATGCGCACCGAATACGATCTCTATTACATCGAGAACTGGTCGCTCTGGCTGGACCTCAAGATCCTGGTGCTGACGCCGATCCGCCTGCTCAACACGGAAAACGCCTATTGAGCGCGGTCGCCGCACCCGTTCCACCGCGGGCCGTCAACGCCAAGCTGGTCGAGCTCATCTCGACCGCGGCCATCGCGCTCGGCATCCTGCTGTCCGGCTTCGTCATCCGCGAGCCGGCACCGTATGAACTCTACATGGCCGGCCTGGTCGGAGTGTGGGCACTGTTCGGCCTGCGCATCTCGCGCACCATCGTGCCGCTGCTGCTGCTGCTCGTCGTCTTCAATATCGGCGGCATGATCTCGATGACGCAGATGGACGATCTGGCGTCGACGCCGCTCTACATCGCCGTGTCGCTGTTCCTCGCCTTCACGGCGGTGTTCTTCGCCGCCGTCGTCGAGGCGCGGCCAAGCCTGCTGCGCACCATCTTCGCCGCCTACGTCATCGCCGCCGTCGGCACCTCGATGCTCGGCGTGCTCGGCTACTTCCACGCCTTTCCCGGCGCCGAGATCTTCACCAAGTTCGAGCGCGCCGCCGGTGCATTCCAGGACCCGAACGTGTTCGGCCCGTTCCTGACGCTGCCCGGCATATGGCTGCTGCACCGGCTGATGACCGGCAGCGTCGCCAGGATGCCGCTCTACGCCGTCCCGCTTCTCATCATCGTCGTCGGCATCTTCTTTTCGTTCTCGCGCGGCGCCTGGGGGCTGTTCTTCGTCTCGGCGGTGCTGCTCATCGCCGGGCTGTTCATGCAGAGCGGCAACGGCGTGTTCCGGCTGCGCATCGTCGTGATGACCGTCGGCGTCGTGGCGCTGTTCCTGCTGGCGCTGCTGGTGCTACTGCAGATACCAGCGGTGGCGGACCTGTTCACGACGCGCGCGCAGCTCGCCCAGGACTACGATTCGGCCCGGCTCGGCCGCTTCGCACGCCACGCCATCGGCTTCCAGATGGCGATGGAGCACCCGTTCGGCATCGGCCCGCTGGTGTTCGGCCTGATCTACCGGGAAGACACCCACAACATCTGGCTGAAGGCGCTGCTCGACTACGGCTGGCTGGGTTTCGCAGCCTATCTGACGCTGATCCTGTGGACGCTCGCCGGCGGCTTCCGCATCCTGTTCCGCGACCGCCCGTGGCAGCCCTATCTTCTGTGCGCCTACGTCACGCTGGTCGGCCATGTCGGGCTGGGCACCGTGATCGACACCGACCACTGGCGGCACTTCTACCTGCTGCTCGGCCTGATCTGGGGAATGATGGCGCTGGAGGCGCGCCACCAGCGAGCGGTGAACATCCGCCCCGAGGCAACGCCACCGGCGGGTGTCAGGCAATTTCGTCGAGCATGAACGTCTCGAGCGGCGCCCAGTCGTAGTTGCGGTAGCGCAGCCCGGTGCCGGCCGGATCAGCGTCGTCGGTCCACAACCGCGCGCCCTTGACGCCGAGTTCGGCGATCACCTCCTCCTCGATGGCCAGTTCCTGCGGGGTCATCAGCGCCGGATCGGGGTTCCTCGCCGCATAATCCTGATGGTGATGCTTGTAGCGGAACCAGGACAGGTCGGGATTCAGGAAGCCGACATTGGCCCTGCCCCCGGCACGGCCAACATGAATCTGAACCGGCGGCGCGCCGGCCGCGGAAGAAACCGGCGGGCGGTCAAAGACGAAAGAGAGCGAACGCCGACCGAATACGACGGCCGCGTCGAAGCCTATCGACTCCCCGCCCTGGCTGAACTCGATCCCGTAGTCGGCAAGCATCCGGTGCCTGTAGCCGATCCATGTCTTGAGCAAGGCGATCTGGTGATCGGCGTGCCATGACACGATGGCCGTCCTGCCCTTCCAGGAGCCGCGCAGGATGCGCGGGTGCTCATAACTCTCGTGGCGAATGAAGATTCGCTCCGCGATCGATGCAGCCTTGCTGCCCTTCCACACCGCCACGTTGCCGTCGTCATGCTCGTTGAGGTCGCGATCGGACGGAAGAACGAAAGAAGCGCTATCGGCCGGATCGGGATAGGTGATGCTCATCTTGCCCGGCCATGCGTGGCTCGGCCCCACGACCACGGCCTCGGGATTGGCGCGCGAGAAGTCAAGCTGCGCCTGGGGAACGGACAGATCTCCGTGCAAAATCCAGTGCTGGCCAGTCTGGATCATCATCATAAGCGGCGAAAGCTGCTGGCCGAACAGGTCCCGCGCCAGGCCGTGAACGAAGTCCCGCAGCAAACCCAGCCGCTCTGTGACGTCAGCGTATGGCGTGTGCGCGGCGGCGTCTGCCTGGCCGAGATCGAGATACCACCACGGCAAGGTGATACAGTTGCCGGCAAATCCTAGATCGCCGGTGAGATGATTGTGAAGGGTCTCGAAATAGCTGCGGGTGCGTAGCCGGTTCAGGAATCTTGCATTTTCCGGGTTCATGACTCCGGTTTCCTGCAAGAGTTGGTCGAAGCGCATTCCCCCGTGGCCGACGGTGCCGATGACGGGGGTGCGCTCCAGCAGGCCGGCCGTCGGGTGACCCAGCGCCCGCGCACGCATCAGGAACTCGTAGGCAGCAACGATGTTTGCCGCCTCGCCGCCTACCCCGCCGGTCGGGGTGCCTACCCAGGTTGCGGGATCGTAGAGCGTTCCTTTTCTCGGCGTATCGTTGTCCATCGTCGCAACAGCGTCGTGGAGCGCTAGCCGATCGTTTCGGCCCTTGCTCATGGGGTACCAGATGTCGGTTTCCCTCGCCGGACGAACGGACCGGCCCAGCATCCTGGCCACCAGACCCGCAGGCGGTACGGTGGTCTTGGGCGGGTGCGTGACCTGAAATATCCCCTTCGATTGTCCCGTTGCAAACAGCAGCCAAAACAGCGCCGTCATGCCCGTAAGGGCGGGCAGCGGCCGGCTCGATACCTCCAAGCCATGAAGGACCGCGGCATTGTCCTGCGCAGCCTTCCACCCGAGGCTCAGCGTGTCGGCATTCTCGCTCATTTTCTAAGCATTCACGATGTCAAGGTTCGCTGCTTACTATGGTGCAGCCGGCCCTCGCAATGTGGGTGGAATCAAGACGGAAAAATGCGCCCTCGCCGCCCGATGCCGCAAAGAAACATATTCTGCACACGCTCGGGACAAACGGGCCGCCCGCGAGTTGTCCACAGCCCGTTGCGCCGTGAGCACGAAGGCGTCAGCCTGCGTGGTAGCTTGATGTGGGAGCTTTTGCGAAAAGCCTGCAATCGCCGGGGATGATCGGCTTCCCGCTCCGTTTTAGCCCTTGCACGCCTCCCTCCCAGACTATAAGGCTTCCCGCGGTCCGGAGTGTAGCGCAGCCCGGTAGCGCACTTGACTGGGGGTCAAGGGGTCGTGGGTTCGAATCCCGCCACTCCGACCATTTTCCGATTTTTTATGAGGCTGTCGTGCAGCCGCTTCGGCGGCGGAGTGACCGCTCGCTCCCCTGCATCGGAACTGAAAACCGCGCCGCGACGTTCTCTTGAATCAAAGGAGACGTGGGATGTCCAAGGTCATCTATCGCGTGGTCGAGCATGACGGCGGCTGGGCCTACAAGGTCGGCGACGTCTATTCCGAGACCTTTCCTACCTATGACGAAGCCATGGCAGCGGCGCGCACCGCCGCCTCCGAGCAGCAGGTCGGCGGCAGCACGGAAGGCATCGAATTCCAGGACGCCGAAGGGAACTGGCACGAGGAGGTGGCGCCTGGCGGCGACCGGCCGGCCACCGAGGTCGAGGGCCGGTCGTGAGATTCCGACACCCGGTCACGATCCATCTCGAGGGGCAGGACATCTGTGTCGACGGGGTGGTCCGGGCCCTCGACATCCTGACGGAAGCATGGCCGCAGCGGCGCGGCCCGCGTCACCGCGACGCGCTCGATACCTGCCTCAAGGTGGTAGATGGCCACCGTTCGACGATCGACGCCGAGACCCGGTTCCGCGAGGCGGCTGAGGAAGCCGGGATTCTCGTCTCGGCGCACCGATAGTCAGGCCCACACCCACAGGCTGCGAGCCGCGTTCGGCGCGTCCTCGAAGCTCGCAAAAATTCACGCTGATTTTTCAGGCGTGGCGGGCTCGCGCCTCTGGATGAGGACCGGCGTGCCGGCGGTCAATCGGCGACGGAGGCGAGAGGCTCAGCGCACCTGGTCGAGCAGCCGCTTGCATTCGAGCAGATCGAACAGCGCCTCCTGCAGCAGCGCGCGGTTGTCGCGCGACAGCTTTGCGGCGTCCGGCTGCACGGGGCCTTCTTCCTCGGCCTTGCCGAGGCCGAAGAAGCGGCGGCTGGGTTTCGCCTTCGGCTCGCCGACCAGCAGCTCGTCGTCGCCGCGCGGCTGGGCGGCCGGCGTCAGCGGGATGGCTGCGGCCTGCTTGCGCTGCGCGATCGCCTCGATCGCCGCGACGTCGCCATTGCCGACGGCGACGATGAACTGGTTGCCGCTTTCGCGCAGCAGCTTCTGCACGCCCTTGATGGTGTAGCCCTGGTCATAGAGCATGTTCTTGATGCCCTTGATCAGGTCGACGTCCTGCGGCCGGTAATAGCGGCGGCCGCCGCCGCGCTTCATCGGCTTGATCTGGTTGAAGCGCGTCTCCCAGAAGCGCAGAACGTGCTGCGGCAGGTCGAGCTCCTCCGCGACTTCGGAAATGGTGCGGAAAGCGTCTGGGCTCTTGTCCATGGGTCACCACCTGGTCTCAGGAAGGGAGATGCCCGAAGCGCCTCGGCGGCATGCGAAAGCCGAGCCGATTCGTGATTCATTTCAGACCTTTGCGGCACGGATTTCAAGGCCCGCGCCAAGGCGCGGAGCCGTCATCAACCGGCATTTTGGGGCGAAGCCGGCTATTTTGCCGCCTTGGACCGCTGCTGGTGGGCCCGCAGGATGCGGTTCTTCAGCACGTTCGACGCCTTGAAGGTCATGACCCGGCGCGGCAGGATCGGCACCTCCTCGCCCGTCTTCGGGTTGCGGCCGATGCGCTCGTTCTTGCCGCGCACCTGGAAGGTGGCGAAGGAGGACAGCTTCACCGTCTCGCCGCGAACGATAGCCTCGCATATCTCGTCGAGCACGGACTCGACCAGCTGGGCGGATTCGGTACGGGAAAGGCCCACCTTGCGGTAGACGGCCTCAGCGAGATCGGCGCGCGTAAGTGTCTTTCCCGCCATGACTTTTCTGACCCTCCTCAATGGCCGCGATAGGGCTACAGGACGTTAGGAAATTGCCCAGATGAGGTCAAGAACCGAACCGACCGGTTCGCATGAATGCGCTCTTTACCCCGGTCAGCCGACCGGGCCTACCAGCGGATCAGCACCGCCCCCCAGGTAAAGCCGCCGCCCATCGCTTCCAGCATCACCAGATCGCCCTTGCGGATGCGGCCGTCCTTGACCGCGACGTCCAGCGCCAGCGGCACGGACGCTGCCGAGGTGTTGCCGTGCAGGTCGACGGTCACCACCACCTTCTCCTCGGCGATGCCGAGCTTTTTGGCCGAGGCGTCGATGATGCGCTTGTTGGCCTGGTGCGGCACGAACCAGGACAGGTCGTCGGCGGTGATGCCCGCCTGCGCGAACGTGCCCTCGACCACGTCGGTGATCATGCCCGCGGCGTGCTTGAAGACCTCGCGGCCCTCCATGCGGAGCTGGCCGACCGTGCCGGTGGTCGAGGGGCCGCCGTCGACATAGAGCTTGTCCTTGTGGGTGCCGTCGGAGCGCAGGCTCGCCGCCAGCACGCCGCGATCGGCGACGCTGCCCTCGCCTTCATGCGCCTCCAGAACCAGCGCGCCGGCACCGTCGCCGAACAGCACGCAGGTGGTGCGGTCGCTCCAGTCGAGGATGCGCGAGAAGGTCTCGGAGCCGATGACCAGCGCGCGCTTGCACAGGCCGGCGCGGATATGCGCGTCGGCGGTGGCGACCGCGTAGACGAAGCCGCTGCACACGGCCTGCATGTCGAAGGCGAAGCCGTGGCGGATGCCGAGGCGCTGCTGCACTTCCACGGCGGTTGCCGGAAAGGTGTTGTTCGGCGTCGAGGTGGCGAGCACGATCAGGTCGATGTCCCGGGGCTCGAGCCCGCCATTGGCGAGCGCGGCCCGCGCCGCCGCCTCGCCCAGCGAAGCGGTGGTCTCGCCGTCGCCGGCGATGTAGCGCTGGCGGATGCCGGTGCGCTGCACGATCCACTCGTCCGAGGTGTCGACGAGACCTTCGAACTCGGTATTCTTCATGATGCGGCGCGGCAGCGCTGAGCCGACCCCACGCACGACGGATCTGAGCATTTTGGTTCCTACTGCTTGGCGTTTTCCGGCGCCGCGGGGCGTGCCGAATAGGGTTGGCGCGCATGGAAGAGATCGAGATCCGCTTCGATCCGGTCGAGCAGCCGGTTGCGAATCATGTCGTAGGCCAGTTCGATCGCGGCGGCAAAACCCTCGTCGTCGGTACCGCCGTGGCTCTTGACCACGATGCCGTTCAGGCCGAGGAACACGCCGCCATTGGCCTTGCGCACGTCCATCTTCTCGCGCAGCCGGTCGAAAGCGCCCTTGGCCAGCATATAACCGATCCTGGCCATCAGCGTCCGGCTCATCGCCTCACGCAGATAACCGGCGATCTGCCTGGCGGTTCCTTCCGCCGTCTTCAGCGCGATATTGCCGGCAAATCCTTCGGTCACCACCACGTCGACGACGCCCTTGCCGATGTCGTCGCCCTCGACGAAGCCGTGATACTGCATCGACGCCAGATTGGCCTCGCGCAGCAGCCGGCCGGCGTCCTTGACCTCCTCCTGGCCCTTGATCTCCTCGACCCCGACATTGAGCAGGCCGACGCTCGGCCGCTCCGTGCCGAAGACGGCGCGCGCCATCGCCGCGCCGAGAATGCTGAAATCGACGAGCTGGTGCGAATCGGCGCCGATGGTGGCGCCGACATCGAGCACCACGCTCTCGCCGCGCGCCGTCGGCCAGATGGCGGCGATCGCCGGCCGCTCGATATTGGCCATGGTGCGCAGGCAGAATTTCGACATCGCCATCAGCGCGCCGGTGTTGCCGGCGGACACGCAGGCGTCGGCATCGCCGCTCTTGACCGCCTCGATCGCCCGCCACATCGACGACTTCCAGCGGCCGTGCCGCAGCGCCTGGCTCGGCTTGTCGTCCATGCGGACCGCGATGTCGCAATGCACGAACTGCGTGACGGCGGCGAGCGCCGGGAACTTGTCGAGTTCGGGGCGCACGGCGTCGGTGCGGCCGAACACGATGAAATTCACGTCGGGACGCCGCCTGGCGACCTTCGCCAGCGCAGGCATGACCACCGATGGCCCGTGATCGCCGCCCATGGCATCGATGGAAATCCTAATCACGCGTGGTTCGTCTCGCTTTCGTGGTCATGGCCCCGGGCCGAGTGCCGGGGAAAATAGCGATTTTGCCTCGTCATACAACGTAATTCGGGGCGCTTTGATGGGTAAATTCAAGAATCGCGGAAGAGTTTTCGAAGTTTTCGCTGCATTTCGTTCTCCTCCCGCGGCGCCGCGGAGGGAGCCTCCGGCAACGCCGCACCGGCCTTGCGCGGATAGGGATCGATGCCGAGACCGAAAAACTCTTCCACCAGGGCGCCGACGTCGATGCGATCGCCGGAAAACGTCTCGGGACTGTCCGGACCGTCTACATCGATCATGATCTCTCCGCCGACGTCGAATGATTCGCGACCGAGCTTCGAATCCTCCGGCAGGAATACGGCGGAAATTTCCTCGTCGATGTGGTTCGTCACCGGTTCTAGCGTGACCACGCAGGACTGGACGATGTCGGCTACCACCCGGCCTTCGATCCTGACGCCGTTGCGCTTCCAGGCCGACACGGCGAGATCCGCGCGCAACCGGTCGACGGCGAGCAGGCCGTGGACGTCGGCAAGCGCCGCGCGCTCGGCTTCCGTCGCCTCGATCGCCACCGACACGCCTTTCTTCGGCAGGCGGGCGACGTCGACATCGAAGCTGATCGGGCTCTTTTCGGCTGGCTGCATGGGATCAGGCCTCCCCCGGCTCCGCCCGCGGCGGCGGAAAGACGATGCTGCCGGCGCAGATGTCTGCGAGCCGCTGGCTTGCCAGTGCGCCGGCGGCGGTCACGACGTAGCCGGCGAGCGCATCGGCGTGGCGCCAGTCGGCGGCGTCCGGCCGGATATTGCGGGCCAGCGCCGCGGCGAGCTCCGGCTGGTCGCCGGCGTCGAGCGCGGTACCGTAGGCGGCGGTGCGCCCGTAGAACATGCGCGCCAGCTTCTTCATGCGCTTGGGCACGCCCATATCGCCGATGCCGAGCTCGCGCAGCGAATGGTCGACCTCGGTGAAGAAGTCGTCGACGAGCTGCTGGGCGATGTCGCGGGCCTGGCCGGTCTCGCCGCGCAGACGGTGCTGGATCAGGAACATGTGCAAGGACAGCATCTCGAAGCGCCCGAGCGGCGTATCCGGCACTTCCCAGTCGGAAAAAAATGCCTCCTGCCGCGCCGCCGCCACGATTTCCGCATAGAGCGCCCCGATTATCTGACGATTGCGGGACCGTTCGCGACCGAACAGACGTTGAAACATGCTTGCTACTCCCGGCGCTGCTTCGGCGGGCTGGTGTTGTTGCATCGGCGCTCGAGCTGGTTTACCGGATTTGCGGTGCCGCGCAAGCGCGCCCGGGGACGAAGCAGGCGAGAGGGACTTGTCGTTGAAGTCGATGAAAATCAAGAGCGCGCTGATGTCGCGGGGGTTCGCAATCGCCGCTGCGCTGGCGGCCGCGACCGCCCTGCCGGCCTGTAATTCGTCGAGCGCCCTCGGCGATCTGTCGCCCGGCGAGACGCTGACGCAGGGTTACGTGATCGACCAGCAGCAGATCGACCTCGTCCCGGTCGGCTCCAGCCGCGAGCAGGTGCTGCTGGCGCTCGGCAGTCCGTCGACCACCGCGACCTTCGACAACGAGGTGTTCTACTACATCTCGCAGAAGCGCTACCGGCCGGTCGCCTTCGCCAAGCCGAAGCTGGTCGACCAGCGCGTACTCGCCGTCTATTTCGGCGAGGACGGCCGCGTCGCCAACATCGCCAATTACGGCATGCAGGACGGCAAGGTGTTCGACTTCGTGTCGCGCACGACGCCGACCGGCGGCAAGGACCAGAACTTCATCGGCCAGATTCTTGCCGGCGCCACCGGCCGGCCGCTCAGCCTGCCGGGGCAGACGCCCGGCCAGTAGGGCGGCGCAGGGACGCAGACCGGCTGGTTCCTGCCGATCGTCCTGAACGCCGGCGGTCAGGCTGTCGGCACCCCCTCACCGGCCCCTTCGGGCCTCTCTCCCCCTGCCCGGCGGGGCAATCGCGCATGGAATTCTGAAAGCGCCGGCAGTGAGGCACCCCCACCCCTGACCCCTCCCCACAAGGGGGAGGGGGACTTTGCGGCCGCGCTTCCCAGGCCTGGGTTCCTCTCCCGCTCGCCGGTCGAAGCGGGGCCGGAATGGTTCCGGCCAGGCTGCTCCCGGGCGCCGCTCACGCCGACGGCTGCTTGGTCTTGCGCAGATAGGGCAGCACGGTGTCGAACGAGCCGAAACGCTTGACCGCATCGTCGTTGGAAACAGCGGCGGTGATGATGACGTCCTCGCCCTGCTTCCAGTTCGCCGGCGTCGCCACCAGGTGCTTTGCGGTGAGCTGGATGGAATCGATGGCCCGCAGGATCTCGTCGAAGTTGCGGCCGGTGGTCATCGGATAGCTGAGGATCAGCTTGATCTTCTTGTCCAGCCCGACGACGAAGACCGAGCGCACGGTCGCATTGTCGGCCGGCGTCCTCCCTTCCGACGTGTCGCCGGACTCGGCCGGCAGCATGCCGTAGAGCTTGGCGACCTTGAGATCCCTGTCGCCGATCAGCGGGTAGTTGACGGAAAAGCCGGTCGCCGTGCGGATGTCGTCTTGCCACTTCTCGTGGCTGGAGACGGGATCGACCGAAATGCCGATGATCTTGACGCCGCGTTTGCGGAATTCGCCTTCCAGCCCGGCCATGGTGCCGAGCTCGGTGGTGCAGACCGGCGTGAAGTTCTTGGGATGGCTGAACAGCACGGCCCAGCCGTCGCCGATCCATTCGTGAAAGCTGATCGACCCCTGCGTGGTTTCCGCGGTGAAATCGGGCGCAATATCGTTGATACGAAGGCTCATGGCGCACCTCCCTGGTGGCTGTCTTGTCGACTTGGAATATGGTCTCCGCAGTTTAGTTTCGCGGCCTCCCGCCTGTCGAGGGAGAAACTTGCGAACGGCCTGCCTCTTCTGGACGAAGTTTGCTTCGCAGCAAAAGAAAGACCCGCGGGATCGCTCCCGCGGGCCTGTCGCCTGAGCTCGGTTCGTGGCGATCAGCTGTGCGCCAGCACGGCCAGCAGCAGCAGCGCCACGATGTTGGTGATCTTGATCGCCGGGTTGACGGCCGGACCGGCCGTGTCCTTGTAGGGGTCGCCGACGGTATCGCCGGTGACGGAGGCCTTGTGCGCCTCCGAGCCCTTCAGGTGCTTGGTGCCGTCCTTGTCGACAAAACCGTCCTCGAAGCTCTTCTTGGCGTTGTCCCAGGCGCCGCCGCCTGAGGTCATGGAGATCGCCACGAACAGGCCGTTGACGATGACGCCGAGCAGCGAGGCGCCGAGCGCGGCGAAGGCGGACGCCTTGGAGCCGGAGATCAGCAGCACGCCGAAATAGACCACCAGCGGCGCCAGCACCGGCAGCAGCGAAGGAATGATCATCTCCTTGATCGCCGCCTTCGTCAGCAGGTCGACGGCGCGCGCGTAGTTGGGTTTCGAGGTGCCCTTCATGATGCCGGGATCCTCGCGGAACTGCTTGCGCACCTCCTCGACGATCGAGCCGGCGGCGCGGCCGACGGCCGTCATGGCAATGCCGCCGAAGAGATAGGGGATCAGGCCGCCGAAGATCAGGCCGGCGACGACATAGGGATTGGAGAGGTCGAACGAAACCGTTCCCACATCGGCGAAATACGGGAACTGGGCGGCGTTCGCGGCGAAAAACTGCAGGTCGTAGCTGTAGGCCGCGAACAGCACCAGCGCGCCGAGACCGGCCGAGCCGATCGCGTAGCCCTTGGTGACCGCCTTGGTGGTGTTGCCGACGGCGTCGAGCGCGTCGGTCGACTGGCGCACCTCCTTGGGCAGGCCCGCCATCTCGGCGATGCCGCCGGCATTGTCGGTGACCGGGCCGAAGGCGTCGAGCGCCACGATCATGCCGGCAAGGCCGAGCATGGTGGTGACGGCGATCGCCGTGCCGAACAGGCCGGCGAGCTGGAAGGTGGAGATGATGCCGGCGACGATGACGATCGCCGGCAACGCCGTCGATTCCAGCGACACCGCCAGACCCTGGATGACGTTGGTGCCGTGGCCGGTGACGGAGGCCTGGGCGATGGAGACGACCGGGCGCTTGCCGGTACCGGTATAGTATTCGGTGATCACCACGATCAGCGCGGTGACGGCGAGGCCGATCAGGCCGCACACGAACAGGGCGGTGCCGGTCACGGAAATCCCGCCGACGACGCCGATCTCGCCCCAGCCTATGGTGAGCGAGGTGGCAGCGCCGAGGCCGAGGATGGAGAGCAGCCCGGTAACGATCAGCCCCTTGTAGAGCGCGCCCATGATGGAGCCGTTGGCGCCGAGCTTGACGAAGAAGGTGCCGACGATCGAGGTGATGATGCAGGCGCCGCAGATGGCGAGCGGATAGAGCATGACGCTGTCCAGCACCGCCGAGCCGCCGAAGAAGATGGCGGCGAGCACCATGGTGGCAACGACCGTCACCGCATAGGTCTCGAACAGGTCGGCCGCCATGCCGGCGCAGTCGCCGACATTGTCGCCCACATTGTCGGCGATGGTGGCCGGATTGCGCGGATCGTCCTCCGGAATGCCGGCCTCGACCTTGCCGACCAGATCGCCGCCGACATCGGCGCCCTTGGTGAAGATGCCGCCGCCGAGACGGGCGAAGATGGAAATGAGCGAAGCGCCGAAGCCGAGCGCCACCAGCGAGTCGATGACCGTGCGGTCGGCGGGCGCGTAGCCTGCGGGACCGATCAGGATCCAGTAATAGACAGACACACCGAGCAGCGCGAGGCCGGCGACCAGCATGCCGGTGATGGCGCCCGACTTGAAGGCGATGTCGAGGCCGGCCGCGAGGCTGTTGGAGGCTGCCTGGGCGGTGCGCACGTTGGCGCGGACCGAGACGTGCATGCCGATGAAGCCGGCGGCGCCCGAGAGCACCGCGCCGATCAAGAAGCCTATCGCCGCCGTTCCCGAAAGCAGCCACCAGGCGAGCAGGAAGACCACCACACCGACGATCGCGATCGTCGTATATTGGCGGGCCAGATAAGCCTGCGCTCCCTCCCGGATGGCGCCTGCGATTTCCTGCATGCGTGCATTGCCCTGGTCGGAAGCGAGCACCGACCGAGTCGCCCAGATGGCGTAGAGGACAGAAAGCAGGCCGCAGGCGATGACGACGTAGAGTATGGTCATTGCCGAATTTTCCCTGATGGATAGCCCGAAAGAACCCCTCCCCGGGCCGTTGAGGCGAGACCGGCGGCTGCAATGGCAGAGACTGCCAAGGCAGAATCCAGACCCGTACGCTGTATGCGAAAGCCTGTCGGCATCGTCAAGGTTTCGTGATCTCGTTGCCGGGATTTTGCTGCAGCTTTTTATGCAAACCGATTGAATTCGCCGATAAATCCCGCCGCCGCGCCCCCTGGACCGCCGACTCTACCGTTAGCCGACTTTGCCGTTATTGCCGCTCTCGGCATAGGCAAACAGTCAATTCGTGCTACCTTTTTCAAAAAGGGCAAGGGGTATAAACGCGTGATTCGGACGAGGGTCGTGAGACCCCCGCCACGCTTCCTGAACCGGTGGCGTCTCGGCAAGGACCAGTCTCCTCCGCTGACGCCGGTCTCCTCGATGCGTGGCTTCTGGGGCCTGATGCGGGCCTATTGGTTTTCGGACCGGTGGCATGAAGCCTGGGCGCTGACGGCTGTCATCGCCCTGTTGACGGCCGCTTCGAGCAAGGTCGGCGTGTGGATCGCCCAGGCAGGCGGCGAACTGACCAGCGCCATCGCGCTGTTCCATTGGCAGGAGAACGAGTCGCCGCTCGCGACGATCGTCATGGCCATGGTCTGGCTGGTGTTCCTCGTCATCGCCCACGATCTCGGCATATTCGGCGTGCGGCACCTGTTCTCGACGACGCTGCACCGCAAATGGCGGGGGTGGCTGACCGGCCGCTTCAACGCAGCGCTGCTCGACGCCAACCATACCCATTTGCACGTCCAGGTCGGTGGCCGCGACGCGGACGGGATGGCGATGCCGGCGCCCGACAACATCGACCAGCGGGTGCATGAATCGATCAAGGACATGACCGGCGGCGCGATCGGGCTGGCCATGGGCGTGCTGCAGGTGGTGAGTTCGCTGTTCTTCTTCGGCCAGGTGCTGATCAGCACGTCCACGCCGATCGCCGGACTGGAAATGTTCGGCACCTATGGCGCCGCCGTGCTCGCCTTCGCCGCGGTCGCCGCCTACGTGCCGCTCAACACCTGGTTCGCCCTGAAACTCGGCGGCGCGCTGGAACGGCTCAGCGTCGCCAGCCAGAAGGTGGAAGGAAGTTTTCGCGCCGAGCTGACGACGCTGCTGCGCCGCAGCTTCCACATGGCGGCGTCGCGCGGCGAGTCCGTGCAGCAGGAGACCAACGACCGCCTCTACACCGGCATCGACCGTGTATGGGCGCGCCTGAACTGGTTCGACGCGGGCTACAAGGCCTACAACAAGATCTACGATTTCATCGGCTTCCGGGTCGTGGCCTACGCGCCGGGCCTGCTGCCCTACGTCAACAACGACATCAGCCTGAAGAACTATGTGACGGGCGCCGAACTGGTCAACCGGCTGATCCAGGAATGCTCGTGGTTCATCCATGTCATGCCGAGCATCGCCTCGCTGAAGGCGAACGCCCGCCGCGTGATCGAACTCGCCGACGCGATCGAACGCGTGCAGAGCCCGGACGACTTCTATCGCTCGACCGGCCGCAGCGAATTCCGCTTCGCCCGTCAGCACGGCGTGTTCGGGCTGACCGTGCGCGACCTGGAACTGATGCATGCCGGCGAGGAAACCGTGCCGTTCCTCAGCGCGCCGCTGCTGCGCTTCCGCCGCGGCGAATGGACCTTCATCAAGGGCGCGTCGGGCACCGGCAAGACCAGCCTGATCAAGGCCGTCAACGGGTTGTGGCCGTATGGCGGCGGCGAGATCGTCCTGCCCGAGGGCGTCGCGACATTCTATGCCGCGCAGGAAGTCCGGCTGCCGTCGGTGTCGCTGAAGCAACTGGTATGCCTGCCGCAGCCCGAGGCCGAGCACACCGACACGCGCGTCGCCGCCGCCCTGCACAGGGCCGGCCTCGGCGAGTTCATCGAATCGCTGGCCGAGCCCGGCCGCGCCGGAAAGGCGTGGGAAGACCTCCTGTCGGGCGGCCAGAAGCAGAAGCTGGTGCTGGCACGCATCCTGCTGCACAGACCGGGGCTGCTGTTCCTCGACGAGGCGACCGGCGCGCTCGACGTCCAGGCCAAGGTGGCCTTCCACCAGGCGATCAAGGACAATTGCCCGGGCATCACCGTGATCAGCGTCATGCACGAGACCGAGCCGCCGCGCTCGGCGACCGGCGCCGAGTTCTACGACAGCGTGCTCGCCATCGCCGACGGCATGGCCGTCAAGACGCCGCTGCGCCCCGGACTGCCAGCCGAGCTCACCACCATCCTGGAGCAGCCGGAGCCACTGCTGCGACCGGTCGCGAAGGCACACGCGCAGCTTCCCGTCGGTCAGAAGCAGCGCTGACAAAGCCGAAAGTCAGGCTTGGCGATCCGGCGCGGTGCGAACCAACGCAATCATGCGCTCCACGGCGACCCGAAGCCGCGGCAGATGATCGGCGACCACGGCCCACACAATCACTTCCGATGCCTTGTGATACTCGTGCCGAAGAATGTTGCCGATGCCGCGTATCTGTTTCCACGGTATGTCGGGCGCCGACTCCAGCAACTCGTCCGGCAGATGCCGGACCGCTTCGATATTATCTCCAGGCCGCGTTCCACGCCGTGCCGAAGCAACCAATCCGCCCGGAAATCCTCCCGCGTCTTGCCGGTCGTAGCGGCCTCGATGCCGTTCAACGCCTCGATAATTTCGGCCAAGACCGGCTCGAGGCTTCGTCTTGCCATCAGAACACGCGATAGGCCGATCGTTCTATCTCGTTCTTCAGCATCGGATGCAGACTGTCGCGGGTGGTGATGTCGACCTCCATCGCCATCCGCTCCTCCAGCAACTGCTTGATGCCGACGAGATCGATCAGGGAGAAACGCGCTCCCTCGTCGTAGTCGATGAAGAGATCGATATCGCTTGTCTCGATCGCCTCGTCGCGGGCCGCCGAGCCGAACAGGAACAGCGACGTGGCGCCCATGCGCTTCACGGCATCGGCGTTGCGGCGGAGTGCATGTATGATCTCGTTCCTGCGCATGTGCTTCCCGACCCGCCGGCGACGGTGTTTTTAAGCCCTCAGCATCTCCGCCACCCGCGGCGCGAAATAGGTCAGGATGCCGTCGCAGCCGGCGCGCTTGAAGGCGACCAGCGATTCCAGCATCGCCTTGTCGCCGTCGATCCAGCCATTGGCGGCGGCCGCCCTGATCATCGCATATTCGCCCGACACCTGGTAGGCGAAGGTCGGCATGGCGAACTCGTCCTTCAGCCGGCGGATGATGTCGAGATAGGGAAGGCCCGGCTTCACCATCAGCATGTCGGCGCCTTCCGCCAGATCCTGCTCGGCCTCGCGCACCGCCTCGTCCGCATTGGCGTGGTCGATGTAGTAGGTCTTCTTGTCGCCCTTGAGCAGGCCTTTCGTGCCGATCGCCTCGCGGTACGGCCCGTAGAAGGCTGAGGCGAACTTCGTCGCATAGGACATGATGGCGACGTCCTGGAAGCCGGCGGCGTCGAGCGCGTCGCGGATGGCGCCGATGCGGCCGTCCATCATGTCGGAGGGCGCGATGATGTCGGCGCCGGCCTCGGCCTGGAGCACGGCGGCCGTGGCGATCTGGGCCACCGTCTCGTCGTTGACGATGATGCCGTCGCGCAGAATGCCGTCATGGCCGTGGCTGGTGAACGGGTCCAGCGCCGCATCGGTGATGACGCCGATCTCCGGCACCGCCGCCTTGATGGCACGGCTGGCGCGGTTGATCAGATTGTCGGGATCGAGGATGGCCGAGCCGGTCTGGTCACGCAGGGAAAGCTCGACGTTGGGAAAGGTGGCGAGCGCCGGGATGCCCAGTTTCGCCGCGCGCTCGGCCTCCCTGACGGCGAGATCGACCGAAAGGCGGAACACGCCGGGCATGGCGGCGATCTCCTCGCGGCGGTTCTCGCCGTCGACGAGGAAGATCGGCCAGATGAGGTCGTCGACGGTCAGCCGGTTCTCCTGCACCAATCGGCGCGACCAGTCGGCCTTGCGCATGCGGCGCAGGCGCCGGCCCTCGGTGATCTCGTCGACGCTGCGGCCGGCGGTCGTGGCTTTGAACATGCGGTTCATGGGCGTGTCTCCGGTCGGGCCTGGCGGTCGGATTTGCTGAAAAGACCGCTCGGCACCTGTCGATCCGATGCTCTACCATGCCGGCATGGCGAGGACCAATGCGACCGTTGCCCGCGCCGTCCTATTGCGGCTGGCCGTTGCCCGACAGGATCTGCAGGCTGCCGCTCATGGCATCGCGGAACGCCTCGTCGAAGCTGATGCCGCGCCGCTGCCACTCGAAGACCGTTTCGCCGCTGGAAAGCCGCCAGTCGGCCACCCAGCCGCGGTCCTCGTCGCTCCAGGTCAGGCTGCCGGCCAGCGCCAGGGCGCCGTCATAGCGCGCCGCGATCGCCGCGAGATCGTCCATCTCGACCTTGGGCAGGGTGTCGGCGGTCAGCGCGGTGTTGGCGAGCGTCGCGGAATCGGGAAGCTCCACCGACAACGCCAGCGGCGCGGCGGCCGCCTCCAGCGATTCACGCATGAAGAAGCCGCCCGTGCCGTTGCGGGCGAGCGCGAAGGCCTTGCCGCCCTGGCGCACGGCGAGAAACACGACGAGGCGCGGCCGTTCCGCCAGCCAGGGTTTTCGGCCGAGCTTTTCCAGGAACGCATCGACGCGCTCGCGGTGGAAGCTGCAGGTGAGGTCGTGCGGGCGGTCGTATGTCCCCTGCTCGTCGTGGATGGGGATGCCTTCCATGCGGTCGCGATAGCGGAACGCCGACACGAAACTGCCGGCTTCGGGCAGCGCCTGCGCCACCATCTCCGCATCCAGCACGCGGCGGTCGCCCGACACCTTCACCAATACCTCGCGGAAACACTCCTCGAAGCCGCGCTGCCGGTTGGCCTCGCCAGTGCCGGTGACTACCGCCTGCGTCTCGTAGAGAGCGGTCAGGTTGAGAGCCCGAGCAGGACCGGCGGCCAGGCCGCAGGCCATGCCGACCATCAAAAGGCCAAGCCAGGACCGGCTCGCAAGGCGAGCGGATATGATCTGCTTCAGAAGGCGCATCGATTCGGTCCCTGTTTGGCACGGGCAACGCAAAAAGAACACCCGCAAGGCCCCGGTGTGGCGGTTCGACGTGGCATCGTCCCGCAGGCCCTCGCAACCGGGCACGCAGGTTGACGGGCCGGTCCACGGTCCTCTAGCACTGTCGCGGGGAGGCCGGTCAGGGAGTCGCGACGCATGGACTTTGGCGGTGGAGACGAAATCCGCTTCGAGCGCCGCGGCGCGGCCGGCGTGGTCACGCTGACGCGGCCGAAGGCGCTCAATGCGCTGACGCTCGGCATGGTCGTCGCCATGTCCAAGGCGTTTGCCGCCTGGGAGCAGGACGACTCGCTCTCGCGGGTGGTGATCAAGGCGGAAGGCCGGGCCTTCTGCGCCGGCGGCGACATCGCACAGGTCTATCATGCCATGCGCGCCGGCGCGCCGCCGGTCCGGTTCTTCGCTGACGAGTACCGGCTGAACGCGGCGCTGGCGCGCTTTCCAAAACCCTGCATCTCGCTGATCGACGGCATCGCGATGGGCGGCGGGGTCGGCATTTCCTGCCACGGCTCGCATCGGGTGATGACGGAAAAGGCGCTGTTCGCCATGCCGGAAGTCGGCATCGGCTTCTTCCCCGACGTCGGCGGCAGCTTCTTCCTGTCGCGCCTCAAGGGCAGCTACGGCATGTATCTCGGTCTGACCGGCGGACGCATCCGCGCCGGCGACGCCCTTCGGGGCGGCATCGCGACGCATGCCGTCGGGTCCGCTTCCCTCGACGAGATTCTCGACCGGCTGTGCGAGGGCGACGATCCGGACCAGGTGCTCAAGACCTTCGCCGCGACGCCCGACTGCGAGACGGACGAAGGCACGCTGCTGTCGGTTGCCCGGCTGTTCTCGCGCGAAAAGCTGACGGATCTTCTGGTCGGCCTCGAACAGGCGCGCGAAGCCGGCGAGGCCGTTGCCGAGACGGCGCTCGCGGCCATCGGCAAGGCATCCCCCACCAGCGTCGCCGTGACGTTCCGGCAGATCAACACCGGCGCCATGCTCGACATGGACGAGTGCATGCGCATGGAATTCCGCATCCTCAACCGCATGCTCGCCAGCCACGACTTCCCGGAAGGCATCCGCGCCGCGGTCATCGACAAGGACGGCGCGCCGAAATGGCGGCCGGGGAGCCTCGCCGAGCTGACGGACGCATCCGTCGAGGCCTATTTCGCGCCGCTGCCGGGCGGTGAGCTAGAGCTGTGAGCGACGTTCCGGCACGGCAGCAGACGTTCGCGCCGAGCACGGTCGAGCTGCTGTTCGCCTGGTTCCAGCGCATCATCGCCGTCTACTGCCTGATGTTCGGCGTGCTCTACTGGATCCGGCTGATCGGCTACTATGACGGGCCGCTGTGGCGCTTCGACCTGATGCCGGTCTACTGGCAGGTGGTGACGACGACGCTGGCGGTGTTTTTCCCCTTCGCCGCCGCCGGGTTGTGGATGCAGGCGTCCTGGGGGCCGGTGATCTGGTTCATCTGCGCCGCCACCGAGACGGTGATGTATGTCGGTTTTCCCGATCTCTTCGGCGGCCACTACGCGGTCGTCGCCTCGCACGGCTTCGCCGCCTGCCTCTATACCACCTTCCGCGTCTTCATCGGCCTGCAGAAACGCCGGGTGGAACGCTAGGCTCACGGGCATAGACCTTTACAGGCCGGCTGCCGCCAGAAACCCGGCACCTGCGCCTTGCCGCGGCTCGAACCGCGGCACCGCGGGCGCTTCGGGGCAATTGCCTAAGCTTTTAGGTTAATTGTTTGCCCTCGGGTGACCGATCGTTAATCCTGTTTCGCAACCACTCCCCCGTAACAGCTTGTTAAGCCTGGCGTTTAAGTCGAATTTTATGGGTATTCGATAGGGTCGCGACCAAGGTGAGAAAACAAAACATCACCCGGCGACAAACGAGAGGCGAAGACCATGATCAACTCCCGTCCTGCGGCGAAGACCGCTACGGTGTCCGATGATCGTCGCGAGGCGATCCGCTCCCTATACATGGAATCACTTCAGCTCGTCGAGCGGTTGCACCGGCGTTTGCTTGACGTGATCAAGGACGAATTCGATCGCAGCGGCAGCAACGACATCAATGCCGTGCAGGCGCTGCTGCTCTTCAACATCGGCAATTCGGAGCTGACGGCGGGCGAGCTGCGCTCGCGCGGCTACTATCTCGGCTCCAACGTGTCCTACAACCTGAAGAAGCTGGTCGACCTCGGCTTCATCAACCACCAGCGCTCGCGCATCGACCGCCGCTCGGTCAGGGTCAGCCTGACGCCGAAGGGCGCGGCGATCGCCGAGGTCGTCGGCGGGCTCTACGAGCGCCATATCGGCTCGATCGAGCAGGTCGGCGGCATCAACGCCGAGGAGTTCAAGCAGATGAACCGCGCCCTGCAGCGCCTCGACCGCTTCTGGAACGACACCATCGCCTACCGCATGTAGGCCGCCGTCGCCATCGCGCTGACCGTATGGACCGGGCGCGCCCGGTCCATGGCTTGCCTGCAACAGTGGGGCCGGCTCACGCCATCTTGTCGGTCTCGGTCACGGTGCCGCCATAATCCAATGAAATCCGGGACCCTGTAGACGCGCGCCCCGGCGTCGAGGTTGCGGCCTGGTCCGCACCGGCGAAAGTGTCGGCGCAGCATCATGGTTGGTCAATTGTTAAGATTGACCGGCGTAATCTCGGATCGAGAAGGTCCGTGGTGTGAAAGCGGGGACAATCCAGCATGCCGATCGAAGCCAGCCGCCGTTCCTTTCTCTCCGGAGCCGCAGCCGTCGCCGCGACTTTCGCCAGCGGCGGGGCGTTCGCACAGGATACGCTCGACGTCGTCGGCGACGTGCTGAAGTCGTCGCGTCGCGGCAACTGGGACGACACGTTCGACGCCCGCGCCAGCCAGAACGGCAAGGTCGCCTCGCACCTGCCAATCTTCAGCCCGCAGACGGTGAGCTATGTCGAGGCGGCGATCGGCCAATACCAGAACATCGTCGGAGCCGGCGGCTGGCCGGTCGTGCCCGCCACCAAGAAGCTGAAGCTCGGCGTGGTCGATCCGGACGTGGAGGCACTGCGCAAGCGGCTGATGGTTTCGGGCGACCTGTCGCCCAATGCTGGCATCTCGCCGGCCTTCGACACTTATGTCGACGCCGCGGTCAAGCGCTTCCAGGCGCGCCACGGCCTGCCGGCCGACGGCGTCATGGGCCAATACAGCTTCAAGGCCATGAACGTCTCGGCGCAGGTGCGCCTCGGCCAGCTCGAGACCAATCTGGTGCGCCTGCGCTCCATGGGCGGCTTCCTCGGCCAGCGCTACGTGATGGTGAACATCCCGGCCGCCCAGATCGAGGCAGTGGAGAACGACCGCGTCGTGTCGCGCCACACCGCGATCGTCGGCAAGATCGACCGGCAGACGCCGATCCTCAACTCCAAGATCAACGAGATCATCGTCAATCCCTACTGGAACGCGCCGGAATCGATCGTCCGCAAGGACATCATCCCGCTGATGCGCAAGAACCCGCAATATCTGGCGGAAAACAGCATCCGCATCCTCGGCCCGGACGGCACCGAGATCGACCCGACCACCATCGACTGGAACACCGAGGACGCGGCGAAATTCCGCTTCCGCCAGGATCCCGGCAAGATCAACGCGATGGCCTCGGTGAAGATCAACTTCCCGAACCCGCACGCCACCTACATGCACGACACGCCGTCGCAGGGCCTGTTCAACAAGCTCATGCGCTTCGATTCGTCGGGCTGCGTGCGCGTGCAGAACGTGCGCGATCTCGTCACCTGGCTGCTGCGCGACACGCCGGGCTGGGACCGGCAGACCTTCGAGCAGACCATCAAGAGCGGCGTCAGCACGCCGGTCGCCATCAGCGACCCGGTGCCGGTCTATTTCACCTACATCTCCGCCTGGTCGACCGGCGAGGGCGTCGTGCATTTCCGCGACGACATCTATGCCCGCGACGGCGTCGACGAGCTGCAGATCACCTCGTCGCTCTGAGCGACATCGCCTTCGGATCGGGGCCGCCTTCGGGCGGCCCTTTGCTTTTCGGGCAGCGCCAAATGCTGGCGGCGCAAAGCAGCCATCAAATTTCGCGCTGCAACATGGCGGGGCACGACCAAGTATGTTAATTGCCCGCCGGAACGACAACCTTCCGGACATCGAGGTAGACAGACATGGCATCAGCAGCGGCCGCTACGTCCCAATCCGATTCCTTCTTCTCGGCACCGCTTGCCGAGATCGATCCGGAAATCTTCGGCGCGATCCGTAGCGAACTGGGCCGCCAGCGCCACGAGATAGAGCTGATCGCTTCGGAAAACATCGTGTCGCGCGCCGTGCTGGAGGCGCAGGGCTCGATCATGACCAACAAATATGCCGAGGGCTATCCCGGCAAGCGCTATTACGGCGGCTGCCAGTTCGTCGACATCGCCGAGCAGCTCGCTATAGACCGCGCCAAGAAGCTGTTTTCGTGCAACTTCGCCAACGTCCAGCCGAATTCCGGCAGCCAGATGAATCAGGCCGTGTTCCTGGCGCTGCTGCAGCCGGGCGACACCTTCATGGGGCTCGACCTCAATTCGGGCGGACATCTCACCCACGGCTCGCCGGTCAACATGAGCGGAAAATGGTTCAAGGTCGTCTCCTACGGCGTGCGCCGCGACGACCACCTGCTCGACATGGACGAGATCGAGAGACAGGCGCATGAGGCCAAGCCCAAGCTGATCCTGGCCGGCGGCACCGCCTATTCGCGCGTCTGGGACTGGAAGCGGTTCCGCGAGATCGCCGACGCCGTCGGCGCCTATCTGATGGTCGACATGGCCCACATCGCCGGCCTGGTGGCGGGTGGCGTGCATCCCTCCCCCCTGCCCCATGCGCATGTGGTGACCACCACCACCCACAAGTCCCTGCGCGGCCCGCGCGGCGGCATGATCCTCACCAATGACGAGGAGATCGCCAAGAAGATGAACTCGGCGGTGTTCCCCGGCCTGCAGGGCGGACCGCTGATGCATGTGATCGCCGCCAAGGCGGTGGCCTTCGGCGAGGCGCTGAAGCCGGAGTTCAAGACCTATGCCCACGACGTGGTGGCGAACGCCCGCGCGCTCGCCGAGAGCCTGAAGTCGTCGGGCCTCGACATCGTCTCGGGCGGCACCGACAACCACCTGATGCTGGTCGATCTCAGGCCCAAGAACGCCACCGGCAAGCGGGCGGAGGCCGCGCTCGGCCGCGCCAACATCACCTGCAACAAGAACGGCATCCCGTTCGACCCGGAAAAGCCCTTCGTCACCTCCGGCGTGCGCCTCGGCACGCCGGCCGGCACGACGCGCGGCTTCGGCCCCGCCGAATTCCGCGAGATCGGCAGCCTCATCGTCGAGGTGCTCGACGGGCTGAAGGCCACCAATTCCGACGAGGGCAATGCCGGCGTCGAGGCGGCGGTGAAGCAGAAGGTGGTGGCGCTGACGGAGCGTTTTCCGCTTTATCCGTATCTGGGGTGAACGCCCTCAGGTCGCTGTGCTTGATTTGGCTCAGGCTCGGTAATACCTTCTAAACACGAAGTATTACCGAGGCCGAGATGAGCACCAAAGTGACGACCAAAGGCCAGGTCACCATTCCGAAGGCCGTTCGCGACCTGCTCGACCTGAAGCCGGGCAGCGAGGTCAAGTTCCGTTACGGCCCGAACCGCGAAATCATTCTGGAGCGAGCCGACGGCGTACGCCCGCCCAGCCGGTTCGAAAAGCTTCTAGGTCATGCGGGACCCGGCCCCACCACGGACGAGATCATGACCATGCTGCGCGGCGAGGACGATTGATCCTCGTCGACACCAATGTCCTTCTGGATTTGGCAACAGGAGACCCGCAGTGGTCGGCCTGGTCGCTGAGCGCGATCCAGGCGGCGGCGGTGGACGGGCCGCTCCATATCAACGCGGTCATTTATGCGGAGCTGTCCGTCCGCTATTCGAACATCAAGGAAGTGGATGATTTCATCGAGATAGCTGGCGTCCAGCTGCTCGACATTCCGCGCAAGGCCGCGTTCCTCGCAGCAAAGGCCTTCAGCCGCTACCGCATATCGGGCGGAGCAAAGACCGGTGTCCTGTCCGATTTCTTCATCGGCGCACACGCGTCCGCTCTTGATATTCCGATCCTGACCCGCGATGTACGCCGCTACCGCACCTATTTCCCTGACCTGCGCCTCATTGCGCCTCAATTGAACTGAGCCATCCATGCGCTGCCCCTATTGCCAGTCCGAAGACACGCAGGTGAAGGATTCGCGTCCAGCCGAGGACGGCGCGGCAATCCGGCGGCGGCGCGTCTGCCCGGATTGCGGCGGCCGCTTCACCACTTTCGAGCGGGTGCAATTGCGCGACCTGGTGGTGATCAAGAAATCCGGCCGGAAAGTTCCGTTCAGCCGCGACAAGCTCTTGCGTTCGGTCGAGATCGCGGTGCGCAAGCGCAATGTCGATCCCGATCGCATCGACCGGGCCGTCACCGGCATCGTGCGCCAGCTCGAGAGCAGCGGCGAGACCGAGATCCCGTCGGGCGAGATCGGCCGGCTGGTCATGGAGGCGCTGAAGGCGCTCGACGACGTCGCCTATGTGCGCTTCGCCTCGGTCTACCGCAATTTCCGCGAGGCCAAGGATTTCCACGACGTGCTCGGCGAGCTCAAGGCCGACGAGGACGCCGGCTGAGCCATGCCGGGCGCGAGTGCATCAGTGCCGCCGCAGGCCGACATCGACCGCCGCTTCATGGCGGCCGCCATACGGCTGTCGCTCCGGCACCGCGGGCTGACCGGCGAAAACCCGTCGGTGGGCGCGCTGATCGTGCGCACCGACGGCGCCGCGCCGGTCATCGCCGGCCGCGGCGTCACGGCGCTCGGCGGACGGCCGCATGCGGAACTGCAGGCGCTGGCCGAGGCCGGCCCGGCAGCGCGCGGCGCCACCGCCTATGTCACGCTGGAACCGTGCTCGCATATCGGCAAGTCGCCGCCCTGTGCCGACGCGCTGGTCGCCTCCGGCGTGGCGCGCGTCGTCATCGCGGTGCTCGACCCCGACAAGCGCGTGGCCGGGCGCGGCGTCTCCATCCTCGACAAGGCCGGGATCGAAGTGGCGCACGGCTGCCTGGAGAGCGAAGCGCGCAAGGCCATGGCCGGCTTCCTGTCGCTCAAAGGCCGCGGCCGGCCGTTCCTGACGCTGAAGCTCGCCGTCTCCGCCGACGGCATGATCGGCCGCCAGGGCGCCGGGCAGGTCGCCATCACCGGCGAGGCGGCGCGGCGCGCCGTGCAGATGATGCGGGTCGAGCACGAGGCGATCATGGTCGGCGTCGGCACGATCGCTGCTGACGACCCGCTGCTGACTGTCCGGCTGGCGGGCCTGGAAAAGCGCTCGCCGGTCAGGGTCGTCGTCGATCCGTTCGCGCGCACGCCGCCGGAGGCAAAACTGTTCGACGAGGCGGACCGGCATTCCGTGCTGCTGCTGGTCAGCGAGAAGGCGCAGCGCCGCCAGGTAGACACGCTGCGCGACCGGCGCGCCGCCATCCGCGCCGTCGCCTCCGACTATCGCGGCCGCTTCGACCCGCGCGAGGTGCTGCGCTCGCTCGGCGTTATGGGCCTGAAGAGCATTCTCCTGGAAGGCGGCGCGGAGACGGCCCGCCAGTTCCTGGCGGCAGGAATGGTCGACCGGATCGCGCTGTTCGTCGGGTCGACGACGGTCGGCGGCGACGGGATCCCCTCCCCCGTCACCGAGAGGACCGTCCCTGCCGGCTTCACGGTCGCGGAGGAGAGCCGGTTCGGCATGGATCGGCTGATCGAATACGAAAGGACGGATTGATGTTCACGGGCATCGTCACCGACATCGGCACCATCGAGGCGTTGCGCCCGTTGCCCAAGGGGGTGCGGCTGCGGGTGCGCACCAACTACGACCCGGCGACGATCGCCATCGGCGCCTCGATCTCGACCGGCGGCGTCTGCCTCACCGTGGTCGAACTGCCCGAACAGGGCTCCAACCAGCGCTGGTTCGAGGTCGAGGCGTGGGAGGAAGCGCTGAGGCTGACCACGGCAGCGGACTGGACGGACGGCACGCGCGTCAACCTGGAGCGGGCGCTGAAGATCGGCGACGAGCTCGGCGGCCATATCGTGTCGGGCCATGTCGACGGCACGGCCGAGATCGTGGCGCGCGAGGAAGAGGGCGAGGCTGTGCGCTTCACTCTGGAGGCACCGGCCGAGCTGGCGAAATTCATCGCGCCGAAAGGCTCGGTGGCGCTCGACGGCACGTCGCTGACGGTGAACAAGGTCGACGGTAGGCGCTTCGACGTGCTGCTCATCCACCATTCGCTCGCCGTCACCACCTGGGGCGAGCGGCAGGTCGGCGACCGCGTCAATCTGGAGGTCGACACGATGGCGCGTTATACGGCGCGGCTGGCAGAGACGGCGCGGGAAGGATTGTGACGCCGAGCGGCACGACGACCACCGTCTCGACGTGATCATCGTCAATCAGTATGATTGCTTCTGATTGAGAGGTGCCAATGGACACGAAAGTGATCACCACGCACGTTCCCTTGCCCCTTGCAGACAAGGTCGATGAACTTGCCACGCGGCTCGATCGTTCCCGAGGCTGGATCGTCAAGCAGGCCCTGTCTGCCTGGATCGAAATGGAAGAGGAACGGCGGCGCCTGACTCTCGAGGCGCTGGCCGACGTCGACGCAGGTCACGTGATCGATCATCAGGCCGTCCAAGCCTGGGCCGAGAGTCTCGACGGCGACGCTCCTCTTCCGCCGCCGCGATGAACGAGATCAAATGGACGAGCAAGGCCGTATCGGACCTTGCTCGGCTCTATGATTTTCTCGCGCCGGTCAACCGGCGTGCTGCCGCCCGCGCGGTATAATCCCTCATGCTTGCTCCGACAAAGCTGCTCGGGCTTCCGCGTCTGGGCGAAAGGCTCGATGAGTTCGCGCCACGCGAGGTGCGCCGCTTCCTGGTCGGACACTACGAGATGCGCTACGAGATCAACGGGTCCGTCATTTACGTGCTGCGGCTTTGGCACACTCGGGAAGACCGCTGAAACCGCGACCCGGTGACACGCGCCCACGAAGCGCTTGCGGTCGAGACCCGTTCGGCCTAAGTCACCGGCGACCTTCCGGAGACCGACATGGCTGGCATTTCGCAACACGGCAAGGCTTTCATCCGCCCGGAGAAAGCCCACCTTCTCGTCATCGAGGCGCGCTACCATGACGCGCTCTCCGACGCGCTGCTCGACGGCGCCACTGCCGCGCTCGACGAGGCCGGAGCCACATACGACGTGGTGACGGTACCCGGCGCGCTGGAAATCCCGGCGGTGGTGGCCTTCGCCCTTGACGGCGCCGACGATGGCGGCACGGACTATGACGGCTTCGTCGCCCTCGGCGTGGTGATGCGCGGCGACACCTATCATTTCGACGTGGTGGCGAACGAATCCTCGCGCGGCCTGATGGACCTCGCGGTCGAGGAGGCGATTGCCGTCGGCAACGGCATCCTGACCACCGAAAACGAAGAGCAGGCCTGGGTGCGGGCGCGCCGCAGCGAGGGTGACAAGGGCGGCTTCGCGGCACGCGCGGCGCTCACCATGATCGCCCTCAAGGATCGATTCGGAGCACGCTGATCGTGTCGAAACCCGCAGACCACGGCGAACAGCCTCCCCGCCAGGCCAACAAGCGTGGTGCGGCCAGGCTGGCCGCCGTGCAGGCACTCTACCAGATGGACGTCGCCGGCGCCGGGCTGCTGGAGATCACGGCCGAATACGAGGCGTTCCGGCTCGGCAAGGAAGTCGACGGCGCCACCTATCGCGAGGCCGATCCGCAGTGGTTCCGGGCCATCCTGTCCGGCGTCGTGCAGAACCAGACCACGGTCGACCCGCTGATCCGCCAGGCGCTCACCGAGGACTGGCCCCTGTCGCGCCTCGATTCGACCCTGCGCGCCATCCTGCGCGCCGGCGTCTACGAGCTGATGGAGCGCAAGGACGTGCCGACCGCCGTCATCGTGTCGGAATATGTCGACATCGCCAAGGCCTTCTACGAGGAGGACGAGCCCAAGCTGGTGAATGCGGTGCTCGACCGCGTCGCCCGGCGCGTGCGCGGCGAGGGCCGCGGACGGGACGCGACTTGACCGATACGGCCAGGCAGCGCGAGGCGCGGCGCACGGCGCTGATTCTGGCCGCCGCACAGGCGGTCATCGGCTCGGCGGCCCCGATCGCCATCTCGCTCGGCGCGCTCGCCGGCTCCTACCTCCTCGACACCGACAAGTCGCTGGCCACCGCGCCGGTCACCGGCTTCAACATCGGCGTGGCGCTGGGCGCCCTGCCGGCGGCCGCCCTGATCAAGGCCGTCGGCCAGAAGAACGGTTTTCAGACCGGCACCGCCGTCACCGCGCTGGGCGGCGTGGTCGCCACGCTCGCCCTGTTCCAGGGATCGTTCTGGCTGTTCGCGCTCGGGCTGCTGGTCATCGGCGTCGGCGGGGCGTTCGTGCAGCAATTCCGCTTCGCCGCCGCCGACGACGCGCCGCCGGAGTTCAAGGCCCGCGCCATCTCCTTCGTGCTCGCCGGCGGCGTCATCACCGCCATCCTCGGCCCGCAGATCGTCATCTACACGCGCACCCTGTTCGAGCCGGTCATGTTCGCCGGTTCCTTCGCGTCGATCCTGGCGCTGGCCGCGGTCGGCGCCGTCCTCCTCTCCTTCCTGAAGGTCCGCGAGCACGGCCCCGCGGACCATGAAGGCCAGGAGACGCCGGCGCGACCGCTCGGCGAGATCGTCAGCCAGCCGCGTTTCATCGTGGGACTCGGCTGCGGCGTCGGTTCCTATGCGCTGATGAGCTTCGTCATGACCGGGGCGCCGCTGGCGATGGTCGGCTGCGGCTTCTCGACCGACGACGCGACGCTCGGCATCTCGTGGCATGTGATGGCGATGTTCGGGCCGAGCTTCTTCACCGGCCATCTCATCCACCGCTTCGGCGTCGAGCGCATCGTCGCCCTCGGCCTGCTCCTGCTGATCGGCTGCGCGGCGGTGGCGCTGTCGGGCATCGCGCTCTGGCAGTTCTGGACGGCGCTGATCCTGCTGGGCCTCGGCTGGAATTTCGGCTTCATCGGCGCCACGGCCATGGTCTCGCAGACCTACAGGCCCTCCGAAAAGGGCAAGATCCAGGGCATGCACGACTTTATCCTGTTCGGCTCCGTCGCCTTCGCCTCGCTGATGTCGGGCGCCGTCTACAATGCCTGGGGCTGGGAAATGCTGAACTGGGTGGTTTTCCCGGTCACGGCGCTCTGCCTGGCGGCGCTCGGCGGACTGGTTCTGTTCGGGCGCAAGCGCTCGATTCCGTATCGCGGCCGCGCCTGAGTTCTCTCGACACGTCGGGGCATCCCGCAGTCCCAATGCGGCCTTCCGCCAGCACCGGCCGGTCCGGCCCGGCTTCCCCTATTCCTCAGGATGACGTTTCGTTTGGCGAAAAAGGAAACAAAGCAGACGCGCGGCCGTTGGGCAGGCAAAGGACAATCCGGCGAGCTTCGCCCTGACCAGACAGGAGGATGACATGAGCGCCACCGGACTCGAGGCTTTCGACAAGACCTTGCAGATCACCAATACCTGGCTGAAGGACATCATGGCCGACCATGGACCGGACCGGCAGGTCGCCTGGCATGTGCTGAGCGCAGTGCTGCACACGATCCGCGACCGGCTGCCGGCCGATCTTTCCGCCCATTTGAGCGCACAGCTGCCGCTCCTGGTGCGCGGTGCCTATTACGACCGCTACGAGCCATCAAAGCAACCGATGCAATACCGCACGCTGGACGAGTTCCTGAAGCACATCGAGGAGGAGTTGCAGTTCGTCCGGCCGGTGGATGCGAAGGATGCGGCGCGCTCGGTCTTCAACGTGCTGTCACACTACATCACGCCCGGCGAGGTGCGGAAGGTCCGCGAATCGCTGCCCGAGGACGTGCGCAGCCTGTGGCCCGACCCGGAGGTCAGGCACTAGATCATATTCGTCGCATCCATCAGAGGTGCGGCGGAGCTCGACCAAGCAAAGGCAGACCGCTCGGACTGCGGAACCTTGAGCCGCAATGGGTGTCCGGGTGTAGGTCCTGCCCTGCAACGCAGCGGGATCTGCCGGACGGCCGGCTTCAACCGCCTATTGTGCGCCGCGACAGCCTCAGACGCGGGAGAATCGGCTTATCCTCGCGGCGCTTGCGGTTCGGCCCCTGTTCGCCAACAGGAATGCCCCAGTGCTCACGGTAGATTTCCTCAAACAGAAACTTGACGGGATGCATGCCTTCCTCCGAAATTTGGATCGATTCAAGTGCTTTGCTGCAAAGAGCCGTCCGCTACCCGGGCGTGACGTCTCCCGGTTTGGACGGCCAAAGCGGTCGACTCGAATCTTCTATTCTCAAGCCCGGTCTTGAACGGGACCATCTGTGCGAGCATGTCGCAGCTCCAACTTGGATCGATCCAACCTTACGAGCAGAGATATTGGATCGATTCAATCTTAGTCCGGTCACGGCAGATGTCAAGCGATATTTGAATCGTTCCAAGCCGCATGCTATCTAAAGCGCGACGTCAGGACAGGAGCGTGCGTGTCAAAACCATCGGTGAAGCTGGCTGACGTGGCCAAGGCGGCCGGCGTGTCGCATGGAACCGCCTCCAATGCCTTCAACCGCCCCGGGATCGTGCGCGAGGAGGTGCGCAGACGCATCTTCGAGGCCGCGCAGAAGCTCAACTATGCCGGTCCCGATCCGCGCGGCCGGCTGCTGCGTGCCGGCAAGGTCAACGCCATCGGCGTCGCCACCGCCGAGCCGCTCTCCTATTTTTTCGCCGATCCTTTCGCCCGCGTGGTCATGTCGGGCATCTCCCAGGCCTGCGACGCGACCGGCGCCGGCATCTCGCTGGTCTCGGCCGCCAACCAGGAGCAGCTCGCCTGGAACATCCAGAGCGCCGTCGTCGACGGATTCATCGTCTTCTGCCTGGAGGACGGCTCGCGCCTGGTCGAGTTGACACGCGAGCGCAAGCTGCCATTCGTGGCGCTCGATTTCGGCTTCGACGACGAGACGATCGCCGCGATCGGCGTCGACGACGTGGCCGGCGCCCGGCTCGCCGCCAGCCATCTCACCGGCCTAGGACACCGCCGCTTCGCCGTTCTGTCGCTGTCCTTCGCCGACACCGGCACCGGCCCGGCCTCGTTCGGCGAGGCTCGGAACGCGCTCTACTGCGGCACGCGGGCCCGCATCCGCGGCTACTTCCAGGCGCTGTCGGAAGCCGGGATCGACGAGTCGGGGGTGCCGATCTACGAGACCGACAATGACGAGGCCAGCACCTGGGCGGGGCTCGAACATGTCTTCTCCCTCCCCGAGCCACCTACCGCCATCCTCGCCATGTCCGACAAGGTGGCGCTGCACGCGCTGGACTGGCTGCGCGCACGCGGCATCGCCGTGCCCGGCGAGGTGTCGATCATCGGCTTCGACGGCGTCCCGGAAGGCGAATTCTCCGAGCCGCCGCTGACGACGATCGCCCAGCCGATGGCCGAGATGGGCCGCCGCGCGGTGGAAACGATCCTCGGCTTCGACGGCACCATCCGGCGCGAGACGTTCGACGTGGAACTGGTCGTGCGCGGCTCCACGGCGCCGCCCCCGGCCGGGCCGAACTGACCGACCGGCCAGAAGTGCGATTTCTGCCGAGCCTCCCGGACAAGTTGTCTGCCGGTACCGCCTGCGAATTGCCCCTGGCGGCCGAAAGCTGTTAGCTGCCGTCGGAACGTCGGAGGGGAGGCGCGGAGCCGCGATGCGACATAACTGGCTTGTCAGGTTCTGGCACTCCTTCTCGCTGATCGGCCTGCTCGTCGGCACGCTGTTCTTCGCCGCGTCCCTCACCCCGATGCTCGTCCCGCGCACCTTCATGATGCAGGGCGTGCTGTCCGGCCTTTCGGCGGCGGTCGGCTACGGGATCGGCGTGTTCGGCGGCTGGCTCTGGGCCTATCTCGAGTTGCCCGCGCCGAAGAACCGCGTCCTGCTGGTCACCAAGCTCGCCGCCGCCCTCGCCTGCGGCGCGATTGCCATGGCCTTCCTCTGGCAGGCCTCCGCCTGGCAGAACTCGATCCGCACGCTGATGGGCGTGGAGCCGGTCGAGACGGCGCGCCCGCTGGAGGTCGGACTGATCGCGGCGCTGACCTTCGTGATCCTGCTCGTCCTGGCGCGGCTCTTCCGGCTCACGCTCGACTTCATTTCGCGCTGGCTGCAGCGGTTCGTGCCCCGCCGCGTCTCCTATGTGATCGGCACGGCGATCGCCGTCACCCTGTTCTGGTCGATCGCCGATGGCGTGCTGTTCAGGCTGGGGCTGCGGGCCGCCGACGCCTCCTTCCAGGCCGTCGATGCACTGATGGAGCCCGAGACGCAGCGCCCGTCGGATCCGAACAGGACGGGCAGCGACGCCTCGCTGATCCGCTGGGACGAGCTCGGACGGCAGGGCCAGCATTATATCGCCTCGGCCCCCACGGCTGCGCAGCTGCAGCCTTTCGCCAAGAAGCCGGCGATGGACCCGATCCGCGTCTATGTCGGCCTGCGCTCGGCGCAAACGCCGGCGGAGCGCGCCAAGCAGGCGCTGGAGGAGTTGAAGCGGACCGGCGCCTTCGACCGCTCGCTGCTCGTCGTCATCACGCCGACGGGCACCGGCTGGGTCGATCCGGAGGCGATCGATCCCGCCGAATATCTGCATGACGGCGACATCGCCAGCGTCGCGGTGCAATACTCCTACCTCGCCAGCTGGCTGTCGCTGCTGGTCGAGCCCGGCTACGGCGCGGAGACGGCGCGCGCGCTGTTCTCCGAGGTCTACGGTTACTGGACCACCCTGCCCAGGGACCGGCGGCCGCAACTCTATTTGCACGGCCTCAGCCTCGGCGCCCTGAGCTCGGAGCAGTCGACCGAATTGTTCGAGGTGATCGGCGATCCCTATCACGGCGCGCTGTGGAGCGGCCCGCCCTTCCCCAGCCGCATCTGGCGCTCGGTCACGCGCGACCGCGATCCCGGCTCGCCGGCCTGGCTGCCGCGCTTCCGCGACGGCTCCTATGTGCGCTTCACCAGCCAGGAGAACGCGCTGGCCATTCCGGGCGCGCATTGGGGGCCGATGCGGGTCGTCTACCTGCAATATGCCAGCGATCCGATCACCTTCTTCGACTACGCCTCGCTCTACCGCCAGCCCGACTGGATGGCCGAGCCGCGCGGCCCCGACGTATCGCCGGCGCTGCGCTGGTATCCGGTCGTGACCTTCCTGCAGCTGCTGCTGGACGTGGCGACGGCGACGACCACGCCGCTCGGCCACGGGCACGTCTATGCCGCGCCGCATTACATCGACGCATGGGTCGAGGTGACCAACGTACAGGACCGGTCGGCGGCGGACATCGAGTTGCTGAAGCAGCATTTTCGCGCCCGCCAGCGGTGAAAACTCGTGCCTTTCGGCTCGAAAGCCGGGTCTTTCAGGTCGAAAGCGCGGCTGCCGGCGTCAAAAACGGCTTGAATACGCGGACAGGATTCCCATTTCTCAAGCAGACCGCGGCATCCCGCCGTGGTTGAGCAAGGAACGGCCATGAACGATCAGGTCCTTCACGGCGAGATCATCCAGTCGCGGCTCGACGACGTGCGCGCCTATGACGGCGTGCGCTCACGGCGTATCTTCGCCTTCCTCATCGACTATCTGATCGTCCTTTTGCTGCTTATCCCCTTCGGCCTCGTCGTGCTCCTGCTCGGGCTGATCACCTTCGGCATCGGCTGGGGCCTGTTCGGCGTGCTCGGGCCGCTGGTGGCGATCGTCTATGTCTGGAACACGCTCGGCAGCGCCAGCCAGGCGACCGTCGGCATGCGCGCCATGGGCATCCGCCTCGACCGCCTGGACGGGCGGCCGGTCGACGGGCTCTTCGCCGTCGTCCATTCGGTGCTGTTCTGGGCGGGCAACGTCATCCTGACGCCGCTGGTGCTGCTGGTGACGCTGTTTGCCGACCGCAAGCGCACCCTGCACGACCTGCTGCTCGGCACGGTGGTGACCCGTACCGACCGCTGACTGCGCCCCACCGCGCGGTCTCGTGAAACCGCCGCGTCAATTCTCCTGTTGAATTTTTCGCCGTTGGGGCCAAGGTAGAGGGATTCGTGGACTCCTCGGACCCTGATGACCCACCATCCGACCCAGTCGCCGCAGTTCTTCCTGACCGCCCCCTCTCCCTGTCCCTATGTCGACGGCCAGTTCGAGCGCAAGGTGTTCACGCATCTCGTCGGCGACAAGGCCCGCGAGATGAACGACCTGCTCACCCAGGGCGGCTTCCGCCGGTCGCAGAACATCGCCTACCGGCCGGCCTGCGAATCCTGCCGCTCCTGCGTGTCGGTGCGCATCCTGGCGGGCGAGTTTTCACCGTCGAAGAACATGCGCCGGGTGATCGCTCGCAACGCCGACCTGATCGGAGCGATCAGCGACGCCGAGCCTTCGACCGAGCAGTACTCGCTGTTCCGCAGCTATCTCGACGCCCGCCACCGCAAGGGCGGCATGTCGGAAATGACGGTGCTCGACTACGCCATGATGGTCGAGGACACGCATGTGCAGACCAAGATCATCGAATATCGCCGCCGCGGCCCCGACAGCTTCATCACCGGGCGCGGCGAAGGCGAGCTGATCGCGGTGGCGCTCTCGGACAAGATGGCGGACGGCCTGTCGATGGTCTATTCCTACTACAATCCCGAGCTCGAGGACCGGTCGCTAGGCACCTACATGATCCTCGACCACATCGCCCGCGCCAGGGCCGAGGGTCTGCCCCATGTCTATCTCGGCTATTGGGTCAACGGCTCGCGCAAGATGAACTATAAGGTGCGCTTCACGCCGCAGGAGCATCTCGGCCCGCGCGGCTGGGAGCGGTACAAGAACGAAGCCGTCTGACCGATCCTTCCGGACCACCGTTTCGCCTCATCCTCCGTCCGGGAGCAATCCTCTTGCCTGCCTCATCCCCGCACCATGCGAAGGGTCTCGCCTTGACGGCCGGGGGCGGCCTGACCCTGACATTCGACGTACCGCTCATCCGCCTGGCCGACGGCGACCACTGGTCCATCCTGCTGCTGCGCAGCTCGACGACCTTGGTCGCCACCCTGCTGATCTGGCTGGCGTGGCGCGGCCTGCGCGGCAATGCGCCGTCGCTGATCCCCGGCAAGGCCGGCCTGATCGTCGCCGCGCTCTATGGCCTGTCGTCCATGACCTTCATGACGAGCGTCTATCATACCTCGACGGCCAACGTGGTTTTCATCCTGGCGTTCAACTCGATGTTCGCCGCCCTGCTGTCATGGCTGTTGCTCGGCGAGCGCCCCGCCGTCTCGACCCTGATCACCATGGTCGTCATGGCCGGCGGCGTGTTCATCATCGTCAGCGCCTCGATGGGCAGCGGCCATCTGTTCGGCGACCTGATGGCCGTCGTGACCGCCATGCTGATCGCCTCGGCGATCACCATCAGCCGGTCGACCGGCAGGGACATGGGTTTTGCCGCGCTGGTGGCGGTGCTGATCCCGCTGGCCGTCGCCGCCCCGATGGTCGCGACTACGGGGCTCAGCGTCGCGGCGCCCTGGTGGATCATCCTCAACGGCGCCGTAATTATGCCCGTCGCCTTCTTCTGCCTCGCCACCGGACCCAAATACCTGTCCGGTCCGGAGGTGGCGATGTTCTACCTGCTGGAGACGGTTCTGGCGCCGATCTGGGTGTGGATGATCTTCGCCGAGGTGCCCGCCGACGCCACGCTGACGGGCGGCGCCATCCTGATCGTCGCCCTGGTGGCGCATTCGCTGTGGCAATTGAACCACGGCCGCAGGCGCAAGGCCGCCGGCGCGCTGCGGCATCCGGCGTAGAACGGCACGGCTGCAGCGTGCAGTCGGTCGCACCGCTCCTGGCGGCGCCGACGCTTCCGGCTCCCCGATCCGGTTGCCGCAAGGCCCCCGGTTGCGGGCTCACAATTTTAGCCGCGCCTGCCGATTTTCTGCTATCGGCAGCGACGGCTGGTTCGCGCCGGCCGTCAGTCGCGTCAGCAGAGAACCGCATCATGACCTTGCGTCCGAAACAGGCCCCGATCGTCGCCGCCCTCCCCGTCACCGTGCCCTTCGTCGGACCGGAAGCGCAGCAGCGGGCGAGCGGCCGGACCTTTCGCGCCCGCATCGGCGCCAACGAAAGCAGCTTCGGCCCGGCGCCGTCGGTGATCCGCAAGATGCAGGAAGTCGCGGCCGACCAGTGGATGTACTGCGACCCGGACAATTTCGATCTCAAGGCGGCGCTCGCCGCGCATCTCGGGGTCGGCTTCGACAATGTCGTGGTCGGCGAAGGCATAGACGGGCTGCTCAATCTCGCCGTGCGCATCTTCGTGGCACCCGGGCAAGCAGTGGTGACCTCGCTCGGCGCCTACCCGACCTTCAACTTCCATGTCGACGGGTTCGGCGGGCGACTGGTCAAGGTTGCCTACGAGAACGACCGGGAGAGCCTGGACGGGCTGCTCGCGGCGGTGCGCCGCGACAACGCGGCGATGGTCTACCTGTCCAATCCCGACAATCCGATGGGGACGTGGTGGGAGGCCGACGACGTCTCGCGCTTCGCCGACGCCCTGCCGGAGACCACCCTGTTCGTGCTCGACGAGGCCTATGGCGAGACCGGGCCGGATTCGGCGCTGCCGCCGATTTCCGTCGACCGGCCGAACGTCATCCGCATGCGGACCTTTTCCAAGGCCTACGGGCTGGCCGGGCTGCGTTGCGGCTATGCGGTCGGCGAGAAGCAGGTGATCGCCGACTTCGAGAAGGTGCGCAACCACTACGGCGTCAGCCGCATGGCGCAGATCGCCGGCGAGGCCGCACTCGCCGACCAGGCCTGGCTCGCCGAGGTCAAGGCCAAGGTCGCCGCCGGCCGCCGGCGCATCGCGGCGATCGCCCGCGACAACGGGCTTTCGCCGATCGGATCGGCGACCAATTTCGTCACCATCGACTGCGGCGGCGACGGCGCCTTCGCGCTCAGGGTGATGCAGAACCTGCTCGCCCGCGACGTGTTCATCCGCAAGCCCATGGTGCCGGTGCTCGACCGCTGCATCCGCGTCAGCGTCGGCCTCGACCCCGAACTCGACATCTTCGCCGAGGAGCTGCCGCGCGCGCTCGCCGGCGCCCGCGGCTGATCGAGAATTCCGTCGGCAGGCTCAGTCTGTCTTGCCGGCGTCGTCCGCCGGACCGACGATGCCCCATCTCACGCCGAAGCGGTCGCGCAGCTGTCCGTAGAGGTCGCCCCAGAAGGCCACCTCGAAGGGCATGACCACCTCGAGTCCGGCAGCTACCGCCCGGTCCCACCAGAGGCGCGGCGCGCTGGAGATGATGTGCAGCGTCACGCTCTCCACCGGCTTCGGCCCGAAGCCGTATTCGGGGAACGGGTCGTTCAGCATCAAGGCTCCGTCGTTGATCTCCAGGTGCAGATGGATCAGCCGGCCGTCCTCGACCGTCCGGCGATCCACTTCCATGGCGGCGAAAGCCTTCTTGTAGAGCTCGCCGGCCTCATGGGCATTGTCGACCTGCACATAAGGAACGACGCCTGCCATTTTCATTGCGGAATGTTCGGGCACGATGTTCCTCCTTGTCTTTGCTGTGGAAAATCAGGGCTTCAGCTCGACCGCGGCACGCATGCTGCCGTCCATGTAGAACGGCACCGACTCGTGCTCATGCACGATCTTCCAGCCGCCTTCGATCTTGCGGAATCCGAGCGTGCTGCGGAACCAAAGCTCCTGTCGCCCTTCGTCGCGCTTGTTGCCGGCCAGGCGGTTCAGAGCGTGGCTGAAGGCCACGTCCTCGCCGGCCATCACCGTCAGGTCACGCAGCTCGAGCTCGAGCGGCCCGTCCCAAGTCCGGAACCAGGCATCGAGATCGGCAGCGCCCGAGCCGGCATCGACGAGCGGCGGCGCAAGCGAGAAATGCACGTAGCCAGACGCCACATGTGACGACGCCACTTCGGCGTCCTTGCGGCGAATGGCGTCGGCCCATTGCTCGATGACGGCCCGAACCTGCGCCTCTTCTCCATTGGTGGAAAGCCGGGTGCTCATCGTGTTCACTCCTGTCCTTGCTCCTCTCGCCAAGGACGAAGGGAGGCGGAGCGTTCCGACAGCTCGGCGGAAAAAGGTCAGGATGCGCCGCGTTGTACGGAGGCCTTGCCTGCATCCGCCATCAGGCGGTCGAGATGGCCGCGGATGTGGGCGGCCTCGGCCGCCGTGTTGGCGAGCGCGATGGCGCGGTCGAAAGCGACCCTGGCCTCGGCGTTGCGGCCGAGCTGCATCAAGAGATTGCCCTTCACGCCGAAAAAATAGAAATAGCCGGAGAGCCGGTCGGCCAGCGGCTCGATGAGGTCGAGGGCGGCAGCCGGGCCGGCGATCTTGGAGACGGCGACGGCGCGATTGAGCGTCACCACCGGCGACGGCTGCAACGCCTCCAGCGACCGGTAGAGCAGGTCGATCTGCGGCCAGTCGGTGTCTTCCGGCCGGGCGGCACGGGCATGCAGTGCGGCGATCGCCGCCTGCACCTGATAGGCGCCGGGCCTGCGGTGGCGCATCGCCTTGTCGATCAGCGCAAGTCCTTCGGAGATGAGCGGCGCCTTCCACAAGGTGCGGTCCTGGTCCTCCAGCAGGATGGCGTTGCCGTCGTCGCCGAAGCGGGCGTCGGCGCGGGCATGCTGGATCAGCATCAGCGCCAGCAGCCCCATGATCTCCGGTTCGGTGGGAAACAGCCGGATCAGCAGCCTGCCGAGGCGGATCGCCTCCTCGCAGAGCGGCGCGCGCGCCCTCGCCTCGGCTGCTTCGGCCGAATAGCCTTCGTTGAAGACCAGGTAGACCATGGCAGCCACCGCGGCCAGGCGCTCGGCGCGCTCCACCGCGCCCGGCGTCTCGAACGGCACGCCGGCGCCGCCGATGCGGCCCTTGGCGCGGGTGATGCGCTGCTCCATGGCGGCTTCCGAGACGAGGAAGGCGCGGGCGATCTGCCTGACCGACAGGCCGGAGACGATTCGGAGCGCCAGCGCGATCTGCTGGGTGGCCGGCAGGTCGGGATGGCAGCAGATGAACAACAGCCGAAGAATGTCGTCGCGGTAGTCGGCGCCGTCGAGCCGTTCGACCACCGAGGCCTCGGCGTCGTCGAGATCGGACAGCTTTTCCTCGTCCGGCAGCGCCGTCAGCCGCTTGTTGCGCCGCACCGCGTCGACGCCGGCGTTACGGCCGACGAAGATCAGCCAAGCGGCGGGATCGCGCGGCGGGCCGTTCTTCGGCCAGCTCTTCAACGCACGCAGGCACGCCTCCTGATAGGCCTCCTCGGCGGTGTCGAGGTCGCGGAAATAGCGCAGCAGCGCGCTGACCGCCTGCGGACGGGCGGAGGAAAGCGCGGCCTCGATCCACACCTGATCGGTCATGTGTCAATTCCATTCTGGGCGAAGTAGCCCACCGGGCGGATCTCGTAGGAGCCGACGCCGGGATTGGCGGCGGCCAGCTCGCGGGCGAAGTCGAGCGCCGCGTCGAGCGACGGCATGTCGACCATGTAGAAGCCGAGCAACTGCTCCTTGGTCTCGGCGAAGGGGCCGTCGATGACGATCGGCTCGTCCCTGGTCTTGCGCAGCGTCGTGGCCGCCGTGGTCGGCACCAGCCGGGCCACCGGACCGAGCCTACCTTGGCGGGCGACCTTCTCCTGCACCTTCATCAGGCGCCCCATCACCATCTCGTCCTCCTGCTTCGACCAGGCGGAGGTCACGGCTTCGTCGTTGTAGCAGAGCACGGCGTAGAGCATGGTTTCTTCCTTCGCTTCGAGGACGCACCGGCGCGGACGAGTCCGACAGGATCGCGAAAATAATGCGGGTCGCGGCGCGATCCAACAGAGAACAGTATGCGCTCTGTGGAGAGACGCTGCGGATTCGGGCTGAAACACTCCTGACAGGCTCAACAGATCAGCGGTTGCAGGGTCGTTCGAAAATCGCCTAAACAGAGGCCGGGCGGGAAAGGATGAAAAGATCCGCCGCCCGCATGAGCATCAGCCAGGCCTTTCCGAAATCCCCGATCGCGCGAGACTTCGTCGCGCCGCTGATCCTGACGCTCAGCCTGTTCGCCCGCTACTGGCCGCAATTGATCCTGCTCGCCGCGCTCGGGCTGATCCTGCGCGACCTGCTGCTTTCCGCCGCCGTCTTTGCCGGGTTGAGAAACGCCATGGCCGGCATGGTGGTGCTGTCCTTCGTCGTGCTTTCAAAACTGGCGATCACGGTGCTGATGTTCCAGGCCCTGCGGCCCGACCTGCCGGCGGTGCGCCGGCTCGGCAGGACAGGTGACAACGACGAGGCCGCCGCCGTCCGGACGCCGCGCCAGCAGGCGATGGCGACGGTGGCGATCGCCATCCTGCCGTTCTTCGCCTATTACGCAGCCTGGGGCTTTCTCGGCGACACCGTGCGCGAATATTCGCGGCTGGCGCTGTCGAAAGTGCCGTTCGGCGAGAGCGCGAATTTCCTCGACCTCCTGACGTCGCAGTTCCTGCTTGCCTCGATCGCCGCCTGCTGGATCGTGCGCTGGGCGGTCAAGCGCATCAACAGCCGCTCGCCCGCGCCGCTCTGGTCCTTCCTGATCGTCGCCTGCGACGCGACCTGGATCTTCATTGGCCTCTACGCGCTGAGCGGCTGGAAGGACGAGCTGTTCCGCTGGATCGGCTCCGGCGGCCTGTTCGAGGCGCTGCCCAGCCTCCAGGGCGTCAGCGCCGGCCTGGTTGCGCCGGCCTGGGCGGCAGCCGACTTCGTGCCGGTCGAGCTGCGGGAGCCCGACCTGTGGACCAGCGCGCAAAGCCTGTTCTTCTACGCGCTGCTGCCGCTGGTGTGGCTGGTCATGGCGGCGATCATCTACGGCTACGATGCCGCGCCCGCCGCCCCGAAGCAGGAGAGACCGCCGGCGGACACCAGGCACGCCACGCTGCTCGGCTGGCTCCGCGATTTCCTGGCCCACTTCTTCGGCGACTACCGCAGCCGCTACATGCCGGTGCTGCGCTGCGTGCGCATGGCGCTCGGCGCCGGGCTGGGCCCACTGATCGCGCTGGTGCTCGGCTACAGGCTGATCGGCTGGATCGGCGCATGGCTGTGGGTCGCAGCGACGCGGCTGATCGGGGCGCACGAGCTTGCCGACTGGCAGCTGATCGCCGAACCGATCGGCCTGGCCATCGGTAGCCTGGCCGATCTCGACGGCGGCATCCTGCTCGACCCGCTGCGCATCTGCCTGCTGGCGGCCGTGGTGGAGCGGGCGGTGGCAGGGAATAGGGAATAGGGAATAGGGAATAGGGAATAGGGAATAGGGAATAGGGAATAGGGAATAGGGAATAGGGAATAGGGAATAGGGTGCCGCCGGGTTCGCATGCGGGCAAGCATTTTCCCCTTACTCCCCTACTCCCAGCTCTTCAAATCTCAGAAAATACGGCCTTCCGGCGGCGAGGCTGACCATCGGCTGCGCCTCGGCCAGGCTTTCCTTCGGCAAAACGAAACTTTCCGCGATCTCGACGCGCGTTCCCGCCTGCGGGCGTGTCAAGCTTACCGATCCGCAGGTCTCGGGAATGGCGACGTTGCGCTGCAAGCCACGCAGCTCCCGCGGCCGCATGAAGGAGGGCAGCCATCTGCGCCCTTCCGCGTCGGTCAGGGCGATGGCGCATGGAAGCCGCGCGAACGCATCGGGATCGCGGATCACCGCCTCGAACTCGACCAGCACCACGGCGCTGCCGTCCGGCCTGTCGACGACACGGGTCGACCGGAGCAGGCGCCAGTCGGCGCCCGCATAGGAGGCGGACTGGCCGGCCTCCACGCGCCGCTCGACGAGATCGCTCACCCGCCACCATTCGAGCGCCGTTTCCCAGGAATGCACGACCAGCGCCACCGCGACGACGAAGGGCAGCGCCAGCAGGCTGAGGCGGCGGGTGCGGCGCGCGCCGGCGGAGATCGGAGCAAGGGCGGCGGCGCGGTCAGTCATCGGCCGTCAGCACGAGCTCGCCCTGCAGCGGGAGGGTGTCGATGCCGTCCATGTGAAACGCGAATTCGGTGTCGAGCGGCGCGAACTCGGTGCGCGCGATCAGCACGGTGCCGCCCGCGAGTTGGTCCCGTGGCAGTTCGAACAGGATGAACCCGCGCTTCGGCAGGCCCGGCTCCAGGCGCTGCAGCGACAGCATGCCGGGATAGGTCGAGGGCCGCTTGCTGGCGGCATAGCGTGCGCCGTTCGGCGCCTGCCAGCTCGCGGCGATAATCGAGACGCTCTCGGTCGTGGCCTCCGCCGAGACCTCGAGCAGGGCCCAGACACCGTTGGTCGTCAGCGTCTGGCGTCGCCCGTAGGCCTCGTAGACGAGATCGCGGCCGAGGCGGACCGACTCGGCCCGGATGTCGAACTGCCGTCCCGTCAGGCGCTCGCCGAGCTTGCCGGACACCGTGATCGGCCGCGTGATGTCGGCATAGCCGGGCGCGGTGCGCTGCATCACGGCAAGCGCAAGGACCGCCAGCACCAGGGCGGCGGCCGGCTTCAGGATGCTCATTGCGCCGCCACCGTCTTGACCGGCAGGTCGACCGCCGCCGCCGGATCGGCCGGGAACCAGCCGGGGGCGCCGTAAAGGTTGTCGCGGCGCTTGTGAAGCTGACCGGCGAAGGTCACGCGCAGGGTTTGCGGCACCGCCCTGCCCTCGGGCCATTTCCAGGCCGCCACCACGTCTTCCGGCATGTCGGGATGCAGATCGAAGACCATGGCGCCGTCACGCGCGAGCAGATAGGTGGGAGCTTCCAGGCCGTCCGCGGGAAGATCGAGCGAGGCGACGCTCACATAGGCGTTGCTCGACGCCGCCGACAGGTTGGTGAAGCGCAGGCGCACGAAGAGCAGGTCCTGCCGGTCGAGGTAAACGGCGGCCTTCGGGTTGGCCGGCTTGAAGCCGGCGCCTGTCGCCGCAACGCGCCAGCGCCCGGTATCGACCTCCTCGCCCGCGCCGACGATCTTCAGCGGTGCCGGCTGCGACGCCGCCATCACCGCCAGTCCCAGCGAGAGGCCTGCCGCGACCGACGCACCCAGTCCGGCGACGATCCACGAAACGGTGCGCCGCTTGAGAGCCGAGAATCCGCTCATGCCAGGCTGTCTAGCATCGTCTGGGACGGTCGGCCACCCGCTGCAATCGTCAGTTGCCCTGCCTCCTGCCGCCGACTGACATGCGTGGTGGCGGCGGCGCGCACGGTAGCGACAGGCAAGTTTGCTCTTTCCTTGAGGCCGGCAGTCGCTAAGAGACGATGTTCAGCACGGCATCAGCGGCGGCGGACATTCCCATGGGCACATCGCACCTCTTCGATCTCAGCGGCCGCAAGGCCATCGTCACCGGCGCCAGCCGCGGGCTGGGACAGGCGATAGCGGAGGCGCTGGCGTCGGCCGGCGCCGAGATCGCGATCAGCGCGCGCGACGTCGCCTCGCTCGAGGAGACCCGCGGCCGCATCGAGGCGGCGGGCGGCAAGGCCGAAGGATTTGCGCTCGACGTGCGCGATGCGATGGCCTGCGGCGAGGCGATCGCGGCGGCAGCGGATGCGCTCGGCGGGCTGGACATCCTCATCAACAATGCCGGCTACGAGGAAATCCGCCCGTCGCTGGAGGTCGACGAGGCGTTGTGGGAGCGGATCGTCTCCACCAATCTGAAGGGCGCCTTCTTCTGCGCGCAGGCGGCGGCGCGCAGAATGGCGCAGCACAAGCGCGGCGCCATCGTCAATCTCTGCTCGCTCACCTCCTATGTCGGCGTGCCGACGGCCGTGCCATACGGCTCGTCGAAGACCGGCCTGCTGGGGATGACCCGCGCGCTCGCCGTCGAATGGGCGCCGCTCGGCATCCGCGTCAATGCCATCGCGCCGGGTTATTTCCGCACCGCCATGACGGATGTGTTCTACGAGGACGAGGCCTGGCAGGAACGCATGCTGGCCAGGATTCCGCAGCAGCGCTTCGGAAAGATGGAGGACGTGGCCGGCTCCGTGCTGTTCCTGGCGAGCGACGCGTCGGCCTATGTGACCGGCCACTGCATCCCGGTCGACGGCGGCTTCCTGGCTTCGATCTGACGCGGCGAAAATGTCGCTTCCTTGTGAAAGCCAGCCGGGCGAAAGCCGCTTGCCCTGCCGATTTGTATATGGTTGTCTATACCACTTAAGGCCTCGTGAACGACGCGGCCCAAGGGGAACGGAATGCGACATGTTGGCGGGGAAGCCGTGGCTGCAGGGACGGCCGCCGAAGCGGCGGTCGCGGTGTCCGTCCAGAACGTGAGCATGAACTATGACGGTTTTCTCGCCGTCGACGACGCCTCCTTCGACCTGCCCAAAGGCAAGTTCCTCACCATTCTCGGCCCCTCCGGCTCCGGCAAGACGACGCTGCTGCGGCTGATCGCCGGCTTCCAGCGGCCGACGAGCGGCGAGATCGTCATCAATGGCGAGAAGGTCAGCGCCGTGCCGCCGCACAGGCGCTCGATCGGCATGGTGTTCCAACGACTGGCGCTTTTCCCGCATATGACGGCGGCGGAAAACGTCGCCTTTCCGCTGAAGATGCGGCGCCATGATGCACGCGGCATACCGGAGAAGGTGGAGCGCTATCTCGAGCTGGTGAAGCTCCACGGGCTGGGGGCGCGTCGGGTGCATGAGCTGTCCGGCGGCCAGCAGCAGCGGGTGGCGATTGCGCGGGCGCTGGTGTTCGAGCCCGACCTGCTGCTGCTCGACGAGCCGCTCGCCGCTCTCGACCGCAAGCTGCGGGAGGAGATGCAGCTCGAATTCCGGCGCATCCAGCGTGAGCTCGGCGTGACCACGATCAACGTCACCCACGACCAGCGCGAGGCGCTGGTGGTCTCCGACGAGATCATCGTCATGGAGGGCGGCAGGATCCAGCAGAAGGCGCGGCCGGCGGAAACCTATCGGCAGCCATCCAACGCCTTCGTCGCCAACTTCATCGGCGTCACCAACTTCATTCGCGGCAAGGTCCGCCTGGTCGCCGGCCACGAGGTGATGCTGGAGCAAGGCGGCCTCGCCGTTTCCGGCGTGCTCGCCGACCAACGCCGGCAGCCCAAGGCGGGCGATATCGCCTCCGGCGCCATCCGCGCCGAGCAGATCCGCCTCTCGGCCGACAGCAAGACCCTGTCGGAGCTCGACACGGTCGTGGAGGCGATCGTCGCCGATGCCATATTCGAAGGCGAGCGGGTGGTCTACGAGGCGCGGGTGGCGGCGCTCGGCGACGCCGTCATCCGCGTCTTCGACCATGACCCGGCCGGCCATACGGAATTCGAGCCGGGTGCCACCGTGCATCTCGGCTGGAATAGACGGGATGTCCTCGTGTTCAACGACTAGGACCACCCAAGACTTCAACCGGACCGGCACCGCCGGATTCCGAGACATGCAAAGCCGGCACAACCGGCGAACCAGAGGAGAGAACGGACATGACAGGAAAACTGCTTACTTTCGAACTCAGCCGCAGGCGGCTTCTGCAAAGCGCCGCAGCCGCCGGCGCCGCCGCGGGGCTGTCGTCGCTGCCGCTAAGCCGCGCCTTCGCGCAGGAACCGGAAAAGCCCAAGGAGATCATCGTGCGCGCCTGGGGCGGCAGCTGGGTCGACAGCCTGAAGGCCGGCGTCTCCGACAGCTTTACCGCCAAGACCGGCATCGCTGTGCGCCACGACCTGACCGAGGACAACGAGATCCAGCCCAAGGTCTGGGCCGCCGTCGCCCAGGGGCGCGTGCCGCCGATCCACATCAACTGGGACACGACGACCAACGCCACCAAATCCGCCCTGCGCGGCGTGACGGAAGACCTGTCCGACCTGCCCAACCTCAAGAACACCACGGAACTGGCGAAGCCGGTCGGGCTCGACGGCTACCCGATCGTCAACACCTATGGCTACGTCTACGTGCTGGCCTACCGGCCGGAGGCTTTCCCGGACGGCCCGCCGAAGTCCTGGAAGGCGCTGCTGGAGCCAAAATTCAAGGGCCGCATCGCGCTCTACAATGACGGCATCGGCTTCCACTTCCCGGCGCAGGTGGCCGGCGGTGGCAAGCTGGAGGACATTCCCGGCAACATGCAGCCGGCCTGGGACTTCATCGCCGAGGTGAAGAAGCAGCAGCCGCTGCTGGGCGAGGACCCGGACTTCACCACCTGGTTCCAGAAGGGCGAGATCGACGCGGCCTGCACCATCTCGACCAATGCGCGCGAGGCCAAGAAGAACGGCATAGACGTCGCCTGGGTGGTGCCCGAGGAAGGCGCCAAGTTCGACACCGACGGGCTGTGGATCCCGAAGGGCCTGCCGGAGAACGAGCTTTACTGGGCCAAGCAGTACATCGACCATGCGCTGACGCCGGAAGCGCAGCAGGTCTGGCTCGACGGCCTCGGCCTGCCGGGTGTCGTGCCCGGGCTCAAGCCGCCGGCCGACCTGGTCAACGATCCGTCCTACCCGACCAAGGCGGCGGACTTCGACAAGCTCATCCGCATCTCGTCCAAGATCCAGGTCGAGAACGAGAGCGACTGGTTCGGCAAGTTCAAGGCGATCATGCAGGGCTGATACCGACGGCCGTCATGATTGAGCACTTCACCCCCTCAGGCCCTTCGGGCCGCCTCCCCCATCGAGGGGGAGGGTAATCGCATATGGCAACCGGCAAGGAATTCGGTGGCCTCACACCCCCACCCCTAACCCCTCCCCGCAAGGGGGAGGGGAACTTTGCGGCCGCCATGCCGCGCGAAACCGTTGACGATTGGCGACTGGCGGAGATGCCAGCTTGTCCCCCTCCCCCTTGTGGGGAGGGGCTAGGGGCGGGGGTAGGTTCATATGCGATTGCCCTGCATCGAAGGGGAGGAGGACGGAGAATCTGGCGCCTCTCGCTCCCCCCGATGCCGAGCGAAGCGAGGCGGGTGGGGTGGCCAGACGGCGAGCCAAAGCGAACCACCAAGGGCCTTTCGCCGCGTCCGGCTTTCGGGCGTGGCGGCGGCGCCCCTCGCGGCGGCGCCGTGCAACCCGGGGATATTTGAATGCGAGCGGCGCGAACCGCCTATCCGCTGACATGGCGTGTCATGGACGCCCTGGAGGCCGTCGCCGCCGCCATCTGGCCGGCGCGCCTCCACCGCGCCTTGCCATGGCTGATGCTGGCGCCGGCGCTGCTGCTGGTGGGACTGCTCGTGCTGGGCCTGATCCAGATCGCCGACACCAGCCTGCGTACGCTGGACACCACCACCTTCCTCCTGTCGGAGCATTATACGCTCGCCAACTACCGGCGGGCGGTGACGGAATCGCTGTTCGCCACGGTTGCCACCCGCAGCCTCGCCGGCTCGCTCATCGTCACGGTGGTGACGCTCGTCTTCGCCTTCCCCTATGCCTATGTGATGGTGCGCACGCCCTCGGCGCTGCTGAGAAAGCTGCTGCTGATCGCGCTGTTCCTGCCCTTCTTCATCGGCCAGGTGGTGCGCGCCTATGGCTGGCTGATCATCCTCGGCAACCAGGGCATGGTGAACGAGGCGCTGGGGCTGGTCGGCGTCGCGCCGATCCGGCTGCTCTACAACTATCCCGCCGTGCTGTTCGGCCTGGTGCAGTACATGCTGCCCTTCGCCGTGCTGATGCTGGCGCCGGCGCTGACGGCAATCTCGGAAGAGCTCGAGCTTGCCGCCGGCTCGCTCGGCGCGGGATGGGTGCGCACCTTCCTCTATATCGTGCTGCCCCTCGCCCGTCCGGGCCTGATCGGCGCCGGCATCGTGGTGCTGACGCTGTCGCTCACCGATTTCGCCATGCCGGCGATCCTCGGCGGCGGCAGCCAGGATTTCATCGCCAACGCCATCTACGACCAGTTCTTCCGCACCTCCGACCAGGGTCTCGGCTCGACGCTGGCGCTGCTGCTGGTGGGCATCGGGTCACTGCTCGTCGGCGTCGTCTTCACGCTGTTCGGCGCCGGCACGCTGGCCATGGGAAGGACGCGGCGATGACGGGCGCGGCCGGCAAGCAGGTTTTTCTCTGGACCTTCGTCATCGCCGTGCTGGTGATGCTGTCGGCGCCGACCGTCGTGGTGCTCGGCGCCTCCTTCACCGCCGGCAACATCATCACCTTCCCGCCGGAAGGCCTGTCGCTCAGATGGTATGCCCGGATCGCCGGCGCGACCGACCTGCGCGACGCCTTCCTGCGCTCGCTCTACGTGGCGACGATCTGCACGCTGGTCGCCATTCCCGTCGGCACGCTGGCCGGCATCGCGCTGTCGAAATACGCGGTGCGTTTCGAGAAGACGATCCAGATCTACCTGCTGCTGCCCTTCACCATTCCGCTGATCGGCTCCGGCATCGGGCTGATGCTGGTGTTCGGCGAGGCGCGGCTGCTCGGCCAGCTCTGGCCGGTGGGCGTGGCCTGCTGCGTCATCAACCTGCCCTTCATGATCTGGGCGGTGATGGCGAGCGCGGCCCGGCTCGACCCCGACCTCGAGCTTGCCGCGGCCAATTGCGGAGCGCCGCCGCTCTCCACCTTCTTCCATGTGACGCTGCCCGCCGTCATGCCGGGCGTCATCTCGGGCGCGCTGCTGATGTTCATCCTGGCGCTCAACGAGTTCCTGGTGAGCCTGCTGCTGGTCGACGCGCGCATCGTCACCCTGCCGGTGCAGATCTACAACTCCATCCGCTCGATCATCACGCCCGACCTCGCGGCGATCTCGGTGGTCTTCATCGCCTGCGCGGGCGCCGCGGTGTTCCTGCTCGACCGGCTGGTCGGGCTCGACATCTTCCTCAAATCGAAATGACGGCCGGCTGGTCCGGTCGAACGGGATAGAACAATGGCCGACGTCTCCTTCCACGAACTCGCAAAGCTCGACGAGGCCGGCCGCGCCGCCCTGCTGCGCCGCTCCGAGACCGATCTCTCCGGCTTCATCGACAAGGTGAAGCCGATCATCGAGGCGGTGCGGACGCAGGGCGACGCCGCGCTGGTGCGCTTTGCCCGCGAGCTCGACAAGGCCGAGCTCGACGCCGGCCGGCTGAAGGCCAGCGAGACCGAGTTCGACGAGGCCTTCGGCAAGGTCGACGCCGAGGTCATCGGGGCCATCCGCTTCGGCATCGACAACATCCGCCGCTTCCACGAGGAGCAGAAGCCGGAGCCGATGTGGCTGAAGGAGATGCGGCCGGGCGCCTATGCCGGCGACCGCTTCACGCCGATCAAGTCGGTGGCGCTCTATGTGCCGCGCGGCAAGGGCGCCTTCCCGTCGGTGACCATGATGACGGCGGTGCCGGCCGTGGTGGCCGGCGTGCCGGACATCGCCATCGTCACGCCGCCGGCGCGGGACGGCTCGGTCGATGCCGCGACGCTGGTCGCCGCCCGCCTCGCCGGCGTCGAGACGGTCTACAAGGTGGGCGGCGCCCAGGCCGTGGCGGCCGTCGCCTACGGCACCGAGACTGTTAAACCGGCGCTGAAGATCGTCGGCCCCGGCAGCCCCTGGGTGGTGGCGGCCAAGCGGCTGCTTGCCGGGACGATCGACCCCGGCCTGCCGGCCGGCCCCTCCGAGGCCGTCATCTTCGCCGACGACACGGTGAAGGGTGGGCTGGCGGCGCTCGACCTGCTCATCGAGGCCGAGCACGGGCCCGATTCGTCAGCCTATCTCGTCACCCACAGCCGGCGCGTGGCGGAAGAGGCGCTGGCCGCCCTGCCCGAGCATTGGACGCGCATGACCGCGCAGCGCGTCGACTTCTCGAAAACCGTGCTGACCGGCAGCTATGGCGGCATCGTGCTGACGCAATCGGTCGAGGAGAGCTACCGCTTCGTCAACGACTATGCGCCGGAGCATCTGGAGATCCTGTCCACCGACCCTTTCGCGCATCTCGGCCACATCACCGAGGCGGCGGAGGTGCTGCTCGGCCCGCACACGCCTGTGTCGATCGCCAATTTCGGCCTCGGCCCCAACGCCGTGCTGCCGACGAGCCGCTGGGCGCGCAGCGTCGGGCCGCTGTCGGTCATGGACTTCGTCAAGCGCTCGTCGATCGGCTACGTCACCGCCTCGGCCTATCCGGAGTTCGCGAAAAACGCGTGGACGCTGGCGCGCTACGAGGGCTTTTCATCGCACGAGCACGCCGTCTCCGACGTGCGCAAGGCCTATCTCTGAGGGATTTTGCTCATGAAGGCTGCCAGGCTCTACGCGGCGGGCGATCTCAGGATCGAGGACATCGACCCGCCGGGCGCGCCGCAGCCGGGATGGGTGCGCCTGAAGGTGACGGCCGCCGGCATCTGCGGCTCCGACCTGCACAACTTCCGCACCGGGCAGTGGATCAGCCGCTCGCCGTCGGTCGCCGGGCACGAATTCGCCGGCACGGTAACGGCGCTCGGCGAAGGCGTCCGGGATTTCGCCCTCGGGGATCGCGTCGTGGCGGACAGTCGCTTCTGGTGCGGCGACTGCCCGGCTTGCCGCTCCGGCCGGCGCAATGTCTGCACAAAACTCGGCTTCGTCGGCGAGGTCTGCGACGGCGGTTTCGCCGAGGAGGTGTCGCTGCCGGCGCGGCTGCTGGTCAGGCACGATCCGAAACTCGACCCGGCCATCGCGGCGATGGCCGAGCCGCTGGTGGTGGCTCTGCATGCGGTGCGCCGGCAGAGGGTGCCGGCGGGCGAGCCGGTTCTGGTCGCCGGCTGCGGGCCGATCGGCGGGTTCGCGGCGCTGATCCTGTCACGGCTGCACGACGGGCCGGTTCTGGTGGCCGACCGTAATGTGCAGCGGGCGGAACTGGTAGCGCAGGTCACCGGCGCGGCGGTCGTCGGCCTCGACGGCGCGGCGATCCGCTCCGCGCTCGGCGACAAGGTCCTGCGCCACGCGCTGGACGCCACCGGCAATGTCGGCGTGCTCGAAACTTTGCTCGACCTGCTTTCCGGCGGCGGCTCGCTGGCGCTGGTCGGGATCAGCCACGGCACGATCCCGCTCGACCCCAACCTGCTGGTCGAGCGCGAGACCGCGCTGATCGGCTGCCACGCCTTCGCCGGCGAACTGCCGGAGGCCGTGGCGATGCTTCCAGACCTCGCGCCGTCGCTCGCCCGCCTCGTCGACCGGGAGATCGGCATCGACGACGTCCCCGCCGCCTATGCGCGGCTGCTCGCCGGCGAAAGCCACGGCCTGAAGACGATCCTGCGGATGCCGGGAGGCGAGCCATGAAGGACGGCGACGGACCGGGCGGCAGCCCGGCGGGGACGACGGCGCTGCCCGCCAGCGCCAGCCCGCTCTACGAGCAGGTCAAGGCCTATGTGCTGGCCAATATCGGCAGCGGCAAGTGGGGCCGCGACCACAAGCTGCCGTCGGAGAACGAGCTCGTCGCCTCGCTCGGCGTCTCGCGCATGACCGTGCACCGGGCGCTCAGGGAACTCACCTCGGAAGGCTACCTGCTGCGCGTGCAGGGCGTCGGCACCTTCGTCGCCCCGCCGAAGCCGCGCTCGGCGCTGGTCGAGATCAACAACATCGCCAACGAGATCCGCGCGCGCAACGCCCGCCACCGGGCGAGCGTCATCGTGCTGGAGACGATCGCGCCGTCGGCCGACCTCGTCGCCGCCTTCGAATTCGCGAGAAGCGCGCCGGTCGGCCACTCGGTCATCGTCCACTACGAGAACGACGCGCCCGTCCAGCTCGAGGAGCGGTTCGTCAACCTGGGGCTCGTGCCGGACTACGACAAGCAGGATTTCGAGGCGGTCACCACCTACGACTATCTGCAGCAGAGCACGCCGCTGACCGAGGTGGAGCACGTCATCTCCGCCATTCCCGCCGACGAGGAGACGGCGCGGCTGCTGGCTCTCGAACCGGGCGACCCCTGCCTGCTGCTGCATCGCCGCACCTGGTCGGGCAAGACCATCGCGACCGTCAACCGGCTGGTCTACGCCGGCAGCCGCTGCTCGCTGGGCAGCCGCTACTCGCCGTCGGCGGTGCGCTGAAGCATATCGGCGCCCAGGGGACTTGTCGCCTATGGCAAGTGGCGCGGAATTTGGATGGCTCCGTACCCCCACCCCTAACCCCTCCCCACAAGGGGGAGGGGGACTTTGCGGCCGCTACGCAGCGCAAAACCGCCGACGATTGGCGCCTAGCGGAAGCGCAAGCCAGTCCCCCTCCACCTTGTAGGGAGGGGTTAGGGGTGGGGGTAACGGCAGGCGCGGGATGGCCGTCTGACAGTCGCAGGTAAGATTCCTATGAGAATTTAATGTCTTAGCGATTGGAGGCATCTCGAATACAAATTTCGCGGTGGCTACCTTCCAGCCTGCACAGCGACGAGACTGTCAGCCAGGCGTCGCCCCACGGAAGGAACCACAGTCACCGCGACGCCGCGCGCACCATCTCCCCTGCTCTTGCTGGGTGATGCTGGCCTGCGCCGTCGGTGCATCGGTCGAGACACCATGCGAAACTCTTCTCTGCAGTTTGAAGCCGCCGCTCAGCGTTTTCTGGTCGGCCGGGATTTCGACGGGCGCTGGGTCGCCCGCGACGAGCAGGGCCACACCGGCGGCGTCTTCGTCGACAGGGCCGCCGCCATCCATTTTGCCTTGGCGGAAAGCAACCGTCGGCCGGGCGCCATAAGACTCGTTCCCGCGCTCAGTCTTTTCAACTGACGAAACTCCCAAAGCCGTCTTGCTGCGCCGCCGCCGCGATCGAAAATGCCGCCGGCGCCGCCATGGAAACAGAGCTCGGAGGTTTTCCCCATGGAACCCGAACACATCAAAAGCCGGCTGAAGGGAGCGATGACGGCCCTCGTCACTCCCTTCAGCAAAAGCGAGGTCGACCTGGACGGCCTGGCCAGGCTCGTGCGCTGGCAGGTCGACGGCGGCATCGACGGGCTTGTTCCCTGCGGCACCACCGGCGAGGCCCCTACCCTGTCCCCGGAAGAGCGGCTGGCGGTCATCCGCACCTGCGTCGACGCCGCCAGCGGCAAGGTGCCGGTCGTCGCCGGGACCGGGTCGAACGGCACCGATGCGACCATCGCGGCCACCGCGGCGGCGGAGGCGGCCGGGGCGGACGCGGCGCTCGTGGTCACGCCCTATTACAACAAGCCCACCCAAGAAGGGCTTTTCCGCCACTTCGAGGCGGTCGCGCGCGCGGTCAGCATTCCGATCATCGCCTACAACGTCCCCTCGCGCACCGGCGTCGATCTCCTGCCGGCGACCGTCGAACGCCTGGCTGATGTTCCCGGGATCGTCGGTCTCAAGGACGCGACGGGCGATCTGAGCCGGCCGCAGAGATTCCCGGCAACCCTGCGCGACAGGTTCCTGCTGTTTTCCGGACACGACGCGACCGCGTTCGGCTTCAACACGATGGGCGGCAGCGGCACCATATCGGTGGTGGCGAACGTCGCCCCTCGGCTCTGCGCCGACATGCACGACGCCTGCCGCAACGGGGATCACCACAGCGCCAGGATGATCCACCGCAGCCTGCGGCCGATGATCGCCGCGCTGGAACTGGAGACCAACCCGATCCCGGTGAAATACGCGCTGCAGCTGATGCTGGGACTGAAATCGGATGTCCGCCTGCCGCTGACCGATGTGCTCCCGGAAACCCGGGAGGCGGTCCGCGCCGCCATCCTCGCGCTGGTCGCCGAGATGCATGAGGCCCGGCAGGCGGACCGGGTCGCCTGAACGGACGATCGGCCCTCCTGCCGCGCTACTAGAGAAGCTATCATGGTCGCCGGCGACAGCCGACGGCCATACGCTCATTTGCGGACACCCCGCTAACGAGATTTCGTGCTCATATTGAATGAATTGAACGTTTGTTTTATTATTGTCCGACAGTGGAGGAGCACTTGGCCCGCACCGTCGGATCGGATGGCGAGAGGACGCAGGCGGCGACGCGCGAAGCGGCGGCGGCGCTGATTGCGCGCCACGGCTACGAGGCGATGTCGATGCGCCAGCTGGCGGCGGAAGTCGGCGTGCAGGCGGCGGCGCTCTACCGTTATTTCCCGACCAAGGAGGACCTGCTTTATTCGCTGATGCGCGAGCATATGGACGGGCTGATCGAAAGCTGGAAGGCCGCCCGCCCGGCCGCCCTCGGCCCGGCGGCGCGGCTGGAGCATTTCGTCGCCAACCACATCGCCTTCCATGTGGCGCGACGGCACTCCACCCACGTCTCCAACATGGAGCTGCGCAGCCTGTCGCGCGAGCGGCTGAGCCAGGTCCTCAAACTGCGGACGGCCTACGAGAAGGAGCTGCGCCGCATCCTGCGCGACGGCGCCGAGGACGGTGCCTTCCGCATCGACGACGTGGCGCTGACGGCCATGGCGATCATCCAGATGATCACCGGCGTCATCGTCTGGTTCCGGCCGGACGAGCGGCTGTCCGTCGAAGAAGTGACCAGAAACTATCTTACCATGACGATGCGCCTGGTCGGCGCCAACGCGAAGCAGGAGGAGCGCCATGTACGAGACCGTGCTGAATTTCGGGCAGGGTGAGGAGATCGATGCGCTGCGCGACATGGTGCGGCGCTTCGCCCAGGACAGGATCGCGCCGCTCGCGGCCGAGATCGACCGCTCCAATCAGTTCCCGATGCATCTGTGGCAGGAACTCGGCGGGCTCGGCCTGCTCGGCGTCACGGCCGATCCGGACCATGGCGGCTCGGGCATGAGCTATCTCGCCCACGTCGTCGCCATGGAGGAGATTTCCCGCGCTTCCGCCTCGGTAGGCCTCTCCTACGGCGCCCATTCCAACCTCTGCGTCAACCAGCTCAACCGCTGGGGCACGGCGGAGCAGAAGGCGAAATACCTGCCGGACCTGTGCGCCGGTACCACGGTCGGCGCGCTCGCCATGTCGGAGACCGGCGCCGGCTCCGACGTCGTGTCGATGAAGCTCGCCGCCGAGAAGCGCAACGACCGCTACGTGCTCAACGGCTCGAAGATGTGGATCACCAACGGGCCGGACGCGGGCACGCTGCTGGTCTATGCCAAGACCGAGCCGACCATGGGCTCGCGCGGCATCACCGCCTTCATCATCGAGCGCAGCATGAAGGGTTTTTCCGTCGCGCAAAAGCTCGACAAGCTCGGCATGCGCGGCTCCAACACCGGCGAGCTGGTGTTCGAGGACGTCGAGGTGCCTTACGAGAACGTGCTCCACCAGGGAGGCAAGGGCGTCGAGGTGCTGATGTCCGGCCTCGACTACGAGCGCGTGGTGCTGGCCGGCGGGCCGCTCGGCATCATGGCGGCCTGCCTCGACGTGGCGGTGCCCTATGTGCGCGAGCGCCGCCAGTTCGGCCAGGCGATCGGCGACTTCCAGCTCGTCCAGGGCAAGCTCGCCGACATGTATGTGACGATGAACGCGGCGCGCGCCTATGTCTATGCGATCGCCGCCGCCTGCGACCGCGGCGAGACCACCCGCAAGGACGCCGCCGGCTGCATCCTGTTTGCCGCCGAGCGCGCCACGCTGATGGCGCTCGACGCCATCCAGCTTCTCGGCGGCAACGGCTACATGAACGAATTCCCCACCGGCCGGCTTTTGCGCGACGCGAAACTCTACGAGATCGGCGCCGGCACCAGCGAGATCCGGCGCTGGCTGATCGGCCGCGAGATCATGGCAGAAGGGAGCTGAAGGGGGGGGTGCCATTTCTGCCATGATTTGGCAGATCGGCGCAGATATGGCATTCTTCCCTCCATATGACAGGAGGCCGCAATGCCCGGGCCGAAGGGCTTTTCCGAGGATCAGCAACCGTATGAAGGCGCCGGCGCGCTGCAATCCGTAGCGCATGCGAGACTGAAGATCGACAGTGCGGGCCGCATCGTCATCCCCGCCGAAATGCGCGCAGCAATGATGGTGAAGCCCGGGGATACCGTGACGGCGGAAGTCGTGGAAGGTGAATTCCGCATCGTGTCGCCGGATGTGGCCGTCCGGCGCGCACAGGCGTTCGCCAACAAGTTCAAGGCGGATCATCCGGGTATAAGTGTGGTCGACGAATTGATCGCGGAGCGGCGAGAAGAGGCACGCAAGGATCTCGAGGAAGCCAACGCCTGGCGTGCCACGCGCGGTTTGCCGCCCCTCGAATGACGGTCCGGGTCCTCGATTCCTCGGTCATTCTCGCAATCGTCTTCGGAGAGCGGGGACGCGAAGAGGCCGTCCGGCTGTCGAGAGGTGCGCTGATCAGCAGCGTCAACGTCGGGGAGATCGTAACCAAATGCCTGGAGAAGGCCGAATCTGAACAGGCCGCTCTCGATTACATGAAGAACAGCAACATAATCGTGGTCGGCTTCGACTTCGACGATGCCAGGCTGGCCGGGCAACTGAGCGCCCGCACGCCCAAAGGCGTCCTGTCACTCGGCGACCGCGCCTGCCTCGCCACCGCGGTCCGGGCCGGCGCCGCCGCCGTCACGGCGGACCGCATATGGGCGCAGCTCGATCTCCCCTGCCCTGTCGAGCTGATCCGCTAAACCTCCCAGGCGAGCGCGAGGCCGGTGTAGTTCGATGCCATCGCGATCAACTGCCCCCGGCCCGACAGCGTCGCATAGGCGGTCCGGCGGTCCGGCCCGCCGAAGCAGACATTGGTCGTCATCGGATCGCCCGTCATGATCTGTTCCAGCATGGCGCCGGCCGGGCTGATCACCGTGATGCAGCCGGTGCTCAGCGTCGCCACATGAATGTTGCCGGCCGCATCGACGGCCAGGCTGTCGAGCCGCTGGTGGCCGGGCAGGCCGCAGACCAGCCGCCCGCCATGCGGCGCCAGGTTGGAATGGCGCGGCGCCAAGCCGGGCTCCCTCAGGTCGAAGGCCCAGAGCCGGCCGCTCTCCGTCTCGGCCACATAGACCGTGCCGCCGTCCGGCGACAGGCCGACGCCGTTCGGCATCAGCAGGGGATAGGCGACCTCGACGATGCGCGAGCCGTCGGCCAGCGCATAATAGAGCCCGCCGTTCATGCGGTGACGCGGGTAAAGTTTTCCGAAATCGGTGAAATAGAAGCCGCCGTGCCGGTCGAAGACGAGATCGTTCGGCCCGACCAGCCGGTGCTCGCCGCAATGCGTGTAGAGGACTTTTCGCGCGCCCGTCGTCGGGTCCAACCGCTCGATCCAGCCGCCGGCATAACCTTCCGGCACGCCAGGTTTCACACGGCTCAACCCCTCGATCTCCTGGAACAGAAAGCCGCCATTGTTGCAGATGTAGAGGCAGCCGTCCGGACCGACCGCCAGGCCGTTCGGGCCGCCGTCGAGCTCCGCCACGATCGAGACTGCTCCACCCGCAGCCACTTTGGTGATCGTCCTGCGCTGGATTTCCACCAGCAGCACCGAGCCGTCGGAACAGGCGACCGGGCCTTCCGGAAAGAGCAGCCCTTCGGCCAGGATGGTGTGGTCAGGCAAATCGAATCCCCCTCTCGCCTCGGCGGTTCTTGGCGAGCCAGCTATAGCTTCGCCGTCTACCGGCAGTCGAGGGTGAAGCGCGGCCGGGTGTCCGCGCGCCGACGTCTTGGCGCGCGGACACTTCGTCGTACGAGGACGACCCCGCGCACCTTGGCCCAGTGCGCCAGCACCCAGCAGGTGGGATCGGCGAAATCTACCAGCCTCAGTCTCAGAACCTGATATCCGCCGCCGAGCCCAGCTTCCGCTCCGTCGCCACCGCGCCCTCGAACACCTCGCGCACGCCGCTTGCCGCCATCGGGTCGACGTTGCGCAGGCCCTTGAAGTCGAGGCCGGTCAGTTCCTCGATGCGGCTGATGCGCACCTGCCTCAGGTCGAAGCGGCCGGGGTCGAAACGCTCGACGGCGAGGTTGGAGATGAGGTCCGACTGGTGCAGTACGAAGCCGACGGCGGCGAGCCCGTCCTCGCGCGTGCGGTAGGCGATAATCTTCCAGAACGCGCTGGGGATCAAAAGGCCGCGATGCGTGCGGTCGTCCTTGCCGAACACCGGACCGTTGAAGATCGACAGCCGCTGCAGGTCGCGCTTGGCCTGGTCGGTGACGTGGTTCTCCAACTCGCCCCACAGCCGGAGGTCCTGCGGCTGCGACAGCTTGCTCTGGTTGAAGACCTCATGCTGCGGCGAGCAGTTGGTCCAGTGGAAGGTGTCGTCGTTGGCGCGCTTGGCTTCCTCCTGCGTCATGCCCCAGCCGGCGTCGTAGCGGCGGGTGAGGTGGCCGCGGTCGAGCGGATTGTTCTTGTAGAAGCGGTTGTCGGCCTGGAAGGCGGCGTCGATGCGCGGATCGATGAACCATTCATCGTCCCCGCGCTCCTCGGTATAGGGCGCCGCCGCATCGTAGTTGACCGCCGAGACGTAGGCCAGGCGGCGCTCGGCATTCATGATGACGCTGAAGTGGTGATATTTCAGCTCGAGCGAGCCGTCGGCCAGGACCGCCGGCCTGCCGTGGCGGCTGTCAACGACGTCGGGCATCGGAACGGACACGCCGAGGAAATCGCGATCGAAGCCCGGCCGGCCGGCATAGTCGCGCTCGGGCCGCACCCGCTCGACCTCCGTGCCGGCCAGGCTCGCACCGACGGCGCGGCCGTCGCCGACCCGCACCGTGATGGTCACCGGCACGGTGATCGTCGCCTCGCCGGAGAGCAATCCGACCTGGTTTGCCGGTCCTTTTGGACCGTTATCGGGTTGGCTGTCGTCGGGCTGACCGTCGTTCGGCGGCAGAGGTCTGCGCCCGCCTTCCGGCCCCACAGGCCCCATCCGAACCGTGTCCGACCGGTCGAGCAGTTCCTTCAGCAGTCCGGCCATATGGGCAGGCACGTCCTTGCGACCCTTCAGGTGACGGATGATGCGGGAGATACGAATCCCTTCGTTGCCGACCCATTTGATCGCGTCGAGCGGCATGGAATCGTCCCAGACGCCGCCATCCTTGGTCAGGTAATTGCCGTTGGCGTCCGTCGCCGGCACGCCCTGATGGTGCAGCGCGATTACCTCCCAGAGGTCATTGAAAACCGGCGAGCCTGAAGAACCGGGCTCGGTGTCGGCCAGATAGTGGGCGACGTGGTCAAGCTCGTCTGCTGGCAGGGCGCTGAGCTGGTTTTCGCGGATGACCACCTGCTTCGGGTCACCGAGGGGATGCTGGATGATATTGACCGGCTCCGTGACGAGGATCTTGCCCTCGGCGGCAATCAACGGACAGAAGCCGAAATCGGCCAGCCTGGCGGCGCCGACCGACGGTGCGGGGCTGACGGCGACCAGGGCGTAGTCCAAGCGTTTGTCGTTGAGAAAGAAAGTATCCGGATCCAGCCGGAAAGTCTGTACCTGCTTCTGGTGACCATTGAGGTCGTGCTGAAAGTCGAACTCGGCCACGCTCGCCGCCGCCCACGCGGGTTCCTCAAGCACATGTTCGTTGGTGAGCATCAGTGACGGCGTCACCATGAAGCCGGTGCCGTAATACGCGTTGCCGTCGGTATTCGTGGAGATCCGGGCCACCGAGCGGATTGCCGCCGACCCGAGATCAAAGAATGCCGCCGCCAGAAAATCCTTGGTCGGACCTATGACGCGCTCGACCAGACGCGGAGTGGCCTTCACAATCGGCTTTCCGATAGCCAGCTCGTGCGCCCGCGCCGGTGCGGCCTGGCGTGCGGGAGCGATTTCCCGCAAGAGCGGGCGGTAAGTGCGGACCTGCTCGCGCAGCCTGTTGGCGCGCTTGACGATGCGCTCGGGCGTATCGATCTCGTTCAGCCGGCCCTCAGCCCTCGCGCGTGCCCGCTTGTCGCGCTCGCCAGCGCTTTCCTGCCAGTGCTTTGCGGCCTCATCGGCGCGCGAACGCGAAAAACGAAACTTTCTCTGCATTGCCACCTCCCCTTTGCCGGTTCTTATCTTTTCATCTTCACGTGAAGATCACATGAAATCGCAAAAGTTGCAAAAACTATGAATTATTACATTATATGCCCGTAAAACGTGTAACAATTACAACCCGCACCTGCCGGACCGGCTCTCAAGCTTCTGCATTCCGGCCGACGGCGGCAGCGGGGCGCCGCTGTTGCCCAGCCCCTCCCCCGCCGTGTAAGCATCTGAGGCCCCGACTTCAGAGAGCCGCCATGCCCGTCATAAGATCGCAAATCTCTCCCGGTTCCGAGGCTTTCCGTGCCAATGCGGCCCGCATGGAGGCGCTGGTCGCCGACGTTTCAGAGAAAGCCGCGACGGTGCAGCGCGGCGGCTCCGAGGAAGCGCGCCAGCGCCATGTCGGCCGCGGAAAGCTGCTGCCGCGCGAGCGGCTGGCGCAACTGCTCGACCCCGGCGCGCCTTTCCTGGAGATCGGCCAGTTCGCCGCCTGGGATCTCTATGGCGGCGACATCGCCTCGGCCGGCCTGATCGCCGGGATCGGCCGCGTCGAAGGCACGGAGGTCATGGTGGTGGTCAACGACGCCACCGTGAAGGGCGGCACCTACTATCCGCTCACGGTGAAGAAGCACCTGCGCGCCCAGGAGATAGCCCGCGAGAACGGGCTGCCCTGCGTCTATCTCGTCGATTCCGGCGGCGCCAACCTGCCCAACCAGGACGAGGTCTTTCCTGACCGCGAGCATTTCGGCCGCATCTTCTACAACCAGGCGACGATGAGCGCGGCGGGCATCCCGCAGATCGCCTGCGTCATGGGCTCGTGCACGGCGGGCGGCGCCTATGTGCCGGCGATGTCGGACGAGGCGATCATCGTCAGGAACCAGGGCACGATCTTCCTGGGCGGCCCGCCGCTGGTCAAGGCGGCGACCGGCGAGGACGTGTCCGCCGAGGACCTCGGCGGCGCCGAGGTCCATGCGAAGCTCTCGGGCGTGGCCGACCATTACGCGCTCGACGACGGGCACGCGCTGGCGATCGCCCGGCGCATCGTCAGAAACCTCAACCGGACGAAGAGCGCGGGCCTCGCCCTGCGGGAGCCGAGGCCGCCGCTGCACGATCCCGAAGAGCTCTACGGCATCATCCCCGACGACACGCGAAAGCCCTATGACGTGCGCGAGGTGATCGCCCGCATCGTCGACGGCTCCGAGCTCGACGAGTTCAAGCAGACCTACGGCACGACGCTGGTCACCGGCTTCGCCCACCTGCACGGCATGCCGGTCGGCATCATCGCCAACAATGGCGTGCTGTTCTCCGAGAGCGCGCTCAAGGGCGCGCATTTCATCGAGCTGTGCTGCCAGCGCAAGATTCCGCTGATCTTCCTGCAGAACATCACCGGCTTCATGGTGGGACGCAAATACGAGGCGGGCGGCATTGCCAAGGACGGCGCCAAGCTGGTGACGGCGGTGGCGACGGCGCGGGTGCCGAAGCTCACCATGATCATCGGCGGCTCCTTCGGCGCCGGCAATTACGGCATGTGCGGCCGCGCCTATTCGCCCCGCTTCCTGTGGATGTGGCCGAACGCCCGCATCTCGGTGATGGGCGGCGAGCAGGCGGCAACCGTCCTGGCGCTGGTCAAGCGCGAGGGCATCGAGCGCAAGGGCGGCGCCTGGAGCGCCGAGGAGGAAGCCGCCTTCCGCGCGCCTATCCTCGAAAAATACGAGCGCGAGGGCCACCCGCTGTATTCCTCGGCGCGGCTGTGGGACGACGGCATCATCGACCCGGCGAAAAGCCGCGAGGTGCTGGCGCTCAGCCTTTCCGCGGCGCTCAACGCGCCCGTGGAGGACACGAAGTTCGGCGTGTTCAGGATGTGATGATTATTGTTTTCCGAGGGCTTTCAAAGCGCTCGTGTTTTTGCAAAAGAATTGGGCTCGATGCTTTGGGGGGAGCGTAGATTGAGCCGCTGGTTTGTCTGCTTTGCAGTTCTTCTGCAATTCATGGGTCTGGGAGCGTTATCGGCCCGGGCTCAGAATGCGACCGAGCCGGTCGCAAACCCGGAGCTTGGGATAACCCTGCCGCCGGAAATCGCCCGCAGGCCGGCGATTTCACGCGAACTTCGGGCGCTTTCGCGCGAAAAATGCGACCGCCAGGCGATCTACAGACTTTCCAAGGAACTCGAGGACGAGAGCTATCGGCGTGAAGCGGCCGAAAGCCTGGTGGCCTTCTCGACGAATTGCGGTGGATACGGCGAGGCGCTGCGGCGGGCAATCAACTTGTTGCTGGACCTCTCCGACTATCAGCGGGCGGTCGAGCTTGCCACCGATCTGATCGACATGGAGCCGAACGGCGACAACGGCTATTATCTGCGCGCCCTGGCTTACGACCGCAACAACCGGTGCGAACAGGCAATCGCCGACTACTCGTCCGCCGTGGAGCTGTTCGGCGACAAGGAGAAAATTTCCAGCGTCGGCTATGAGAGCATGTCGCGCTGCTATGAGCAGCTCGGCCAATATTGCGACGCCATGCTGCCCATCGAGAACTGGGTCGCCATCGATCCGGAGCAGCACGACAACGACCAGACGCAAGCAATTCTGCGGCGGCTGAGCAACAAAGGTAAGTGCGCGCAGGCAAGCACGGGGGTCAAGGAAGAGAAGATCCGCCGCAAGGGTTCCGACGTCATCACGGTCGAGGGTCAGGTCAACGGAGTTCGTGGCACGTTCATAGTCGATACCGGCGCATCCTTCGTCACGATCAAGAAGTCTTTTGCCGAAAGAGCGGATCTTAAGATCTCGGAAGGACAGAAGATACGGCTCAATACGGCAAACGGTGCCGTCGACGGCTATCTGACCCGCGCCAAGACAGTGAAGCTGCGTTCGCTGGAATCGCGCAGAGTGCAGGTGGTGATCCAGTCCGACGACGAGGACGATTTCGGCGACGGAGTGGATGGCCTGATCGGCATGAGCTTTCTGTCGCGCTTCGACGTTGTCCTGGAAAGGAAGATGCTGCGCATACGGCCGCGAGAGGTGCAGTAAGGACCGGCTGGATCGCTGCGGAAACGCCGCCCGCCCTCGACGTCCGGCCGGCCATCCCCTTCCGTTTTTCGGCCCGCAAACCAACCGCCTGGGCGATCGACGGCCGCAAAGCAAAATTTAACCATATTTGTCCATCCTTTCTCGATCGCTCGTTCAAGATGGGGACAATCCGGAAGTCACGCAGCCGCGGTCGCGCGCCGACCCGAGGACATTTGTGGGATTGCCGGATTGCTACGCGTTTGTGAGTAAAGTCGTTCGTACACAGTCTTTGCGCCGCTTGTTGCGCCCGCTCCTGATCACGTCCTTCGGCGCTGTCCTTGCCGGGGCGACGGTGTGGTCGGCGGCCGGCATGGTCGCGATGAGCGGCCCGTTCGCGCTGGGTTCGAGCCAGTTCCTGCCCAGGCCGCATGGCCTCGACATGAGACAGGCGCGGCTGCCGGACGAGCAGGCGAGACCCGGCACCGCGGCGCGGCTCGCGGCGGCCAAGGCGCCGCCGGTCGTGGCCGCGAGCTATTCCGCCGGCGGGAAGTCCGCCCGCCTGGCGCTCGAGGGTGCCGATGCGAGCGACAGTGCCGCCCGCTTCGACGCCGCCGTGAAGCAAGCGGGCCTGACCTCCGAAAAACTCGCCAGCCTTTTCCCCCGTTCCGGCTCAACCAAGTCGAGCCGGCCATCGGCGAAAGCCGGCGGGCCCGCGCCCGAACGGTTCGCGGCGCCGCCGGCCGTCGCGGCCGATCGGCCGCAGACGCTGCTGGCCTATGCCGACCCGTCGCCGACCGGAGCGGGTGCCGCCTTGTCGGCCCTGCTGACACCGCCTGCCGGCGAGGACCTCGCATCGCAGGATCCGGACCTCGACACGGACGACATGGTCATCCTGCCGGACTACGAGAACACGCCGCCCGACGGTCCGCTGCCGCAGCTTCGTCCGCGCGGCGAGCGCAAGCCCGTCGTGGAGACGGAGCAGCCCGATGGCCGTCGCGGCGAAGAGGCGGCGGCACCCAGGACCGGCGAGCCGCGGAAGGCCAATGAACGCGAGACGGCAAAGCCGCAAAAGCTCGCTTATGCGCGGCCGAGCAATCCGACCGAGAAAAAGTCCAACGGCACGTTCGGCCAGACGCTGCGCAACCTGTTCGGCGGCGGGACCCGGGCGGGCAACGGCGTGGCCGTCTACGACATCAGCGCCGCAAAGGTCTACATGCCTGACGGCAGCGTTCTGGAGGCCCATTCCGGCATCGGCAAGATGGCCGACAATCCGCGCTACGTGCATGTCAAGATGAACGGCCCGACGCCGCCGCACACCTACAATCTCAGGATGCGGGAAAAGCGGTTCCACGGCGTCGAGGCGATCCGCATGCTGCCGGTCGACGGCAGGAACAAGCACGGCCGCGACGGTTTTCTCACCCACAGCTACCTGCTGCGCGGCGGACGGGCGGAATCGCACGGCTGCGTCGCCTTCAAGGACTACAACCGCTTTCTCAACGCCTTCAAGCAGGGCAAGGTGAAGCAGCTCGTCGTGGTGCCCAGCGGCGGCCGGGCGACCATGGTCGCCTCCAACGGCAGGAGTACCTGACCGGCCTGCCGGTGCGGGAAACGCGCTGTCTGCCGGCACGACCGGACCACTCCCGATAACGCCCGCCGCGTAGCGGGGCTCGTATCTCGACTGCGGCGGCCGCTTGAAGTCCGGGAAATCCCGGCCGGCCTATCCCTCGACCGGCCCGTCCGGTCCTGGATCGCCCCCGGATGCCGCGATCTTCAGCCTGGCGAGATAGTGGTTCCAGCCCTTCTGGTGGCTGGCGCGCTCGTTCTCGTCCGGCAGCCCGCTGTGGGTGAAGCGCACCAGCGTGCCGCCGTCCTTCTCGACGAGATCGATCTCAACCAGGCTCGATCCGGGGGGCATGTTGTCGCGCTCTTCCCAGCCGAAGCTGTAGGCGAGCCGATGGACGGGGATCACTTCGGTGAACTCGCCGCGGGCGACATGCTTGCCGCCGACATCGACGAGATAGATGCCGCCGGGATGCGGCTCCGTCGTGGCGGGCCCGATCCAGCGCATGATCTTGTCGGGATCGGTCAGGAAGGCGAAAACCGTCGCCTGCGGGGCCGCGATCTGGATTTCGGTGCGCAGCGTCTCCGTCATCGGCCATCTCCCCGTCCCGGCGCGCAACGGCGCCCGATACCGCCACAATGTAGTCCAGCGCGAGCCGGAGACAAGAAAGCTGCCAAGTCCTCATGACAGGAGCCTGACAGCATTGCATGATCGCCGCCATGAAACTGGCGTCGATACTCTCCTTCCTCGTCGACGAGGCGGCCGGCCTGTCCGGCGCCGACGCGCTGCTCGGCGCGCTGGGCACCCGGCTCGTCGCCGGGGGCGTGCCGCTCGCCGGCGGCGCGCTCACCCAGGCGGCGCCGCATCCGATCATCGCGCGGCGGACATGGCTGTGGCGCGCCGACAGCGGACGGATCGTCGAGTCGCTCGGCTTCGCCGCGACCGCCGGCGCCGGGCAAGGCGATGTCGGGCGCGACTGGCTGGCGGCGCTGGGCGCCGTGCATGAGAGGCCGGTCGGCAGCCTTTCCGACGGCGCATTGCTCGGTTGGGCGAGCACCCGGCCGTTCAATGGCTTCGAGCTGGATTTGCTGCGCGACGTGGCCCGCTTTGCCGCAGCGCCGCTGGCGGCGCTCGGCGCGCGATCGACGCTGGCGGCGCTGCTCGAAACCTATCTCGGCCGGCGCAGCGCCGCGCAGGTTCTGTCCGGCCGACTGCGGCGCGAGCCCGGCGAGACCATCCGTGCCGCCCTGCTCTATGCCGACCTGCGCGGCTTCACCGAACTGTCGGAAAACACCGAGCCGCAGCAGGTGGTGGCGGCGCTCGACGCCTGGTTCGACCGCATTGCCGGCGCCGTCCACGCTTTCGGCGGCGAGGTGCTGAAATTCATCGGCGACGGCGTGCTGGCGATCTTCCCGATCGGCGAGCGCGGCCCCGCGGCCGCCTGCGACGCGGCACTGCGCGCGGTCGCAGCGGCACGCGCCGGCATGGACCATCTCGACCGCGGCCGCGCCGCGCAGAACCTGCCGCCGCTGCCCTTCGGCACGGCGCTGCATGTCGGCGAGATGCTGTGGGGCAATATCGGCACCGCCGACCGGCTGGATTTCACCGCGATCGGCCCGGCCGTCAATCTGGTCAGCCGGCTGGAAGGGCTCTGCCGGCCGCTCGGCCGTACCGTGCTCGTATCGGGCGCGTTCGCGGCGGAGACGACGCAAGCGCTCATGCCGCTCGGCGAACACGCGCTGCGCGGCATCGCCGTCCCCTGCCCGGTGTTTGCGCCGGCGGAGCGATCCTGACCCGCCGTCCTGCCTCGCGGAGGCAGGGCGGCGCCGATGGCTCACACCAGACCGACCACCGGCACCAGCGCGCCATGCATCGCCCGCGCGCCGTCCGAGCACAGGAAGGCGATGACGGCGGCGAGGTCGGCCGGCCTCACCCACTTCTCCGGATCGGCCTTCGGCATCGCCGCCCGGTTCTCCGGCGTGTCGATGGTCGAGGGCAGCACGCAATTGACGTTGATGCCTTGGCCGCGCAATTCGGCCGCCATCGATTCCGTCAGCCGCATCACCGTGCTCTTCGACGCCGCATAGGCGCTCATTTCGGCGCCGCCCTTCAACGCCGCCATCGAGCCCACGGTGACGATCCGCCCGGATTTGCGTGCGATCATGCCTGGAACCGCCGCCTTCGCCACATTCATCAGGGTGGCGACATTCAGCTCCATCATCCGCTTCCAGGCGTCCGGCGGCATATCGTGCACCGGCTCGCCCATGTGGAAGCCACCGGCCAGCGCGCAGAGCGCGTCGATATGGCCGAAATGCCGCTCCGCCTCGGCAACCGCGCCGGCGGCCGCGCCGGCGTCGACGAGGTCGGCAGCGAGCTTCAGGTGGCGCGGATCGCGTTTCGGGAAGGCCTCGTCGAGGCTTTCGCTCCGCGAGCCGACCAGCACCAGCCGCGCCCCCTCCGCCTCGAAGGCGGCGGCAACGGCGCGGCCGAGATTGCCGGTCGCGCCGGTGATCAGCACCACGCGTTCAGCCATTGGCGGTCGCCTTGGTCTGCCTGCCGCGGAAATAGTCGAGCGTGCCGTGGTGGATCACGCGGTCGCCCGCGGCCAGTTCGTCCGGCTCGTAGGTCGGACCGCTGCCCAGCCGCTCGTAAAGCGGGCCGAAATCCTCGGTGCAATCCCGCACAAGCTGCTCGAAGCTGTCGATGACGAAATAGACTTTCTGGAAATCATCGATGATGTAGTTGGTGCGCATCACCCGCTCGAGGTCGAAGCCGATGCGGTGCGGTGACGGATCGTCGAGCGAGAACACGCTCTCGGCGGTGGACGACATGATGCCGGCCCCAAAAATCTTCAGCCCGCTCGCCTCGCGCACGAGGCCGAACTCCACCGTATACCAGTAGAGCCGCGCCAGATTCTTCAGCCGGCCGAGCTTCAGCGCGCGCTGGCCGCCCTTGCCGTAGGCCTGGATGAAGTCGGCATAGAGCGGATTGGCCAGCAGCGGCACATGGCCGAAGATGTCGTGAAAGATGTCCGGCTCCTCGAGATACTCCATCTCCTTTTCGGAACGGATGAAGGCGCCGGCGGGAAAGCGCCGGTTGGCGAGGTGGTCGAAGAAGATGTCGTCCGGCACGAGGTCGGTGACCGGCGCGATGCGCCAGCCGGTGATCTTCTCCAGCCGGTCGCTCAGCCGCTCCATGTTGGGCACGCCGCTCTCGGAAAGCCGCAGCGTCTTCACCGCGTCGAGATACTCCCGGCAGGCGCGGCCCTGCAGCACCTTCAGCGTGCGCGCAAACAGGCGGTCCCAGCGATCATGCTCGTCGGCGGAATAGGACTGCCAGTCCTGGTCGATCGTCCAGTCTGCGTTGCGCCTGGCATTCTTGTAGCGGTTCTTCGGCTTGGGCTCTGCGGCCCTGGCGGAATTCTGCGTCGCCATCTCTTCCTCCATCCGTTGGCGGCGCCGGCCCTGCGGCGGCGGCCGCATCCATGAAGGAATTATCCCGCGAATCCGCTGAAAAATCTTGCCAATCTTCCGAACTCAAGGCTGGTATGTGGCTACATTTTTCAAACCACGGCCGATCCTGAAAGAAGTTGCCGCCATGAAGACCGAAGAAAGCGACCGCCGAATCCTGCGCGAGCTGCAGCGCGACGCCACGCTGACGCTCAAGCAATTGTCGGAACGCCTCGCCATGTCGCAGTCGACCATCTGGCGACGCATCCAGGAGATGGAGAAGGACGGCGTCATCCTCGGGCGGGCGACGCTGGTCGACCCGCTGGCGGTGGGCTTGAGCGTCTGCGTCTTCGTCAACGTCAACATGACGGCGCACAGCACCGAAGTGCGCAGCCGCTTCGAGGCTTTCGCCCAGAGCGCGCCGGAGATCGTCGACTGCTATTCCGTCACCGGCGCGCACGACTACACGCTGATCGTGCGCACCCGCACGGTCGAGGAGTTCGAGACTTTTCTGATGAAGCAGGTGCTGTCGCAGCCCGGCGTGGCGACCGCCTCGTCCAACCTGGCCTTGCGCCAGCACAAGCGCAGCGCCGTGCTGCCGATTTGAGGCTGGCGTCGACCCGCCCTACCCCGCCTGGCGCTTGCGCTCCTCATCCTCCAGCGGCAGCGCGACCGGCTCCGCCGTCGGCAGCGCGCTTGCCGCCTCGTCGGTCAGTTCCACCTCGCGCAGCCATTCGCGCCAGATGGCGACCAGCAGCGCCATCAGCACGGGACCGATGAACAGACCAAGAAAACCCATGGTCTTCACGCCGCCGATCAAGCCGAAGAAGGTCGGCAGGAAGGGCAGCTTTATCGGGCCGCCGACGAGCTTGGGCCTGAGCGTCTTGTCGACGATGAACAACTCGACCGAGCCCCAGATGAACAGCGCCAGGCCAGCGACCGGAGAGCCGCTGGAGACCAGGTAGATCGAGACCAGCGTGAAGGAGAGCGGCGCGCCGCCCGGGATCAGCGCCATGATGCCGGTGATGACGCCGAGGGTCACCGGCGACGGCACGCCGGCGATCCAGTAGGCGACGCCCAGCACCACGCCCTCGCCGATGGCGATCAGGGTCATGCCGGTCACCGTCGAGCTGATCGTCGCCGGCACCACGCGCGAGATGCGGCCCCAGCGCATCGGCAGGATGCGCTCGCCGACCGTGTCGAGCTGCCCGGCGAACCGTTCGCCGTCTCGATAGACGAAGAACAGCGCGATCATCATGAACAGCAGCGTCAGCAGCAGGCTGAAGGCGCCGGTGCCGACCTGCAGCACCGCCCGGTAGATGTTGCCGATATTGGCGCCGCTGACGATCTGGATCAGCTCGCCGATGGCGCCGGGATGGCCGATATGGCGCGTCCACTGCTGGTCGAGCCACTCGCCCACCATCGGCAACGCGGTGATCCAGTCCGGCGTCGCGGCGCCGTTGCGGTTGGTCTCGAAGGCCCAGCCGATCCATTCGCGCACCTCGTGCGTGGCATAGCTGCCGGCGATCGCGATGGGGACGACGAGGAAGATCAGGATGGCTAGGATGGCGACCGCCGCGGCGACCGTGCGGCTGCCGTCGACCACGACCAGCAGCCGCCGGTAGAGCGGCCAGGAGGCGAAGGCGATGACCAGCGCGGCCAGCACCGGCACGAGGAAGCCGTGAAAAAAGTAGATGCCGGCGGCGATGATCAAAAGCAGCAGCCAGCGCGCCGCCGACAGGGGCGGCACCAGGGCGAAGCGCATCGGCGCCGCCGGGCCCATCAGGCGCGGTTCGGTCGGCATCTTTCGCGATTCGTGCCGGGTCAAGCGCACGGGTCTCCGGATTTGGAATGCGCCCGCCCTCCCGGCGGCGCTTGTCATCCTATAGCGCAGATTTACGACCGAACCGCAAATTTATTGGGCGCGGCACATTCCCTCCCCCTTGAGGGGAGGGTGCCGAGCGAAGCGAGGCGGGTGGGGTACAAGCGGCCGGCTGCGGCGCAAACAGTCACCGCAGCCAGAGAAAACGTCGAGCACTGCAGCGGCGACCCCACCCGACCGCTTCGCGGCCACCCTCCCCTCAAGGGGGAGGGAATGGCGCCCTATTCCGCCGCCACAGGCAGTGTCGGGCGTGGTACGATATGCAGCCCGTGTCCCTTCTCTTCCAAAACATCCGGCTCGTCGGCCCGGTTCGGCCGGACCAGCCAGTGGAACAGCTTCGCGGTCAGCAGCGCCGCGTCGTCCATGATGGTGTAGAAGGACGGCACGAACACCAGCGACAGCAGCGTCGAGACCAGGAGGCCGCCGATCACCGCGATGGCCATCGGCGCGCGGAACTCGCCGCCGTCGCCGATGCCGAGCGAGGCCGGGATCATGCCCGCCGACATGGCGATGGTGGTCATGACGATCGGCCGCGCCCGCTTGCGGCCGGCATCGATGATCGCCTCTGCGCGCGGCACGCCCTGCTTCACCTCCTCGACCGCGAAGTCGACCAGCATGATGGCGTTCTTGGTGACGATGCCCATCAGCATCAGGATGCCGATGACGACCGGCATGGAGACGGCCGAATTGGTCAGCCACAGCGCCGCCACCACGCCGCCGATCGCCAGCGGCAGCGAGCCGAGGATGGTGAAGGAGTGGAAGACCGAGCCGAACAAAAGGATCAGCACCACCAGGACCAGCATCAGGCCGGTGCTCATGGCGGTGGCGAAACCCTCGAACACCTCGCCCATGATCTCGGCGTCGCCGGTCTCCTGGATGCGCGTGCCGGCCGGCATGTTCTTCACCTCCGGCAGCGACCAGACGATGCCGAGCCCCTCGCTGAGCTCGGCGCCCTCAGCCATGTCGGCGCCGATGACGACGCGCCGCTCGCGGTTGAAGCGGTTGATCGAGGACGGGCCCTGGCCGAAGCGGATGTCGGCGACCGAGGACAGCGGCACGGTGCCGCCATTGGCGGTCGGCACCGGCAGGGTGCTGACCACCGACAGGTCGTCCTTGGCCTTCTCGTTGAGCTGCACGCGGATCGGGATCTGGCGGTCGCCGACGGTGAATTTCGCCAGATTCTCGTCGATGTCGCCGATAGTGGCCACCCGCAAGGTCTCCGACAGCGCCGCCGTCGAGATGCCGAGCTCGGCCATGCGGACGAGGTCTGGCGCGACGATGACCTCGGGCCGGTCCAGCGCGGCGTTGGAGCTGACGGCGCGGAACTTGCCGGTCTCGGTCATGGCGCTCTGGATTTTCCCCGCCTGCTCGTCGAGCACGGCGCCGTCATTGCCCATCACGCCGAAGGCCAGTGCGCGCTCGCCGCGGTCGTTGACGAAGTAGACGCGCAGGTCCGGCAGCGCCGACAGTGTTTGCAGCAGCTCCTCCTCGATGACGTATTGCGGCACGTCGCGCTCAGACTTGTGCTTCAAGTCGGCGATCACCGTGGCGCGGCGCGTCTCCAGCGTGCCGGTCGGGCTGGCGCCGCCGATCACGTAGACGTTCTCCACCTCCGGGTTCTCGCGCATGAGCCGCGTCACCTCGTCCGTCGTGTCGCGCGTGTCGTCGAGCAGGCTGCCGGGCGGCAGCTCCAGCGAGAAGACGATGCGGCTGGCGTCTTCGCGCGGGATGAAGCCGGACGGCAGGAAGCCGGTGGCGTAGATCGAGCCGGCGAAGAAGGCGATGCCGGCGAGCAGCGTCAGCCAGCGGAAGCGCAGCGTGCCGCGCAGCAGGGCGAGATAGCCGCGCAGGAAGGCGCCGGGCTTCGGCTCCTCATGGCCGCCGCCGCGCAGGAAATAGGCCGCCATCATCGGCGTCAGCAACCGCGCCACCAGCAGCGAGAAGAACACGGCGACCGCGACGGTGAGGCCGAACTGCTTGAAATACTGGCCGGCGACGCCGCCCATGAAAGAGACCGGCGCGAACACGGCAATGATCGTCGCCGAGATGGCGATGACGGCGAGGCCGATCTCGTCCGCCGCCTCCAGCGAGGCGCGGTAGGGCGACTTGCCCATCTTCACGTGCCGCACGATGTTCTCGATCTCGACGATGGCGTCGTCGACCAGGATGCCGACCACCAGGGTGATGCCGAGCAGGCTGACGAGATTGAGCGAAAAGCCCATCATGTCGAGCGCCCAGAAGGTCGGGATGATGGAGAGCGGCAGCGCCGTCGCGGCCACGATCGTGGCGCGGATATTGCGCAGGAACAAGAGCACGACGATGACCGAGAGCGCCGCGCCCTCGAACAGCATCTCCATCGCCGAGTCGTAATTGCCCTCCGTATAGGTGACGGAATCGTCGACCTTGTTGATCTTCACGCCGGGATGGGCCTGCTCGAGAGCGGCGATCGCGGCAGTGGCGCGCTCCGACACTTCGACGTCGCTGGCGCCCTTGGCGCGGAAGATGCCGAAGGAGACGACGGTCTGGTTGTTCACCCGGGCAAAGCTCTTGGGCTCGGCCCAGGCATCGGTGACGGTGGCGATGTCGGAGAGTTTTACCATGCGCCCGCCCGACAGCGGGATCTCCAGCGCCTCCAGGTCGGCTACCGTCTTGGCGCCGCCGAGCGCGCGGATCGCCTGGTCGCGGGCCGCGAACTTTCCGCTGCCGCCGGTCAAATCGACATTGGCCGACCACAGCGCGCGGTTGACGTTGGCCGCGGTCACGCCGAGCGCGTTGAGGCGGTCGGGGTCGAGCTCGACCTTGATCTCGCGCGTCACGCCGCCATAGCGGTCGACGCGGGCGACGCCCTTCAGGCCCTGCAGCTTGCGGATGACGGTGTCGTCGACGAACCAGGACAGTTCCTCGATGGTCATGGCGGGCGCCGACACCGCATAGGTCAGGATCGCCTGGCCCTCGACGTCGACGCGGCTGACGATCGGCGTGTCGGCGGTGGCCGGCAGGTCGCTGCGGATGCGCTCGACGGCGTCCTTGACGTCGTTGACCGCCGTCTGGGTATCGACCTCCAGGCGGAATTCCACCAGCGTCTGCGAATTGCCCTCGGTGATGGTCGAGGTGACGTTCTTGACGCCGGAGATATTGGAGACGGCGTCCTCGACGCGCTTGGTCACCTGCGTTTCCAATTCGCTCGGCGCCACGCCGGGGTCGGTGACCGTGACGTTGACGATCGGCACGTCGATGTTGGGAAAGCGGGTGACCGGCAGTTTTTCGAAGCTCATCAGCCCCAGAATGGTCAGCACGATGAACAGCAGGATCGGCGGAACCGGGTTGCGGATCGCCCAGGCGGAAAAGTTCCAGTTCATGGCTTGACCGCCCCCGTCGTGTCGACATCGCGCACCGGGGTCACCTGATCGCCATCGGCCACGAAGGTGCCGGCCCGCGCCACCACCTCCTCGCCCTCGGCCACGCCGGACAGCACCTCGACATTGCCGGCGGCGCGGGCGCCGAGCGTCACAGGGGTGGTAGCGACGCGGCCCTCCTGGACCACCTGCAGCAGCGGCGTCTCGCCCTGGTAGAGCACGGCCGAGACCGGCACGGCGACGCCCTCGCGGCGGGAAAGCTCGATCTCGGCGCGGGCGAAGGAACCGGCGCGCGCCGGCGCCTCCTTGGGCAGGGCGATGCGGATCAGGCCGAGGCGCGAGCCCTGGTCGACTTCCGGCGCGATGCGGCGGACCTTGCCGTCGATCCGCTCCACCACGCCGGGCAGCGCCACGGCGCTCTCCATGCCGACGGCAAGCCGCGGCAGCGCCGTCTCGGCGACGCTCGCCTCAAGCTCGAACTTTGCATCGATGGCGATGCGGAACAGCGGGCCGCTGCTCGGCGAGACGACGCCGCCGACGGTGGCGGCACGCGCCAGCACGAGGCCGTCGGCCGGGGCGCGCAGCTCGGTCTTGTCGATCTGCACCTCGACGCCGCTGATCTGCGCGTCGATGACGGCGATCTGCGCCTGGCTGGCGGCGAGCGCCTTCACCGCCGTGTCGAGCCTGGCCCGTGCACCGGCGGCGGCGTTCTGGGCATTGTCTAGCTGCGCCTTGCTCGCCACCGCCTTCTTCTGCAGGGCGACGGCGCGCTCCAGCTCCTCGTCGGCCTGCTTCACGTTCACCTTCGCGTCGGCGATCTGGGCGTCCATCTGCGCCACGCTCGCCTCGGCCTGGCCGCGCGTCGCCCGCATCTGCGCAAGCTGGGTGTCGAGCATGGAGCGGTCGAGCACGGCCAGCACGTCGCCCTTCCTGACCATGTCGCCGATATCGAAATTGAGCGCCGTGACGATCATGCCGTTGAGGTCGGTGCCCGCCGCCGCCTCGTCGCGGGCCACGACGGTGCCGTTGACGGCGAGCGTCTCCACCAGTTCGCGGCGCTCGGCGGCGACTACGCGGATGGCCGGCAGCGGGCTCGCGGCCACGGGGTTCGGCTTGGTGTCCGCGGCAAAGCCCTGGCCGGCCGCGAGTGGAAGCGCGGCGGCCGCCAGCAGGGCTGCGGCAAAGCGGGACGAAGGCAGCTTGAGGCGGATCATCGTGTGTCTCGCGACAGGAGAAAGTCTACGGTCAATCTTGGGAAAGCGGTCCGGAAGCGGTCGGCCGCAGCATGCCGACCACCATCGCCCGGATGATGATCTCGAGCTTGTCGAACGGAACGCCCATGCCGGGCAGGTCGTTCAGCGCCATCCCGTGGGCGATCGACATCAGCGTCGGCAGCAGGACCTCGAGCTCTACCGGCGGGTCGATCTCGCCCCTCGCCTTGGCAGCGCCGAGATAATTCATAAACATTTCCTGCACTTGCAGCATGTTCTTCATGCAGGTCTGCTCGATCGCCGGATTGCGCATGGCCTCCGCGCAGATCTCGGCGAACAGCACGGCGGCACTGTCCTCGTGCATGTGCCTGATGTGGGCGAGCGCGCCCATCACCAGGCCCTCGACGACATCGGGCTCTTTCAGCACCTGGGCGAACAGTTCGGCGTCCTCGCGGCGGTCGGCCTCGCAGATCGCCTCGACGATGGCCTCCTTGGAGGGGAAATAGCGGTAGAGCGCGCCCGGGCTCATGCCGGCCTCCGTGCAAATCTGCTGCATGGAGGCGCCCTGGAAGCCGGAACGGATGAAGCAGGCCTTGGCGGCCTCGAGAATGCGCTGGACCTGCTGGTCGCGCCGCTCGGCACGGCTGAGCGACTGCCCCTCCGCGGCGTCGATGGCCTCAAAGCTCAATTGCGAAAAGTCTTCCATGCGCGCACCGATGAGAATGATCGTTCTCTCTTTATGCGAATGATCATTCTCGGTCAATGTGCTGCGCTGCGACAAAAGGGTCGTACGCGTACACTCTTGTCGGACAGTGCCAGCAATTCGTGATGGATGGCAAGATCGGATTCCGGCGATAGCGCCGAACCCGAGCCTGTGTGCCGCCCCCCTGCCGGCGAGCAGGACGCTGTCGGAGATACTGAGCGAAACGTTGTGCCGAGGCGCTGGACGAGATTTGACAGCAGCGCCGATCGCACGGCGGACCATTGCTCGCCGCCTCAGCGCGGCGGGCCATGCTCGCAATCTAGCGCGAAATTCCCGGGATCACCCGAACTTGCCGGTCCGCGGAAAACCCTTCGGCACCATGCGGCCGGCGCCGGCGCGGTCGCCCAGCCATTCGGCGAGCTCCGCCCTGGTGCGCGTAAAGGTGCGGCCGGAGGAATCCTGCCAGGTCAGGCCGTCGTCGATGGCGAACAGCTTTGCGTCGAGCACGCCGCCGTCCTTGTAGCGTTGCAGGCGCACGCCCTTGCCGCGCGCCATTTCCGGCACCTGGGCGAGCGGGAACACCAGCATCTTGCGGTTCTCGCCGACGATGGCGACATGGTCGCCGCCGACCGGCGCGCAGCGCTGCGCCTCATCGGGCGATTTCACGTTCATCACCTGCTTGCCCTTGCGGGTGTTGGCGACCACCTCGGCTTCCGGCACGACGAAGCCGTTGCCGGCGCGCGACACCAGCAGCAGCTTTCGCGCCGGGTCGTGGACGAAGGCGGTGACGATGTCCTGGTCGTTCTCCATGTCGACGATGATGCGGATCGGCTCGCCATGGCCGCGGCCGCCGGGCAGGCGGTCGGCGCCGATGGTGTAGAATTTGCCGCCGGTGGTGAGGACCAGGATCTTGTCCGTGGTCTGTGCCGGGAAAGCCAGCTTCAGGCTGTCGCCTTCCTTGAAGGTGAGGGTCGACAGGTCGCTCAGATGGCCCTTCATGGCGCGCAGCCAGCCCTTGGCCGAGACCACGACCGTCACCGGCTCCTTCTCGATCATGGCGTGGTGGATGTCGGCGTCGTCGTGCTCCGGCGCCTCGGCGAAGGCGGTGCGGCGCCGGCCGAGTTCGGGATTCTCCTCGGGCCCGAAGTCGCGGCGCGCCTTCTGGATCTGCCAGGCGACCATCTGCCACTGCTTGGCGTCGGAGGCGAGCAGCGATTCGATCTGACCCTTCTCGGCGGTGAGGCCGTCGAACTCCTTGCGGATCTCGAACTCTTCAAGCTTGCGCAGCGCCCTGAGGCGCATGTTGAGGATGGCCTCGGCCTGATTGTCGGTGAGCTCCCACCGCGCCATCATCACCTTTTTCGGCTCGTCCTCCTCGCGGATGATTTTGATCACCTCGTCGATGTTGAGGTAGGCGATCAGGTAGCCGGCAAGAATCTCCAGCCGCTTTTCGATCTCGCCCAGCCGGTGCCGCGAGCGGCGCACCAGCACTTCCTTGCGGTGGTCCAGCCATTCCTGCAGCACCGACTTCAGCGACAGCACGTTCGGCACCTTGCCGCGCGACAGCACGTTCATGTTGAGCGGGAAGCGGCTCTCCAGGTCGGTGAGCTTGAACAGCGATTCCATCAGCAGGCTGGGATCGACGGTGCGGCTCTTCGGCACCAGCACGACGCGGATGTCCTCGGCGCTCTCGTCGCGCACGTCATCGAGCAGCGGCAGCTTTCGCGCCACCAGCAGCTCGGCGATCTTCTCGATCAGCTTCGCCTTCTGCACCTGGTAGGGGATCTCGGTCACCACGATCTGCCAGGTGCCCCTGCCCTGGTCCTCGGTGGCGTAGCGGGCACGCACCCGGAAGGAGCCGCGGCCGGTCTCGTAGGCTTCCAAAATGGCGTCGCGGCCATCGACGACGATGCCGCCGGTCGGGAAATCCGGCCCCTGTACGAAGTGCAGCAGGTCGGCCACGGACGCCTGCGGCTTCTCGATCAGATGCAGCGCCGCGTCGCACAGCTCGGCGGCGTTGTGCGGCGGGATCGAGGTCGCCATGCCGACGGCGATGCCGGAGGAGCCGTTGGCGAGCAGGTTCGGGAAGGCGCCGGGCAGCACCACCGGCTCCTCGTCCTCCTCGTTGTAGGTCGGACGGAAGTCGACGGCGTCCTCGGTGATGCCTTCCAGCAGCGCCGAGGTGACCTCGGTCATGCGCGCCTCGGTGTAGCGCATGGCGGCGGCGTTATCGCCATCGATGTTGCCGAAATTGCCCTGCCCGTCGACCAGCGGGTAGCGCATGGAAAAGTCCTGGGCCAGCCGCACCAGCGCGTCGTAGATCGACTGGTCGCCATGCGGATGGAATTTTCCCATCACCTCGCCGACGATGCGCGCGCATTTGGCGAAGCCCTGGTCGGGGTTGAGCCGGAGCAGACGCATGGCATGGACGATGCGCCGGTGCACCGGCTTCAGCCCGTCGCGCACGTCCGGCAACGCCCGATGCATGATGGTCGACAGCGCGTAGGCGAGGTAGCGCTCCTCGAGCGCCTTCTTCAGGTCGACCGGTTCTATCGAATCGCCGCCGGATCCGGCCGGCGGAAGCTCCTTGCCCATGCGGTCCGGTTATCCCAACAGGGTGATTCGCGGCAAGTCCGGATGCTGTCTTTGCAGCGGGGCCATGGCAACTTCTTGCGTTTTTCAGCGCTTTCCGGCCATTCTGCCATCAATGCCTTTTTGCCGACCAGTTCTTCGCGGACAGGACCGGGGCAAAATATCATCAGGCCGTCGCGGCCGCTCTCAGGGAACGCCCATGTCGATCCATCGCCATTTCTTCAGCAAGCTTGCCCTTTCCGCCTGCATCCTGGCCGCGGCCGCGGCGTCCGTGCGCGCGCAGGACGCGGCGCCGATCGCCGAGCGCTTCAAGCAGCTCATGGCGGTGCAGGGCATGGACATCACCTGGTCAGCCGTGAGCGGCGACGCCTCGGCCTTCTCTCTCGAAGGAACCAGGCTGGTCGTAGCCGGCAATCCGAAGCCGTTCGAACTCGGCAAGATCAGCTTCGAGGGCGTCTCGGACGACAATGGCGGCTACCGCGTCGAAACGGTGAGCACCGAACCATTCAGCGGCACGCGTGACGGCCTGACGATCACCTCCAGCCCGTTCAAGATGACCGGCGTGAGGCTTCCCGCTCCCGGCACGACCGGCCCCCTCGCCGATCTGCTCTTCTACGAGGGCGCCGAGCTTGCCAGCCTCGACGTCAAGGCAGGCGACAAGACGGCCTTCTCGCTGCAGAACGTCACCGCCGAGATCAGCGAGCCCGCCGAAGGCAAGCCGATGGGATTCGCCGGCGCGGCGGAAAAATTCACCGCCGACCTGACGCTCATCGAGGACCCGCGGTCCAAGGCGGCGATCGAGGCAATGGGCTACCAGACCATCTCCGGCGACATGGAGATCGAGGGTTCGTGGAACCCCGTCGACGGGCGCATGGGCTTCAGCCAGTATGACGTGACGGTAAACGAGGCCGGCACCTTCGGCATGACCTTCGACTTCGGCGGCTACACGCTGGACTTCATCAAGACGCTGCAGGAGTTGCAGAAGAAGATGGCGGCGCAGCCCGAGGGGGCCGACAATTCGGCTCAAGGCCTCGCCATGCTGGGGCTGATGCAGCAGCTCACCTTCCATTCGGCGAGCCTGCGCTGGGACGACGATTCGCTGACCGGCAAGGCGATCGACTACATCGCCAAGCAGCAGAACATGAAGCCGGAGGACATCAAGAACCAGGCCAAGGCGATCGCGCCGTTCCTGGCCGCGCAGCTCAACAATCCCGAGCTGTCCTCGGCGATCACCGCGGCGGTGACGAAATATCTCGACGATCCGAAGAGCCTCGAGGTGACGGCCGAGCCGGACGCCCCCGTCCCCTTCGCGCAGATCATGGCGGCCGGCGCGGCCAACCCGACGGAGCTGACCAAGTCGCTCGCCGTCTCGGTGACGGCCAACGACTGAGGCTGCGTCGAACTTGCGGCGCTGACTGCAAGCACTCCGTCACTGGCCCTTCGGGCCACCTCTCCCCTTCTCGGGCAGGGCAATCGTATATGCCGATGATGACCGTCGTTCCCGGGCCGCGCAGCGGAACCCGGAATCCAGAGCGTTGGTGTCGGAAGAAAAGCGAGACCTCGCAAATATCCAGCCATTTCGAGCAACGTCGGCACTCCGGATTCCGGGTTCCGCTGCGCGGCCCCGGAATGACGACGCAGGGCTGTCTGCCGCTCCGATACAACTCATATGCGATAGCCCTGCCTTCTCGGGGGAGATGTGGCCGGTCGCAAATCGAGCGCCGATTTGGCTGCGCCACCGCAACGCCAAGCTTAATCCCAGATGCCGTCCAAATGCGGCCGCGATCCGGCGCGACATTCCGGCCGATCTCAAGGGGACGATCGAGATGATCAAGACCGCGCTGGTGGCCATGACGGTGGTCGGCTGCGACTGCGACGCGAAACTGTGCGAGTTCATCTCCGAGACGCCGGCGCAATGGGCGACGGTGGCCGAATGCGAGGCGGAGATGACGTCTCAGATCCTCCGCCGGGACAATTTCGACTACCCGCTGATCTCCGGCATCTGCCGGACGATGCCGAGCCCGCCCGCGCAAACCGCGGCGTCCACCGCCGACACCATGCAGGTGTTGCCTCTTACCCCGGCTGAAGACACCGGTCCATCATCCGGCCTGTACGGCAGCTTGCTGAACGGCAGCCGTATCGTCTTCCGGCGGACCGCGGACGGCTACGCGATGCTCACGACCGGGGTCGACCGGACAACCGGGGCCGCCATGGATCTGCTGCGGCAGTCGGCGGCACTGGTCCTTCCGGAGCGCTAAACGGGCTCAACCCGCCGGCGGCCAGTGCCGCAGCACCGTCGCCAACATGATCTCAAGCCCTTGTTCGAGTTGCCGCTCAGTCAGCGCGCACCTCTCCCCCACCAGCGGCACATGCACGAAGCCGCTGGCGCGCGGCAAAAAATCCGCGCAGGCAGCCGCCAGCGACAAGGTCAGCGTGACGTTGCAGAGATAGCCGCCCGCATCGTCCGACCATTCGACCGGAAGGCCGGCGGCAGCCAGCGCGTCGTACATGGCCTGTAGCGGCAGGGTCGACGGCAGCATGGCCGGCCCGGCGCAGATCGGACCGTCGGGCGGCGCGAAGCCCAGATTGTCCGGCCGCGCGGCGAGAAAGCGGTTGTTTCCCTGCCGTTCCAACCGAAACCCGCCGCATCCGGCCGCAAGGCCGAAATGGATGGCGATGTCGGGCTTGAACTGGCGTCCGATCACGGACAGGCGCGGACCGATCGCGGCATAGTCGACCGGCAGCAGCTCGGCCCGGAACGCCGCCATGCCGTCGAGCACGGGCGGGTTCTGCCGCAACCGCCCGACCAGCGCTTCGGTCGGATTGACCGGCTGGCCCGGAAAGGCCTCGAAGCCGGTGACGAGCACGCGCGGCAGGTTTTTCCCACCTCCCGCGCGCATCGAAATCACCCCGGCTTCTTGTCCGCCACGACGCGCAGCGACAGCTCGCGCATCTGCGTGGTGGTCGCCGGCGACGGGGCGCTCATCAGCAGGTCGTAGGCCTGCTGATTCATCGGGAACATGGTGACCTCGCGCAGATTCTTGGCGCCGACCAGAAGCATGACGATGCGGTCGATACCGGCCGCCATGCCGCCATGCGGCGGCGCGCCATACTGGAAGGCGCGGTAGAGGCCGCCGAACCGCTCCTCCACCGTCGCGCGGTCGAGCCCGACGATCTCGAAGGCCTTGACCATCGTCTCCGGCAGGTGGTTGCGGATGCCGCCCGAAGCGATCTCGAAACCGTTGCAGACCATGTCGTACTGGAACGCCTTGATCGACAGCGGGTCCTGTCCCGACAGCGCGTCGATGCCGCCCTGCGGCATGGAGAACGGGTTGTGGCCGAAGTCGACGCGCTTCTCCTCCTCGTTCCACTCGTAGAAGGGGAAGTCGACGATCCAGCACAGCTCGAAGCGGTCGCGGTCGACGAGGTTCAGCTCCTCGCCGGCACGGGTGCGCGCCGCGCCCGCGAAGGAGACGAATTTCTTCGGGTCGCCGGCGACGAAGAAGGCGGCGTCGCCCTCTCCGAGGCCGAGCTGCTGGCGAATCGCTTCCGCGCGCTCCTCGCCGATGTTCTTGGCGATCGGGCCGGCGCCCTCGAGCTTGTCACCCTCCTTGCGCCAGAAGATGTAGCCCAGACCCGGCTGGCCCTCGCCCTGCGCCCAGGAGTTCATGCGGTCGCAGAAGGCCCTGGAGCCGCCGGTCTTGGCCGGGATCGCCCACACCTCGGCCTTGGGATCGTTGGCCAGGATGCCGGCGAACACCTTGAAGCCGGAGCCGCGGAAATGCTCGGAGACCTCTTCCATGACGATCGGGTTGCGCAGGTCCGGTTTGTCGGAGCCGTATCTGCGCATGGCGACGTCATAGGCGATGCGCGGGAACTTTTGGGTGACCGGCTTGCCCTCGGCAAACGCCTCGAAGACGCCGCGCAGCACCGGCTCCATGGTGCCGAGCACGTCGTCCTGCTCGACGAAGCTCATCTCCAGGTCGAGCTGGTAGAACTCGCCCGGCAGCCGGTCGGCGCGCGGGTCCTCGTCGCGGAAGCAGGGCGCGATCTGGAAGTAGCGGTCGAAGCCCGACACCATGATCAGCTGCTTGTATTGCTGCGGCGCCTGCGGCAGGGCGTAGAAATTGCCGGGATGGATGCGGCTCGGCACCAGGAAGTCGCGCGCGCCCTCCGGCGAGGAGGCCGTCAGGATGGGCGTCGAGAATTCCGTGAAACCCTCCTCCCCCATGCGCTTGCGCATCTCGGCGATGATCTTCGTGCGCGCCACGATGTTCCTGTGCAGCGTCTCGCGGCGCAGGTCGAGGAAGCGGTATTTCAGGCGAATGTCTTCCGGATAGTCAGGCTCGCCGAAAACCGGCAGCGGCAGCTCCCTGGCCGCCGACAGCACCTCGATCTCGCCGGCATAGAGCTCGATCTCGCCGGTCGGCATGGTCTTGTTGACGGTCTCGGCGGTGCGCGCCTTGACCTCGCCGTCGACGCGGATCACCCATTCGCCGCGCACCGTCTCGGCCACCTTGAAAGCCGGCGAATCCGGATCGGCGACGATCTGGGTGATGCCGTAATGGTCGCGCAGGTCGATGAACAGCAGCCCGCCATGGTCGCGGACGCGATGGACCCAGCCCGACAGGCGCACGGCCTGCCCGACTTCCGACTTCCTCAATTGTGCGCAGGTGTGGCTGCGGTAGCGGTGCATGATCTGCTTTTCCGGCGATGATTTGCTGACCGGACCGACGCATGCGGCCCGAATTTCGCGCGGAAAAGCGCATGGGAGGTGTGGTTTGTCAAGGCGGGAAGGCACGGCTTCAGAGTTCGAGGCCGTGCAGGGCTCTTCCGTCGATCACCGTGAGAATCAGTATCGAATCGCCCTCGATCTCATAGAAGATGACATGACTGCCATGGGCATGGCGCCGCGTCGCCGTGCCAAACTGTCCGGCCAACCGGCCCATCCGAGGCTGCGTGGCGAACAATTCGAAGCAGCCTTCCAGCCCGCCTTTGTATCTCTTCGCCTGCCGCTCTCCGAAATTCTCAACGCCGTAGATAAATATGTTCAGGAGATCGATATCAGCTCGCTCGGAAGCCGATACCTACTCACGATAGATACCGCGCGCCTTGGCTATTTCCACGGCCTCGGCAAAAATCTGGTCCGTGGTTCTCGAACTTACGCCGCCGGCCCTGGCCTCCGCCACGACTCGGCGCAACTCCTCCAGCCGCCGCTCCTGTTCGCGCCGGACGAGATCGCGCAGATAGTCGCCGGCGTCCACGAAATCGCCGCCTTCGACCTGGGCGTCGACATATTCTTTCATCTTGCCGGGAAGTGCGACGCTTACGGTCGTCATTTCGATATCCTTCGGAACGCTTATTCGTGACAGATAGTAGATAGTTGACGCGGAAACGCAAATTGGCCCACCCCTGTCCGGCCCTGGCGCATGGTCTTCGCCGGCGACCGTCCCTATAGAGGAACAAACTCCGGCAACGGCCGCGCTGCATGTCCGCAATCCGCCCGCTCATCCCCCTCCTGATCGCCGCGGGTATCCTGCTCGGCGGCAACGGGCTGCAGGGCACGCTGATCGCGCTGCGCGGCGCCCAGGAAGGTTTTACGCCGCCGCTGATCGGCTTGATGGGCACCGCCTATTTCGGCGGCTTCCTGCTCGGCTGCCTGGCGATCGGCCGGATCATGAAGGCGGTCGGCCACGTCCGCTCCTTCTCCGCGCTCGCCGCGATCGCCTCGGCCGGCACGCTGATGCTGGTGCTGGTCATCGACCCGCTGATGTGGTCGGCGATCCGCTTCGCCACCGGCTTCTGCTTCGCCGGGCTGTTCACCATCATGGAAAGCTGGCTCAACTCCGGCGCGCCCAACGAGCACCGCGCCCGGGTGCTGGCGCTCTACCGCATCGTCGACATCGCCTCGGTGACCGGCGCGCAGTTCCTGATCCCGATATTCGGCGCCGGCGGCTTCACCATCTTCGCGGTCATGTCGATCATGATCACGCTGTCGCTGGTGCCGGTGTCGCTCGGCGACCGCTCCAACCCGACGGCGCCGGAGGACGTCAAGCTCGACCTCGGCCGCGTCTTCCGCATCTCGCCGCTCGGCTGCATCGGCTGCATCGCCGTCGGCGTCACCAACAGCGCGTTCCGCACCCTGTCGCCGGTGTATGCGGAAGAGATCGGCATGTCGGTTGCCGACGTCGTCACCTTCGTCAGCGTCGGCATCATCGGCGGCGCCGTCATCCAGTATCCGCTCGGCTACCTGTCGGACCGCTGGGACCGGCGCATGGTGCTGCTGGTGACGACGGCGGGGGCGCTGGTCACCGCGATCGCGCTCGCCGTGCTGTCGGGCGCCGGCACCGCGGCGAACTTCATGCTGGTCTTCGTCTTCGGCTCCTTCGCCATGCCGCTCTATTCGCTGTCGGCGGCGCATGCCAACGACCGCGCCGGGCCGGGCGAGTTCGTGCTGGTCAACGCGGCGCTGATGCTGTTCTACTCCTTCGGCGCCATAGGCGGGCCCTTCTCCGCCTCCTTCGCCATGGAGCGCTTCGGTCCCGGAGCGCTGTTCGGCTTCATCGCCGCGGTCTACGCCATATTCCTCGTCCTCATCCTCTATCGCATGGGCGCGCGATCGGGCGTGCCTGCCGAGCGGCGCGGCCGCTTCACCGCGCTGCTGCGCACCTCGACCATCTTCGCCCGCCTGACGCGCCAGGCCGGCAATAACGGGCGCAAGAAGGGCGGCAAATAGCCATCGGCACAAAGCCGCCCTTGACGAAATCCGCTCCGGCTGGGAAGAAGCCGGGATACTGCGATCACCAAAGACATTTTTTGATGCACGTCATTACGACAACCCCCGAGCTCGATTCCGTCGTCGCCGCGCTGGCGAAGTCGGACTTCATCACCATCGACACCGAATTCATCCGCGAGACGACCTACTGGCCGGAACTCTGCCTGATCCAGATGGCGGCGCCGGGCGTTGAGGCGCTGGTCGATCCGCTGGCGCCGGGCATCGACCTCGCCTCCTTCTTCGCCCTGATGGCGAACGAGGCGGTCACCAAGGTCTTCCACGCCGCGCGCCAGGACATCGAGATCATCCACCATCTCGGCGACCTGATCCCGCACCCGATCTTCGACACGCAGGTGGCGGCGATGGTGTGCGGCTTCGGCGACAGCGTCTCCTACGACCAGCTCGTGCAGAGGATCACCGGCGAGCAGATCGACAAGTCCTCGCGCTTCACCGACTGGCGCCATCGCCCGCTCTCCGACAAGCAGCTCGCCTACGCGCTTGCCGACGTCACCCATCTCATCGAGGTCTACCGCCACCTCGCCGCCGAGCTGGAGCGCGAGAGGCGCGCCCACTGGGTGACCGAGGAGATGGACGTGCTGACCTCGCGCGAGACCTACGATCCAGATCCGGAGGACGCCTGGAAGCGGCTGAAGATGCGCGTGCGCAAGCCGCAGGAGCTCGCCGTGCTGCAGGCCGTCGCCGCCTGGCGCGAGCGCGAGGCGCGCGACAAGAACGTGCCGCGCGGTCGCGTCATCAAGGACGACGCCATCTACGAGGTCGCCCAGCAGCAGCCGCGCGACGCGGCGGGGCTGTCGCGCCTGCGCACCATCCCCAAGGGCTGGGAGCGCTCGGCGACGGCGACCGCCCTCCTGCAGGTGGTCAATACCGCGCTGGCGATCCCCAAGGAGGAGATGCCGCGGCTGCCCAGGTCCGTGCAGGCGCCGGAAGGCTCCAGCGCCGCGGCCGAGCTTCTCAAGGTGCTGCTGCGCCAGGTGGCGGAAAAGGAAGGCGTCGCCGCAAAGGTGCTCGCCTCCAGCGACGACATCGACCGCATCGCCGCCGAAGGCGAGGAAGCCGACGTTCCGGCCATGCATGGCTGGCGGCGCGCCGTGTTCGGCGAGGTCGCGGCGAAGCTGGTGCGCGGCGAGATCGGGCTGAAATTCGACCGGCGCAGGGTCACGGTGTTCGAGCTGGCGGAATAGTTCCGCCGCGCTTGGGCTGCCGGCCAACGCTGCCGCCGCCGCATCTGTTGAAAATCACTTTAAAAGTGATACATTAAATTGTGCGGATCATTTGGGACGAACCAAAGAGGTAGGTTAATCTCGCCAAGCATGGCTTTGACTTCGCCGATCTTTCGATTGAGTTCTTCCTGTCGGCCCGCGTGACGCGGACGCAGCACGATCGCCAGCTCGCCATCGGACGAATCGACGGTTCGGCCTTGATCGCCGTAGTCTTTCGTCCGCTTGGAACGGAAGCCATTCCGTGATCTCGATGCGGCGGGCGAGCTATAGGGAAAGAAGCCGATCCAATGACTAAGCAGTGGCCCAGCTTTGTGACCGGGGACCTTGGAGATTCCGCCGAGGACGACGCCGAGATGCGTCGGCGATGGAAGGTATATGACGAGCGGATGAAAGCGCTGATCGCGGCCGGCGGAATTCATCAGGATGCCGATGGCTGGTGGGTCGACGACAAGACGGGCGAACTCATCGGACCGGACCCGGAACTGGAACGCCCGCGCACAGACGAGGAACTCAGCAGGTTCAAACCCTTCGCGGAAGTCCACCCCGACCTCTACGAGAGCATCAAGCGGGCGCGGGGCCGGCCACCTGTCGCCAGCCCCCGACGGCAGATTTCCATCCGCCTCGACCCCGACGTCATCGAGAAGTTCAAGGCCACCGGAAAAGGTTGGCAGAACCGGATCAACGAGGTCCTGAAGCAGGCGAAGATCTGACTGCCAGCGGTTTGATCACATCCCGCCCGAATAATTCGGGCTCTCGCGCGTGATCGTCACGTCGTGGGCGTGGCTCTCGCGCAGGCCGGCATTGGTGATGCGCACGAAGGTGGCGCGCGTCTGCAGCTCGGCCAGCGTGCGCGCGCCGACATAGCCCATCGCCGCCCTCAGGCCGCCGGCGAGCTGGTGGAGCACGCCCGAGGCCGGGCCCTTGTAGGGCACCTGCCCCTCGATGCCTTCCGGCACGAGCTTGAGCGTGTCGCGCACCTCCGCCTGGAAGTAGCGGTCGGCCGAGCCGCGCGCCATGGCGCCGACAGAACCCATGCCGCGATAGGCCTTGAAGGAGCGGCCCTGGTAGAGATAGACCTCGCCCGGACTCTCGTCGGTGCCGGCAAGCAGCGAGCCGATCATGGCGGCCCCGGCGCCTGCGGCCAGCGCCTTGGCGAGATCGCCGGAATATTTGATGCCGCCGTCGGCGACCACCGTCACGCCCGACTTCTGCGCCGTCTCCACCGCCGACATGATCGCCGACAATTGCGGCACGCCGACGCCCGCCACGATGCGGGTGGTGCAGATCGAGCCCGGGCCGATGCCGACCTTCACCGCGTCGGCGCCGGCGTCGATCAACGCCTGCGCGCCGGCGGCGGTGGCGACATTGCCGGCCATGATGCGCACCGAGTTGGAGATCTTCTTGGCCCGCGTCACCGCGTCGAGCACGCGCTGCGAATGACCGTGCGCGGTGTCGATGACGAGCAGATCGACACCGGCGTCGATCAGCCGCTCGGCGCGCTCGAAGCCGTCTTCCCCGACGCTCGTCGCCGCGGCGGCGCGCAGCCGGCCCTGCGCGTCCTTGGTCGCGTTGGGATTGAGCTGCGACTTCTCGATGTCCTTGACGGTGATCAGGCCGACGCAGTTGCCGGCGCCGTCGACGACCAGCAGCTTCTCGATGCGGTGGTGGTGCAGCAGCCGCTTGGCCTCGGTCTGATCGACGGTCTCCTTCACCGTGATCAGCTTGTCGCGGGTCATCAGCTCAAAAACCTTCTGGGCCGGATCGGTGGCGAAGCGCACGTCGCGGTTGGTGAGGATGCCGACCAGCCGGCCGACCTTGTGCCCGCCCGTGCCGCCGCCCTCGACGACCGGGATGCCGGAGATGCCGTGGGCGCGCATCAGCGCCTGCGCGTCCGCCAGCGTCGCGTCCGGCCCGATGGTAACCGGGTTGACCACCATGCCGGATTCGAATTTTTTCACCTGCCGCACCTGCTCGGCCTGCTCGGCCGGCGAAAAATTGCGGTGGATGACGCCGATGCCGCCCGCCTGCGCCATGGCGATCGCCAGCCGCGCCTCGGTCACGGTGTCCATCGCCGCCGACAGGATCGGGATGTTCAAGTCGATGTCGCCGGCGATGCGGGTGCGGATGTCGGTCTCGCCCGGCAGCACTTCCGAATGCCCGGGCTGCAGCAGCACGTCGTCGAACGTCAGGGCGAGTGCCCCGGTTGCGGTTTCGATGATCTGCGCCATTGCCTCACCTCAAAACGTGGAGCGGGCGCTGAGGCCTTCTGGCCGGCGCCGACTCTCGACTTCCCTTTCAGGATTGGCGCTGGCTGGTACCACGAACCGGCGACCTTGGGAAGACAAGGCCACGCAGGATTGATCGAGGAGGAGAAGACAAGCGTTTCCGGTTCCTGTAAGGGCGAAACGTTCAGGCCGTGACGTTGCGTAAGGAGACGTTGGAGGCGATTTCGAGGGCGCTCGTCGTTGGAAAAACCCGTCGATTTGTCAGAACCCCCGCAGCCTGTCTCCGATGGGGCCTCCACATCGCCGGACGATCCCGCGGACACCTTGCTCCGGATGAAGTCATTCCCGCACGCGCTGCGGCTCCTGGCGGGCAGCTTCATCAAGGTGCACGAAGCGTCGCCCCGGGCCGCCGCGCTGTTCGCGACACGGCAGCGCTGGCTCCTGTGCCATGCGGCGCTGGCCCTCCATTTCCCGGCGGCGCATTCCGGAGAGCCCGGCCTGACGCGGCGGGCCTTCGGCAATCTGGCGCTTCGACACGGCATAGCCAGCCGCAACACGGCGCATGCCTTCTTCGACGAAGCGCTGAAATACGAGGTCGTCCGGCCGGCAGACGATGCCGACGGCCGCGCGGCGCTGGTCGTGCCCACGCCCGCGACCCTGTCGCTGCTGATCCATTGGTACGTCATGCATTTCCGGGCGATCGACCTGATCCATGGCGGAAACAGGACCGAGCGCTTCCTCGCCGACCCGGAAAGCATGGTCGCGCTCGTCCAGCCCGTCATGGCGGAGGCCCTGCTCTCGAGTCCCGACGTGCGCCTCCCCGGCCCCCGCTACAGGATCTTCGCCTGGGCCGATGCGGGAGGCCTGCTGATGGACCGGCTGATCATCGGGATCGATCCGGATGCCGGGCCGGCACGGGACAGGTTCGTGACGGATGTGAGCGCGATCTCCCATCTGGCGCAGTCCTTCGGCCTGTCCCGTGCCCATGCCAGCCGCATCCTCGCGTCGGCGGAATCGATCGGCGGAATCGGCTGGACGGGACGGCGGGGCCGCTCGCCGATCTGGATCTCGCGCGTCCTTTACCAGGAATATGCCCGCGTGCATGCGCGCAAGCTCGTCATCCTCGACGGCGCCTTTGCCGGAGCCGCCACCAGCCCGGCATAAAATCCTGCCGGCGCAGGAGATATCTGAGCGGCCGCGATCGCCCTATCATGCCCGCCGCGCGACAGCCCTGGCCGGACCGGGCCTGTCAAAAATGGACGCAGACGGCCGCATCGCGTTTCGATAGGTCTCGGACAGATCGGTTTCAGGCCCAAAGCAGCGCGCTGCCAAGCGCGCGATTTGTGCTTCGAGGTAAGTCGCGTCACGCATGCGGGCGCCTGCGGATGCCCGGCTTCGCCTCGACCCGAGATGATGAAAAGGGGGGTGCGAATGGCGTGGTTCCACACAAAAGTCCCGGCGGAATGCCGGGGAGGACCCGCCTGCTCCGGCGGCACCTGCCTGCGACGCTGAAGGCCCAGCCACCGGGCACGACGATCGAGCCCTCCGCTGCCCCTGAAGCCGAGCGCCGCTCACCCTCCTTTCCCTACCTTTTCTCGAGCAGATCACTCACGCCTGGTACAATTTCTGACCGACGAGGCTGATCGATCTGCGCGACACGCCGGCCGCTTGCCCCAAGGCGGCCGGCGTTTTTCTTTTCGCGCCCGGTGAGAGATCGCGCGGATGGAAGGCGCGGCGACACCGGATTTCCCACCGAGCGCCTGCTTCCGGTTGTCATGACGCCTGAACGCGTTACGTTGTGCGAGTTGGCACATGCCTCCGGGGGCAAGGCAAAGCCGCGGATCACCGCCTGCCGGCGGACCGAGAGGGATGGACGGTAGTCATGAAAGCGCTGATCGCAGGCGCCGGTATTGGCGGTCTCACTGCCGCACTCTTCCTGCACAGGGCAGGAATCGACGTCGAGATCTTCGAGCGCGCCGACGCCGTACGCGAGCTGGGTGTCGGCATCAACATGCTGCCGCACGCCGTCAAGGAGCTGGCCGAGCTGGGATTGATGCCCGACCTCGACGCGCAGGGAGTGAGAACGCGCGAGCTCATCTACGCCAACAGGCTCGGCCAGATTGTGTGGCAGGAACTGCGCGGCGTCGACGCCGGATACGATGTGCCCCAGATCAGCATCCACCGCGGCATGCTGCTCGGCCTGATCCATCGCGCCGCCGTCGGCCGGCTGGGGATCGGCGCCATTCACATGGGATGCCGGATCACCGGCTTCGAACAGCGGGACGGTGTCTCCGTCCGGTTCGAGCGGGCCGACGGAACGCAAGGACGGGCCGACGGCGATCTGCTGATCGGCGCCGACGGAATACATTCGGCCGTCCGCTCGGCGCTACAGCCGGACGAAGGGCCGCCGATCTGGAACGGCATCATGTTGTGGCGAGGCGCCACGGAGTGGCCGACCTGGCGCGACGGGCGCACGATGGTGATCGCCGGCGGCAACCACGCCAAGTTCGTCTATTACCCTATCAAATCGGACCCCGCTCGTCCGGACATGCGGCTCACCAACTGGGCGGTCATGGCCCGGACGGGGGAAAACCATGCCTCACCTTCCCGGCGCGAGGATTGGAGCCGCAGGGCTGTCGTCGAGGAAGTGCTTGCGCTGGTCGCCGACCGGTTTCGGCTCGACTTCGTCGAGCCGGCCGAACTGATCCGGGCGACGGATGCCGTCTACGAATATCCCTGCTGCGATCGCGAACCGCTGGCCCGCTGGTCGTTCGGACATGTCACCCTGCTGGGCGACGCCGCCCATCCGATGTATCCCGTCGGCTCCAACGGCGCCAGCCAGGCCATCCTCGACGCGAAAAGCCTTGCGATGCATCTGGGCGCGGGAGCCCGGATCGAGGACGCACTCGCAGCCTACGACGCCGAGCGCCGCCCGCCGACCGCCGAGATCGTCCTTGCCAATCGCAAAGGCGGGCCGGAACGCGTGATCGACCTGATCGAGGCGCGCGCGCCGGACGGGTTCGACGACATCGAGGCGGTGGCCACGCGGCAGGAGCGCGAGGCGGTCGTGCGGGGCTACGCTTCGATGGCAGGGTTCTCGAAGGAACAGGTGAACGAGCGGCCGCCGGATCCGGCCTGATGCGCCGGCAGGCCGGGTGAGGCGGCGGTTGCCGCCGCCCACCGCGAGGACGGAGGAAGCCATGAGGATCGGGATCATCGGAGCCGGCAATATCGGCAGGGCCCTGGCCAGGCTTGCGGTTGCCTCCGAACACGAGGTGATGCTGAGCAACTCGCGCGGTCCGGAAACATTGGCGGAAGTCGTCGGCTCGATCGGCTGCGAGGCCGGTACGGCCATGGAAGCAGCGACGTTCGGCGACGTGACCGTGCTCACCATCCCGTTCAAGAACGTCTTCGACCTCGACCCAGCCCTGCTGGCGGGCCAGGTGGTGATCGACACCAACAACTACTACCCCGACCGCGATGGCCGGATCGCCGCCCTGGACGAATTCCGCACGACCACCAGTTCCATGGTCGCCGGTCATTTTCCGCGGGCGAAAGTGGTCAAGGCCTTCAACGCCATCCTCGCCGGGGATCTGGACGACCCCGCCGCGCCGCCCGGCTTTTCCGGACGCCGCGCCCTGCCGATCGCGGGGGACGACGGCGCATCCAAACAGGTCGTCGCGCGGCTGCACGAGCAGTTCGGCTTCGACACGGTCGACGCCGGCACGCTTGCCGAAAGCTGGCGCTTCGAGCGCGCCAAGCCCGCCTACTGCATACCGCTCGACAAGGCCGGGCTGCGCGATGCACTGTCCAGGGCCGAACGCGCGGTCGAGCTGCCGCACGGGTCGTGGCGGCGCTGACGGCATTCGAGCGACCCGCCGCCGGCGGGCGCCGGACGGTCCGGAGTCGGAGGGCAACAAACATGGTCTCGGCGACGGTGGAACTGCGCAATGTCGAGGGCACGCAGGCGGCCATGGGCTGGGCCGGCGGCCATACGATCGTCGTCGACCGGCCGGAAGGAAAGGCCGGCGGAATGGGGCTGGGCTTTAACGGGGCGCAACTCCTGGCGCTGGCCATCGGCGGCTGCTTCTGCAACGACCTGCGCTACGTCTCGGCCGAGATGGGCGTCGAACTCGGCGGCATCGCCGTCAGCGTCACCGTCGAGATGCAGGGAAGTCCGCTCATCGCGACGTCGGCGACGATGACCGTCTCCTGCGAGACGCGCGACGGCTCCGATCCGCAGCAGGTCGTCGACCGGGCGAAGGAGGTCTGCACGGTCGCCCATTCCCTGCGCAGGGGCGTGCCGGTGACGATCCAGGCGGCGGCGTAGTCCTGTCGGTCCAGCCTGCTGCAAACGCAGGCTGAACCGTTGCGCGGGGCCGGTCCTACAGCTCCAGCTGATAGGTCTCCGGCACGTAGCGATAGCCCGTATCGATCTTCTCGACATAACCGACCGCCGGGAACGGCATGTGGTAGCCGATGAAGGGCAGCCGGTCGGTCGCGATCATGTCGAAGACCTTTCGGCGCGTCGCCGCGGCCATGTCCTTGTCGGCGTCGAAACGCACGTGCCAGTCCGGCTGCTGCAGCGAGGCGACATAGTGGTTGGCCGTGTCGGCGGTCAGCACCAGCGACTTGCCCGACGAGTCCAGCCTGAAGATCAGATGGCCCGGCGTGTGGCCGAACGCGGCGACCGCCCGTATGCCGGGCACGACCTCGCCGCCGTCGCCGACGAAGGTGGCCTTCTCCGCCAGCGGCTTCACATTGGCCGCGACCGCCTTGGCGTTGCCCTCGGTCGGGCCGGACATGCGCTCAGGCGCGGTCCAGAAATCGAACTCGGCCTGGCCCATGACGTAGCGCGCATTGGCGAAGGCCGGGGCGCCGTTCTCCATCAGCCCGCCGATATGGTCGCCATGCATGTGGGTGACGACAACGATGGAGACATCCTCGGGCTTGTAGCCGGAAGCGGCCAGGCGCGCCGCGAGCTGCCCCAGCCCGTTCTCGCGCCCGCCGGCGCCGAGGCCGGTGTCGAACAGGATCAGTTCCGCACCCGTGTTGACCAAGGTCGGGGTGAAGCCGTTCACCATGCGGTCGGCCGGCAGCAGATTGGCCTGCATCAGCGCCGCGACGGTCTCGGCCGGCTGGTTCTGGCCGAACACCGGATGCGGCCCCTCGCCCGGCCGCAGCCCGTCGAGGATGGTCGTCACCTCGAACTCGCCCAGCGTGAAGCGGTTGAAGCCGGGATTGCCGACATCGGGCTTGGGGACGTCGGCCTGCGCGGCGCGCACCATGATCTGCGGGAATGCCAAGACGGCCGCCCCCGCCGCACCGAGCCCGAGGGCTGTCCTGCGGTCGATATGCATCGCTCTCTCCTTCTGCCTCCCGTCCGGCGACAACGACATTTGTATGCGACGGCTTCCCGACACCCGAGTCACAACCCTGTGAGCGCTGGCGCGGCGGATTGGCCGGCGCTGGCCCGGTTGTGCTTGCCGGTCGGCGCGCTAAATGCGATTGCGCCTGCCATCGATTTCCGATCACCCGGACTCCCGCAACCGACCGGACCACGAAGTTGCAACGCACCGTTCCGCTGATCCTCGCGGTCGCCCTGTTCATGGAGAACATGGATTCCACGGTGATCGCGACGTCGCTGCCGGCGATCGCCGCCGACATCGGCACCAGCCCGATCGCGCTGAAGCTGGCGCTCACCGCCTATCTCGTGTCGCTCGCCGTCTTCATCCCGATCAGCGGCTGGATGGGCGACCGTTTCGGCGCCAAGCGCGTCTTCCGCATCGCCATCGGCGTGTTCGTGGTCGGCTCGATCGCCTGCGCGGTGTCGGGATCGCTGCTCGCCTTCGTCGCCGCCCGCTCGCTGCAAGGGCTGGGCGGGGCGATGATGACGCCGCTTGCCCGGCTGGTGCTGGTCAGGGCAACGCCGCGCCGCGACCTGGTCGGCGCCATGGCCTGGCTCACCGTGCCGGGCCTGGTCGGGCCGCTGGTCGGCCCGCCTGTCGGCGGCTTCATCACCACCTATCTCTCCTGGCACTGGATCTTCCTGATCAACGTTCCGATCGGGCTTGCCGGCATCTGGCTCGCCGGCAGGTTCCTGCCGGACGTCGAGCTTGCCGGCACCCCTCCCCTCGACGTGACCGGCTTCGTGCTGTCGGGCCTCGCCGCCTCCGGCGTGGTCTTCGGCCTGTCGGTGGTCAGCCTGCCGGCGCTGCCGCCGATCGTCGGTGCCGTCACGCTCGTGATGGGCGTCGCCACCACGCTGCTCTATTTGCGCCACGCCCGCCGCGCGCCGTTTCCGATCCTCGATCTCAGGCTGTTCGCCAACAGCGGCTTCCGCGCGGCGGTCGCCGGCGGCTCGATCTTCCGCATCGGCAACGGCGCCGTGCCGTTCCTGCTGCCGCTGATGTTCCAGCTCGGCTTCGGCATGACGCCGTTCCAGTCCGGCATGCTCACCTTCGCCTCGGCCTTCGGCGCCATCGGCATGAAATTCCTGGCGACGACCGCGCTCCGGCTGGGCGGCTTCCGCACGGTGCTGATCGCGGCGGCGCTGCTGTCGGCGCTGTTCATCGGCTTCAACGCCCTGTTTTCGGCGCAGACGCCGGCAGCCGTGATCATCGTCGTGCTGATCGGCGCCGGCTTCCTGCGCTCGCTGTTCTTCACCGCCTCGAACGCGCTGGTGTTCGCCGACATCGACGACAAGCAGGCGAGCCAGGCGACCGCGATCGCCTCGGTGTTCCAGCAGATCACCGCCGCGCTCGGCGTCGCCGTCGGCGGCGGTATCCTCGAGGTCTACACCCACGCGACCGGCGAGCCGCTCGGGCCGTCCGCCTTCTCGATCGCCTTCCTGATCGTCGCGGCGATCACCGCGCTTTCGGCGCTGTCCTATCTGAGGCTCCCGTCCGACGCCGGACAGACCGTGTCCGGTCACCGGCTGCGCGACACAGGCGAGGACACGCCGGCGTCGCGGTAGGCTGCCGCTCAGCGCCCCTTGAAGTCGCGGGCGAGCAGATACAGCTCCACCGATTCGTCGCGCGAGGCCGGCGGCTTGACGTGGCTGACGGAGCGGAAATGCTGCTTCAGCCGGGTAAGCAGCTCGGCCTCCGTGCCGCCCTGGAAGGTTTTCGCCAGAAAATGCCCGCCGGGCTTCAGCACGGAGATGGCGAAATCGGCCGCCACCTCGCACAGATGCATGGTGCGCAGATGGTCGGTGCGCCGGTGGCCGGTGGTCGGGGCGGCCATGTCGGAGAGCACGACGTCCGGATCGCCGCCGAGCGCCTCGACCAGCCGCGCCGGCGCCTCGTCTTCGAGGAAATCCATCTTGAGCAGCACGACGGCCGGGATCGGGTCCATCTCCAGATAATCGATGCCGACCACCAGCGGCCGCTCGTCGGTCGAGCGCGTGCGCGTCGCCGCCACCTGACACCAGCCGCCGGGCGCCGCGCCGAGGTCGATCACCCGCTGGCCGGGCTTCAGCAGCTTGTGCCGGTCGTCGATCTCGATCAGCTTGTAGGCGGCGCGCGAGCGAAAACCCTCGGCCTTGGAGCGCTGCACATAGGGATCGTTCATGTGGCGCTCGAGCCAGCGGCGCGACGATTCCTTCAGCCCGCTCTTCTTCTTGATCCGCGTCCTGAGCACACGCCCGGCACCGGGCTTTCCAGCCTTGTCCTTCATGGCCTGATGCCCCCGGGCCGCCTGCGCCAGACGCCCTCGTCGGCCATCAGCTCGCTCAATATGCCCTCGCGCAGACCGCGGTCTGCGACCCGAAGCCGCTCCGACGGCCAATGCGCGCGGATCGCCTCCAGGATGGCGCAGCCGGCCAGCACAAGGTCGGCGCGGTCGGCGCCGATGCACGGATTGGCGACGCGCTGGTCGAAATCCCAGCCGAGCAGCGTCGCGACCATGCGCTCGACATTGTCGTTGTCGAGCCACAGGCCGTCGACGCGGCGGCGGTCGTAGCGCTCGAGGCCGAGATGGACACCCGCCAGCGTCGTCACCGTTCCCGACGTGCCGAGCAGATGGAAGCGCGAACCCTTGGCGAGGTGGGCGATCTTGTGGCGGCCCTCGAAAGCCTCGATCAGCCCCGTGACATGCGCCACCATCGCGGCGAAGACGGCCTGCGACACGTCGCGCCCGCCATAACGCTCGGCCAGCGAGACCACGCCGACCGGCAGCGAGGTCCATGACACGATATGGTTGGCAAGCCGCGGCGTGCGGTGGCGCGACACGTCGATCAGCGCGATCTCGGAGGAGCCGCCGCCGATATCGAACAGCACCACGGCGTCGGTGTCGCGCTCGACCAGCGACCCGCAGCCGGAGACGGCGAGCCGGGCCTCGGTTCTGCGGTCGATGATCTCCAGCTCGATACCCGCCTCGCGGCGGACGCGCTCGAGGAACTCGCGCCCGTTTCCCGCCGACCGGCAGGCCTCGGTCGCGACCAGCCTGGTACGCAGCGGCGAGCGGGCCCTGAGCTTGTCGCCGCAGACCTTCAGCGCCTCGATGGCGCGATCCATCGCCGCTTCGCCGAGACGGCCGGTCGTCGAAAGCCCCTCGCCCAGCCTGACGATGCGGGAATAGGCGTCGACCACGCGGAACTGGCCGGGCCGGGTCGGCACCGCCACCAGCAGGCGGCAATTGTTGGTGCCGAGGTCGAGCGCGGCAAACAGCGCCTCGTCGCGAATCGGATCAGCGGCCGCGCCCTTGTCCCAGCCGTTGCGAAGGGGCGCAGGCGCAGGCAGCGGCGCCGTCCGCGGCACCTCGGGGACGACCGGCATCGCCGGACCGGGCACGGACACGACATTTTGAATGCGCGCGGCATCGGCGGCAAAGACCTTGCGCCCGCGCCGGCGCTTGCGCTTCTTCTTGCCTTTCCCGGCAATTTCGGGAGCGCCGTTCGCCTGCCCCGACAGGGCGGTATCGGGCCGGGAGACCGCGCCTTTCGGGCGTCGCCGCGACTTTCCACCACGGGCGCCGTTTCGCGCCCATCGGCTTTCGGACACCCCGCCTCCGCGCGCCGCGGCGCCGGCTTCAGGGTCTTCCACCTAGTTTTCCTTCCGGCGCCGCGCTGAAGGATGTCGCTGCGGGCCCTATACTTTGCGTTGCAATGACCATACCAGCGCCCATGGGGATCACCAAGGGGGCCCGATCCGATTGTCGCCGCAACTTGCGGGCGCCTGTCCGGCCGTCCTATCCTTCGGCGATCCCGGCATGAGCAGACGAACGGAGGCGGATGAACGATCCGGTGATCGCCACGTGACCAAACTGAAGACCTATTTCTGGCCGATGGTCGGCTTGTGCGCCGTCGCTTTCTCGATATGGCTGCTCTACAACGAGCTGAGGGGCATATCGCTCGAGGACCTCGGCGACAGCCTCGCGGCCATCCCGGCGCATCGCTGGCTGCTGGCCGCCGCCAGTTCGGCGCTGGCCTATGCGGCGCTCGCCGGCTACGACCACATCGCGCTCACCCATCTCGGCCGCAGGGTGCCGTTCGGCTTCATCACACTGTGCTCGTTCACAACCTACGCGCTGTCGCACAACATCGGCGGATCGGTGCTGTCCGGCGCGGTGATCCGCTATCGCGCCTATGCCTCGCAGGGCCTGTCGGCGCAGGAAGTGGGCGTGCTCGTCGCGCTCTGCTCCTTCACCTTCGCCCTCGGCGCCGTGATGCTCACCGCCTTCCTGCTGATCATCGAGCCGCAGGTCTTCGACAACTTCCTCGACTTCCTGCCGGTCTCGGCGACACGCCTCTCCGGCTTCGTCATCCTGCTGCTAGTGGCGCTCTACGTCTTCGGCAGCTGGCTGCGGCTCCGCCCGCTCAAGCTCGGCAAGTTCGCCATCCATTATCCCCGCCTGCCGATCGTGGCGCGCCAGCTGCTGATCGCGCCCGTCGAGCTGATCGGCGCGGCCGGCATCATCTATTTCGCGCTGCCGGAAGTCGGAAATCCGGGCTTCCTGGTAGTGCTCGGCGTCTTCGTCGTCTCCTTCTCGGCGGCGCTGATCTCGCACGCACCGGGCGGACTGGGCGTGCTGGAGATCGTTTTCCTGGCCGGTCTGTCGCAGATGGACCCGGTCGCGGTGCTGGCGGCGCTATTGGTCTTCCGCCTCTTCTATCTCATCGTCCCGCTGGCCTTCGCCCTGGTGATCGTGCTCTTCTTCGAGCGCGCGCAGTTCGGGCGAAGTTGACCGCACGTCCGGCCAGCCCGTCAGGTTCGCTATGAAGCCGCCGCCCCCGCTCACCTACATCCGCTCGTTCGAATGCGCAGCCAGGCATCTGAGCTTCACCACGGCAGCGAAGGAGCTTGGCTACACGCAGGCGGCGATCAGCGCCCATATCCGCTCGCTCGAGCAGCATATCGGCCGGCAGCTCTTCATCCGCTATCCGCGCAGCCTGAAGCTCACCGAGATGGGCGAAGCCTTCCTGCCCACCTTGCGGCAAGCGCTCGACCAGATCGACCAGGCGACCGAGGCGGTGGTCGCTTCGGCGCGCAAGAGGACCGTCGTCGTCTCCTGCCCGACGAGCCTTGCGGAAAACTGGCTGGCGGGCTGCATGGCCGCCTTCCGCCGCGAGCATCCGGCCATCGAGGTGGTGCTGCACGGGACGATCTGGGACGACCTCACCGAGCCGCTGGCCGATCTCGTCGTCTCGACGCGGCGCTTCGACGACCGCCCGCCCGACAGCGTCGTCCTGTGGGACGACCGGCTGGTGCTGCTGTGCGCGCCCACCTTTGCCGGTATCCTGCAGGCGCCTCCCGACATCCTGAAGCTCGACCGGATCTCCGTCCACGGCCGGCAGGAATACTGGCAGTGCATGGGCGAGGCGCTGGGCATCGACATTTCGGAGCGCGACAAGGGATTTGCCACCAACTCCTCCAACATCGCGCTGGAGCTCGCGGCGAACGGCGCCGGCTGCGTCGCCACGCAGCTGTCGCTCGCCCGGCGCTATCTCGAGCGCGGCCTGCTCGTCGAACCGTTCCCGGTGCGGCCGCCCAGCCCGTGGGCGTATTACCTATCGGAAAGCCGGCTGTCGAAAGGCAATGTCGTGAAGACGGTGAAGGAGTGGATCCTGGCGCGGGCGCAGGCGGAGAACGAGTAACGTCACGGGCCATTTTCCGAGGCTCTATGACCCCGTTTTTATTGGCCATTCCCAAGCGATCCTGCCAACAGCTCGACTTTACAGCACTTCGCTGCGTTCTCTACATAGCAACCATCAGCAATTCAGGGGCATCGGCCAGGCGGGCGCCCACCCTTCCTTGTCCGCCCGCGCCCCGCCGCGACGGCGGCGCAGGAGGATTCGGGAATGCGCACTCATGCACAGGCAGTCGTCATCGGCGGCGGGCTGGTCGGCTGCTCCATCCTCTACCACCTCGCCAAGCTCGGCTGGAGCGACGTCGTGCTTCTCGAGCGCGACGAGCTGACGTCCGGCTCCACCTGGCATGCCGCCGCCAACATCCACGGGCTGCACGATTCCACCAACATCAGCCGGCTGCAGCACTACACCATGGCGCTCTACAAGGAGCTGGAGGCGGAGACCGGCCAGGGCTGCGGCATCTTCCAGCCGGGCTCGCTCTACCTCGCCCAGACCGAGGCGCGCGAGCATCAGCTGCGCCTGCAGGAAGCCAAGGCGCGCCGCTACGGGATGAACTTTTTCGGGATCGGCCGCGACGAGGCCGAGCGGCTGCACCCGCTGGTCGATTTCGACGGCGTCCGCTGCATCATGTACGAGCCGGAAGGCGGCAATGTCGACCCGTCCGGCGTGACCATGGCCTATGCCGCCGGCGCCCGCCAGCGCGGCGCCGAAATCCACCGCTTCACCCCCGTCATTGGCACGGAGTTCCAGCCGGACGGCTCGTGGATCGTGCGCACGCCGAAGGGCGACATCCGCACCGACTGGGTTGTCAATGCCGCCGGCCTGTGGGGGCGCGAGGTGGCGGCGATGGCGGGGATCGAGCTGCCGCTGATTCCGACCGAGCACCAGTATTTCGTCACCGAGACAATTCCTGAGATCGCGGACCTCGGCCGACGGCTGCCCTCGGTCGCGGATCGCGACGGCGAATATTACCTGCGTCAGGAAGGGCTTGGCCTGCTGATCGGCGCCTATGAGCGCAACATGAAATTCTGGGCCGAGAACGGCACGCCGCAAGACTTCGGCCACGAACTCTTCCCCGACGACCTCGAGCGTATCGAGGAGAACATGATGCGCGCCATCGCGCGCGTGCCGGCGGCCGGCACGGCGGGGGTGAAGCGGGTGATCAACGGCCCGATGATCTGGTCGCCCGACAGCGCTGCCCTGTTCGGCCCGGTCCCGGAACTCTCCAACTATTTCTGCTGCAACGGTATCATCCCCGGCTTCTCGCAATCGGGCGGGCTGGGACGGCTCGCCGCCGAGTGGATGATCGAGGGCGAGCCGTCGCTCGACATGTTCGGCTGGGATCTCGCCCGCTTCGGCGGCTGGGCCGGCAAGGCCTTTACCAGGGCGCGGGTGCAGGACCAGTACAGCCACCGCTTCAAGATCCACTTCCCCAACGAGGAGCGCGCCGCCGGCCGGCCGGTGCGCACGCGGCCCGCCTATGCGATGCAGAAGGACATGGGCGCGGTCTTCGGCCTGAATTTCGGCTGGGAGCATCCGCTGTGGTTCTCGGCCGACGGCGAACCGCGCGAGGAGACGGTCGGTTTTTCCAGGCAGAACTGGTGGGAGCCGGTCGGGCGCGAGGCGCGCATGCTGCGCGAGAACGCCGGCATCATCGATATCTCCAACTTCGCCAAATACGAGGTTCGCGGCCCCGGCGCCGAGGCCTGGCTGAACGCGCTGTTCGCCAACCGCATGCCGACCGGGATCGGCCGCTCCTGCCTGACGCCGCTGATCGGCAGGCGCGGCGGCATCGCCGGCGATTTCACGGTGACGCGGCTCGGTGCCGACGAATTCATGGTGATCGGCTCCGGCATGGCCGAGCGCTATCATCAGCGCTTTTTCCAGGCGGTGCCGCTGCCCGAAGGCACAACATTCCGCTCGCGCACCGAGGCGCTGTGCGGCTTCAACGTCGCCGGCCCGAAATCGCGCGAGCTGCTTTCGCGCCTCACCAACGACGATCTGTCCAGCGTCGCCTTCCCGTTCATGCGCTCGCGCCGCATCACGGTCGCCGGCATCGACGCGGTGGCGCTGCGCGTCTCCTTCACCGGTGACCTCGGCTGGGAGCTGCATTGCGCGGCCGACGACCAGGTCGCGCTCTATGGCGCGCTGCTCGAAGCCGGGCGCGAGCTCGGCGCCGGGCCGGTCGGCTCGCGGGCGCTGATGTCGCTGCGGGTGGAGAAGGGGTATGGCAGCTGGGGCCGAGAATATTCGCCGGAATACTGGCCACAGGAGACCGGCTTCGACCGCCTGATCAAGCTGGACAAGGGCGACTTCCTCAACCGCGACGCCTATGCCGCGCTGGCCGATCGCCCCGCCCGCGACACGCTGGTCACGATCGCCATCGAGGCGAGGGATGCGGACGCCACCGGCGGCGAGCCGATCTTTTTGCCCGACGGCACGCCGGTCGGCCAGGTGACGTCGGGCGCCTATGGCTATTTCGTCGGAAAATCGCTGGCGCTTGGCTACATCAAGGCCGGCTCGGCGAAACCCGGCGACGCGCTGCACGTCGCCATCCTCGGCCGGCCGCACGACGCGGTGCTGCTGGAGCGGCCGCTTTTCGATCCGGAAGGCAAGCGGCTGCGGGGGTAAGTGCGATTGCCCTCATTGCGCTGTGAAGATAGTCGCATACGAAAAATTCGGGAACCGTCCGCCGCACGACACGCCCACCCCTACCCCTCCCCCTTGAGGGGGAGGGGTACTTGGCGAACGCCCTGCCGCGCAAAATCGTCGACGATTAGCGTCAAGAGGACAAGCCAGCCAGCCCCTCCCCCTTGAGGGGAGAGGTAGGGGTGGGGGTATTTCCGATGCCCTCATTGCGGCAGGAGCCCCTATTGGTGGCCGCGGTCATTGCAGCCATACTGCCAGACCGCAATCGGAGACCAGGCCGATGGAGAGTGCCGTAAGGAAGCTGTTCGAGCGATACGAGCGTTTTTTCAATGGGTCCCTCGGCGGCGACATGGACACGGATGAGATCGCATCGCTGTATGCCTCCGATTTCATCGCGGCCTCGCCCGCCGGGGTCATGACCGGAAAGAACGACGACCGGCTCAAGCAGGTCATGGCGCAAGGCTATTCGCATTATCGGGCGATAGGCACCAAGGAGATGCGGATACGCAAAATCCGCCTCTCCGAAATAGACGAACTTCATTGCGTGGCGCATGTCGCCTGGACCGCAACCTATGCCCGCAAGGACCAGCCGGACACAGCGATCGATTTCGACGTCCACTACCTCGTTCAGAGCCTGGACGGAGGGCCGAAGGTTTTCGGCTGGGTGTCGGGCGACGAGCAGGCGCTTCTGAGAAAGCATGGCATCGTCTAGCGGCCTCCCGCCGCCCGTTTGAGGCAGGCTCGACGTCTTGCTCTCAAATTCAGCCGTGGTTTGCCGCCCGTCCGGACGCAGCCGATTTCACCTATGACGCGCTCGCAGGCCTGAACGGCTCCCGGATCGGAAGCGCCGCTTCAACCCTCCGAAATCCAGACCTGCATCGACCCCTTCTCCCGGTTGTTCCACAGATAATAGGGCACGGCCGTCAGCCGTGCTGGCTGCGCTTCGGGAGGCCGGGTGCGGTAGAGCGACTGATCCCAGCCGGCGTCCGTCAGTCGCCGGGCATCCGCCGCGAGAACGACGACGCCGTCGAACAGGTCGCGACGTTCCTCCACATCGATACTGGCGTCCCGCGGCAGCTGCAGTTGCTGGACGCGCCCGCCGGGATTGTCGGTCTCCTCGACGCAGTAGACGAGCGGCCCGCGCTTCAGCGCCACCCGGCCGACATTCTCCTTCACCAGCGGATGGGCGTAGATGCGCTCGGCGGGCATCGGCAGCTCCAGCGCGATCCTGTCGCCGGCTTGCCAGAGGCGCGAGACCGACAGGTAGCCGTTCTCCACCGAGGCGGCGACCTCGACCGGTTCGCCATTGACCGAAACCTCGGCGCCACCGGCCCAGCCGGGGATGCGCAGCTTCACCGTGAAGTCAAAAGGCGCCTGCGGGGTCACCTCGATGCGGATCGAGCCTGACCACGGATAGGCGCTGGTCTCGCGCAGGAGAACCTTGCCACCGGCCAGGTCGACCTCCGTCGAAATGCCGCCATAGAGATGGAAGGCGACGGCATCGTCGCTCGCCGAGACGAAATAGCCGCCGACCGAGGCGATCAGGCGCGAGGCGTTCATCGTGCAGCACGGGCAAGTGTGCCAGGCCCAACGGCTGTGGCGGCCGTCGCTGTCCAGCGGGTTGGAGTAGAAATAATGCTCGCCGTCGCGCGACAGGCCGCCCAGCGCATTGTTGAACAGGGCCTGCTCCAGCATGTCGGCATATTTTCCGTCGAGGTCGAGATGCAGCATGCGCTGCGCCCAGAAGATCAGCGCCACCGATGCGCAGGTCTCGGCATAGGCCGTGTCGTTGGGCAAATCGTAGTCCTCGGTGAAACCCTCGTTCGCGGCGGCCGGGCCGAGGCCGGAGGTGATATAGATCTTGGAGGCCATGACGTCGGCCCACAGCACCTCGCAGGCGCGCTTGAGGCTGTCGTCCTTCAGTTCGGCGGCGAGATCGGCCATGGCGGAAAACATGTACATCGCCCGGACCGCGTGGCCGACCACCTTGGTCTGCTCGCGCACCGGCTTGTGCGATTGGTTGTACTCGTAGCTTTTTGCCCAGAAGTCCGTCGGTTTTTCGCCGCGATCGACCGCTTCCTGGTCGAAATAATGCGGTTTTCGGCCGCGTTCGTCGATAAAATAGGCGGCAAGATCGAGATGTCTGCGCTCGCCGGTGATGCGGTAGAGCTTGACCAGCGCCAGCTCGATCTCCTGGTGGCCGTCATAGCCGCGCTTCTGGCCCGGCTCCGGCCCGAAGGTTTTCCGCACATGCTCGACATAGCGCTCAAGAATGTCGAGCAGCCGGCGCCGGCCGGTAGCCAGGAAATAGGCGATGCCGCCCTCCAGCAAATGGCCGAGATTGTAGAGCTCGTGATTGTCGCGCAGATTGGTCCAGCGCCTGTCGGGCTCGCGCTGAAGATACCAGCAGTTGAGATAGCCGTCCGGCGCCTGTGCTCTTTCCAGATCGTCGGTGATCGCCTCGATCTTCGCCTCGATGTCGGCGTCGCGTCGGTGCGACAGCGCATAGGACGCCGCCTCGATCCATTTGCCGACGTCGGAGTCCCAGAACACCTGGACGGTGAAATTGTGCTCGTTGCGGGGAAAGCGCAGCGGCGGCGGCGGGTTCGGCAAGGTCAGCGCTTCCAGGATGCCGTGCCTGCCGAGCTGGACGTGCTGGCTCGGGATGGTCTTCGTCAGCACCGTCTCCAGCCGCTCGCGCCAGAACTGCCCCTCCAGCGCCACGTCGACGAAACGAACCGGCCTGAACGTGCCCATCATGTCTCTCCTTTCGAAGCCACCTCTAGCCCCTCGTCCTTGTGGGCAGGGCAATCGCGTATGAGCTCACCCCCACCCCTAACCCCTCCCCACAAGGGGGAGGGGGACTGGCTGGCCTCTCCGCCAGGCGACAATCGTCAACGGTTTCGCATGGCATTCCGGCAGCAAAGTCCCCTCGCCCTTGTGGGGAGGGGTTAGGGGTGGGGGTAAGCCACCACCGCATTCCTCGCCGTTTGCCACATGCGATTGCCCTGCCTTATAGGGAGGAGTTAGGAGTGGGGCTGAAAGACGCGCTCGGCTCACCCCCCGCCTCCCCCGACAGACGACTCGCGCACGACCAGCGAGCACGGCCGGCGCTCGACGCCGCTCAGTTTTCGGCCGGCGATCATCTCGAGCAGGCTGTCGCCGGCCTCGCGGCCCAGCGCCTTGAGGTTCATGTCGATGCTGGTGAGCGGCGGCCGCGCCGCCAGCGCCATCACGTCCCAATTGTCGAAGCCGACGATGGCGACGTCGCCGGGCACCGCGACCCCCATCTCGCGCAAGGCGTCGGCGGTGCCGCGGGCGATCTGGTCGTTGCCGCAGAAGATGGCGTCGGGCTTTTCCCGCCGCGCGAAAAGCTCCGCGGCCACCTCCCTGCCCCAGGCTTCCGACCAGACGCCCGGGCGGTAGAAGCCGTCGATCTCGGCAAGTCCCGCCCGGGACAGGGCGGAGCGATAGCCTTGTCGCCGCAGCCGCACCGCCTCGAAATGCTCCGGCCCGGTGATGTGGGCGATGCGTTTTCGCCCGAGCGCGGCGAGATGGCCGACCGCCAGCACCGCCCCGCCCACGTCGTCGGGAAGCAGCGACAGCGCGCCGGGATCGTCGGCCTGCGAGAACACGTAGACGACGGGCAGCCCGTGCGCCAGCGGCCCGATCGGCGGCCGCTTGTCGGCACGCCGCGCCGTCACCACCAGCCCGTCGATGCGCTTGCCCAGCAACTGGTCGAGATGCTGGCGCTCGCGCGCCGGATCGTCGGTGGCGTTGCACATGAACACCGCGATCCCCTCCTCGGCCAGCCGGTTCTCCAGTGCCTCGACGATCGGGAAGGTGAAGCGGCCGAAACTGTCGTTGGAGATGATGCCGATGGTGCGCGACTTCGCCCGGTGCAGGCTCTGCGCCAGGTCGTTCGGCCGGTAGCCGATCTCGCGGGCGACGCGCAGCACCTTTTCGCGCGTCTCCTGGCTGAGCCGCCCGCCGGCGTTCAGCGCCTTCGACGCCGTGCCGATCGACACGTTGGCGATGCGCGCGACATCGCGGATGGTCGGCGCCCCGCCGAAGGCGGCGCCCGGCACACGCGTTTCCACAACCGGCGGGTCGGAATCCTGCATGCTACTTGACCGCGCCGTTGAGGAAGCCGGCCATGTAGTATTTCTGCAAGAGCAGGTAGAAGGCCATGCAGGGGATGATCGAGACGGTGATGCCGGCCTGCAGCATGCCCCAGTCGGTGCCGCCGATGCTGGTCTGCTGCCGGGCCGCGGCGAGGATCAGCGGCAGGGTGAAGGAGGAATCCTTGTTCATGATCACCAGCGCCGCCAACAACTCGTTCCACGAGGTGATGAAGGCGAACAGCGACACCGTGATCATCGCCGGCACCACCGCCGGCAGGCAGATGCGCGTCAGCACCTGAAAACTGTTGCAGCCGTCCATGATGGCGGCTTCCTCCAGCTCGCGCGGCACCGCCTCGAAGGCGTTGCGCATGACGTAGATGCTGAACGGCAGCTGGATGGCGGTGTGGACGATGGCGAGCCCGACCAGCGAATTGTGCAGTTTTAGCTCGACGAACAGGAAGAACAGCGGCGTCAGCAGCGCCTGGTAGGGCACGATCAGGCCGACCAGGAGGATGACGAACAGCGCCTCCTTGCCGGGAATGCGGAATTTCGCCAGCCCGTAGCCGGCGGGCACAGTCAGCGCCAGGCAGAAGACGATGGTGAGCAGCGCCGCACCCAGGCTGTTGGCGAAATAGGTCGGCAGGCCGGCCTGGTAGTTCCACAGCCGCTCATAGCTGTCGAGGCTGAGGGCATGCGGAAAATAGGTCGGCGGCACCGCGGCCGCCTCCTGCGTCGACTTCAGCGAGGCGAGCACCGAGGCGACCAGCGGCAGCAGCATGACCGTGCACAGCGCCACGCAGAGCGCGGCGACGAGGTATTTCTGCCTGCCCTCGACGAAGCCGGCCACCAGCCCCGCCCTTGCCCCGCGGTGGGCTGGGGACCGCGCCAGGTCGCGCATCGCGGCGTCGTCGAAGGCGCTCATGCGTGGCTCCGGCGGCTGAGCAGCATCTGCAAAACCGTGCAGACCAGGATGATGCCGGCCAGGATCAGCGACAGCGCCGCGCCGTAGCCGAGCTTCAGATAGGGGAAGGAGTTCAGGTAGATCAGGAACACCGACGTCGCCGTCAGGTTGCGCGGCTGGCCGGCCGTCATGATGTAGAACTGGTCGAAGGCGAGCAGCGAGCCGATGACGCTGACCAGCGTGACCAGCAGGATGGTTCGGGCGGTGAGCGGCAGGACGATCATGCGCACGCGCTGCCAGTAGCTGGCGCCGTCGACCATGGCCGCCTCGCCGATGTCCTGCGGGATGGCGTGGATGGCGGCGACGAACAGGATGGTGCCGAAGCCGACCACCTTCCAGACGATCGAGGCGATCACCGCCCACATGGAGATGTCAGCGTCGGCGCCGAACCAGACGACGGGCCTGGCGATCACGCCGAGATCGATCAGCGCCCGGTTGATCAGCCCGAAATCATAGCTGAACAGCCAGTACCAGAGCAGGCTGGAGGCGCCGAGCCCGATCACCACCGGCGCGAACACGACGCTGCGGGTGAATTGCCTCAGCGGCCGGTTCTCGGCCGTCAGCAGCGCGATGAGGTAGCCGGCGATCATCAGGATCGGCGTGATCAGCAGCGTGTATTTCAGCGTGAAGCCGAGCGACATCCAGAACTGCGGGTCGTTCCATGCCCGGACGAAATTGCCGAAGCCGATGAACTTCTTGTCGGCGATCAGCGACCAGTTGTGCAGCGACATCCACGCCATCTGGGCGAGCGGATAGACGGTGAAGACCAGCACGAAGGCGAGCGCCGGCGCGACGTAGAGAAGCCCGACATATCTGCTTTTACCGCTCTGCATGGACCCTGCTCGGCTGCGCGTCCGGCGAGCCGGACAGGATTGCTCGAAACGGGCCGCGGCGCCGGCCCCAGGCGCCGCCGCGGCCCTCGGCGAAGCACGCCTTTATTCGGCGGCGATCGCCTTCATCTGCGCCTTGGCATCGGCAATGATCGTGTCGAGGTCGGTGTCCTCGTAATAGGCGCGCTGCAGCATCTGCAGCCACGGTCCCTGCGGCGAGTTGATCAGCTCGAAGAACTTCAGCGTGTAGGGGGTCTTGGCGACCGCGATCGCCTTGGCGACCTGCTGCACCTTCGGCTCGGCGGCGAAATACTTGTTCTCGGTCATGTCGCCGCGCGTCGTCATGTTCAGCATTTTTGCGTAGACCTCGACCTGGGTCTCGTCTGACAGCAGGAACTTCATGAAGTCGACCGCGTCGTCGACGCGCTTGCTGCCCTTGGGGATGGTGACGATATCGCCGCCGGCAAAGGACGAGACCTGGCCGCTGGTCACGCCCGGCAGCAGCGCGATGCCGAAATCCATCGACGGATTCTGCTCCTTGGCCAGCGTGATGTTGAAGTTGCCGGTGCCCATCATGCCGATCTTGCCGGAGCCGAAGCGCAGGTGGAACGTCTCGCCCGTCTCGGCGCGCGCGTCCTCGTGCACGTTGCCCGCCTTGACCATGTCGCGGGCCCATTGCAGCACTTCCTTGACGCCGTCGCCGTCGAGCGGCTCGCCATTGGCAGCTTCCGGCTCGACGGTGGCGCCGGCCGCCCACATCAGCGGCGCGACGGTGAAGATGTTGCAGCCGGCGCAGGAGCCGGCCAGGAAATAGCCCTTCACGTCGCCGCCGAGCGCGGTGATCTTGTCGGCATACTCGCGGATCTCGGCCAGATTCGTCGGCGGCTTCTCCGGGTCGAGCCCGGCCTTCCTGAACAGGTCCTTGTTGTAGAACAGCGCCGACACGTCGGCATAGAGCGGCACGCCGTAGATCCGGCCCTCATAGGTCGACACCGCCATGTGGCCTTGAACGGCGGTTTTCAACTCGGGCCAGTCCTTGACCTTGTCGGTGATGTCGACGAGCTGCCCCGCCGCCTCGAACTGCGGCCCGTAGATCAGGTCCATGCCCATCAGGTCGGGCACCTCGCCCGAGGCGATCGCCTGGGCGATCTTCGGCACCATGTCGGTATGCGGGATGTAGGTCAGGTTGATCTTGCGGTCGGGGTTCTTCTCGTTCCAGGCCGCGACCAGCGCGTCGACCATGCCGGCATTGCCGCCGCTGCGCTCCCACATCTGCAGGTCCTCGGCCAGCGCCGGCAGCGCGACCGCCGCCAGCAGGCCCGCCAGCGCGGCCTTCCATAAACGCAAGCTCATAGGTTCCTCCCTTTGGCCAGCTCGCATCGTTCTTCTTGGGAAAAGCTTTTCTCAATCCTCCCGCAACAAGCCCGCTTGATGGACGCCAGCTCGTTGGGAAAAGCTTTTCTCAAGTCATAAACGCATATTTTGGGGAGGGGTGCAATGGCATGAAGAGGGAACTGTTGGCGACGTCCTGGGGATGCCGGGCCGATCAGCCGCTCCGTACATTCCGACGGTGCGGACGACGGTCGAAGCGCGCTCCTCAATCTATGCCGTGGAGGTGCAACGGTCGTTCATCTGCTTCTCAACTGCCCAGACCACGTCAACTTTCGAGCCGCTCCATACAAGCTGATGAAATATAAGGGCAAACATACGATCTATGAACCGCAATCGACCACGGCTCGTCTGCACGGTTCTCGCCGCAATGTGAAGGAACTATAGGGACACGAATCGGCTGAACATCGCTACAATCGCCGACGGACGACGGCGAGCACTTGCCAGTTGATTCGCCGTCGTCCGATGCAGCGCAGGAGGCTCCAATGGAACCGCCTTAGCTTACCCCGGAGAAAGCCGAGTTAACCGGCCCCATCCGGCAGCGCCCGCGAGAGGCGTATCGGAATCGGGGCGCGCGCCCCGATTCCACCTCGCGAGAGTGTTCCTCCCCGCCGAGTTGGTCAAGAAACGAAGTGTTGATCCGTTTGAGGCCTCGGCGGCCTTCCCGAGCATAACACTGCCGCCCATGCGGGCGCCCGCAGCCACGCCGCCCATCACTTCGCCGCGACCAGCTCCACCTCCTCGACGCCGGCCGCGATGCCGACGCCGGGCTCGCCCTCGACCGCCAGCGGCTGCAGCGAGAAAGACTTGCCGATGCCGCCGACCAAAACGTCGACGCCGAGCCCGATGCCAGCCGCGACGGAAGCGGCGACGCCGCCGTATTTTCCGGCGAGCAGGCCGCTTCCCGGAGCGGGCGAGGCCGCGAACACGCCCCAGACGAGATGCCCCTCCTCCACCTCGCCGAGTTCGATGCCGTACTGATGGATCGTGCCGGTGTACTTCTCGACCTGGCCGTTGGTATGTGTGAACGTGCATGCCATCGTCTGCTTGCGCACGAGGATCTTGCCGATGCCGATCGACGTGTCGCATTTGAGCAGGCCGATCTGCGTGTTGGACCAGGCCGGGCCGCCGAACGACAGTGAAAGCGCGCTAGCCGCGCCGGCGATCGATGCAATTCGACAGAATTTCGATGTATTTTTCATTTCGGTGGCTCCCTCATGTCAAATTCTGATCCGACTTGTCAGAATTAAACGCCTCCGGCGTTTTCAGCAATCGCCCGCGGCGGAGCGGTCGCCTGAGGGACTCCCGGCGACCTTTGTCCATGATACGCCGGTCCTGGAGCGGCGGCGCGTGGGCCGAGAAGACGCCGGCCGCGGTCATGCGGGGAAACGCAGGGCATCCCGGCACGCCGGGTCCGACGGCAACCGCCGGCCGGCTCCGCTACCTCTCGGAACACGATCCTGGACGATGCGACCGGGCCGATCCGAGATATGAGAATCCGATATCCCCGACGGGATAACGGGCGAAACGAGCCCGCGTGGCGGTCGACAGGCGTTTTCCCGGCCGGAATCCCAAACCTCACGCCGCCTTGCGCGCGGTCACGACCAGCCCGATCACCGGCTCGGCATTCTCGCTTCTCAGCGCCTCGCGCTTGCACGGCCGCACCGAAAACCCCGCCGCCGCCAGGCAGCGCCGCACATAGGCTTCGCAATGCGTGTAGCGGCCGTTGACGGCGAGCCGGAACGAGCCGTCCGCCTCGTCCATCGCCTCGACGGTGAACACCAGCACGCCGCCGGGCCTGAGCGCCTTCGCCGCCGCCTCAGCGAATTCCTCGAGGCGGCCGAAATAGCAGAGCGTGTCGGCGGAGGCGATCACGTCGTAGCTGTCCGGCCGGGCCTGCAGGCAGGCGGTCAGCTCGGCGCGATCCAGCCGGTCGTACAAACCGAGCTTCGCGGCCTTGGCGAGCATGCCCTCCGACAGGTCCACACCGTCCAGTCGCCCGGCATGCGGCCTGAGATGTTTGGCGCATTTGCCGGTGCCGCAGCCGGCGTCGAGCACGGCAAGTCCGCTCGCATCGGCGCCGACCGCGTCCCGCACCGCGGCGCCGACGATCTCCGGCGCACGATAGTCGAGGCTCTCCAGCTTGGCGTCGAACGAGCCCGCGAACGTGTCGAACAGCTTGCTGACATAGACGTCGGGCGCCCGTTCCGGCACGTTCTCGCCGGTCATCGAGGCGCGCATGTGCTGCGCCTGCGGGTCGTCGGGATTGGCATCGGCCCACTTCTTCACGAAGTCGATGGCGACGTCCTTCAGCCCGGCGAACCAGTAGGCGAGCGCCAGGAAATGCGCCGGCACGGCCTTGTCGGGCCAATGCACGATCGCCTTCCAGAAATGGTCGATCGCCTCCCGGGCGCGGCCGCTGTCGAGCAGGATGGCGGCGAGGTTCTGGTGGGCGACGCCGAATTCCGGATTGACCTCCACCGCCTTGCGCAGCAGCTTTTCGGCAAAACCGACATTGCCGGCGTGTTTCACGATCGAGGCGAGATTGCAGTAGGGATCGGCGAGATCGGGGTCGAGCTCGATCGCCTTGTCGTAAGCGTCGACGGCCGCGTCGATATCGCCGAGCTCGACATAGGCGTTGCCGAGGTTGTTGCGGATGCCGGCATGGCGCGGCGCCACCTCCGCCGCGCGCTTCAGCGTCTCGACGCTGCTTTCCGCACCGTGCAGATGAAAGCGCACCACCCCGAGGCAGCTCAGCGCATCGGCATTGTCCGGGGCGATTTCGATGACGTTCTCAAGGAGCCCGGCCGCCGCCTTGAGCTGCTTCTTGCGCACCAGCTCGCGCGCCATGGCGATCGCTTCGTCGACGCTGAGCAGCGCATTGCCGTCCTCGTCGATTTCGGGCGGCTTGACGTCCTGCATGGCCCGCTCCGCTGTCCATCGGAAATCGGCGCGCGCAAACGACCCAGCGCCGCCAAGAGGAATGCCGCAGCGTGGCGGTCGAATGTAACAGGCAAAGTGCGTGCCGGGCGGCTTGCGTAACGGGCAGTGAAGCAGCGGCGGCGCGCGGCCGCTGTCATGCGAGGGCACTCACATATGGGTGTACCCCACGCTAACCCCTCCAGGGGCAAGGCCTATCGCATTTGAGTTTACCCCCACCCCTAACCCCTCCCCTCAAGGGGGGAGGGGGACCGGCTGGCATCTCGGCCGAGCACTAATCGTCGACGGTTTTGCGCTGCATAGCGGCCGCAAAGTCCCCTCCCCCTTGTGGGGAGGGGTTAGGGGTGGGGCCCGCGACGCCTCAGCCTTCGGCCGGCGGCTCGTCCGGCTGCGCCACGTCGCCCTCGCCCTGCGGCTCGGAGATGCGCTCGACCGACACGACCTTCTCGCCCTCGGCGGTCCGGAAGATGGTAACGCCCTTGGTGGCGCGGCTGGCGAAGCGGATGCCCTCGACCGGCACGCGGATCACCTGGCCGCCGTCGGAGACCAGCATGATCTGGTCGTCATGCCCGACCGGGAAGGCGGCGACCAGGCGGCCGATGTCGCCGTCCTTCGGATTGGCGGGGTCGCCGACCTTGGAGACGTCGGTGGCGCGGATGCCCTTGCCGCCGCGCCCGGTGACGCGGAAATCGTAGGAGGAGGAGCGCTTGCCGTAGCCGTAGGCGGTCACCGTCAGCACGAACTGCTCGTGCTGCCTCAGGGTTTCGTAGAGCTCGTCGGAAAGCTGCGCGTCCTCGCCGACCTCCTCGTTGGTCAGCGCGATCTCGTCCTCTTCGCCGCCGCCGGAAAGCAGCCGGCGCTCGGCGACGGAGCGCTTCAGATAGGCGGAGCGCTCGGCCGGCGAAGCGTCGACATGCTCGAGGATGGCCATCGAGATCACCCGGTCGCCGTCGCCCAGCGAGATGCCGCGCACGCCGACGGAGTTGCGGCTCTGGAAGACGCGCACGTCGCCGACGGCGAAGCGGATGCACTGGCCCGAGCCGGCGGTGAGCAGCACGTCGTCAAGCTCGGTGCAGGTCTCGACGCCGAGAATCTCGTCGCCCTCCTCCTCGAGCTTCATGGCGATCTTGCCGTTGCGGTTGACCTGCACGAAGTCCGACAGCTTGTTTCGCCGCACGGTGCCGCGCGTGGTGGCGAACATCACGTCGAGATCGGCCCAGCTGTCCTCGTCCTCCGGCAGCGGCAGGATGGCGGTGATGCGGTCGCCGCTCTCGATCGGCAGAAGGTTGATCAGCGCCTTGCCGCGCGACTGCGGGTTGCCGATCGGCAGGCGCCAGACCTTCTCCTTGTAGACGATGCCGCGCGAGGAGAAGAACAGCACCGGCGTGTGGGTGTTGGCCACGAACAGCCGGGTGACGAAATCCTCGTCCTTGGTCGACATGCCGGAGCGGCCCTTGCCGCCGCGGTTCTGCGCCCGGTAGATCGACAGCGGCACGCGCTTGATGTAGCCCGCATGGGTCACCGTGACGACCATGTCCTCGCGCTGGATGAGGTCCTCGTCGTCCATGTCGGCGCCGCCGTCGGCGAGCTCGGTGCGGCGCGGCGTGCCGAACTCGTCGCGCACGGCCGCGAGCTCGTCCTTGACGATCTGCTGGATGCGCACGCGCGACGACAGGATATCGAGGAATTCCGAAATCTCGGCGCCGATCTCGTTCAGCTCGTCGGCGATCTCGTCGCGGCCGAGCCCGGTCAGGCGCGACAGTTGCAACGCGAGGATGGCACGCGCCTGCTCTTCCGACAAATTGTAGGTGCCGTCGTCGTTGATGCGGTGGCGCGGGTCGTCGATCAGGCGGATCAGCGCCTCGACGTCGGCCGACGGCCAGCGCCGGGTCATCAGCTGCTCGCGCGCCGTCTGCGGATCGGGCGCATGGCGGATCAGCTTGATCACCTCGTCGATGTTGGCGACGGCGATCGCCAGGCCGACCAGCACGTGGGCGCGGTCGCGCGCCTTGCGCAGCAGGTATTTCGTGCGGCGGCTGATCACCTCCTCGCGGAAGGAGACGAAGGCGCGCAGCACGTCGAGCAGCGTCAGCACCTCCGGCTTGCCGCCGTTCAGCGCCACCACATTGGCGCCGAACGAGGTCTGCAGCGGCGTGAAGCGGTAGAGCTGGTTGAGGATCACCTCGGAATTGGCGTCGCGCTTCAGTTCGATGACGACGCGGTAGCCCTGGCGGTCGCTCTCGTCGCGGATGTCGGAGATGCCTTCGATGCGCTTGTCGCGCACCAGCTCGGCCATCTTCTCGATCATCGTCGCCTTGTTCACCTGATAGGGAACCTCGGTGATGATGATGGCCTCGCGCTCGCCGCGGATCTCCTCGGTGTGGACGCGGCCGCGCATGATGATCGAGCCGCGGCCGGTGGAATAGGCGCTGTAGATGCCGGAGCGGCCGAGGATGATGCCGCCGGTCGGGAAATCCGGGCCGGGGATGATCTCCATCAGATCCGTCAGGTCGATCGCCGGGTTGTCGATCAGCGCGATGCAGGCGTTGACGACTTCCGTCAGATTGTGCGGCGGGATGTTGGTGGCCATGCCGACGGCGATGCCGCCGGAGCCGTTGACCAGCAGGCTGGGGAAGCGCGCCGGCAGGACGCGCGGCTCCCGGCCGGAGGCGTCGTAGGTCTCCTGGAAGTCGACGGTGTCCTTGTCGATATCCTCCAGCAGTTCGTGCGCGACCTTGGTCAGCCGCGATTCCGTGTAGCGCATCGCCGCCGGCGGATCGCCGTCGATGGAGCCGAAATTGCCCTGCCCGTCGATCAGCGGCACGCGCATCGACCAGTCCTGCGCCATGCGGACCAGCGCGTCGTAGATCGAGGCGTCGCCATGCGGATGGTATTTACCCATCACGTCGGCGACCGGGCGGGCCGACTTCACATATTTGCGGTTCCAGTGATAGCCGCTCTCATGCGAGGCATAGAGGATGCGCCGGTGCACCGGCTTCAGGCCGTCGCGCACGTCGGGCAGCGCGCGGCTGACGATCACGCTCATGGCGTAGTCGAGGTAGGAGCGCTGCATTTCCTCGATGATCGAGATCGGCTCGATATCGGATGGGCCGTCGGGCCCGCGCGGAATGTTTTGGTCGGTCAAATTGCTTCACGAAGAATTGGGAATCGATGTCGTCTTATATAGGAAGCGGCGGGAATTGGCCAATCCCGCCGGGCTTTCCCCGCGGGAATTTCCTGAAATAAAACACACCTTTAGGTTGGGTCGCGAAATGTCGCAGGCGGATGCCGGCGACCATGCGGCCGAATTGCGGCGCAAGCGCGGACAGCCGCGCCCGGCCCTCGGAAGCGTCGGGCCGTCCGCGACTGGCGGCGGCACCCGCCTTCGGCTACGTTCGCTGCGTGGGGAGCGGCCATGCCGAGCGTCGACAGCCTGTTCAGTGCCTTCCTGACGATCCTGGTCACCATCGATCCGCCCGGGCTGGCGCCGCTGTTCCTGGCGCTGACGCGCGGCATGAACCGCGAGGAGCGGCGCCAGGTATCCGTGCGGGCAACCCTGATCGCCTCGGCGATCATGGTGCTGTTCGCCGTCGCCGGCGCGGTGATCCTGAGCGTGCTCGGCATCACGCTGCCGGCATTCCGCGTCGCCGGCGGGCTGCTGCTGTTCTACATCGCCTTCGAGATGGTGTTCGAGCGCCGCCAGGACCGCAAGGAAAAGAGCGCCGACGTCGCCGTCAGCAAGGACCACATCCAGGACATCGCCGCCTTCCCCCTGGCGATCCCGCTGATCGCCGGTCCCGGCGCCATCTCGGCGACCGTGCTTCTGTCCGGAACCTTCCAAGGCATCGCCGCCAAGAGTGCGCTGGTCGGCATCATCCTGGTCTGCCTGGCATTGACCTATCTCGTCTTCGTGCTCGCCGAGCGCATCGACCGCTTTCTCGGCCAGACCGGCCGCTCGATCCTGACGCGGCTGCTCGGCGTGCTGCTCGCCGCGCTGGCGGTGCAGTTCGTCGCCGACGGCGTCAGGGCGCTGATGGCGGCATAGCCCGGCCGGCTGCAGCCCCGCCGGCGAAAACCGGCAAACGCCTTGCCTTGACTTCCCGACACGGCTCGGGAACAATCCGGCGCATGTTCGGCTCACAGAAAATCGCAGGCGATTTTCCCTTCCGGGTCTGTCCCATCGCGGGACGGTAACCCGCGGCTCGGCCCTGCGCCCCGAGCCGTGGGGCGGTCATGCCAGTGGTAAAGCATAAGCCGAGGGCCTGACAGGCCCGGCCTGGCGCGGCGCAATCACCTCACTTCCGTTCAATCGCCCCAGCGGGCGCAATGCCGCCATGCGGCCACATGGAACCATGTCATGACCACCCTGCCCGAGGCCCGGCGCAAGCCCGCCATCACCATCGCCAGATCGGAGCACCAGCGCCTGCTCTCCTTCGCCACCGCGCTCGAAAGCCGCGACCCCGATCTGGCGGAGACGCTGCTCGGCGAATTGGAGCGTGCCCGCATCGTCGACGATCACCGGCTCGCCGGATCGGTGGTGCGGATGGGATCGACCGTGCGGTATCAGGCTGGCGACGAGACCAGGACGGTCACCCTCGTCTATCCGGCGGAAGCCGACATCGCGCTCGGCAGGGTCTCGGTGCTCACGCCGGTCGGTGCCGCTCTGCTTGGTCTTTCCGCGGGCCAGTCGATCGACTGGACGGACCGCAACGGCCGTCGCCACGATCTGACGGTTGTTCGGGTCGGGAGCGAAGACACTGCCCGGCCCGGGGATCGGAGCGCCGCCGCCCGATGAGCGCGATCCATCGAGGCGAAGACGGGGCCGGACCCAGCAGCGGACTCCGGCCGGGATCGCCATCCTGCACCGCCGGATCGGACCGGCGGCTGCCCGGGAGGACGCGCCGTCGTAAATTCCCGACCGCCGACGACGCCGCGGCGCGGCGGGAGGCCGGCGATGCGCCCTGATCAGCCCTGCCTGCTCACGACCAAGGATTTGGCCATCCTCGAGGTCATGCTCAGGCGCTGCCTGGGGCGTGACGACCCGCTTCGCCCGATCATCGCGGCAAAACTCGCCGCCGCCCGGGTCGTCCTTCACGAGGATATTCCGGCCGGTGTGGTCACGCTGAACAGTCGCGTCCGCTACCGGGCCGGCGACGGACCTGTGCAGACCCGCGTCATCAGCCATGACGAGATGCATGGGCTGGTCGGCTCGATCCTGCCGATCCGGCAGCCGCGCGGCCTGGCGCTGCTCGGCCTGGCCGAAGGCCAGTCCTTCGCCGTCATGCAGAACAGCGGGCAGGCGACGGCGATGACGGTGCTGGAGGTCGTCTATCAGCCGGAGGCGGCCCGCCATGCGCGGAGCAAGCTGTCCGGCGCCTATGCAGCGCCACGCCTGCGCCTTGTCCACGACGCGGGACCCCTTTTACAGGGGACGGCCGCGCGGCCCCCGACCAATTCCGACGATCCCGGCCCCGCCGTCGCATGAGCCGCGGCCGATCCCTATCCGCCGAACACCACCTGATGCATCACCCTGCCTGGCAGCAGGGTGAAAAGTCCCGCGCCGACGAGGGCAAGCAGATAAAGCGAGATCATCGCCTTCCGGTGCCGGTCGACGCGGTGCCGATGCGCATGCCAGACGGCGAGCGGCACGGTCATCAGCACGAGCACAGACAGAAGATGGATCGGGCTCCACAGCCCGATGAGCCGGATCTCGTGAATCCAGAACCCGCTCGCCGCGACGAAAAGCATGAGGCCGGCCCAAATGAAGCCCACCGCGCGATGGCGCAAGGTGCCCTTCGGCAGCGCGAATTGCGCGGCACCGAGCACCAGGGCCGCCAGCGCCGCCAGTGCATGCCCGGGAATCGGCGCCGACTCGGCGAGAAGAGGCTCCAGCGACATGGTCGATCCTCCCTCGTCGCTTTTGCGCTGAATCAGAGCGGAATGCGATCAGGATGAACCGGCATTCCGCTCCATCTCTTTGTTTCGTCGCATGATCTTTGTGCGAAAATCCGCGACTCTCCGGGATCATGCTCCAACGCCGGCTACGGACATTCCGGACGGTCGTTGCGGTCCCGACCTGCCGGTTGCCCGCCCCTTGCCGGCAGGGCACCGCACGACCATTCCGTCATGGCATCTTCTCCAGCAGCGCCTTGACCACGTTGGCGGAATTGGTCGAGGCGAGCGCCATGAAGGTCGCCATCTCGTTGGCCCCCTCGCCGCCGCCGGCGAGATCGGAAAGGCTGCGCACGGCGACAAACGGCACACCGTTGGCATAGGCGACATGCGCAACCGCCGCGCTCTCCATGTCCAGCACCTTGGCCGCGAACGTCGCATGCACGTATTCGCGGAACGCGGCGTTGTCGACGAAGGCCTGGCCCGACACGCCATTGCCGCCGACGACGATTTTTGGCTTCTCGCTCAGGCATTTGTTCTCCGCCGCGCAGGCGGCGAGGTCGAGTTCGCCGGCGACCTTGCGGGCGATCTCCAGCAGGCCCGGATCGCTCGGGAACCAGAAGCGCGCCTCCTCGCCCGAAGCCCCGTCGCGGGCGACGCCGACCGGACGCGGCACGATCATGCCGAAGCCGTCGAACTCGCCCTCCTCCATGAAGGGCGGGATGGCGAAGCCGTCCGCCGTCTCGCGCGCGAACACCGCCTCCAGATACTGCCCCCACTGGTCGGCCACCACGACGTCGCCGATGTTGAGCGACGGGTCGACGCCGCCGGCGATGCCGGAAAAGATGACCGAGGTCACGCTGAAGCGGTCGAGCGCCGATTGCGTGGTCATGGCCGCGTTGACCATGCTGACGCCGCTCAGGAACAGTACGACGTCCTTGCCGGCGAGCGTGCCGGTGACGAAGGTCCGCCCGTTGATCGTGTGCTCCCTGCCCTCGGCAAGCTCAGCCCTGAGAGCCAGCCATTCGGGCTGGAACGCCGACACCACGGCGATCCGCGGCTTGTCGTCCAGCAGTTCCGCCGCCTGGGCCGCGGGAGCAATCGCGACCAGGGCAAGGAGAAGAACCGCAACAACGCGTTCGAGCGCAGCCATAGTGATCGATCTCGTCCCCAACAGCACGGTTCACCTCAGAGCCGGCCGCGCCGGACCGGCAAGCACGCATCGACCCCTCGGTCAGAAGGGAATTTCGTCATCGAGCGAACCGCCGCCGCCGCCGCGCGCGCCGCCGGCGCGCTGACCGCGATCGTCCCCGGCGCCCGAATAGCCGAAATCCGAGCCGGCGCGGGCCGATCCGCCGGAATAACCGACCTGTGCGTCGCCGCCCTGCCCGCGTGCGTCGAGCATCTGCAATTCACCACGGAATTTCTGCAGCACCACCTCGGTCGTGTAGCGGTCCTGGCCGCTCTGGTCCTGCCATTTGCGGGTCTGCAACTGACCCTCGACATAGACCTTCATGCCCTTCTTCAGGTACTGCTCGGCCACCTTGGCGAGGTTGTCGTTGAAGATCACGACATTGTGCCACTCGGTCTTTTCCTTGCGGTCGCCGGAATTCTTGTCGCGCCAGGACTCGGAGGTGGCGATGCGCAGGTTGACGACCGGGTCGCCCGAGTTCAACCGGCGGATTTCGGGGTCGGCACCCAGATTGCCGACCAGAATGACCTTGTTGACACTGCCCGCCATCACGCTTTCTCCACGCTTGTCCTAAATTCAGCCGTCCTTGGACATTGGCGGCATCTTATCCGATCGTCGCCGGCTGCGCGGCGACCGGCGCAATTTCCATCCACCTGTCCACAGGTGTTTTGTACCCGTTTTGTTCGGCATGCGCCAGCAAAAAATGTCAGGAATTGGCGTTCATGCGTTTCGCATCGGCCGGTCTCGTCCTACATTGGCGGAATGATCGCCGTCGTCCGCCGTCTCGGCAACTTCATGCTGCCAATCCTGCTGCTCATGGCGCCCGCGCCCGTTCGGGCCGACGAGGCGCGGCAGCCGCTTCCCGGCGTGGTCCGGCCGGAGCCGATCGTCAAGCCGCTGGAAGAGCCGATCGAACCGCCGCGCCCGAACGCCGACGGCTTCGTGCGCATGGGCGACTGGGACGTGCGCATCTCCGGCTCGGTGGCCGTCGACATCACCGCCGGCACCCTCAAGCCCTTGCCGCGCTGACGCGCCCGCCTACGGGCGGACCAGTTCCTCGTAGGTATGGATCTGGACGAGCGGCTGCCCGATCATGCCCTTCAGGGCCGATTTCAGCATGATCTTGGCGCGGTCGGCCCTCAGCTTCGAATTGGCCGAAAGCAGCAGGACGCCCGGCGTCAGCTCGATCGACGCCAGCACCGGCGTCCCGTCCTCGAGCTCCATATGCAGGCGACCGTCGCGCACCTGCGGCAGCTTGCCAGACGCAAGGTCCCTGCCCTCATCCTCCCCGTCGATCCAGTTCCAGACGAACTCGTCTTCGCCGCGCAGGTCGGGAAGCGCATCGAGGCGGCCGCGGATCGCATCCTCGGAAATCCCGGCGGTGAGCGGATACGACATGGTGTGGAAAAGCAGCTCCTCGCCATCGCTGTTGAAGCGCGGCGGCGGCACCTTCTCCAGCCTGCCCTTCAGCCTGTGATCGAGCCAGATGGCGGTGAATTCGGGCGCCGCGTCCATCAGATAGATCGTCTCGCCGATCTGCCGCGGATCCATGCCGCCAAGATCCTCGCCGGACGAAACCGCCTGGCCGGAGATTTCGTCGCCGAGCCGCTTCATCTCGGCGCCGATGGTCCCGAGCACCTCGTCGGCAGCGGCCGGGCCGAAGACGACCACACCGCCGGCGAGGCGATGCCTGCCCGACACCTCGACGATGCGGCCGCCGATGCGATCGCCGTCCTTCAGGATCCGCGTCGCCGCATGCTCGGTCACCTCTACCGGATCGCCGCCGAGCAGCAGGTCGCGTGCCAGCATCGACTGGCCCGCAACGATCCCGCTCACCTCGTGGAGGCTGAAAACGGAGTCCCGCAGGGCTTCCATGTAGCGCCGGGTGGACGGCGTTTCCTTCCAGCCGCGGCGCTTCAGATAGTCGTCGATCACGGTGCGCTCGTCCTCGTCCGACAGCGGGCGCGTCAGGAAATCCTCGAAGGCACAGCTCCACAGGCTGTTCATGTCGGTCTCGCCGATGAGTTCCTCGAGCTTGTCGAAGTCGATCCCGTAGGCGTCGAAGGACGGGCCGAAGTGATGGTCGAACACCTCGTCGAGAAGATCCCGCCAGTCGTCCCGGTCGGACCATTTCACAAGGCCGGAGAGTTCATGGCCTTTCGGCATCGGCAAAGCCTTTCTGGCGCGGATCGACGCGAAGCATCTCAATCTAACGTCCGGGACGTAGCAGCGCGACCGGGACGGCGCAAGAAAGCGGGATTTCCACAAAGATGAAGCCCTGCCGCCGGTTCATCGGCATGCAGGGCTTCTTTTCGGATTTTACCCGATTGCCGGGAGCGTTTTACCGGCTTTTTCTTCGAGTGCCTCGCGGCCTCACGCCGACGACTCGACTATGGTCTCTGATTGTCGGGGGAAAACGGCGGTCTCGCGCCGGACTTCATCCCGGCCGATCCTCACCGCCGCTCCGCGTCAGGCGCGGAGCCTTTCGGGACTGTCCGGTGGAGTCATGCCTCACTCCCGCGTACGTTCGACCAATGCCTGCCAAGTGACTGCCTGCGGCGTCTCGCAGACCGGCGCCCTGCCCTGCCGACCGGCCTTTCCGGTCGGGGTCACCGTGGCGACGGTCGGAGTGTGCCAAGCCTGCCCGCCCCCGTCAACCGAAGAAGGCCGGCCGCCGAAAAAAGTGATCGCCGCCGCCACAGACCTTGCCCGCCAAACAGGCCGCGCGGCTTGTGTCAGGAGACTCGTTCGACCTTTGTTCTTTTCGCTTGCCCAAACCCGTCAAACCGGCCTAAATCCGCCGGCGGCGGCGCCCGCTCGCAAAGGCGGCGCGCGTGCCTACATAGGCGGTGCCGGCACCACGCGGACCGGCCCTGAAATCCATTCTGACGAGACGGCGGAGCGGCATGGCCGACCACAAGTACATTTCGGTGCGCGGCGCGCGCGAGCACAATCTGAAGAATGTCGACCTCGACCTGCCGCGCGACAGCCTTGTCGTCATGACCGGCCTGTCGGGCTCGGGAAAATCCTCGCTCGCCTTCGACACCATCTATGCCGAGGGGCAGCGGCGTTATGTCGAGAGCCTGTCGGCCTACGCCCGCCAGTTCCTGGAGATGATGCAGAAACCGGACGTCGACCAGATCGACGGCCTGTCGCCGGCCATCTCCATCGAGCAGAAGACGACCAGCCGCAACCCGCGCTCGACCGTCGGCACCGTCACCGAGATCCACGACTACATGCGCCTGCTCTACGCCCGCGTCGGCGTGCCCTATTCGCCGGCGACCGGCCTGCCGATCGAGAGCCAGACCGTCTCGCAGATGGTCGACCGCGTGCTGGCGCTGGAGGAAGGCACCCGCCTCTACCTGCTGGCGCCGATCGTCAGGGGCCGCAAGGGCGAATACAGGAAGGAGCTGCTTGAGCTGCAGAAGAAGGGCTTTCAGCGCGTCAAGATCGACGGCCAGTTCTACGAGATCGCCGAGGCGCCGGCGCTGGACAAGAAATACAAGCACGACATCGACGTGGTGGTCGACCGCATCGTGGTGCGCGGCGATCTTTCGGCGCGGCTGGCGGATTCGATCGAGACGGCGCTGAAGCTGGCGGACGGGCTCGCCGTCGCCGAATTCGCCGACAGGCCGCTCGACGCCAGCCAGACCGGCGACGACGCGGTCAACAAGTCGGCCAACGAAACCCACGAGCGCATCCTGTTCTCCGAAAAATTCGCCTGCCCGGTCTCCGGCTTCACCATTCCGGAGATCGAGCCGCGCCTGTTCTCCTTCAACAACCCGTTCGGCGCCTGCCCGGCCTGCGACGGGCTTGGCAGCCAGCGCGCCATCGACGAGAATCTCGTCGTGCCGGACGAGAGCGTCACGCTGCGCGACGGCGCCGTCAGCCCGTGGGCGAAGTCGACCTCGCCCTACTACGCGCAGACGCTGGACGCACTCGGCAAGGCTTTCGGCTTCAAGCTCGGCGACAAATTTTCCAGCCTGTCGGAGGAGGCTAAGCAGGCCATCCTGCGCGGCACCGGCGAACGCGAGATCACCTTCCACTACGACGACGGCCTGCGCTCCTACAAGACGACCAAAACCTTCGAGGGTGTCATCCCCAATCTGGAGCGGCGCTGGAAGGAGACGGAATCGGCGTGGATGCGCGAGGAGATCGAGCGCTTCATGTCGGCCACCCCCTGCCCCGCCTGCAACGGCTTTCGCCTCAAGCCGGAATCGCTGGCGGTGAAGATCGCCGGCCTGCATATCGGCGAGGTGTCCAACATGTCGATCCGCAAGGCCGATGCCTGGTTCACCGAGCTGCCCGCAAAGCTCAACGCCAAGCAGAACGAGATCGCGGTCCGCATCCTGAAGGAAATCCGCGAGCGCCTGCGCTTCTTGAACGACGTCGGCCTCGACTACCTCACCATGGCGCGCAATTCCGGTACGCTGTCGGGCGGCGAGAGCCAGCGCATCCGCCTCGCCAGCCAGATCGGCTCCGGCCTCACCGGCGTGCTCTACGTGCTCGACGAGCCGTCGATCGGCCTGCACCAGCGCGACAACGCCCGCCTGCTCGACACGCTGAAGCACCTGCGCGACCTCGGCAACACGGTGATCGTGGTCGAGCACGACGAGGACGCCATCCTCACCGCCGACTACGTCGTCGACATCGGCCCGGCCGCCGGCATCCATGGCGGCCGCATCATCGCCCAGGGCTCGCCGGCCGAAATCATGGCCAACCCCGCCTCGATCACGGGCAAATATCTGACCGGCGAGTTGGAGATCGCCCTGCCCGACGAGCGCCGCCGGCTGAAGAAGGGCCGGCGCATAAAGGTGGTCGGCGCGCGCGGCAACAACCTGAAGGACGTCACCGCCGAAATCCCGCTCGGCACCTTCACCGCCGTCACCGGTGTGTCCGGCGGCGGAAAATCCACCTTCCTGATCGAGACCCTGTTCAAGGCAGCCTCGCGCCGCATCATGGGGTCGCGCGAGCATCCGGCCGAGCACGACCGCATCGAGGGCCTCGAATTTTTGGACAAGGTCATCGACATCGACCAGTCGCCCATCGGCCGCACGCCGCGCTCGAACCCCGCCACCTACACCGGCGCCTTCACGCCGATCCGCGACTGGTTCGCCGGCCTGCCGGAGGCCAAGGCGCGCGGCTACCAGCCCGGCCGCTTCTCCTTCAACGTCAAGGGCGGCCGCTGCGAGGCCTGCCAGGGCGACGGCGTCATCAAGATCGAGATGCATTTCCTGCCCGACGTCTACGTCACCTGCGACGTCTGCCACGGCAAGCGCTACAACCGCGAGACGCTGGAGGTCACCTTCAAGGGCAAGTCGATCGCCGACGTGCTCGACATGACGGTGGAGGAAGGCGCCGAGTTCTTCGCCGCCGTTCCGAGCGTCCGCGACAAGCTGCAGACTCTGGCAAAGGTCGGCCTCGGCTACATCCATGTCGGCCAGCAGGCGACGACGCTGTCGGGCGGCGAGGCGCAGCGCATAAAGCTCGCCAAGGAACTGTCGCGCAAGGCGACCGGCAAGACCCTCTACATCCTCGACGAGCCGACCACCGGCCTGCATTTCCATGACGTGGCAAAACTCTTGGAAGTGCTGCACGAACTGGTCGACCAGGGCAACACGGTGGTGGTCATCGAGCACAATCTGGAGGTGATCAAGACCGCCGACTGGATCCTCGACCTCGGCCCCGAAGGCGGCGACGGCGGCGGCGAGCTGGTCGCGCAGGGCACGCCGGAGGAGGTGGTGGCCGAGCCGAGGAGCTATACCGGGCAGTTCTTGAAGGAGCTGCTGGAGAGAAGGCCGAAGCAGGGGAAGCGGGAAGCGGCGGAGTGAGTGGATTCGTTGAGGAAATCCGCCTCCTTGTCGCGTCCGGGGCCGTTCGCACGTCAGACCACGCCTATGGCAGACTGCAGGAAAAGGACATATCCTACCGGCAGTTGGTGAATTCGCTCGCGGACGCCGAGGTCCTGGAACGATACCCGGACTACCGGCACGGCCCGTGCTTTCTGGCCCGTCATGTATTCTCCGACGGGCGCATCGCACACGCTGTGTGGGGCATGCCAAACCATTCGCGGGATTTGGCTGTGCTCGTCACCGCCTACTGGCCGGACAAGACGGAATGGGATGGCGACCTGAGGACAAGGCGATGAAGACCGAGAATTCGATTAAGCTGGTGCAACAGGGCAATCTCGTCGCGAAGGTGCCGGTGACGCTCATTCACGACGAAACCGGCTGGTCGCCCTACATCTCGCACGAGGACATGCTCAAGCTGGACGATGTCCGCGAGGCGTTGCGGCGAGGCGATGTCGGGGAGGCGGCACGCCACGGCGAGATCTTCGAATTGAGAAAGGTGGCGTGAACGGCGGCGGCGAGCTGGTGGCATCGGGCGCGCGGGAGGAGGTGGTGGCCGAGCCGCGCAGCTACACCGGGCAGTTTTTGAAGGAGTTGCTGGAGAGGAGGCCGAAGGCGGGGAAGCGTGAGGCGGTGGAGTAGAAGGGCTTGGCACCGCGATGTCCAAAAATCACCTTGTGAATGCAATTGCCTCCTCATTTATTGCGAGCGCGGAACGCGACGGTTTCAATGGGGCCGTAGCCTCGACCCTATTGCGTATCGAGGAGAAGCCAGAACGCCTCCGTCGCGCTTTCGCCGAACTCATCATAGATCGCAAAATCACGGCTGTGTTCGCTCGCAATTCTGTGAACATGCACATCAAGCGTTTTCCGGATTTGCCGGTACCGAGCCAGCTCGAACTTCTTCACTCTGAGGAACTTAGCGCCTTTAGCGTCTACCCCACGGAGATCGAGGTGCGGCGGCGGGTCGATCTCTCGGCATGGCACGACCGCCCGTTCTCGAAAGCCTTGCTACTGGTAGAACCGCAGCTGGCATTCCGGGCCTTCGATATGGGGTCCCTGGAGCGATATGTCTCCGATCCGCGCTACGACGTTCATTTCGCCGACTACATGGGCCGCATGTCTATCATCGACGATTTTTTCAAAAGCGAGCAGCATCCCGAGCGTGACAAGGTGTCATTGCAGACCTTCGGCCTTGGATTTGACGCCAAGCGCATACCTTACACAATCGTCTTTCTGCGATATCTCGCGCGCTTGTCCGCTGAGCACCAGCAATACTGGAACAGCTACCTGGCGTCAGGCGATGTGCGAATGAGCGAACCGTATTACCGTTCCAGCATCGAAGGCGAATTCTGGAAGAACCGCTCTATTCGCTATGCCATCACCGAGGAAATGCGCCTAGTCCGCGCGCTTTCCGAAGCCATTTGGGGTCAAAGCCTCTTTCGCACTCCGGTCGAAGGCGACGTGCCGATCGGACTTACCTCGTTCCTGCGCCCCACCGCCGAGAACTTCAACCGGTTCGTCATGGCATTGGACAAATTACTATCTGAAAGCATAGATTCGTCGTTCTTTCAGGGCAAATGTTCTTTGGAAACCGAAGAGACACGCGCTGACGGTAAGATCGTGGTCACGCGGAAAGGTACCCTCGCCCTCTTGGAGGAATGGCTTCTCACCGAAATCGTCTGGGATGATCCCGGTGCTTTCCGCGAAGTAGTGATTAAGCCGCTACGCGACGTTCGGCGATTGCGTCAGACGCCCGCTCACACTTTTACGACCGACAACTTTTCGACAGAATACTACAAAAGTCGCGAGCGCCTCTTGTGGGATGTGTTTAACAGCCTGTCCAATATTCGCGCGACTTTCGCCAAACATCCGCTGGCGCAGCACGTTGAGATACCCGATTGGCTCGACAATGAACGGATAGACGTATTCTAGGTCTCACCGGCCTTGAATTCCTTGCCACCTCCTAAGGCCGAACTTGCGCCGCTAGCATTTGCTCAAACAGATCGCGATATTCGGATTCGTATGCGGCCACGCGAACAAGGCTTGAGTATCGAGCAGATATCTCATCGGTCGCGGCGCCGCGAAAAATCCCTCCCCTTGTCGTGATGCGACGCTATTTTGGCGCTGCGGATTCCTCAACGATCACCCCACCCGCCTTGCGCCCACACCCCCGATATCCCAATTATCTACCCATGACTGGCGAGGCGAACATCGAGCGTCGGGGCTGGGGCCTGCCCGCCTCCGTCGCCGTGCATGCGCTGGTCGCCGCGCTGGTCATTTTCGGGCTCCCCGAAACCCTGTCGCAGCCGCAGGAAGAAGAGGTCGTATCGGTCACGCTCGAACCGCCGCCGAAACCGCCCGAACCGGCCAAGGCCGAGCCGCCGCCGCCCGAGCCGGCCAAGCCGCCAGAGCCGGCGCCGGAACAGGCCGCCGCCGCCCCGATCCCGCCGCTCAATCCCGTCGTGAAATTCGGCGAGAAGGATGCCGGCCCGCGCCGATCGCTCGCCGGCGCGGGCGCCGAGGACAATCCGGCGCCCCGGCCTCCCGTCGCGAACGAACGGAAAGCCGCGGACGCAGCCAGCGCCGAAAATCCGGAGCAGGACGAAAAGCAGCCGGCCGCTGAAAAAGACGAAGGCAAGGAGCCCGGCAAGGCCGACGACAACACCGGCAGCGCCGCGGAGCAGCAGCTGACGACCACGGCGGCGACTCCCGACAAGGCACCGGTGCCGGCAGGGCCGCCGCCCGGGCAGGCGAAGGCCGCGTCGGAGCCAAAACTGCACGAGGCGCGGACCTTGTTCTCGCGCTCCGCGACCGGCGGCCCGGCGGCGACAACGGCGATGGCGAACATCCCGCGCGGCGTCCGCATCGGCCGGCTCTGCGAGACGGAGCTGGGTCTGCAACTGCTCAACGGCGGCCACTTTCCCGACCTGCTGCCGTCCTACAGGCTGGAAGAGGGCACGGTTCTGGCGATCCAGCGCTCGGCCTACCGCCGCGCCGGCGGCGTCTGGCACGATCTGAGCTTCGAATGCCAGGTCGACGCGGACGCGACCGGCGTGGTGTCGTTCGCCTTCCGCGTCGGCGATCCGATCCCGCGCGCGGAGGCGGCGCGGCTCGGCCTACCGTTGCAATGACGACCGGCCGCCGCCGCACACGCAGCTACTCCCACATCGTCCCCGCGCCCAACTCCTTCAGCCACCTGTCCTTCGACATCAGCGTCAATCCCTCGACCACCGCCTGGGCCGCGAGCATCCGGTCGAACGGATCGCGATGTTCGGGGCCGTAGGCACCTGCCCGCACGGCATGCATGGCGGACAGCGGAAGCAGATCGAATCCCTCCGCCGCCACGACCGCGTCGAATGCGCCGACCAGCGGTCCCACCTCCGGCCAGCGCCCCTGGTGATGCTTGTAGGACATCTCGTAGGCCGACACGGCGCTCGCGCCTCGCAGCACTTGCCGCCGCGCTCGACGACCTGCCGGGCCAGGCGAGACGCTTTGCTCGCTGGCAGGCTGCCCGCGACGCCGCGGGTGCGCAAAGCAGGAACCGCGACGCCGCGGGCGTGCAAAGCGGGAATCGCGACGCCGCGCATGCGCGGACAAAACCCGGCTCCGGCCGGTTCCGCCGCTTCTCGCCGCTGCGGACCGGTCGTCCGCCCGGCGGCCGGCTGTCGCGCTTCGATCCCACAGCCATCCGTCCCCGCAACGTGCGCGAGGTCGACGATATCCTGGCGCATGCCCATGCGCTGGCCGTCTACGCCCTGGACTATCCCGACACGTCATGACGTGCGCCTTCGCGACGCGCGGTTCTGAAAAAGCGAAGCATTTTGACAGCCAGACGGGACAATATCCGGGCGTGGCAACGGCGCCTGCTGTCAGGAGCCTGAAAACGCCGGGTGGACAAGCGGGCGACACGAACGCATTTTTCGCCGCACGACCCAGGGCCGCTCCGGCCTGGACATCGACGGGCCGCAGGGAACGGAGACGAGGATGCAATCCGGAAAAATCCGCGCCGGCATGGGCGGCTGGACCTTCGAGCCGTGGGACACCTCCTTCTATCCCGACAAGCTCGCCAAGGCGAAGCAGCTTCAATACGCCTCACGCCAGGTGCCGACCATCGAGGTCAACGGCACCTATTATTCCGGCTTCAAGGAGCCGACCTTCGTCAAATGGGCGAGCGAGGCGCCGGACGGTTTCGTGTTCTCGCTGAAGGGCAACCGCTTCGTCACCAACCGCCGCGTGCTCGCCGAGGCGGGCGAATCGGTCGAGCGTTTCGTCACCCAGGGCATCGCCGCGCTCGGCGAAAAGCTCGGGCCGATTCTCTGGCAGTTCGCGCCGACCAAGAAATTCGACGAGGACGATTTCGGCGCCTTCCTGAAACTGCTGCCGGAAAAGCAGGGCGGGATAAAACTGCGCCACGCCGTCGAGGTGCGCAACGCCTCCTTCGCCGTGCCGGAATTCGTGGCGCTGGCGCGCCGGCACGACGTCGCGATCGTCTACGCCGACCACGCCACCTATCCGGCGATCGCCGACGTCACCGGCGATTTTGCCTATGTCCGGCTGCAGACCGGCAGCGACGACAACCCGGATTGCTATGAGCCAAAACGGCTCGATGAATGGGCAGAACGGGTAAAGACCTGGGCGGCCGGCAAGGAGCCGGACGATCTGCCCAAGGCCGATCCGAAAACCACGGCGCCGGTGCAGCCGCGCGACGTGTTCGTCTACTTCATCACCGAGGGCAAGGTGCGCGCGCCCTTCGGCGCCATGGCGCTGATGAAACGCGTCGGCGAAGGCTGACCGTGCGCTCGGGGGCCGGCCGATAGACCCGATCCGCTCCGCCCCGCCCGGCAAACCGGGCGTCCGTCGGCATTTGACGCTCCGTCGTAACCATCTGCACACCTCCTTCATGTAGTCGGTGGCTGCTGGCGAACGCCTTCGGGCATGGCGGGGGTCATGACGCTCGACTACAACTCCCTGTTGACGGCGCTGGGCATCTCCGGCGGATGTCTCGCCGTCACTCTCCTGATGAGTTGGTCGGTCGCCCGCGCGCAGACCTTCCTGCTGACCTGGGCCGCCGGCGTCGCGCTGATCGTCGTCTACGTCGTCCTCTACGGATTCTATGTCGACTATCCCGATCCGCTCCTCGGCGCGATCTCCTTCGTGCTGCTGCTGGTGGGGCTCTCGGCCCTTGTCGGCGCGGCGCGGCAGTTCCGCACCGGCCAAAGCTCGCTGCGCCCGACGCTGTCGGCTGCCGCACTTTCCCCGATCGTCCCGGCCGCCGCCATGCTGCTCGGCTTCGACGGGCTCGGCTTCATCGCGCTCAACGTCGCCGCCGCCCTGCTGCTTTCGGCCACGGCCGGAGAATACTGGACCGGCCGCGCCGAGGCGCCGGGACCGATCGTCGGGCTGACGGTGCTCTATGCGGTGACCGCCTTCGGCTTCGTGCTTTGCGCCTGCGTGCTGATCGGCGACGGTCGCCTGGTGCTCGGCCAGGCGCCGCAGAACTGGGCGGAGGACGTGTCGCTGGCGATCAGCATCGCCGGCATGACCGGCATCGGCGCGCTGTCGCTGGCGCTCAACCACTGGCGCATGGCCAGCAAGCACCGCCAGGAGGCGATGACCGACGCGCTCACCGGCCTGCTCAACCGGCGTGCCCTGTTCGACCGTCACGGCGCGATGCGGTTCGGCCCGTTCGCCGCCGTCATCGTCTTCGACCTCGACGGCTTCAAGTCGATCAACGACGACCACGGCCACGCGGCCGGCGACCGGGTGATCCGCGCCTTCGCCGAAGAGCTGGCGGCATCGACGCAGCGGCGCATGTCGGCGGCCCGCCTCGGCGGCGAGGAGTTCGCCCTGGTGCTGCCGCGCTGCCTGCCGGAGCAGGCCGAACAGGTCGCGGAGCGCATCCGTGCCGCCTTCGCCGCCCGCGCCATCCACACCGACGGCGCCTCCCTCACCTGCACGGTCAGCGCCGGCATCGCCTTCGGCTCGGAGGACGCGCCGGGCTTCGAGACGGTGCTGCGCCAGGCCGACAAGGCGCTCTACGCGGCCAAGCGCGGCGGCCGCAACCGCACCGTCACGCGCACCCTGCGCCTGGTTAGCTGACCGGGCCCGTCCCCTCAATCCAGCAGGTCGCGCAGCACCGCCGGCAACTCGCCCGGAATGTCCTCGGCGATCAGCCCCGGCCCGAAGCGCCTTGCCGCCTCGGCATGGATCCAGACCCCGGCGCAGGCCGCCTCGAAACCCGGCATGCCCTGGGCCAAAAAGCCGGCGACGAAGCCGGAGAGCACGTCGCCGGAACCGGCGGTCGCCAGCCATGGCGTGCCGTTGGAGTTGATGGCGGCGCGCCCGTCGGGTGCTGCGATCACCGTATCGGGCCCCTTGTAGACGACGATCGCCTCGACGCGGTCGGCCGCCCGGCGCGCACGCTCGAGCTTCGACGGAATTTTTCGCAGGTCGGGGAAGAGCCGGCCGAACTCGCCCTCGTGCGGCGTGATCACCAGGTCGGCGGCGCGCCCGCCGAAAGGTCCGGCGAGCAGGCCGGGCTCGGCGGCGAGCGAGGTCAGCGCGCTGGCGTCGACCACCGCCGGCAGCGGGCGCGGCAGGCGGTCGATCAGCTCGAACAGCAGGCGCCCGGTCTCGGCCGAGGCGTCCAGTCCCGGCCCGTAGACGAAGGCCGCCGGCCGCCGGTCCGCGAAGAAGGCCAGCGCCTCCTCCAGCGTGTCGGCCTTGCGCAGCATGATCGACGTGAGATGCGCGGCATTGGCGGCGAGCGCCTCCGACGGCGACAGCAGCGTCACCGCCCCTGCCCCGGCGCGCGCCGCCGCCAGCGCCGACAGACGCGCCGCGCCGGTGGCGCTCGCCGCGCCTGAAAATACGGCGACATGGCCGCGCGAATATTTGTGGGCGTCGACCGCCGGTCGGGGAAACCTGGGTTTCCAGAGCTCCGGGCCGTCCTCGAAGCAGGTGGCGCCGGCAGCCGCCACGATGTCGTCGCCGATGCCGATATCGGCGACGACGACCTCGCCGCAGGCGGTGCGGCCGGGCTGGAGAAGGTGTCCGGGTTTCTTGCGCACGAAGGTGACGGTGACGGCCGCCTGAAAGGTTTCGCCGAGAATTTCGCCCGTCGCACCCGAAACACCGGAGGGAAGATCGACGGCGACCACCGGAACGCCGGCCGTCCTGACGCTTTCCATGGCACGGCGCGCGGCGCCGCCGACGGCGCGCGCCAGCCCGGCGCCATAGACGGCGTCGACCACCAGGCCACCGGCCGAAGGCGCGAAGGCGGCGAGCGGCTGCGGCCACACCTTGCAATCGGCGGCCGCCAGCGCGGCGTCGCTGCCATCGCGCGGCGGGCCCTCTGCGTAGACCGCCACGTCCACGCCCGACCGTCGCAGCAGTTCGGCCACGACATAACCGTCGCCGCCATTGTTGCCCGGCCCGCACAGCACGTCGACCCTGGAGGCCGCCGGAAAGCGCTCGAGCACGATGGCGGCGACCGCGGCACCGGCCCGCTGCATGAGCTGGTAGCCGTCGAAGGGGCCGGCCGCGATGGCGCGCCGGTCACAGGCGACCATTTCGTCTGGCAGAAGCAGTTCGAACGGCATACGGCCAGAACCTGTCGAAAGGTTGAGCGTTCGTCTGGCATAGCACGGCAGGGAACCGCACGAAACGAACCACATGTTGCCTATTATTTCGTCAAAACGCCCACAAAATAGGCTGATGAAAAAATAGACAGCCCCGACCCTCTGCCCGCCTGCCGGCACGCCACCTGCCGGCAGGCGTCGCGGCCCACGGTTGCACCGTCGACGGCCGGGAACGGACGGGACTTGCGACCGGGCCGGGTTGTGGCTGACAACTGGCACGGATCATGCTTTGGTTCAGGCACAACAAGGCGGGCCGGCGAGCCCGCCGTCCTTTGATTGGAGGCCGTGCCGGAAATGAAGAAGATCGAAGCGATCATCAAGCCGTTCAAGCTCGACGAGGTGAAGGAGGCGCTGCAGGAGGCGGGGCTGCAGGGCATCACGGTGACGGAGGCAAAAGGCTTCGGCCGGCAGAAGGGCCATACCGAGCTCTATCGTGGCGCCGAATATGTCGTCGACTTCCTGCCCAAGGTGAAGATCGAGGTGGTGCTGGGCGACGAATCGGTCGAGGGCGCCATCGAGGCGATCCGCAAGGCGGCGCAGACCGGGCGCATCGGCGACGGCAAGATTTTCGTCTCCAACATCGAGGAAGTGGTACGCATCCGCACCGGCGAGACCGGCCTGGACGCGATCTGAGCAGGCCGGCGGACTTTTTCGAAATCGAATCTCTTTACAAAAACGTCAATCAGGGAAAACGCCACATGACGACAGCCAAAGACATCATGAAGCAGATCAAGGACAACGACGTGAAATTCGTCGACCTGCGCTTCACCGATCCGAAGGGCAAGCTTCAGCACGTGACCATGGATGTCGCGGAGGTCGACGAGGACATGTTCGCCGACGGCGTGATGTTCGACGGCTCCTCGATCGCCGGCTGGAAGGCGATCAACGAGTCCGACATGGTGCTGATGCCCGACACCGACACGGTGCACATGGACCCGTTCTTCGCCCAGTCGACGATGGTTGTGCTGTGCGACATCCTCGATCCGGTCTCCGGCGAGGCCTACAACCGCGACCCGCGCGGCACCGCCAAGAAGGCGGAGGCCTACATGAAGGCCGAAGGCATCGGCGACACCATCTATGTCGGTCCCGAGGCCGAGTTCTTCGTCTTCGACGACGTCAAGTACAAGGCCGACCCGTACAACACCGGCTTCAAGCTGGACTCCTCCGAGCTGCCGTCGAATGACGACACCGACTACGAGACCGGCAACCTAGGCCACCGGCCGCGCGTCAAGGGCGGCTATTTCCCGGTGCCGCCGATCGACAGCTGCCAGGACATGCGCTCCGAGATGCTGACGGTGCTCGCCCAGATGGGCGTGCGCGTCGAGAAGCACCACCATGAGGTCGCCGCCGCCCAGCACGAACTCGGCGTCAAGTTCGACGCGCTGGTGCGCAACGCCGACAAGATGCTGCTCTACAAATACGTCGTGCACCAGGTCGCCAACGCCTATGGCAAGACGGCGACCTTCATGCCGAAGCCGGTATTCGGCGACAACGGCTCGGGCATGCACGTCCACATGTCGATCTGGAAGGAAGGCAAGCCGACCTTCGCCGGCAACGAATATGCGGGCTTGTCCGAAACCTGCCTCTACTATATCGGCGGCATCATCAAGCACGCCAAGGCCATCAACGCCTTCACCAACCCGCTGACCAACTCCTACAAGCGGCTGGTGCCGGGTTATGAGGCGCCGGTGCTGCTCGCCTATTCGGCGCGCAACCGCTCGGCCTCCTGCCGCATTCCGTTCGGCTCGTCGCCGAAGGCGAAGCGCGTCGAGATCCGCTTCCCCGATCCGGGCGCCAACCCCTATCTCGGCTTCGCCGCGCTGCTGATGGCCGGCATCGACGGCATCAAGAACAAGATCCATCCCGGCCAGCCGATGGACAAGGATCTCTACGACCTGCCGCCGAAGGAGCTGAAGAAGATCCCGACAGTCTGCGGCAGCCTGCGCGAGGCGCTGCAGAACCTCGACAAGGACCGCGGCTTCCTCAAGGCCGGCGGCGTCTTCGACGACGACCAGATCGACGCCTACATCGAATTGAAGATGGCCGAGGTCATGCGCTTCGAGATGACCCCGCACCCGGTCGAGTTCGACATGTATTATTCGGTCTGAGCCCTTTCGGGGCGATGGGCTTGGACGAAAAACCCCGGCGGTGACGCCGGGGTTTTTATTGTATCAAATACTCGGCCACTATCTGGGGGGAGCGACATGAGCAGCATTTTTCTCGTAGGGCTGGACAACCAACTCACAGAACTGAACCGGACAAGCTACGATTCGGAGGACCTGTTTCAGCGCCTCTTAGGCGATCATCCCGCTATGCTACGGCTTGCCGGCGGAGTTGAAGGCAAACTGCTGCTTATTCGCCGTGAGCATCCGGTTCCCGATTCCGCCAATGGTGCGGATCGTTGGTCCCTGGATCATCTGTTTTTGGACAGACAAGGCGTACCCGTGTTGGTCGAGGTCAAACAAGCCGCAGACACTCGAGCACGACGTGAGGTTGTCGCGCAGATGCTCGACTACGCTGCCAATGCGGTCGCATACTGGCCTATCGAACGCATTGTTCAAGTCTACCGGGAAACCGCCAACAAGGCGGCCAAAGATCCAGATGCAGAGCTTTCAGCCTTCCTGGACGACGGCGATATTGAATCGTTCTGGCGGGCGGTCGAGGCCAATCTCAGATCAGGGCGCATACGAATGTTGTTTGTCGCGGATCGGATCCCGAAGGAGCTTGCTCGAATCGTTGAGTTTCTAAACGAGCAGATGCGGCCCGCGGAAGTTCTGGCCATTGAGGTCGAGCAGTTCACTAGTGCCAACGGTATGCGGACGCTTGTCCCGCGATTGGTAGGGCAAACAGAACGGGCTCAGTCAGCGAAGGCTGTGACTGAGGTTAAGGAGCAGTTGTCCGAAAGCGAGTGGCTGAGGGCTCTCGAAGAGAAACACGGCGTCGACGCCGGACGTGGTACCACGAAGGCAATCGAATGGCTTCGGTCCAATGGCTTCAGCATCGGCATAACGGAAAGTCAGGACTCCGTGTATGCAAATCTCAAACAACCGAACGGCAAGATCGCCTGGCCCTTTTTTCTGCGGCGCAGTTCTGGTCGATTGGAAACGTCTCTGGCCTATCTCGCCTCTACCTCGGCGTATCGCGATTCGACTGAAAGGCAGAACTTGCTTAACCGGCTACGAGCAATCCCGTCGGCTAGGGCCAGCGATAAGCTTAATGGGTGGCCGTCGTTAGGATTGGAAGCATTGTTGGCGGACCCAGTCTGGGAAGATTTCACCAAAATCGCAGTCGATGTTCGCGGGCGTCTTATGGAAGAGGCTAATAAAAACTAGCTTACACCGAGGAATTTCAATTGGCCGACAGATTCCTCGCCCGCCCCTCCCGCCACGAAGCCGCGACACCTGCCGCATCCAGCCGGTTGCGAAAATCCTGGATCACCTCGTTCCAGGCGAAGCGGATGGAATTCTCGACGACCTCGCGGTCGAAGCGCTTGTGCTCGTCGGCGATCGGCGCCCAGCGGATCAACGCCTTCGGGCTTTCGGTGAATGCGCTGGCACCTGCTGCGATGTTTTCCCAGGCGGTCCGCGACAGCCGCTCGGCGAAGGCCGCACGCCACGCCTCGGGCGCTTCCGGGTCGGGTGCCTGACCCTCGTTGACCGCCACCCCATGGTCATAGCACGCGATCGCCAGTTCACCGCGACTGTCGGCCGGCAGTCGCCCACCTGCCGCGACCTGCGCGACGGCGTGGACGGTCAGGTCCGCCAGCGAAGCGGCGAACACCTGCATCCGCGCGATGTCGATCGATCGCGCGAAGACTTCGTCCTCGAACATCTCGGGGTAGCGGATACCGATGCGCTCCTTGAGATAGCCGTAGAGCTTCTTCTGGGTGATCAGGGCCGAACGGGTGGCAACGAAGTCGAACAGGCGCTCGACACTGTCGACAGGTGCCGAATCACGCCGGACCGACAGCCTTGATGCCGTCTCGACCAGCCAGCCCGATGCTTCCGAGAACCGCTCGATAACGCGTTTCATCACTTCCCGCCGCCCCGCACCGCCGCCTCCGGGCATACTACGATCGGATTATTTCGCGATAGGCGCCGGTCTGCAATCATGCAAGTGGGCGATTCCGTCTTGGAGCGCTCGTTGCCGACGGACGAATCCGTCCGTCGACGAGACGAGGGGAGGAAGAAATGGCCAGCAACGACTCCGATGCCAGGCAACGGCATTGGGAGAAGACGCGCAATCTCAACACGATCGTTCTGATCCTGTGGGCGATTTTCGCGATCATCATCCCGTATTTCGCAAGTGCACTCAACGCGTTCACATTCCTGGGCTTTCCGCTGGGCTTCTACATGTGCGTCCAAGGGTCTCTCATTGCGTTTCTCGTGCTGATCTGGGGCCAGAACTGGAGGCAGGATCAGATCGACGACGAATTTGGCCTCGGCGACTAGGGGGGAGACAATGACGACGACAACTCAGGAGGGGCGCAGAGGGCGCTTCCTCGACAATCTGGGCAAGGTCTACGCGCTCTATACGCTGGGCTTTGTCGTTTTCTTCTTCCTCATGGCTCTTCTCGAGAGCATGGGCGCCAGCGCCCAGGTGATCGGCATCGGCTTTCTGCTCTTCACCATCGCCATCTACGCGGTGATCGGCTGGCTGTCGCGAACGGCGGAGGTCGACGCCTATTACGTTGCCGGCCGCGAGGTTCCGGCGCTCTACAACGGCATGGCGACGGCAGCGGACTGGATGTCCGGCGCGTCCTTCGTGGCGATGGCCGGCGGCGTCTATTTCGGCGGCTATCCCTATCTGGGCTACATCATCGGCTGGACGGGCGGCTATGTGCTCGTCAATTCGCTGCTGGCGCCCTACCTCCGCAAGTTCGGCTGCTACACCGTGCCGGACTTCGTCGGCACCCGCTACGGCGGCAACACCGCCCGGCTCTGCGCCGTGATCATTTTGGTGGTGGCGTCCTTCACCTACGTGACGGCGCAGATCAACGCCACCGGAACGATCGCCGCCCAGACGCTCGGCGTGCCCTTCGAGGTCGGCGTCTGGCTCGGACTCATCGGCATCTTCATCTGCTCGATGCTGGGGGGCATGCGGGGCGTCACCTGGACCCAGGTGGCGCAGTACATCGTGCTTATCATCGCCTATCTGGTGCCGATCATCTGGATGTCGAACCGCCAGGGCTTCGGCATCATCCCGCATTTCTCCTACGGGGAAGCCCTCAGCCGCATCGCCGAACTGGAAGTGCAGTACGGGCTCACCCCGGCGGCGCAGGCCATTCCCGGCGTATCGGTGCTGACGACGCCGATGAACGCGCCGGAAGGCAAGGGCTGGGCCATGGTCTCGCTCGCCATCTGCATGATGGCCGGCACGGCTTCGCTTCCGCATATCCTGATGCGGTACTTCACCACCCCATCTGTCCGTTCGGCGCGCCGTTCCGTCGGATGGTCGCTGTTCTTCATCTTCCTGCTCTACTTCTCGGCGCCGGCGCTTGCCACGCTGACGAAGCTGCAACTGCTCGATCCCACTCTGGCGACCTCGGTCATCGGCAAGGCGTTCGCCGACGTGTCGAACCTGGAATGGGTGAAGCATTGGAGTTCGGTCGGCATGCTGGCCGTGCAGGACCAGAACGGCGACGGCATCGTCCAGCTGAACGAGTTCTTCATGCGGCCGGACATCGTCGTGCTGGCTACGCCGGAAATCGCCGGCCTGCCCTACGTCATCTCCGGTCTCGTCGCCGCCGGCGGCCTGGCGGCCGCCATGTCGACGGCGGACGGCCTGCTGCTGGCCATCGCCAACGCGCTCAGCCATGACCTCTACTACAAGATGATAGACCCGCAGGCCGACACGCGGCGGCGCCTCACCGTCGCCCGTATCCTGCTGCTCTTCATCGGAGTGGCGGCGGCACTCATCGCCTCGCTGCAACTGACCGGAATCCTGGGGGCGGTGGCCTGGGCCTTCGACTTCGCCTGTTCCGGCCTGTTCTTCCCGCTGGTGCTGGGCGTCTGGTGGAAGCGCGCGAATGCCCCTGGAGCGATCGCCGGCATGATCGGCGGCTTCGTCGCCGGGTCGCTCTATCTCTACCTGGTCTTCAACAAGATCATCGATCCCTGGATGGGCATCGACGACATCCGCTTCGGTATCATCGGCATGCCGGTCAGCCTGATCTGCATGGTCGTCGTCAGCCTGGCGACGCGCGAGCCGAGCAAGGAGATCCAGGAGATGGTGGACGAGGTCCGCGTGCCGAGCGGAAGGACCATTCTCGCCGCGGGGCACTGATTGCAAAGGCATCACCGGGAAGCGGGCTTTCCGCTTCCCGGGATCATGTTCTAGAAGGACGGCGAAGGGGCAGGATGCTCTCCTGCCCCTTTTCCTTGGGGGGCAAAGGCGTGCAGGGTTCGGAACATCTCATCTTCATGCACCCGCTGTGGGTGATCGTCGTCGACTACGTGCTGGGCCTGGCCATGTGGACGCTGATCGGCCGCACGGCGATGGGCCTGTTCCTGCCGGAGAATTCCAGCTTCTTCTTCATGCGCTTCTTCGTCCAGGCAACCAACCCGCTGCTGGCAGCCTTCCGGCCGATCACGCCAAGCTTCCTGGTCGAGCCGCTGGTGCCGCTCTACGTGGCCTGGTTCTTCTTCATGATACGCTTCTACCTCATGCCATGGCTGCTCGGCTATTCGGTCATGGGCATGCTGTCCTTTCCACTCGAAAGCGACATCGCCATATGGCTCTACCAGACCTTCGGCGCCGGATCCTGAACGGGACGGGGCGCCCGGAGGACCGGCCGTGTCCGGCCTGCCGAATCGCGCTATGATCCGATTCTGGCGCAGCCCACGCCTCCCCCCTCCGCCGGGAAAGCACAGTTCATGCGGGGCCATTTCCGTCGCCGAACCGACTGTTCGGGCAGCCGCATAAGGAGGGATTGCGAAAATTTGCCCGCAATAGGAGGTTCTTTTTCGATGAAGCTTTCCGGTCCCGTCTACCAGCTCAAGCGAAAATCGAAGCGCCTGGCGCGCGACGAAAACATTCCGCTCCACCAGGCTCTCGACCGCACCGCCAGAACCGAAGGTTTCGACGCCTGGAGCCTGCTCGTGGCGAAAATGGCCGCGGCTTCGCCGGCGGGGAAACTTTTCGGCGGCCTGGCGCCGGGCGATCTCGTGCTGCTCGCAGCGCGGCCGCGACACGGCAAGACCCTGATGGGCCTGGAATTGGCTGTGGAAGCCATGAGATCGGGCCATCGAAGCGTGTTCTTCAGCCTCGAATACACCGAGAAGGACGTCCAGGGCTGCTTCCGCGCGATCGGGGTTGAATGGCCGCGGTTCGACGGCCTGTTCACTTTCGACGGCTCCGACGCCATCAGCGCGGACCATATGATCGGAAGGCTCGGAACGGCGCCGCGCGGCACGCTGGCGGTCGTGGACTACCTGCAGCTGCTCGATCAGAGGCGCGAAAACCCGGACCTGGCCGTTCAGGTTCGCGCGCTCAAGGCCTTTGCCCGGGACAAGGGACTGATCATCGTCTTCATCTCGCAGATCGACCGGTCGTACGACCCGGCCAGCAGGCCGTTGCCGGATCTTCGGGATGTCCGGCTGCCGAACCCGCTGGACCTGAAACTGTTCGACAAGGCCTGCTTCCTGAACGATGGCGAATTCCGCTTTCAGGCGGTGAACTGACGCTTTCCTCATCGAAATCGCCGCGACGCGCCGGGACATTGCCGACCGGACGGCAAAAAGCCCCGGCGGTTTCCCGCCGGGGCTTTTGGGTGTCCTGAAGGACGATGGTTTACGCCGCTGCCTTCTTGGCGGCGTCGGTCGGAACCTCGGCGATCGTCTTCAGCACCTGGCTGGCGATCTGGTAGGGGTCGCCCTGCGAGTTCGGGCGGCGATCCTCGAGGTAACCCTTGTAGTCGTTCTTGACGAAGGAGTGCGGGACGCGGATCGAGGCGCCGCGGTCGGCCACGCCGTAGGAGAACTTGTTCCACGGTGCGGTCTCGTGCTTGCCGGTCAGGCGCTTGTCGTTGTCCGGGCCGTAGACGGCGATGTGATCCAGCAGGTTCTTGTCGAAGGCTGCCATGAGCGCCTCGAAATAGGCCTTGCCGCCGACTTCGCGCATATAGGCGGTCGAGAAGTTGCAGTGCATGCCCGAGCCGTTCCAGTCGGTGTCGCCGAGCGGCTTGCAGTGGAACTCGATGTCGATGCCGTGCTTCTCGCACAGGCGCAGCAGCAGGTAGCGCGCCATCCAGATCTGGTCGGCGGCCCTCTTCGAGCCCTTTCCGAAAATCTGGAACTCCCACTGGCCCTTGGCGACCTCTGCGTTGATGCCCTCGTGGTTGATGCCGGCGGCGAGGCAGAGGTCGAGATGCTCCTCGACGAGCTGGCGGGCGACGTCGCCGACGTTCTTGTAGCCGACGCCGGTGTAGTACGGGCCCTGCGGGGCGGGATAGCCCTGCTCGGGGAAGCCGAGCGGACGGCCGTCCTTGTAGAAGAAGTACTCCTGCTCGAAGCCGAACCATGCGTCCTCGTCGTCGAGGATGGTGGCCCGGCTGTTGGAGGCGTGCGGGGTGACGCCATCCGGCATCATGACCTCGCACATGACCAGCACGCCGTTGGTGCGGGCCGGATCGGGATAAAGCGCGACAGGCTTCAGCACGCAGTCGGAGCTGTGGCCTTCCGCCTGCATGGTCGAGGAGCCGTCGAAGCCCCACAGCGGCAGCTGCTCGAGCGTCGGGAACTCCGCGAACTCCTTGATCTGGGTCTTGCCACGCAGATTGGGAACAGGGGTGTAGCCGTCCAGCCAGATGTACTCGAGCTTGTACTTCGTCATTCTAACCTCTCTAGTTCAGCGGAACGCAAGGCGCTCCCGATGCGTTCTCGACCACCAGCGGCCGATCTGCCGGAAGACAGAAAGCAAGGCGCGTGCCACGTCCGGCGTGATCGCTTTGCAAACCCGGGCAAGGCCGAATTGCCGCAGCACAGCAATGCCGGACGATCGAGCAAAGGCCGCAGAAAGCCTAAAAAATAGTCAATTCTGATAATGATTTAGGCATATTGCCTAAACGACTCGCAGAACCTACATTGCTGGACAGGCGACTCCTTACCGGTCCACAGGAAAGGGAACCCCGGTCATGAATGCGAGCCCTGAACGACAGACAGCCAAGATCTTGCCGTTTCCGATGCGTGGACGCGCATCTGCTGCAATTTTGAGCAACAAGGACAAATTTGCGGCAGAGCTTGCCTCCCTGCGCACGCTCGACGTCGCCGGCGAAACCGCCTGGTATCACGAGGCGGCCATAGACGAAACCGCCCGCGACCGCAGGCACTGAGCTCCGGCTCCAGAGCGGAATGCGATCGAAATTCCGCTCTATCTCCCTGCTTGAAGCAAGATCTCCATCCGAAAAGTCTGCGACTTCTCGAAATTTATGTTCCGGATGCTCAGGCTTTGATCAGCCGTCCAGCGCCGCGATCAGCGTCGCCGCCGCCAGCATGTCGCGCTTGCGGTGCGCCCGCCGGGCCATGGCCTCCGCGTCCTGGCCCCAGTGCTCCGCCTGCCAGTCCTCATCGACATGGGCGGCCGTCCAGGCCGTCTCGACATCGCGCTCGCCCGCCTCGACGGCGAGCGCCAGCAGCGCCGACCCGGTGAGCGAGGTCATCAGGTGCAAGGCCGCCAGCCGGAACGGCTCCGCCCGCTGCCTCAGATGGATCGCCAGCACGGCAATCGCCTCGCGCGGCTGCTCGACATGCATGACCCCTTCCGCCAGGTTCAGGCGCGCGCCGAGCGCATCGCGCGCCCAGTCGAGCACGCCGTCCCAGGCCTCGTTCTGCCGCGTCGCCAATGCTTCCGGAGCATCGGCGCGGTAGCACAGCAGGTCGGAGGAGGCGAAGCGCAGGATGTCCTCAAGTACGGCATCGGCTTCGTGCGCCACGCCGTCGATGGCCGTATTGGCGAGCCGCATCACCGGCATGGTCACCGGGTCGATGGTCTCGCCCTGGGCATCGAACTCGTCGGCGACCAGTCGTGCGGCCCGTTCGCTCGGCAGTTCGAGCAGGGTGCGGGCCGGCGTGCGCGCCGGCTTGCCGTCGAGCTTGACCACATGCCCCCTCTCGCCGGGTTCCACGGAAACCGCCTTGTAGAAGCGCTTCGGCAGCGGCGTCCTCATCTGGATCTGCGCCCGGCGGACGGGGTCGGGATCGGAGAGATGCCGGCCGGCATCGAGGTCGTTGAGAAGATCGCGCATGAGCCAAATCCTGTTCAGGCAAGCAGCGGCATCAGCTCGGCCGGGCTTGCCAGCACGCATTCGGCGCCGGCCGCGAAAAGCGCCGGCGCGTCATGGTAGCCCCAGGCCACGCCGATCGCGCGGGCGCCCGCCGCGCGGGCCATCTGCATGTCATAGATGGCGTCGCCGACCACGAAGGTCGAGTCCGGATCGACGCCGGCGAAGGCGCAGCACTCCAGCACCATCGCCGGATGCGGTTTTGACGGGCAGTCGTCGGCGGTGCGCACCACCAGGAAGGTTTCGGCGAAGCCGTGGGTGGCGAATACCGCCTGCACGCCGCGCCGCGACTTGCCGGTCACCATGCCGACCAGCAAGTCGTCGCGGCCGGCGAGGTCGGCAAGCAGCGCCGCGACGCCGGGATAGAGCGGCTCGTGGAATCCGGCCTCGCCGCGCATGGCGGAAAAATGATGTTTGTAGCGCTCGACGAGCACGTCGGTCGCCGGATCGGGTTCGCGGCCGATCATGCGGGCGATCGCCAGATGCAGGCTGAGGCCGATCACGCTCTTGGTCGAGGCGAGCTCGGGCAGCGCAAGGCCGGCTTCGACAAAGGTGCGCTCCATGCAGCCATGGATGATTGCCGCACTGTCGACGAGCGTGCCGTCGCAATCGAAGAGCACGAGCCTGGTCATTGCCGCCCCCGCGCCGGCCGGTTGACGATGACGAGGCCGGCGGCGATCAGCCCGAGTGCCAGGAAGATGCGGACCGACAGCGGCTCGCCCAGAAGCAGGCCGCCAAGCAGCACGGCGAATACCGGCGTCAGGAAGGCGAAGCTGGAAAGGCCGGCGGCCGGATAGCGCCGCATCACCCAGAACCAGACGACATAGGTGAAGGCGACGACGAAGATCGCCTGGAACAGCAGCGCGCCGGTGGCGAGCGCGGAAAGGTCGCGCGTGAATGGCCCGGCCAAGACCAGCAGGGGCGCGATGAGCACGGCCGAAACGGCCAGCTGGTAGAGCAGCAGCTTTTCGGCGCCGGCATGCGCGAGCCTGGTCGACTTGATGACGAGGGTCGTGGCGGCCCACAGGATCCCGGCGCCCAAGCCCATGACGTCGCCCCACAGCGCGTGCGGCCCGGTCAGGCTGAGCTTGTCGGAAAACACCAGCACGACGCCGGCAAAGGCCAGCAGCAGGCCGAGCCATTTCCGCACCGACATGTGCTCGCCGAGCAGGAAATGCGCGCCGAGCAGCACCCAGAACGGCATGGTGTTGACCATCAGCGTGTTGCGCGCGACGCTGGTGAAATCCAGGCTGTGGAAGATCAGCAGGAATTCGCCGCCGAACAGCATGCCGGCAACGATGCCCGGCAGCAGCGTGCCGTCGCGCTGGAAGAGCGCAATGCCGCGCCAGCGGCACCAGCCGAACACCAGCACGCCGGCGATCGCCGAGCGCAGCACCGTGACCAGCACGGGGTTGTAGCCGACATTGGCCAGTTTCGCGGCGACGCTGTTCAGCCCCCAGGAAAAGGTCAGGCCGATCATGATGACCACGGCCGCCGTGTCGATGGCGTCGCGACGCTCCAGCGCCGGAGCGGCCACGGTCACGCCTCCTCCCCCGCGCTCGCCTCGTCAAAGCCGAGCAGGCCCCAGCTCTGCCGCATGTGCGGCGGCAGCGGCGCGGTCACGTCGATCTTTCCGCCGCCCGGATGCGGGATGACGATGCGGCGGGCGTGCAGGTGCAGGCGGTTCTGGATGCCGCCCGGAAAGTCCCAGTTGGTGTCGGCCTCGAAATATTTGGGATCGCCGATGATCGGATGGCCGATATGGGCGGCGTGCACGCGCAGCTGGTGCGTGCGCCCGGTATGCGGCTCCATCTCCAGCCAGGCCAGGGTCTGGCCGGCCTGCTCGACGACGCGGTAGTAGGAGACGGCGTGGTCGGCGCCGTCCTCGCCGTGCCGGGCCACGCGCATGCGGTCGCCGTCCGGCGTCTGCTCCCTGACGATCCAGGTCGAGATCTTGTCCTCGCGATTCTTCGGCACGCCCTTCACCAGCGCCCAGTAGGTCTTCTGGGCGTCGCGGCCGCGAAACGCTTCCGCCAGCTTCATGGCCGCCAGCCTGGTGCGGGCGACGACCAGCGCGCCGGACGTGTCGCGGTCGAGCCTGTGCACCAGCCGCGGCTTCTCGCCCTTCTTGTTGCGCAAGGCCTCGAGCATGGAATCGACGCTGCGGGTGACGCCCGAGCCGCCCTGCACGGCAAGCCCGGACGGCTTGTCGAAGACGAACACTTTCTCGTCCTCGTAGAGGGTCATGCGGGCGAGCGCCTCGGCGTCGTCGATGCCGCGCAGGCCGCGCTGCGTCAGCGGCGCGCCGCCCTTGCGGTCGACGGCGAGCGGCGGCACGCGCACCGTCTGGCCGGGCTCGACGCGGGTGTCAGACTTGGCGCGGGCCCCGTCGACGCGCACCTGGCCCGAGCGCAGCAGTTTCTGCAGGTGGCCGAAACCGAGCCCGGGAAAATGCGCCTTGAACCAGCGGTCGAGCCGCATGCCCGCCTCGCCCGCCTCGACCTTGATCTGTTCCACGCCTGCCATGCCGGCCACCGTTCCTTGCGAACGGGCGCCATAGCATCATGCGATGCTTCTTGCGAGCCACAGGCCGAGAAACACGCTGGCCAGCGACCCGATGACGCTCGCCAGCACGTAGCCGACCGCGGCCGCGGCCGCACCGCGCTCCCACAGCACGGCGAAATCCAGCGAGAAGGCGGAGAAGGTGGTGAAGCCGCCGAGGATGCCGGTGGCGATGAACAGGCGCAGTTCGTTAGAGGCGTTGAAGCGGCGCGCCAGCACCTCGATGAGCACGCCCATGGCGAAGCAGCCGACCACATTGACCGCAAGCGTGCCCCAAGGAAAGCCGATGCCGAACAGCTTTGCGGAAACGATGTTGACGACATGCCGCGCCGAGGCGCCGATGGAGCCGCCGATCGCGACAAGGAGAATGTCCAGGGGAACAAGGCTCGGGGTCATGGCGCTGCGATCAGGCGGGAGGCTGCGAGGAAAACCATAGGCCGTGATAGACGGCGACGGCGCTGTCGTCCGGCTCGCGCTCCCCATCCAGCACGATCGCCCGCGTCTTCCAGGCCGACCTGTAGCCGGGCCGGCGGATGGTGCGGGCATCCTCCGAGGCGCCGACGCAGGGAATGAACCAGGCGCGCGACAGCGGCTGCGCGGAAAAACCCGCCGCCAGGCGGGTAACCAGCATGGCGATGCCGATGTCGCGGGCGGGGCGCCAGGGAAAGACGAGCCGTCCACCGGGTTTCAGCGCCTGCAGCCAGGAGGCCGGCGGCGCCACCACGCCGGCATTCACATAGATGACGTCGGCTGCCGGTAGCCTGGCCGCGACCGCGTCGGCATTCACCACCGTCACATTGTCGAAAGGCTCGAGATTGCGGGCCGCGGCAGCGGCCAGCCACACATCGATCTCATAAGCCGTAACGGAGCCGCCATCGAGGACCAGCATCGACAGGATCGCGGTGTAATATCCCATGCCGGTGCCGATATGAACGACGTGCTCGCCCGGCTGCGGCGCCACCGCGCCGATCCATCCGGCGTGCAGGAACGGCTCGCCATTGTTGATGCCTTTTCGGGCGTCGAGCACGATCAGCGAATTCTGGTAGAGATAGGACGGATCGGAGCCGGGGGTCTCGACGATGTGGTCGTTGATCAGGACGTGCCAGGGCGGCGGCGGCAGGAAGGCCTCGCGCGGCACCATGGCGAACACGCGCTCCAGCCGCGGATCGGCGGAACGGCTGGCGGCCGCCATCTGCTTGGCGTAGAAGCCGCGTGCTTCCTCCAGCGATTTTCCGGTGCCTCTCACCCGTTCCACGCTCCAGGGCCGGCGACTTCGTCCGCGCCGGCATGCCGGCAACGCAACGAACGGCCGCTGCCGGCCAATCGCGGCGCGAACCGCCGTCAATCGTCTCCCGCTCTTGTAGAACAAGCCGACGATCGGTTCCATGCCGAAGACGTGGAGAGATTGGACCGGGCGGCGTGCCGCCCGTTCCTGGCGTCAGCCGTTGACGACCTTGCGCTCGGTCTCGCCGGCGCTCTTCTTGAGCAGTTCGGAGACGAGGAAGGCCAGCTCGATCGCCTGGTCGGCGTTGAGGCGCGGATCGCAATGCGTGTGGTAGCGGTCCTGCAGGTCCTCGGCCGTGATGGCGCGGGCGCCGCCGGTGCATTCGGTGACGTTCTTGCCGGTCATCTCGACATGGATGCCGCCGGGATGCGTGCCCTCGGCGCGGTGCACGTCGAAGAAGGTCTGCACCTCCTTGAGGATGCGGTCGAACGGCCGGGTCTTGTAGCCGGCGGCGGTGATGGTGTTGCCGTGCATGGGGTCGGACGACCACACCACACTGCGCCCTTCCCGCTTCACGGCGCGCAGCAGCTTCGGCAGGTGCTCGCCCACCTTGTCGGCGCCGAAGCGGGCGATCAGTGTCAGCCGGCCCGGCTCGTTCTCCGGGTTGAGCAGGTCGATGAGTTGCAGCAGCCCGTCCGGGGTCAAAGACGGCCCGCATTTCAGCCCGAGCGGGTTCTTCACGCCGCGGCAGTACTCGATATGGGCATGGTCCGGCTGGCGGGTGCGGTCGCCGATCCAGATCATGTGGCCGGAGGTGGCGTACCAGTCGCCCGAGGTCGAATCGACGCGCGTCAGCGCCTCCTCGTAGCCGAGCAGCAGCGCCTCGTGGCTGGTGTAGAAGTCGGTCTCGCGCAGCGCGAAATTCGTCTCCGAGGTGATGCCGACCGCCCGCATGAAATCCATGGTCTCGGTGATGCGGTTGGCCAGCGCCTCGTAGCGCTCGCCCTGCGGACTGTCGGAGACGAAGCCGAGCATCCAGCGGTGCACGTTCTCCAGGCTGGCATAGCCGCCCTGGGCGAAGGCGCGCAGCAGGTTCAGCGTCGCCGCCGACTGGCGGTAGGCCATCTCCTGGCGCGCCGGATCGGGCAGGCGCGACTTCTCGTCGAAGCCGGTGCCGTTGATGATGTCGCCGCGGTAGCTGGGCAGCGTGATCCCGCCGATCGTCTCGTTGTCGGAGGAGCGCGGCTTGGCGAACTGGCCGGCGATGCGGCCGATCTTCACCACCGGCTGGGCGCCGGCGAAGGTGAGCACCACCGCCATCTGCAGGAACACGCGGAAGAAGTCGCGGATGTTGTCCGCGCCATGCTCGGCGAAGCTTTCGGCGCAGTCGCCGCCCTGGAGGAGGAATGCGTCACCGGCAGCGACGGTCGCAAGCTGCTTCTTCAGCTTGCGCGCCTCGCCTGCAAAAACCAGCGGCGGAAAGGTGGCGAGACGGGCCTCGGTCTCGGCGAGCGCCGCGGCGTCCGGAAAGGCCGGCACCTGGCTGATGGGCTTGCCGCGCCAGGAGTTCGGGGACCATTTCGTCATCGTCGCACCCAATCGTCGCGCACAGGGCGGGAATGCCCGGCGCTCCCGCCTTGTCGGGAAGGCGGCTCTATACAGGAATGATGCCGGCTATTCTAGACCGCAGTTGGCCGCGGCGCGAGCCTGCCGATGCCGCTCACGCGAACTCCATGATCACCGCGTCGACGGCAAGGCTGTCGCCCGGCCTGGCGTTGATCTTCGAGACGGTAACATCGCGCTCGGCGCGCAGCACGTTCTCCATCTTCATCGCCTCGACCACGGCCAGCGTCTCGCCGGCCTTGACCTCCTGGCCCTCGCCGACGGCGAGCGACACGACCAGCCCGGGCATCGGGCAGAGCAGGAATTTCGAGGTGTCCGGCGGCAGTTTCACCGGCATCAGCCGCTCGAGCTCGGCCGTGCGCGGCAGCATCACCCTTGCGGCGACCGACATGCCCTGCCAGGCGATGCGCACGCCGTTGTCGACCGGGCGGAGCTGCGCGGCAACCGCGCGGCCGCCGACAGTGCCGCGCCAGACCGGCTCGCCGGGCCGCCAGTCCGACGCCACCGTCATCGGCTTGCCCTCCGCGACCGCCACGTCGAGCTCCATCGGCACGGACACCATGCCTTCGCCCAGATGCACCGGCAGATAGTCGGCGCCCAGCTTCACCACCCAGTCCGGCTTCAGCGCACCGGAATGCGGCGCGAGCCGGCCGCCAAGCCTGTCTAGGCGGTCGCGGCGCAGCAGTTCCACTGCGGTCGCGATCGCTGCGAGCACCGCCTTCTCCTCCGCGCTCGGCGACACCGGAGCAAAGCCGTCCGGATATTCCTCCGCGATGAAGCCGGTGGACAGCCGCCCTTCCCGCCAGCGCAGATGGCGCATCAGCGCGGCCAGGAACGGGATGTTGTGCTCGATGCCGTCGACGACGAACTCGTCCAGCGCCGCCGACATGGCATCGATCGCGGCCAAGCGATCCGGCGCCCAGGTGCACAGTTTTGCGATCATCGGATCGTAGAACATCGAGATCTCGGAGCCTTCCGTGACCCCGGTGTCGTTGCGCACGACGATGTCGCCGGTCCGGCCTTCCGCCGGCGGCCGGTAGCGCGTAAGCCGACCGATCGAGGGAAGAAAATTGCGATAGGGGTCCTCGGCATAGAGCCTGCTCTCCACCGCCCAGCCCCTCAGCTTCACGTCCTGCTGGCGGATCGAAAGCTTCTCTCCGGCGGCGACGCGGATCATCTGCTCGACCAGGTCGATGCCGGTGACGAGTTCGGTCACCGGATGCTCGACCTGCAGGCGCGTGTTCATCTCGAGGAAGAAGAAATTCTTGTCGCGGTCGACGATGAACTCGACCGTGCCGGCGCTCTGGTATTCGACGGCCTTCGCCAGCGCCACCGCCTGCTCGCCCATCGCCTTGCGCGTCTTCTCGTCGAGGAAGGGCGACGGCGCCTCCTCCACGACCTTCTGGTTGCGCCGCTGGATCGAGCATTCGCGCTCGCCGAGATAGATGGCGTTGCCGTGGCCGTCTGCCAGTACCTGGATCTCGACGTGACGGGGCTCGACGACGAATTTCTCGATGAAGACCCGGTCGTCGCCGAAGGAGCTCTTCGCCTCAGAGCGGGCGCGCTCGAAACCGTCGCGCACCTCGTCCTTCGACCAGGCAATGCGCATGCCCTTGCCGCCGCCGCCGGCCGACGCCTTGATCATCACGGGATAGCCGATCTCGCCGGCGATCTTTTCGGCGTGGTCTGCATCCTCGATGATGCCGAGGAATCCGGGGACCGTGGAGACCTTCGCCGCGTTGGCGAATTTCTTCGATTCGATCTTGTCGCCCATCGCCTCGATGGCTTTTGGCTTCGGACCTATGAAGACGATGCCCTGCGTCTCGAGCGCGGCGCAGAAGGAGGCGCGTTCCGACAAGAAGCCGTAGCCGGGATGCACGGCCTCTGCCCCCGTGGCCTTGCACGCTTCAACGATATTGCCCGCGAGCAGATAGCTCTGCGCCGCCGGCGCCGGGCCGATGTGCACGGCCTCGTCGGCCATCTCGACATGCAGCGCGTCGCGATCGGCATCCGAATAGACGGCGACCGTGGCGATGCCCATCCTTTTCGCCGTCCTGATGACCCGGCAGGCGATCTCGCCGCGGTTGGCGATCAGGATCTTCTTGAACAAAGGCGGCTTCTCCCCGGCGGCTTTCCATCCTTCTTATGGGTATGGCGCAACCGGCTCAAGCGCCTTGTTTTTGCGCCCTCTTGCCCGCGGTCCGGCACACACCAGGCGACAGTGACCCGGCGATTTCTCGCCGGGTCGTTTCGTGCAGCCGCCGCCGGGAGATCAGAAGTTGCGCTGGAAGCGCAGGTGCGCGCCCCACGCGTCGGCGTCGTCCAGGTCGAAATTGTCCCTGTAGATGATCTCGGGCGTCACGGCCAAACCGGGGACCAGTTCGTAGCGGACGTTCGCCGCCACCGAGAGGTTCTCGAAGTCGTCATAGCCGACTTCGGCGTTGAAGGTCGCCTTGTCGGTGAACTTGACCGCCGTGCCGCCCCAGATGGCCCATTTGCCGCCCCAGGGGGCGTAGAAATTGCGGCCGCCCTCGTCGGCCGAGTCCCAGGCGCCCATCACGAAGACCGAGGCGGTCTCGGTGATGGTGAGGTCGAGGCGACCCTTGACCGCCACCGCGTCCTCCCAGCTGTCGTAGCCGGCGACGACGCCGATCTTGCCCCAGCCCTGCTTCAGCGACACGCCGCCGACGACATAGGGTGCGTAGTCTTCCGTGATGCCGCCGCCGACTCCGCCTTCGTCGCCCTGCTCGAGGGCGATGCCGGCCGAGAAGCCATTGGCACCCGTGTAGGTGTAGGCGATCTGCAACGTCTGCAACGGACCATAGGGGACCAGGCCGTCGTTCAGCACGCCCGACGCGTAGTCCGTGAACGTCGAGAAGTAGGAGTCCGTCTTGCCGACGCGGAAGCCGCCGAGCTCGATATAGGCATGCTCGATGGCAAAGAAGTCGTTGTTGTCGTAGGAGGTGCTGGTGATCGCCTCGCCGGTGTCGGGATCGAAACCGACGACCGTGGTCGTATAAAGCGCCTGATAGTTGAAGTTGATCTGCGCGTAGGACCGCAGCGTGCCGAGCTCGGTTTCCGTCCGGGCATCGACGCGCAGCTGGAAGCGGGCGCGGTTGTTGTAGGTCTCCTCGCCGGCATTCGAGATGAACTCGAACGCGTCGCCGCCGCGGATGTCGACACGAATATAGCCGCTGACCTTCAGGCAGGTCTCGGTGCCGGGCATGTAGAAGAAGCCGGTGCCGTACACGTCGCAGACGCGCACATATTCCATCGGCTCCGGCTCGGCGACGACCACGGCATCGGCCGCGCGGGCACCGGAGACCGCGACAAGGGCCGCGGCCGAGCCCAAGAGTAGACTCTTAGCATTCATTCCCATCTCCATTGAAAAACAAGTAAAATCAGGGCGAGCAATATCGACGCGGCACAGCGCCGCCCCGCGCCGTTCCGCCGTTCAAGCCGGAATGATTTCCCCCTCCGCCTCCTCCCTGAGGCCACCTCTGTCGCGGCATCAAATATCGGACAGTGCTATGGCCCTCTCCTCGCCATGCCCGATTCTTAAGTAAGCTAAAAATAATAAAGCTTACCTTCATCTACATAGGTTATATGGGCAGGTCAATAATGTGCCCCGCCCCCAGCATGCGCCCGCTCCCGTTCGAGCGCCAAGCCGCGCGGAGCAGCATGATTGTCGATGAAGAAGACCAGCCGGGGTGCGGTGATAAGCCCCCGCAAGGGGGGACCCCAGCAAGGCGACGCCGGCACCGTCGCGAGATGGCGAGGCCCGTCCCGAGGCAGCCAACGCAAAAAAGGGAGCCCGGCGATCACCCGCCGGGCTCCCTCATACAACCTCAAGAAGTCGTGGATGGATCAGAACGTGCGCTGGAAGCGGACGTTCACGCCCCATTTGTCGGAATCGTCAGGAGCGTCGTCACGGAAATTGTCCACGTAGACGATTTCCGGCGTGATCTGGAAACCCGGCACCAGTTCGTAGCGGACGTTGGCCGCGACCGAGAAGTTCTCGAAGTCGTCATAGCCGACTTCGGCGTTGAAGGTCGTCTTTTCGTTGAACTTGACCTGCGTGCCGCCCCAGATGGCCCAGTCGCCACCCCAAGGAGCGTAGAAGTTGCTTCCATTGTCAACGATGACGCCAGCGCCGTTGACGGATATCTCGTCGCCAGCGGAATCCCATGCGCCCATCACGAAGACCGATGCGGTCTCGGTGATGTTGACATCCAGGCGGCCCTTGACGGCAACTTCGTCTTCCCAGCTGTCATAGCCGGCGACCACGCCGATCTTGCCCCAGCCCTGCTTCAGCGAGACGCCGCCGACCACATACGGCGCGTAGTCTTCGGTGATGCCGGCGCCGACGCCCGGCGCTGCCGGAAAGCCAGGCAGCGTGTAGTTGACGGCCTCGTCCTCGTCCCCCTGCTCGAGAGCGATACCGGCGGAGAACCCGTTCGCGCCGGTGTAGGTGTAAGCCATCTGCAACGTATCGAAGGGACCGTAGGGCACGATGCCGTCGTTCATCACGCCCGACGAATAGTCGGTGAACGTCGAGAAGTAGGAGTCCGTCTTGCCGATGCGGAAGCCGCCCAGCTCGATATAGGCGTGCTCGATGTCGAGGTAGTCTTCGTTGTCGTAATCCGAGAGCCGACGGCCGTCACCATCGAACCTGGCCGAACCGCTGGCCTGGTACTGGAAGTTGATCGCCGCATAGGAGCGCAGGGTGCCGAGCTCGGTCTCGGTGCGGGCATCGGTACGCAGCTGGAAGCGGACGCGATTGCGGTAGGTTTCCTCGCCGGCATTGCTGACGCGGGCAAAATAGTCGCCGCCGCGAATATCGACGCGGAGATAACCGCTGATCTTCAGGCAGGTCTCGGTGCCGGGCATGTAGAAGAAGCCGGAGCCGTACACGTCGCAGATGCGCACATATTCCATGGGCTCGGGCTCGGCGACGACGACCGCGTCGGCGGCGCGCGCGCCCGAGGTCACGGCAAGCGCCGCGACAGAGCCGATAAGCAGGCTCTTGATGTTCATTTCGTTTCTCCAGTGGATATCGTTAATGAAAGGGCCGGACGTGAAGCCCGCGGGATGGCGCCCCCTGCCGGTCCCGTGACTGAAAAATGATGCGGTAGACCCCACCCCTTTTCGCCGGCGACGCTAGCCGCGACCGACTGCGCCGATGTGACAGATTGCTGAAATCCGACCGCAGCCGCACAGCCGACGAGCCCGTGCGGCAGGATTGCAACACTCCGTTAGGCGGCCGTTTGCCGGGTAAAAAAAAGGCGGATATGCCAACGTCTTGGCCGGAACTCCTGCAAATCGTGCCAAGCGCCTGACCAAGCCGCTGTACGGCGTTCGCGGCCCGGACGGATCGTGTCGATCGAGCGAGGCCCATCCCGCAATGGGGCTGTCGGCGAGCGGTCGGGACCCCGGATTCGCGCTGCTGCGCGACATGGACCGCCGTCGGCGCTTGAACAGTCCGAGAAATCCTGACACCAAGGGCCGAAATCGAAATCGGAGGTTCCGCCATGAAAACCCGCGCCGCCGTCGCCGTTGCCGCCGGAAAGCCCCTGGAGATCATGGAGGTGGACCTCGAAGGGCCGCGCGAGGGCGAGGTGCTGGTCGAGGTGAAGGCGACCGGCATCTGTCACACCGACGAGTTCACGCTGTCGGGCGCCGATCCGGAAGGCATCTTCCCGGCGATTCTCGGCCATGAAGGCGCCGGCGTCGTGGTCGACGTCGGCAAGGGCGTGACCAGCCTCAGGAAGGGCGATCACGTCATCCCGCTCTACACGCCGGAATGCCGGCAGTGCCCGTCCTGCCTGTCGCGCAAGACCAATCTGTGCACGGCCATCCGCGCCACCCAGGGCCAGGGCCTGATGCCGGACGGCAGCTCGCGTTTCTCGCTGAACGGCGAGAAGGTTTTCCACTACATGGGCTGCTCGACCTTCTCCAATTTCACCGTGCTGCCGGAGATCGCGCTGGCCAAGGTCAATCCGGACGCCCCCTTCGACAAGATCTGCTACATCGGCTGCGGCGTGACCACCGGCATCGGCGCCGTCATCAACACCGCCCAGGTGGAGGCCGGCGCCACGGCGATCGTCTTCGGGCTCGGCGGCATCGGCCTCAACGTCATCCAGGGCTTGAGGCTGGTCGGCGCCGACATGATCATCGGCGTCGACCTGAACAACGACAAGAAGGCATGGGGCGAGCGCTTCGGCATGACCCATTTCGTCAACCCGAAGGAGGTCGACGGCGACATCGTTCCCTACCTGGTCAACCTGACCAAGCGCGGCGCCGACCAGATCGGCGGCGCCGACTACACCTTCGACTGCACCGGCAATGTCAAGGTGATGCGCCAGGCGCTTGAAGCGGCGCATCGCGGCTGGGGCCAGTCGATCGTCATCGGCGTGGCCGGCGCCGGCCAGGAGATTTCGACGCGGCCGTTCCAGCTCGTCACCGGGCGCGTCTGGAAGGGTGCGGCCTTCGGCGGCGCGCGCGGCCGCACCGACGTGCCGAAGATCGTCGACTGGTACATGGCCGGCAAGATCGAGATCGACCCGATGATCACCCACACGCTGGCGCTTGACGAGATCAACAAGGGTTTCGATCTCATGCATGCCGGCGAGAGCATCCGCAGCGTGGTCGTCTACTGAGGTCCAACCCATGCAGGCGCCGCAGATCTATGTCGACGCCGACGCCTGCCCGGTGAAGGAGGAAGTGGTGAAGGTGGCGGAGCGCTTCGGCCTCGTCGTCACCTTCGTCTCCAACGGCGGCCTGCGCCCGTCGCGCGATCCCATGATACGCAATGTGGTCGTGTCGAAATCGGCGGATGCGGCGGACGACTGGATCGTCGACAACGCCAAGGCCAACGACATCGTGGTGACCGCCGACATCCCGCTCGCGGCACGCGCCGTTGGCGGCGGCGCGCATGTGCTCGGGCCGACCGGAAAGCCGTTCACCCCCGACAACATCGGCATGGCGGTCGCCATGCGCGACCTGAAGCAGCATCTGCGCGAGACCGGAGAGAGCAAGGGTTTCAACGCCGGCTTCTCCCGGCAGGACCGTTCGCGCTTCCTCAGCGCCCTGGACGAGCAATGCCGCCGGGCCGTCGCCGCGGCGCAGACATGACATTCCTGCTGAAGAAACACATGGGGTTCTATCTGGCGGCGGCCGCAGCCGTCGCCGCCGGCGGGGTCGCACTCCGGTTCGCGCCGATGCTTGCCGTGACGATCGCCGCCAATGCGTTCTTCCTCACCTACCTGGCGGCAACGCTCGCCGGCCTGCCGCGCCTCACCCCGAGCTACCTGCGCCGCCACGCCGCCAGCGACGACATTCCGGTCTCGATCATCTTCCTCATCACGCTGGGCGCGGTTGCGGTCGCGGTGGCGTCGCTGTTCCTCACCATCAATGCCCGCAGCGCGCCGGACCCGCTGCTCTATGCGCTGTCGCTTTCGGCGGTGCCGCTGGGCTGGCTGGCCATCCACATGATGGCGGCCGTTCACTACGCGCATCTCTACTGGCAGCCCGATGGGGAAGACGAGGCCACCGGGCCGCGAGCCAGGCGCGGCCTCGACTTTCCCGGCACGAAGGAGCCTGGCGGCAGCGACTTCGTCTACTTCTCCTACGTGATCGGCATGACGGCGCAGACCTCCGACGTCGCCGTCACCACTTCGGCGATGCGGCGCATCAACATCCTCCATGCGATCGTCTCGTTCTTCTTCAACACCGTGCTGGTGGCGGCCGCCGTGAACCTTGCCGTGTCGCTCGCGCCCAGCCCATAGCTTGTTGCCGAACGCACCCCGCGGGGATGCGAGCGGCGTTCGTTGAAACCGAAGCAATCACCCCTTCGTATCTCTGAATGAAGGGCGCCCACGGCGCGCCCGCAGGGGCCGGTCGCATGAAATCGGATACCGCCGAAGGACGCCCGGCGAGGGGCATCAAAGGACCGCTCGTCTATCGCCAGGCCCTGTCGACACGGCTGACGCACTGGGCCTGGGCGATCAGCTTGTTCTTCCTGCTGCTATCGGGCCTGCAGATATTCAACGCCCATCCGGTACTCTATGTCGGCGATCAGTCGGGCGTCGCCTTCGACAACCGGGTTCTGGCGATCCTCGACGAGGACACCGGCGCCGGCCGGCGCGGCGTGACCGAAATTCTTGGCGCGCGATTCGACACCACCGGCCTGCTCGGGCTTTCGCAACGCGACGGACGCGACGCCGCACGCGCCTTCCCGGCCTGGGCGACCATCCCGTCCGGGCAGGATCTGGCGACCGGACGCGTGGTGCATTTCCTCTTCGCGTGGGTTCTCGTCGCCAGCTTGCTCCTGTGGCTGATCGGCAGCCTGCTCAACGGCCATCTCGTCCGCGACCTGCTGCCGCGTCGGGCCGATCTGGCGGGGCTTCCGCGCGATGTCGCGAACCATATCCGTCTGCGCTTCCACCACGGCCGCGCCTACAACCCGCTGCAAAAGCTCGCCTATGCCGGCGTTCTGCTCGTGCTGCTGCCGCTGATGATCGCCACCGGGCTCGCCATGTCGCCATCCGCCAACGCGCTGATGCCGTGGCTGCCAGACCTGCTCGGCGGCAGGCAGACGGCCCGCACCATCCATTTCCTGGCGATGGTGCTGCTGGTCGGCTTCTTCATGATCCACATGGCCATGATTCTGGCCGCCGGCCCGCTCAACGAGCTGCGCTCGATCGTCACCGGCTGGTACCGTGCCGATCCACCAGCCCGGACCGCATCGCCGACAGAGCCGAGGTGACGACGATGACGCGCTTCAGCATCGGCCGGCGAAAATTCCTGACCGGTTCCGGCCTTGCCGCGTCGAGCCTGCTGCTTCCGGGCTGCGACGTATTCGACGCGCCCGACAGCCGTCTCCGCGAAGTGATGGCGGGCGCCAACGCCCTCACCTACCGCGTCCAAAGGCTGCTCGGCGGGGGCCATACGCTGGCGCAGGAGTTTTCCGAGGCCGACATCCGCCAGCCGCAGAAGCCGAACGGCGTGAGCGCGCCCGACGATGCCGTCTACAAGGAGCTGCTGTCGCGCGACTTCGCCGACTGGCGGCTTGACATCGCCGGCACGGTCGAAAAGCCGCTGTCGCTGACGCGCGAACAGTTGCTGGCCATGCCGTCGCGCACGCAGATCACCCGGCACGACTGCGTCGAGGGCTGGAGCTGCATTGCCAAATGGACGGGCGTGCCGCTGTCGCTCGTGCTCGACGAGGCGCGGGTGCGGCCGACGGCGCGCTTCGCCGTGTTTTACTGCCTGGACACGATCGAGCGCGGCCTGTCGGGCGAGATCAGATATTACGGCTCGATCGACCTCGTCGACGCCTACCACCCGCAGACCATCCTCGCCTACGGGCTGAACGGCCGGCCGCTGCCGGTTGAGAACGGCGCGCCCCTGCGCGTACGGGTCGAGCGCCAGCTCGGCTACAAGATGCCGAAATACATCCATCGCATCGAGCTGGTCGACAGCTTCGCCGCGATCGGTTTCGGCAAGGGCGGCTATTGGGAGGACCGCGGCTACGACTGGTTCGGCGGCATCTGAGGTACTTTTTCGGGCCTGTTTACAGCAGGTTACGCGAAATTCCCGATCAAGCGGTTGTGCATGCCGGCATGGTCCGACATGTTTGAAGCACACCGTCGTCGCTTCGCACGACACTCCCCACGATCAGCAAGGAGGTGCACCGGGTGCCGGACAGCACGAGCATTTTCGACGAAACTCCCGACTTCGACACCATTGGCGGGCGGCTCTCGCGGGCCCGCGAAACGACCGGCCTCAGCGTCAAGGAACTGGCCTGGCGGCTCGGCGTGAAGATGGCCACCGTGAAAGCCTGGGAGAGCGACCGCTCGCAACCCGACGCCAGGCGGCTGACCATGCTCTCCGGCCTGCTCAACGTCAGCCTGTCATGGGTACTGCACGGCATCGGAACCTCGCCCGACGAACCCGATCCCTCCGAACTCGCCGTTGCCGTGAGCGCGCAACTCGACCGACTGAAGCTGCTGCATGTGGAAACCGGACACCTGATCACGCGGCTCGAAGGCGACCTCGCCCGGTTGCGGCAACCCGCATTCGACTGATCCATTCGGACGGCGGCGCCGGCCTTCCGGGCCTCGCCGTCATCCCGGGGGCGACATCCGCGTTCCCATCGCGACATATTGCAGTGCAATAGCGACGTGACAAAAGCGCTGGGCTGGGCTACACACGAGTCGTCCGAGGTTCCGAAAGGAGCTTCACCGGTTTGCGGGAGAGAGCAGCGACGCTGCCGCCGAAGGGGAAATCCGCCCGAAATCTCTCAGGCAAAAGAACCGCCGCCGGGTAGACACTCTGGAAAGTCGGGGCCGAAAACCCCGCGCCGAAGGTGTAAGCGTCGCCGACAGAGTTCCGGCTGCGCGAGTCTCTCAGGCTTCAGACAGAGGGGCACGATAGGACCGTTTCGACGGTCGGACGCGTGCGCTCTGGAGAAGCAATGACTGACGTCGGCCAGAAGAAACTTCCGCTCGAAGACCTCCATCAGGCAGCCGGCGCGCGCTTCGGCGCCTTTGCCGGCTGGTCGATGCCGCTGACCTATCCGCCCGGCGTGATGAAGGAGCATCTTCACACGCGCGAACATGCCGGGCTGTTCGACATCTCGCACATGAAGCTGATTGCCGTCTCCGGCCCCGGCGCGGCGACCCTGCTGTCGAAGGCCTGCCCCCTCGACGCGGAGGCGCTGAGCGAAGGGCTGTCGAAATACACCTTCCTGCTCACCGAGACCGCCGGCATCATCGACGACCTGATCGTCACCCGGCTCGGCCCCACCCGCTTCATGGTCGTCGCCAATGCCGGCAATGCGGAGAAGGACGGCGCGCATCTCGAGGCGCTCGCCGCCGGACTCGACTGCACGGTGGAACCGCTGGAGCGCGTCTTCCTGGCGATCCAGGGACCGGAGGCCGAGGCCGCTTTGACCGGGGCCGGCATCGATACCGGCTTGCTCACCTTCATGACCGGCCTCGAGCCGAAGCCGGGCTGGTTCATGAGCCGCTCCGGCTACACCGGCGAGGACGGCTTCGAGATCGGCCTGCCGGAAGCCGACGCGCGCGATCTCGTTGCCAAGCTCTTCGCCGACGGACGCGTCATGTGGATCGGGCTAGCCGCCCGCGACAGCCTGCGCCTGGAGGCCGGACTCTGCCTGCACGGCCAGGACATTTCGGAGGACACCGACCCGGTGGCGGCCGGGCTGCTGTGGGCGATCCCCAAGCCGCTGCGCACGCAGGGCACCTTCGTCGGCGCCGACGCGCTGCACAAGACGATCGCGCTGGGCGCGGCGGAAAAGCGCGTCGGGCTGAAGCCGGACGGCCGCCAGCCGGTGCGCGCCGGCGCCGAACTGACCGACGAGACCGGCCAGGCGGTCGGCCGCGTCACCTCCGGCGGCTTCGGCCCGTCGGCCGGCCATCCCGTCGCCATCGGCTACGTGGCGGCGCCGCTTGCCGCGCCGGGCACGCGCGTCTTCGCCGAGGTGCGCGGCACCAAGATCCCCGTCGACGTCCACACTCTTCCCTTCACGCCCCATCGCTACCGCAAAGGATGAGCCCATGCCCCAGATCTACTACACGGAAGACCACGAATGGATCCGCGTCGAGGGCGACACGGCGACCGTGGGCATCACTGACTACGCGCAGGAACAGCTCGGCGACCTGGTCTTCGTCGAGCTGCCGGAAGTCGGCCGCGCCTTGAAGAAGGGCGACACGGCGGTGGTGGTCGAATCGGTCAAGGCAGCGTCCGACGTGTACGCGCCGGCCGACGGCGAGATTCTGGAGGCCAATGCATCGCTCTCGTCCGAGCCGGCGCTGGTCAACTCCTCGGCCACGGGCGATGGCTGGCTGTGGAAGATGAAGCTTTCCGACAAGAGCCAGCTGGACGGCCTGATGGACCTTGCCGCCTACGAAAAACACACCGGCTGAACGCAGGATGGCCGCCATGACCATGAAGAATGCCTTCGCCCCCCGCCATATCGGCCCCGGCGTCGCCGACACCCGCGCCATGCTTGCCGCGATCGGTGTGCCGTCGCTCGAAACCCTGATCTCGCAGGCCGTCCCTAAGCGGATCCGGCTGGAGCGTCCGCTCGACCTGCCGGCACCGGCCAGCGAAGCCGAGGCGCTGGCCGAGCTTGCGCAAAAAATGTCGGCCAATGTCGTGCTGAAGAGCTTTGTCGGCCTCGGCTATCACGGCACGCATGTGCCGCCGGTGATCCTGCGCAACCTGTTCGAAAATCCCGCCTGGTACACGGCCTACACCCCCTACCAGGCCGAGATCAGCCAGGGCCGGCTGGAGATGCTGTTCAATTTCCAGACGCTGGTGGCGGAGCTGACCGGCCTGCCGGTCGCCTCCGCCTCGCTGCTCGACGAGGCGACCGCGCTGGCCGAAGCCGTAGGCATCGCCTTCCGCCATCACAAGGAGAAGCGCGGCCGCATCGCCTTCGCCGGCGAGCCGCACCCGCAGACGCGGGCGGTGGTCGAGACGCGCGCCGAGCCGCTCGGCATCGAGGTCGACGGCGACGTGGTCGACGAAAACACCGCGGCGTTGGTCGTCGCCTGGCCGGACACATATGGGGTCTTCGGCGACCATGCCGCCAAGATCGCCGAAGCCAAGGCGGCCGGCGCGATCGTCATCTTCGTCGCCGACCCGCTGGCGCTCACCGTCATGCAGACGCCGGCCAGCCTCGGGGCCGACATCGCCGTCGGCTCCATGCAGCGCTTCGGCGTGCCGATCGGCTTCGGCGGCCCGCACGCCGCCTATTGCGCCGTCTCCGACAGGCTGACCCGTCTGATGCCCGGCCGCCTGGTCGGCCAGTCCGTCGACACGAAAGGCCGGCCCGGCTACCGGCTGGCGCTGCAGACGCGCGAGCAGCACATCCGCCGCGACAAGGCGACCTCCAACATCTGCACGGCCCAGGCCCTGCTCGCCAACATGGCGACCGCCTACGCCATCTGGCACGGCCCGGACGGCTTGCAGGCGATCGCCGCGCATGCGCACGACCTCGCGGCGCGGCTCGCCGCCGGCCTGAAGGCCGAGGGCGTGACCGTGCTTGGCGACAGGCGTTTCGACGCCGTCACCGTCGAGGTGCCCGGCCGGGCCAATGCCATTGCGAAGGAAGCCGAGAAGGACGGACGCCTGCTCAGGGCCATCGACGGCGACCGGCTCGGCATCAGCTTCGACGAGACCTCGACCGAGGCCGACCTCCAGGCGATTGCCGCCCTGTTCGGCGCGGACGTTCCGGAGAAGGCCGGGCGCCTGCTGCCGGGCAAGGCCCGCGAGATCAACGGCTTCCTGTCGCAGCCGGTGTTCCACGAGAACCGCTCGGAAACCGAGATGATGCGGTTCCTGCGCAAGCTCGCCGACAAGGATCTGGCGCTCGACCGCACCATGATCCCGCTCGGCTCCTGCACCATGAAGCTCAATGCCGCCGCCGAGATGATCCCGGTGAGCTGGCCGAGCGTGGCCAATCTCCACCCGTTCGCGCCGAAGGAGCACGCCAAGGGCTACAGGTCGATGACCGACGATCTCGAGCGCTGGCTTGCCGAGATCACCGGCTTCGCCGGGGTGTCGCTGCAGCCCAATGCCGGCAGCCAGGGCGAATATGCCGGGCTGCTCGCCATCCGCCGCTACCATGCGGCGCGCGGCGAGCCGCACCGCACCGTCTGCCTGATCCCCTCCTCCGCCCACGGCACCAATCCGGCCAGCGCGGCGATGGCCGGCATGGACGTGGTGGTGGTGCGCTGCACCGACAGCGGCGACATCGACATGGACGACATGCACTCCAAGGTCGCCCAGCATGCCGACAAGCTCGCCGCGCTGATGATCACCTATCCGTCGACGCATGGCGTCTTCGAGGAGGGCGTCAAGGATCTCTGCCAGCTCATCCATGACCATGGCGGGCAGGTCTATCTCGACGGCGCCAACCTCAACGCGCTGGTCGGGCTGGCGCGGCCCGGCGACATCGGCGGCGACGTCTGCCACATGAACCTGCACAAGACCTTCTGCATCCCGCATGGCGGCGGCGGGCCCGGCGTCGGCCCGATCGGCGTGGCGGAGCACCTGGCGCCGTTCCTGCCCGGTCACGTCCACGAGGGCTCCAGCCATCCGGTCTCGGCCGCGCCCTTCGGCAGCGCCTCGATCCTGCCGATCACCTGGATGTATATCCGCATGATGGGCGCGGCCGGCCTGAAGCAGGCGACCGAACAGGCGATTCTCGCCGCCAACTACGTAGCCACCCGCCTGAAGGACCACTATCCGCTGCTCTACAAGGGTCGCGGCGACCGCGTGGCGCACGAGTGCATCCTCGACACGCGCGTGCTCAAGGAGAGCGCCGGCGTCACCGTGGAAGACGTCGCCAAGCGGCTGATCGACTACGGTTTTCACGCACCGACCATGTCCTGGCCGGTTGCGGGGACGCTGATGGTCGAGCCGACCGAGTCCGAGCCCAAGCGCGAGCTCGACCGCTTCTGCGCGGCGATGATCTCCATTGCCAGGGAAGCCGCGAAGGTGGCGTCGGGCGAATGGCCGAAGGACGACAACCCGCTCGCCAACGCGCCGCACACCGCAACCGAGACGCTGGCCGGCGACTGGCGCCATCCCTATTCGCGGATGGAGGCCGCCTACCCCGCCGGCGATCCGGACACGACGGCGAAGTATTGGCCGCCGGTGTCGCGCATCGACAACGTCGCCGGCGACCGCAACCTCGTCTGCTCCTGCCCGCCGGTGGAGGCTTATCTCGGGGCGGCGGAGTAGCAGCGGAGCAGAGCGGGTGTAAATTTAACGCCCGCCGGCAGGTCGAAAATTCGCCCCGCGTGATCGATGCTCGAGGCGGAACCGCAGGGGACAGTTTACTTTCTTTCGGCAGAAAGCCGCAGCGGTTCAGAAGTCGCGCGGGCCGAAAAAAGTAAACTGTCCCCGGCACTTGCCCTGTTTTTTCCAAGCTGTGGAATGCGGCGGACGTCGCGCGCGGGCCAAATTCTATCCCCTCCCTTTCCATCTCCTCATACTTGCGCCCGAAAGCCCTCCCTGCGGGAATCTGGTGCGCACCGGGTATCAGGAGGGAGCGTCGGCGCCGGGTCGGCCGCGCAAACGGTAGCGCGGCTGGCGTGAGCTGGAGACCCGGGCCCCAGCCGCGAAGGTCGCGCGAATGCGGGCTAGCGGACGGGCAAGAACGCCGGCGGGGCGCGGGTCACCGCGCCACGTACTTTACTTAGAGAGGCTCGGCCCCGCGCCCCGCTTCCCGCACTTTCCTTTCAATGGCCAGACTGCGAAAAGCAGGGCGTGGCGAGGATGAAGCTTGGCTGCAGGAGACAGTCTTGAAACCTGTTCGATGGCATGCGTCGGAAAATAGCTTCTGCTCCGCGGGACTTGCCGTTGCCGTCCTGTCGGTGCTTATAGAGCGCCGCACACCGGCCGCCGTGGCGTCAACCGTCGAGTAACCATGACGGCGCCACAATCGACACGCACAGCAACGCGAACGAATCGCGAACCAGTGTCGCGGCGCCGGTTTTTCGTGCAAGGATCGGACTGGGCTCGAATCACTTGACCGACAATCTGATGGACGACAGCAACGACCTTTTTGCCAATCTCGGGGCGCAACCCGCTCGCGCTCCGCGCCCGATCGACCCGATCGTGCAGGCGGCACGCAAGACCGTCGTGACCAAGGACGGCAGTGAAGGCTACGACGCCAGCCATATCGAGGTGCTGGAAGGGCTGGAGCCGGTGCGCCGGCGGCCGGGCATGTATATCGGCGGCACCGACGAGAAGGCGCTGCACCATCTGTTCGCCGAGGTCATCGACAATTCGATGGACGAGGCGGTGGCGGGACACGCCACCTTCATCGAGGTCGAGCTTTCCGCCGACGGATTTCTCACCGTCACCGACAACGGCCGCGGCATCCCGGTCGACCCGCATCCGAAATTCCCGACCAAGTCGGCGCTGGAAGTGATCATGTGCACGCTGCACGCCGGCGGCAAGTTCGATTCGAAAGTCTACGAGACCTCCGGCGGTCTGCACGGCGTCGGCGTATCGGTGGTGAACGCCCTGTCGGACCTTCTCGAGGTGGAGGTGGCGCGCGGGCGAAAACTCTATCGCCAGCGCTTTTCCCGCGGCGTGCCGCAGGGCGGGCTGGAGCCGCTGGGCGACGTGCAGAACCGGCGCGGCACCAAGATCCGCTTCCATCCCGACGCCGACATCTTCGGCAAGGGCGCGAAGTTCGAGCCGGCGCGGCTCTACCGCATGGCGCGCTCGAAGGCCTATCTGTTCGGCGGCGTGGAAATCCGCTGGTCCTGCGCGCCGGAACTCATCGCCGACAAGGACAAGACGCCGGACAAGGCGGTCTTCCACTTCCCCGGCGGCCTGAAGGATTATCTGGTCGCGACGCTCGGCGACGAGTTCCAGGTCACCCGCGAGGTGTTCGCCGGCAAGAGCGACAAGCAGGGCGGCCACGGCTCGATCGAATGGGCCGTCACCTGGTACGGCGGCGACGGTTTTCTGAACTCCTACTGCAACACCATTCCCACGTCCGACGGCGGCACGCACGAGGCCGGCTTCCGCTCGGTGCTGACGCGCGGGCTGAAGGCCTATGCCGACCTCGTCGGCAACAAACGCGCCGCCGTGGTGACGCCGGAAGACGTGATGATCTCGGCCGCCGGCATGCTGTCGGTGTTCATCCGCGAGCCGGAATTCGTCGGCCAGACCAAGGACCGGCTGGCCACCGTCGAGGCGATCCGCATCGTCGAGAATGCGGTGCGCGACGCCTTCGATCATTGGCTCGCCGACAATCCGCAGGAAGCGACAAAACTGCTCGACTGGGTGATCGCGCGCGCCGACGAGCGCGTGCGCCGCCGCCAGGAGAAGGAGGTCAGCCGCAAGAGCGCGGTGCGCAAGCTGCGCTTGCCCGGAAAGCTCGCCGACTGCACGCAGACGGCGGCCGCCGGCGCGGAAATCTTCATCGTCGAGGGCGACTCGGCCGGCGGCTCGGCAAAACAGGCGCGCGACCGCGCCATGCAGGCGGTGCTGCCGCTGCGCGGAAAAATCCTCAACGTCGCCAGCGCCGGCAGCGACAAGCTCGCTTCCAACCAGCTCATTGCCGACCTGATCCAGGCGCTCGGCTGCGGCACGCGCTCGCGCTACCGCGAGGAAGACCTGCGCTACGACCGCGTGATCATCATGACCGACGCCGACGTCGACGGTGCCCACATCGCCTCGCTGCTCATCACCTTCTTCTACCAGGAGATGCCGCAGCTCGTCCGTGGCGGCCATCTCTACCTGGCCGTGCCGCCGCTCTACCGCATCAGCCAGGGCGGCAAGGTGATGTATGCGCGCGACGACGCGCACAAGGACGAGCTGTTGAAGACCGAGTTCACCGGCCGCGGCAAGGTCGAGCTCGGCCGCTTCAAGGGTCTCGGCGAGATGATGGCCGCCCAGCTCAAGGAGACAACCATGGATTCGAAGAAGCGCACGCTGCTGCGGGTCGAGGTGCTGGACGACGAGGAGGCCACCAGGACGGCCGTCGATTCGCTGATGGGCACCAAGGCCGAGGCGCGCTTCCGCTTCATCCAGGAACGCGCCGAGTTCGCCGAGGCCGACGAACTGGACATCTGAGATGCCCCGCTTGCGGCGCACCCATCGAGGCTCGCCGCAAACGGCTTTCCTCACCTCAAGGCGAATTTGAAGGCAAACTGGAGCGGCGAGCCTCGAAGGACGCACCAAAACACCATGATCGTCCGTCCCAGGCCCAACATCTTCCAGCTGTTCTTCGTCATGCGCGGCTCGATCGTGCCGCGCATCCTGCCGCACATGCTCGGTTTCGCCGCCTATGCCGCGCTGGTGGTCGCCGCCGTGCGCCATTTCGCCCTCGACATGAGCGATTTCAGCATCGCGCCGTTCGGGTTGATCGCCATCACGCTGTCGATCTATCTCGGCTTCCGCAACAACGCCGCCTATGACCGCTGGTGGGAGGCGCGAAAACTGTGGGGCCAGCTGGTCTTCGACATCCGTAACCTGGCCCGTGCGGCCACCGCGCTGATCGAGGAGCGCGACCGGCATCGCGCGCTGCTGATGAACGCGCTCGCTTTCTGCCATCTCCTGCGCGGGCAATTGCGCCGGGTCGATGCCACGGCCGACGCCAAGACCTTCATCGGCGCCGAGGCCGACGGCCTCTCCGGCCACGCCAACCGCGCGGACGAAATGGTGCGGCGGATGGGCAGGCAGGTGGGCGCGGCGCACAAGGCCGGCGAGATCGACGCGATCGGCTACCGCATCCTCGACGAACGGCTCGCCTCGCTCGCCGCCCTGCAGGCCGGCTGCGAACGCATCGCCGGCACGCCGCTGCCCTTCGCCTATACGCTGCTCTTGCAGCGCACGGCGCATATCGTCTGCCTGCTGCTGCCCTTCGGCCTCGTCGCTTCCACCGGCTGGGCGACGCCGCTGTTCACCGCGCTGATCGCCTACACCTTCTTCGGCCTCGACGCCCTGTCGGAGGAGCTGGAAGACCCGTTCGGCACCGAAGCCAACGACCTCGCGCTGGACGGGCTCTGCCGCGTCTGCGAGATCTCGGTCCTGGAAGCGCTGGACGAGCCGGCGCCGCCGATGCTGCCGGCGAAGGACTTCTTCTTCTCGTAGCGTGGGCCAGGCCACGACTTCCCGGCTCTGCCTTTCTCTCTCAGCGGTCGACTTCGTAGCCGTCTGAACGATGTCCGGGTTGGCACCAACTTCCAGTTCACATGGATCAGCGACCCGTCGGCGATTCGTGTGCTACAACTCAAGGTAGCTATGCGCGGGTCGGCGGCCTGCGTGGCACATTGCGCAGTCGACAACGTCTCAAGGAGCACTTCGTGGCCACTTTTACCGGTTCCAACGGCGCCGAGCTGTTCCCCGACCTTATGAATGGCCCGATCCAGGCCATAGGAAACGATTTTGTCGACGCGCTCGCCGGCGACGATATCGCGATCGGCTGGTCCGGCGATGATGTCATCCGCGGCGGCGCCGGCGCGGATGTGATCATCGGAGGCCTGCTCAATTCCTCCGGCGTGATCACCGCCTCGGGTATCGACGCCGCCGACTACACCACCTCCATCGACGGCGTGACCATAGACCTCTCGGTGACCGTCAGCCTCATCCTGCCGATGTTGGGCGTCAACCTCCAGCTCACCAATGCAGCGATGGGTTTCGGCGGCGACGCCCAGAACGATTTCCTGCAGGACATCACCAGCCTGATCGGCTCCAACACGGGGAGCGACACGCTCACGGGCAGCGCGGGAGCCAATACTCTCAATGGCCAGGGCGGCAACGACATCCTGACCGGCCTCGGCGGCAGCGACATCCTCCTCGGCGGCGCCGGCGACGACGTCCTGGTCGGCGGCGCGGGCGCCGATTCGCTGCAAGGCGGCGCTGGCATCTCCGACACGGCGGACTATTCCGCCTCCGCTTCGCCCGTGATCGTCAATCTCACCAGCGGCACCGGCAGCGGCGGCGACGCCCAGGGCGACACGTTGACCGGCATCGAGCGTGTGATCGGGTCGGCCGGCAACGACAGCCTCAACGGCTCGGCCGGCGACGAAGTACTCATCGGCGGTGCCGGCGCCGACGCCCTCACCGGCGGCGGAGGCGTCGACACGGCCGACTATTCCGGCTCCGCCGCCGCGGTGATCGTCAATCTCGCCGCCGGCACCGGCAGCGGCGGCGACGCCCAGGGCGACACGCTATCGGGCACCGAGAACGCCATCGGCTCGGCGTTCGCCGACCGGTTGACCGGAACGGGGGCCGGCACGCTCGACGGCGGGGCCGGCAACGATGTCCTCAACGGCGCGGCGACGCTGAACGGAGGGGCCGGCAACGATACCTTGCTCGGCGGCGCGGCGGTCGAGACGCTGAATGGCGGGGCCGACGACGACACCGTCAGTTATGCCGCTTCCTCGGCGGGCGTGACGGTCGATCTCGGTCTGCCGGGGCCGCAGGTGTCGTCCGGCGATGCCAGCGGCGACACGCTCTCCGGCATCGAGAATCTGAGGGGTTCGCTGTTCAGCGATACGCTCATCGGCAACGATGGCGCCAACATCCTGCATGACGGCGGCACCGGGCCGCTCCCCAACGACGGCGTGCCCGACACGCTGATCGGCAATGGCGGCAACGACACCTACATCGTCTATGCCGCCGCCGCCCTGATCGTCGAGATCGCCGGCGAAGGCCACGACCGCCTCGCCGCCGGCGTCGATTTCGTGCTGGCCGCCGGCGTCAGCGTCGAATACCTCAACACCACCTCGCTCACCGCCACCTCCGCCATCGACTTGACCGGCAACGATATCCGCCAGTGGGTGCGCGGCAACAATGGCGACAACGTGCTCGACGGCGGCGGCGGCATCGACACGCTGTTCGGCATGGGCGGCGCCGACGCCTTCCGCTTCTCCACCGCGCTGGGAGCCGGCAATGTCGACCGCATCGCCGACTTCAGCGTTGCCGACGATTCCATCCATCTCGACGACGCCATCTTCACGGCGCTGACCACGCTGGGCACGCTCGACGCCTCGGCCTTCAAGGACATCGCGCTCGCAGCCCGGGACGCCGACGACCGCATCCTCTATAACTCCACGACCGGCTCGCTGTTCTACGACGCCGACGGCTCGGCCAGCGCCTTCGCCCCGGTGAAGTTCGCCGCGCTGTCGCCCGGTCTTGCGCTGTCGGCGGCCAATTTCGTGGTGGTCTGATGACGCATTGCCGTGATCGATCCGTCGCTTGATACGGATTGACCACAGCAACGCGGATTGACAATCGGCATCGACGGCGCGGCAAGGAATGTCCTGCGGAGCCGATTCATCAAGGTCTGAGATTTTTTGGCTGGGGAACCTGGATTCGAACCAGGACTAACGGAGTCAGAGTCCGCTGGTCTACCGTTAACCTATTCCCCAGCAGCGCGGCGGAGAGCGCCGCGACCGGTCCGCCGAAGCGGATGCGCTGCCTTGTATCCGCGACAGCGCAAGAGTCAAGTGCGTGAAACGCGAGATGGTTCCCCCGACCCTGTCATCGGACGGTGAAGCCGCGACCGGCGACGGACCGGCGCGCCGAACCTTCATTCCGCCTTGCGCAGGCGCCCGCCCTTGCCGTCCGCCTCCGGTACGGCGCGCGAAGCGGCGGGCCGCGGTTCGGGCGCAGGCGTCCGGTAGAAGGAATAAAGCGTCGGGCCGAACTCGATCGACAGGTTGAAGCGGGCCGGGTCGTCGAATTCCGGCTTCAGCTTGAAATTGACGTCGCGGGTGACGACCGTCGCCGGCGTCTTCTCGAGGATCGCGTCGCGCAGGTCGGCAGGCAGGTCGAAGCCGGCCGCCGCCGCGAACAGTTCCATGAAGCGCACCGCGTCGGCGAGCGTTTTGGCCTCGCCGGCCGGGTCGAGCAGGTTGATCTTCATGCGGGCGTAGTTGATGCGGCGGCTGGCGCGGCCGCGCAGCAGATAGAACAGGCTGTTTTGCGGCGTTTCCAAAACCTCTCCGGCTCCGCCGTCGGCGGGGGCCTGGAGCAGCGCCATGCATTCCCAGACACCGGCGACCTCGGCGCCGCGCCAGCCGGAATTGGCGAAACCCGCTTCGTCGAGGCGGTCGCAGACCTGTTCCGGATTGACGCCGATCGCCGACCGGAACGGATAGGGACTGCCGGCGACCGTCGACAGGAAGCCGGGACGCCGACGCGGCGGCTCGATTTTCTTCGCCTCGACAATGGCAGCCGGCGGCAGGGCCGGCTCAGGTACCGGATGCCGGTTGAGAGCCGGGACGACGAGGACGACGGCCAGCGCGGCCGGCAGCAGGACCGTCCGCCACCTCGCCTTTCCGCGCAGCCCGTTCGTCCTGCCGCTCGTCACCCTGGCTCCGTTTGCCCATCTTTCGCCGGCTTCCGTGCCGGCAGATGCCGTGACCTCAGGTGCTCAAGTCCCCTCACCGGCTCGCTCGCTCGCCACTCCCCACCTCAAACCAGGCTGGCGAGCGCCTGTACCGCCTCAACCGATTCCTCCCACCGGAAAGGGGCATGCGAAGCGAGGCGGTGAGGTGTGCGCCCTCGGCCAAAGCTTGTGACCACTGGTATACCGTTCGACAAAGGCACTGCAAGGAGCCTCCGCGGAGCCCCTCCCCCGCCGGCTCAGTCGGCGTGCAGTTTTCGGGCGATCGCCGGCCCGACCGCGATGTCGCGGAAGCGGGCACGAAATCCGCCGCGCTCCGGCGAGCAGGCCATGACGCCGGCCGAGGCGTCCGCTGCCGGGAACGGTGCCAGCCGCGCCATCTGCCAGGATGTGCCGCCGAGCCGGTACTGGATGCGCACGGCATCGCCATGGCGTGTCAGCCGCATCTCGACCGCGTCGTCGGGCCGTGCATCGGGCAGCGGTATGACCGACCAGTCCGACACTTCGCGCGTCACGACGACGGAAAAATGCATCATGCCGTCGGTGTATTCGATACCGGTCTTGATCCAGTTGCGCTCGTCCAGCCTGAGCATCAGCCCGGCCTGGTCGTAAAGCTGTTCGTAATCGCCGACGACGGTCGCCGAAATCGTGAAGTCGCCCGAAATCGGCGTCAGGAAAGCGTGGCCGCTGTCGCGCACGAAGCCGTAAAACGTCTCGCGCCAGAAATCCGTCGCCTTGTCGGTGGCGACGACGAGCGCGGGCGCGTCGCCCGACCACGAGGCCGGCTCGTTGATCCAGGCATAGGTCCCGCCCATGATCCCCTCCACTTCCGGCCCGCCTCGGCTCAGCTTCGGCCATAGACGTCGTCGAGGCGGACGATGTCGTCCTCGCCGAGATAGTCGCCGGTCTGCACCTCGATCATGACCAGGCGCAGGATGCCGGGATTTTCCAGCCGATGGTTGGTGCCGGCGGGGATGTAGGTCGACTGGTTGGTGGCCAGCAGCATCTCGGTGTCGCCGTTGACGATGCGGGCGGTGCCGGAGACGACCACCCAGTGTTCCGAGCGGTGATGATGCATCTGCAGGCTGAGGCGGCCGCCGGGTTTCACCTCGATGCGCTTGATCTTGAAGCGCTCGCCCTCCTCCAGCACGGTGTAGGTGCCCCAGGGACGGTGCACGGTGCGGTGCAGGCGGGCGGCCTCGTGGCCATCCGCCTTCAGCCGGTTGAACAGCGTCTTCACCTCCTGGGCGCTGTCCTTGCCGGCGACCAGCAGCGCGTCGGCGGTGTCGACGATGATCAGGTCCTCCACCCCGACCGCACCGATCAGCCGGCCGCCGCCGGCAATGACGGTGTTGCGCGTGTCGACCAGCGCCACCTCGCCGGCCAGCCGGTTGCCGGCCTCGTCGGCCGCAAGCAGGTCGGCGAAGGCCGTCCACGAGCCGATGTCGCTCCAGCCGATGTCGCAGGGCACGACCGACACGTTTTCCGCCTTCTCCAGCACCGCGTAATCGATCGATTCTTTTCGCACCGCGGCAAAGCGGGTCTTGTCGAGCTCGATCTGGGCGACGCCGTCGCCCTTGACGCGCCGCGCCGCCTTCAGCGCCGCCCGGCAGTCGCGCAAAATGTCGGGGGCCAAGGATTCGAGCAGGCCGAGCATGGTGCCCGCGGCAAAGCAGAACATGCCGGCGTTCCAGTAGAAGCTGCCGGCGGCGACATAGCTCTCGGCGCGCGCCAGGTCAGGCTTCTCGACGAAGCGCAGCACGTCGGTGCCGGAGGCCTCGATGTAACCGTAGCCGGTCTCCGGCCGGGTCGGGCGGATGCCGAAGGTGACGAGCCGGCCCTGGCGGGCGAGCGCGGCCGCCTCTTCGGCCGCCGCGACGAAGGCCGGCACGTCGGTCACCATGTGGTCGGCCGGCAGCACGATCATCACCGCGTCGCGCCCATGCGCCTCCTCCACGGCAAGCGTGGCGGCGGCGATGGCGGCCGCCGTGTCGCGGCCTTCCGGCTCGAGCAGATAGGTGAGCCGCGGCGCGGCGAGCCCGGTGTCGCGGTACTCGTCCTCGCTGACGAACAGCAGATCGCGGTTGGTGACGGTGAGGATGTCGGCGACGCCCGGGATCGCCAGGGCGCGGCGATAGGCGTGCCGCAGCAGCGACTGGCCGTCGCCCATCTCGATCAGCGGTTTTGGATGGCCCTCGCGCGACAATGGCCAGAGCCGCGAGCCGGCGCCGCCGCTGATGATCACTGGTACGATGCTCACTGGCCTGCTCCGCAAAGCGTTTCGTTGGTGTCGGGAAACCGTTCGATCGCCGCCAGCCCCGCCGCCAGCAGGGCTGCGGCGCGCTCGGGCGTCGGCGCGGCGGCATAGCAGCGCATCTCCGGCGCGTTGCCGGAGGGCCTGAGATGGATCATGCCGCCGCCGTCGAGATGAATCCGCAGGCCGTCGATGTCGTCGATGCGGGTGGCCGTGCCGATCGGGCCGAGGATGCTGCCCACAGCGTCGGGCGAGGCCCGCAGCGCAGCCATCAGCCGGTCGCTGTCGGCGCGCGAAAAATTCTCGACGCGGCCGCTGACGCAGGCCGGCAGGGCGAGATCGTCGAACAGCTTTGACAGCGGCAGCCCATGCGCGCCTGCCGCGGCGAAGGCGCAGAGCAGCGGCAGCATGCTGTCGCGGGTCGGCAACGCGTCGAGCCGGGCGGCGCCGAGATCGACCGCGGAGCCGAGCAGCAGGCCGCCATTCGCCTCGAAGCCGAGCACGCGGGTGAAGCCGCGCCTTGCCGCCGTGTCCATTCCCTCCAGCACGAAGGGCGAGCCGACCCTGGTGCGGATCACCGCGAAGCCGAAACGGTCGTCGATGCCGGGATTGGACGAGACCGGCGTCACCACGGCATCGGCCTCGAGCAGGCGCGCCGCCACCAGCCCGAGCGCGTCGCCGCGAACGATCCGGCCCGTCTCGTCGGCAAGCAGCGGCCGGTCGCCGTCGCCGTCGGTCGAGACGATCGCATCCAGCCGATGCTGCCGCGACCAGTGCGCCAGCCGTTCCGCCGTCGCCGCGTCGATCGCCTCGGTGTCGACGGCGACAAAACCGTCGCTGGCGCCGAGCTCGACCACCTCGGCGCCGAGGCCCGCCAGCAGCCCGGCCAGAAGGTCGGCGGCGACCGAGCTGTGCCGCCACAGTCCGACGCGCCGCGCGCGCAGGATCGGCGACGGGAAGGCAGCCCGGTAGCGGGCGGCGTAGCGATCCCGCGCCGCCGCGTCCGGCGCCGGCAAAGCCGCAAGCCTGGCCGGCACAGCTGCCGGCGCGGCCGCCGCCAGCGCCGCGATCGCCCGTTCGTCGGCCTTGTCGATCTCGCCGTCCGGCCGGTAGAATTTGAGCCCGTTGCGGTCGGCCGGAATGTGCGAGCCCGTCACCATGACCGCCGGCGCCTGCAGGCTCATCGCGTGAAAAGCCAATGCCGGCGTCGGCAGCACGCCGCAATAGACCGGCGCAAAACCCGCCGCGGCGAGCGCCGCAAGCGTCTGGCGCGTCAGCTCCGGACTGCTGTCGCGGCGGTCGCTGCCGACGAACACCGCGCATCCGCGAACCACCCGGCCCGCCTCCGCAAGATGGGTGGCAAAAGCCGAAACATGCACGTAGCCAGGCCCCGAAAGCAGATCCGTCGCCAGACCGCGAAGCCCGCTTGTTCCGAAAGCAACCATTCAACCCCGTGCCGAGCGACCGTTTTCCGGGCGTAGAACGTCCAATGATCGCGCGCAAACGGCTTGTCAATGGCCGTGCCCTTGACTCTCCAGACGTCGAAGCGCATCGATTATCGGATGGATGAAGTGACGGCGGCATCCACGATCGTCACAAAAAATCAGAATGGTTGCCAGATGATGTTCATATTCGTCATCAGGTGACTAAAGAATACCACGGCTGTATTCAGCGGGCGTCGACCAATTGTCCCTGGAAAACGACAATAGGGACGAAATTGTGGCAGGACTACAGGACGGGCGCGCATGACCGGGCTAAGCTACTGAACGGAAACGTTGTTCCGGGTATGCCGCGTCATATTCCATCATTTTTTGCCTTCTTCGATTGTCTCGCGCCGTTACATGAGCTACTACCGATTTGTTGGGGCATGTGACCAGGCAGCAAAAAGAATACGAGCTGAACAATGCAAAGTACCGGAACGGTCGGTCGTGCCAATGGCGTCGTTACCAGACTTTCGTCTCCTCATGGGAGGCGCAACGAGAACAGGATCGGGAGTTTCTTTTCCTGAATAACCGACTTCGAACGGGGCGGTCCAGGTTCATGATCTTGGTGTAACGGCGTCAGGGGACATGTCGGTAGAAATCATTGGTCGCGCCGTTTTGGCGCCGGGCGCAAACACGCCAGAGCAGCTTTTCGAACTCCTGCGGCAGCGTCGCTGCATGATCACGCAGGTGCCCGCCGACCGGTGGGATCAATCGCGCTATTGGCATCCCGAAATCGGAACGCGCGGCAAGACCTACACGTTTGCCGCGGGCATCATCGACAACTGCTTCAGCTTCGACGCGGGAGTGTTCGGGTTGTCGCAGCGCGAGGCGCAGCTGATGGATCCGCAGCAGCGGATGATTCTGCAGCTTACCTGGCGGGCGCTCGAAAGCGCGAACCTCGACTTCACCGACCTGCGCAGCCAGCGCGTCGGCGTCTATATCGGCGCATCGGCACTCGACCACGGCAACCTCATCGTCGAGGACCCCGCCGCGGCCGGCCCGCATTTCATGACCGGCAACACGCTGTCGATCGTTTCCAACCGCATTTCCCATGTCTTCGGTCTGAACGGCCCGAGCCTCACCGTCGACACCGCCTGCTCGTCGTCGCTGGTGGCGCTCGACCTGGCGATGAAGGCGCTGGAGGACGGAGAGGTCGACACGGCGATCGTCGGCGGCGTCAACGCGCTCACCCATCCGCTCGCCTTCGTCGGCTTCGCGCAGGCCAGGATGCTGTCGCCTGAGGGGCTTTGCCGTGCCTACGACAATGACGGCATCGGCTATGTCCGGGCCGAAGGCGGCGCCGTCGTGATCCTGCGCCGCAGCGATACCGCGCTTGCCGAGGGCGACCGCAGCTATGCCCGCGTCCTCGCCTCCGGCGTGAACTCCGCCGGCCGGACCAACGGCATCTCGCTTCCCTCGCAGCAGGCGCAGGCGCAGTTGCTGAGATCTCTCTACGAAGGCAACGGCATCGATCCGAACCGGCTCGCCTTCATCGAGGGCCACGGCACCGGCACCAAGGTGGGCGATCCGGCCGAGGTCTGGTCGATCGGCACCGTCATCGGGGCTTCCCGCCGGGCGCCTATCCCCATCGGCTCGATCAAGACCAACATCGGGCACACCGAGCCTGCATCCGGCCTGCTCGGCCTGATGAAGGCGATGCTGGCGCTGGAACATAATTTCTTCCCGGCGTCGCTGCATTTCGACACGCCGAACGAGTCGGTCGATTTCAAGGCGCTCAACGTCCATGTCGCTGGCGAACCGATCGAGCTGCTGCACGGCAAGCATGCGCGGCTCGCCGGCGTCAATTCCTTCGGCTTCGGCGGCACCAACGCGCATGTCATCATCAGCGATCCGCATGACGGGCCCGTCCGCGACAAGCCGGAGGCCGGCGGCAAGGTGTTTCTCGCCAGCGCCCATACCGCGTCCGCGCTGGAAGCGCTGCTTAAATCCCACCGCGCCAGGCTGAAGGATGTCGCGCCCCACGAGCGCCGTCCGCTCGTGGCGGCCACGGGAGCGAATCGGGCACGCCTGAAACATCGGTTCGTCGCGGTCGGCGACGACCCGGAAACCATTGTCAGGGCGCTCGACGCGCGCCTGCGCGATCGCAACGCCAAGGAAGGCGTGCAGGCCGAAGCCGTACAGGACGACGCCAGGATCGCCTTCGTGTTTTCCGGCAACGGCTCGCAATGGGCCGGCATGGCGATCGACGCCTACCGGCGCAACACGGCCTTCCGCGACCGCTTCAACGTCATCCACGCGCTGTTCCAGGTCCGCGCTCAGATCAGCCTCATCGACCTGCTGCTCGACCCCGAGCTCGACACGAAGCTGCGCGACACCAAGATCGGACAGCCGCTGCTGTTCGCCATCCAGGCCGCTCTCGCCGACGTGCTCGGCCTGCTCGGGGTGAAACCGGCCGCCGTCTACGGCCATTCGGTCGGGGAGGTGGCTGCCGCCTACGTCTCCGGGGCGATCTCGCTGGTCGACGCCGTCTCCGTGGTGGCGAAGCGCTCCTACCATCAGGACCGGCTGGCCGGCTCGGGCGGCATGGCCGCGGTGCAGCTCGCGCCGGACGACGCGATGGCCTTCTTCCGACGCCACGGCCTCGACCAGATCACCGTGGCCGCCGTCAACGCCAAGGGATCGGTGTCGGTCTCCGGACCGACCGAGCAGATCGCGGCGCTGCGCGACGTCATGCGGGCGGAACGCGTCGTCGGGCAGGTTCTCGACATCAACTATCCCTTCCACCATCCGCTGATCGAGATCGCCAAGGACGATTTCCTCGAGGACATGTCGCAGATCGCGCTCAGGACCTCGCAGGTGCCGTTCATATCGACGGTGACCGGCGGCGTGCTGTCCGGCAACAGCCTCGATCCGGCCTACTGGTGGAGCAACGTGCGCGAGCCCGTGCATTTCGTGCAGGCCACGCATACGGCGATCGACCTCGGCTGCACCCTGTTCGTCGAGATCGGCCCGCGCCCGATCCTGACATCCTATCTGAAGGACACGATCAAGGACCGCTCGGTCGCCGCGGCCGCCATCGGTTCGCTGCTGCGCGAGGATAACGCCGCGGACCCGGTCTCCACCACCTTCGCCCGCGTGATCGCCAATGGCGGCGCCTTCGACCGGCGGAAGGCCTTCGGCACACGCAACGCGCGCGTCGAACTGCCGTCGCTGCCGTTCGAGCCGATCGACATGCGCCACGAGTTCACCAGCGACGCCATCGACCTCTACGGGCGCCTCGATACGCCGCATACGCTGGCCGGCTGGCGCATCGACCGGTCCGGCGGAAGCTGGAAGAACCATGTCGACGCGCACCTCTTCCCCGACCTCGCCGAACATGTCGTCGACGGCCAGCCGATCCTGCCCGGCAGCGCCTTCCTCGACATTGCGATCTCGGCGGCGAGCCAGTTCCTGGAGACCGAGCAGGTCGAAATCTCCAATCTGGAAATCTTCCGTCCGCTCGAACTGTCCGACAGCCATTTGCGCGAGCTGTCGACGACCATCTCCGGCGACACCGGCGACATCGAGATCAGGTCGCGCGACAGGCTGAGCAGCGACGATTGGACGGTGCATGCCATCGCCCGCTGCCACCGTCTCCCGGCCGGCCGGCCGAAACCGGTCCCGGCGCGCAAGCGCGCGCAGAAGGAACCGATTGCCGGCGCCGTGGCCTACGAGACGGCCCGTCATTTCGGACTGGATTACGGCCCGACCTTCCAGCTTCTGCGCGAGGCCTCGCGGATCGGCGAGGACCGGATCGACGTCGCGCTCGACCTGCCGGCCGCGCCGCGCAATCCGCATGTGACCTACAACCTGCACCCGGTCTCCGTGGACGCTGCCTTCCACGGCCTCGTCGCCGTGTTCGGCGACATCTCCGGAGAGGCGCGCGGCGCGCCCTATATTCCCGTCCGCTTCGGCTGCACGCGCCTTTACGGTGCCGGCGGCACGCTCACGCGGGCGGTGATCGACATCCGGCGCGTTTCGGCAGGCTCGATCAAGGCCGATTTCACGTTCTTCGACAAATCGGGCGAAATCGCCGCGGTTATCGAAGATTGCCGCTTCAAGCGTACCTACCTGCGTCAGCAGAAGCCGCTGGACGACGTCACCTACCACCAGGCGCTTGTGCCGAGCCGGGTTCCGCCGTTCCAGCCCGCTGCGGCGATGCCGGCCAAGCCTGGCCCATTTTTCGAGGCCGGCGACGACCAGGGCGACGGCTCTTCCCAGATGATCGAGGCGGCGATCTACCGCGCCAGCTTCGAGATCGCCCGCAAGGCAAGCCGCAACACCGGCATGCTCGCCGCCGTCGCGCTGCCCGGCGATGCCGACTTCCAATGCTTCCTGGCGAACTGCCTGTACCTGCTGGAGTCGGTGGATCTGGCCCGGCGCGAAGACGGGGACTGGAGGATCGAGGCCGACTGCTCGTTGCCCGCGGTGGCCGAGATCGTCGGTGCCGTCTATCGCGACAGGCCGGACCGCATCGCCGAGATCGTCGCGGTGAACGACGTGCACCTGGAAGCGATGGACCGCCTCGACAGGCTGCACGCGGGACCGGTCGAGCGCCTCGACGAGGCATCGACGCGGCCGAACGTGCTGAGCGACACCACGATCGATACGCTCAGGGCGCATTCGCCGGCCAGCGCCGCGCGGGTGAAGATGATCACGTCTGCGCTGCGCAAGGCGCTTCGTGGCGGAGGAGAGGTCCGGCCGGTGCGCCGCATCGTCGAGCTCGGTACCGTTTCGCGGTCGGTAACCGCCAATCTGGCGCGCCTGGCTGCGGAGACCGGCGCGGCCTTTGTCGCGGTCGAATCGCGCGACACCGCCTTTGCCGAACTCTCGATCGCCTTCGAGGCCGCTCCATTGGTGACGATCGCGCGTCCGTCCGACGTGGCCCAGATCGGCGTCGCCGACATCGTGATCAGCGCGGCCGACCACGCCTTCGCACTGATGAGCGGCGATGACGCCGGAAGGACCGTCGAAGCGCTGTTCGGCCCGGCGACGCAGCTGATGATCTGCGCACCCGCGCCGAGCGCCTTTGCCGATTTCGCTTTCGGCCTGAGCGATGGCTGGTTCGATCGCGGCAAAAGCGTCGAGTTCCCCGTGGGCCAGTTGGCCTCGGCGGAGGATTGGCAGTCCTTGCTGCGCCTGTTGCCGCTGGAGGCACCGGCCGTAACGCAGCACGGACTTGCGGAGGGACCCGTCGTCACCGTGGAAGCGGCGGCACGCGGCACGATCGCGCTGCCGGCCTGGCCGGCGGAACGGCAGCCGGCGCTGGTCGTCCATCATGGCGATGCGGCCTTCGAGAGCAGGCCGCCCTTCGCATCGATCCGTTTCCTAGGTGACGCCGAAGCGGACCGGCAGGCGTTTTCGTCTGCCCTTGCCGGCCTTGATCCGGTAGCACGCAACGTCATCTACGTGCCGGCGGCGGTCGAGGGAGACGACTCGGACTGGCTGGCGAAGAGCGCGATGCAGGTGGCCATGGTCGCACAGGCGCTGCAGGTCGGCGATGCCGCGGCGAAGAAGCGGCTCGCCGTCCTGCTCGGCAGTCCCGCCGGCAAATCTCCGGACGGTGCAACACCGCTTTCGGCCCGCGACGAGGGGCTGCGCAGCTATCTGCGCGTGCTGCGCAACGAGGTCGAGGCGATCGACCTGCACAGCGTCGATCTGTCGGGCTGCGACGGCGGCCCGGCTGTCGGACTGGAAAAGACCCTGGCGCTGATGACCGGCGACAGCGACAACCGCGAGTGGGCGATCGATCCCGACACCGGCAATGCGCAGGAACTGCGGATCGTGCCCGGCCCCGCCAGCGGCGGGCAATCCGGCACGCACGACTTCACAGCGGCGACCGTCCGTCAGGCCGTCGCCTCGCAGGTCGCCAGCATCGTCTGGCAGACGGCGACGCCGTCCATGCCCGGCCCGGACGAAGTGCTCATTGCCGTTGCCGCCACCGGGCTCAATTTCCGCGACGTCATGTGGGCCATGGGCATGTTGCCCGAGGAGGCGCTCGAGGACGGCTTTGCCGGCCCGACGATCGGCATGGAGTGCGCCGGCCACGTGCTGGCCATCGGCGCCGGCGTCAAGGATCTCGCGGTGGGCGAAGCCGTCATGGCGGTCGCTCCGGCGGCCTTCTCGACACATGTCTGCGTGAAGCGCTCGGGCGTGGCGCGGCTGCCGGCCGGTATCGACCCGATCGCCGGCGCGACGCTGCCGGTCGCCTTCCTCACCGCCTACTACGCGGTCGTCGAACTCGCCCGCATCCGCGCCGGCGAGACGATCCTGATCCATGGCGGCGCTGGCGGCGTCGGCCTGGCGGCGCTGCAGGTCGCCAAGGCACGCGGCGCCACGGTGATCGCCACGGCGGGATCGGTGGAGAAGCGTCGGCTGCTGGAGACCCTGGGCGCCGACCATGTGTTCAACTCGCGCACGCTCACCTTCGTGGAGGACGTGCTCGCCGCCACCGGCCAGAAGGGCGTGGACATCGTGCTCAACTCGCTGTTCTCGGAGGCGATGGAGCGGAGCCTGTCGCTGCTCAAGCCGTTCGGCCGCTTCCTCGAGCTGGGCAAGCGCGACTTCTACGCCGACACCAAGATCGGGCTGCGGCCGTTCCGCCGCAACATCAGCTATTTCGGCATCGACGCCGACCAGTTGCTCAACGCCCAGCCGGAGCTGAGCGCCAGTCTGCTCGCCGAGTTGTCCGCGCTGTTCGAGAAGGGCGACCTGACGCCCCTGCCCTACCGCGCCTTCCGGCATGACGAGATCGTTTCCGCCTTCCGGCTGATGCAGGGCTCCGGCCATATCGGCAAGATCGTGGTCAAGGCGCCCGTTCCCGGCGAGGATGCCGTGTTGATGGCTCCGCGGGCCGGCCTGCGCGCCGATCCCGCCGGCGTCCATCTCGTGCTCGGCGGCATAGGCGGCTTCGGACTGGCGACGGCGCACTGGCTGGTGGAGAAGGGCGCGCGCAAGATCGCGCTCTGCTCGCGCCGCGGCGTGGCCGACGACGATACGACAGCCGCCATCGCCAAGTGGGCAGCGCAGGGCGTGAAGACCTCACTCCATGCCTGCGACATCACCGACGAGGCGGCGGTTACGGGTATGCTCGAGGCCGTTCGCGCCTCGGGGCCGCTGAAGACGGTCGTCCACGCCGCCATGGTGCTGGACGACGCCCTCATCGAGAACCTGACGGAAGAGCGGGTGCGCGCGGTCGTGGCGCCCAAGGCCAGGGCAGCGGCAATCTTCGACCGGCTGACCAGGCAGGACGCCCTCGATCACTTCATCCTGTTCTCGTCGGCGACGACGCTGGTCGGAAACCCCGGACAGGCCAACTATGTCGCGGCGAACGGCTATCTCGAAGGGTTGGCCCGGGCTCGCCGGCGCGCCGGCCTGCCGGCGCTCGCCGTCGGCTTCGGCGCCATCTCCGACACCGGCTTCCTTGCCCGCAACAGCGACGTCAACGATCTCCTGTCGAAGCGCATCGGCAAGACCGGCATGTCGGCCGCGCAGGCGCTCGCCTATGTCGACGCCTATGTGGGACGCGACCCCGGCACGGTCGAGGCGGCGGTGATCGCGATCGCCGAGATCGACATGGGCATGGCCCGGCACCTGAAGACGGTCGCCGCGCCGCTCTTCGAGGTGGTCGCGCGCTCGGCCAAGACCCAGTCGGCCGGTGGCGACGGCGACCGCATCGACCTCGTCTGGCTGGTACAGGGCAAGACCCAGGAGGAAGGCGAGCAGTTGATCTTCCAGCTCGTCGCCACCGAGATCGCCACCATCCTGCGCATCCCGGCGACCGAGATCTCGCCGCTGAAAATCATCAAGGATGTCGGGCTCGACAGCCTGATGGCGATGGAGCTCGGCATGAGCTTCCGGCAGAAGACCGGGTTCGAGATGCCGCTGTCCAGCGTCACCCAAAGCACCACGGTCGGCGACGTCGCGCGCAAGCTCTACCTCAAGGTCACCGAGCACGCCGGTACCGGCATGGCCGACGACAAGGGCGCCAATGTCACCGTCGTCGACCACCTCGCCACGCGCCATACGACGCTGGCAAAGGCAGGCTCGCAATGAAGGACGCTCCGAGCTCCAGGAACCGAGACGCCAGCGCCGTCCGCGACCAGGTGCTGAGTTTCATGAAGGACCATGCCCGGCCGGCGGCGAAGCGGGTCGCGCGGCCGGCCGCGCCGTTTCCAACGGAACAGGTGCCGTCCTTCGCCGACCTGCCTGAGCACAGGCAGATCATGGCGCAGGCCGCCGCCGGCGACCAGCTCGGCATCGACAACCCATTCTTCCGCAGCCATGCCGGGGCGGCGGGCGCCACCACCGTCGTGGACGGCCGGGAACTGGTTAACTTCGCCTCCTACGACTATCTCGGCATGAACCGCCATCCTGAGGTGCTCGCGGCCAGCAAGAAGGCGATCGACCGCTACGGCATCTCGGCCTCCGCCAGCCGGCTGGTCGCCGGCGAGCGCCCGATCCATGGCGAGCTCGAGGCCAAGCTCGCGTCCTTCTACGGCGTCGAGGCGGCGATCGTCTTCGTCAGCGGTTATCTGACCAACGTCACTGCGATCGGCACGCTGCTCGGGCCGGAAGACCTTATCATCCACGACGAGTTCATCCACAACAGCGCGCTGACGGGCGCAAAGCTGTCCGGCGCGCATCGGCGCTTCTTCCGCCACAACGACGCCGAGGATCTCGAGCGCGTCCTGCGCTCGGTGGCGGGCCGGCACCGACGCACCCTGGTGCTGGTCGAAGGCGTCTACTCCATGGACGGCGACGTCGCCGACCTGCGCCGGCTGATCGAACTCAGGGCGCGCTACGGTTTCTGGCTGATGGTCGACGACGCGCATGCGCTCGGCGTCATCGGCGGGACCGGCCGCGGGACGGCCGAGTATCACGGCTGCAACCCGCGCGACGTCGACATCTGGATGGGCACGCTGTCGAAGACGACCGCGAGCTGCGGCGGCTATGTCGCCGGCAACGAGGCCTTGGTCACCCTGCTCAAGGGCCATGCCGGCGGCTTCGTCTACAGCGTCGGTCTGGCGCCGGCGCTCGCCGCGGCCGCCTGGACCTCGCTCGACCTGATCGATCGCGAGCCGGAGCGCGTCACGCGCATGCGCGCCAACGGCCGCCTGTTCTTCGATCTGGCGCGCGCCCGCGGACTCGACACCGGGGTGAGCGTCGGCTGCTCGGTCATCCCGGTCATCGTCGGCGATTCGATGCGCGCCGCGCAGCTCTGCAACGACCTGCTGGAGGCCGGCATCAACGTGATGCCGATCATCCATCCGGCGGTCCCGGAAGGACAGGCGCGGCTGCGCTTCTTCATCACCGCCGAGCACACGCCCGAGCAGATCGAGTTCGCCGTGAGCAGGACTGCCGAGAAGCTGGAGGCCCTCATCGCCCGCAATTTCGGTGTGGGTTCCGTCGATATCGAGGCCGTCCTGCGCCGGATGGCGGCCGAATCATAGCGCTACAGCCCCAAGGCCAGGGCGGCGCGTTCACGGCGCGGCGTCCACCGGCCGCATGCGTGGCGGTACCGGCACGAAGCCGCCCGGCTCGTTGACCCTGCCCTCGTGCAGGCGTCGGGCGATCGCCTCGGCGCCGGCCTCCACGCCCGCCCACGAGTAGAAGTTGCCGCGAACGTGCAGCGTCGCCGCGATCAGGCGTAGGAACGCGTCGACCAGTTCGGGATCGGGCGCGGCGCCCTCCCGCCAGAAGCGATCGAGCGGCCCGGGGTCGGTCAGTCCCGGTATGTCGAAGATGGCGACGCCGAGCGCCTTGACCGGCTTGCCGCGCTGCAGGCCGACGATGCCGGCCGTCGAGTTGATGGTGACCACGCCCGCCGAAAGCATGATCATGCGCGAGAGATTGCCGCCGTCGACGAAGTGAACGCGGTCGGCGATGCCCTTGCGCCTTGCATGGGCCGCGATCTCCTTCTCCCAGGGAATCAGGCCGTTGTCGAGCGGGTGCACCTTGAACAGCAGGCGCGC